>AUXO010279021.1_pt1 | contig 67578 bp, 82 predicted proteins | sample 768731 | NCBI WGS metagenome assembly AUXO01 (sample SAMN02715735, study PRJNA202380) | gut metagenome | biome: sheep rumen | host: Ovis aries | place: New Zealand: Palmerston North
CATCTGAAAAAGCCCATGCCGCAGGAGTAGACAACTATGCTTTGGAACTTTTGGACAAGATGCTGGAAGAAAAGGGGCTGATAGAGAATAAAGGCAACACTTTAGGTGGAAGTGAAGAGAAGCCTACGAAAGATTCTCTCATCGCAGAGATGGGCAAAGTGATTGCCAAGATGAAGGGAGAAGGGCTTGACCTCACTTGGGATGCGAAGAAGGGGAATGTGCTTGGAAAGGCTTTTGAGGATGCGATAAATGCCGAGGACATTGAGGGTGCTGCAAAGGCTCTCGACAACTTCAAGGAGTATGTGGAGTTCCTAGAGAGCGGTGGAGATGCGCCAGAGGAAGATGATGGTCTGATTAAGGATGAGGATGTCCAGGAGTTCTATGATGCGGTTGGAGTAGGTAAGATAGTTACACCAGAACAGATAAAAGCATCAAAAGAACTATGCAACAATGGTACATGGGACGGCGCCCCTCCCACGGCAGCAAACAAGAAGTGGTTTAAGGAAAATGCGAAGAAGTTTCCTGACTTGAAATTCTCCAAAGCGGTGTTGGAGGCATTGAAGCCTAAGAAGAAAGGGAAAAACCAGAAGGGCGGCGCAAAGGAAGCACTAGTTTCAGCATTGAGTGGGAACAAGGAATCAATGGTTGCAGAGGGTATGCTTAAGCCATTGGAGCACGATGAGTCCAAGTTCCCGCAGAATGTAACCCAAGTGGAACTTGAAAAGGCGATAGAACACCCAATCAAGGAATTGGGCGGACACGGAGGTTTAGGAACAAGGCTCATTCAGATAGGTAACAAGCAATATGTTTGCAAGGCGGCTACTGGAACCGGGGCTTCCGTCATTAGGAACGGCTACAATGCGGACATGGCTTATCGTGCGGGCGGAGTCTATGCACCAGATTCCAAACTGTACACCTTTGGCGATGGAAAGGTTTATAAACTTGCAGAATTCATAAAGGGCAAAACCCTATGGGATGTGTGGAGAGAAGCAGACGATCCGACAAGGGATAAAATCCGAAAGGACATTCTAAAGGGTTATCCTCTTGATGTACTCTTCTCAAATTACGATGTATTAGGGACTTCTCCAGAGGTCATAAACAACCACGAAGCCCTGGTCATACCTGGCCCAGATGGGAGTCCGCAGAAGACACATGTTGCTTTTGATAACATTATCATTGGTGACGATGGGCATGCCTACCGCATTGACAATGACGGTTCATTTGCGATGAAGGGAAATGGGGATGTCAAAGGTGCGAACTGGAAATGGGCGGATGAAACAGATGATGACGGGAAGGTAGTCAAAGGCCCAGACGGAAAACCTAAGAAAATCAAGGTAAGCGCAATCTTTGGCAAGAATGCTCCAGTTGTACATGATTTCTATGACAATTGGGAAGACAGGGAATGGATTGACGATTTCCGTACTATGCGGAGGAATGAGCGTTGTGCGGGCATATTTGACCGCTACTCTACTGCGGACATATTCCTTTCTGCGGGGAACATCAATCTGGATGCAGTTGTAGGGACGCTACCGCAGGGGATACAGAAAGCATTGGCGAAGCCTCTCTTCGAGATGAAGCAGATGACTTGGAGAGCGGTCAATATGGCCCTTGGCGGCTATAAGAACAATGGATTCGTTTCTATGGCGCTAGATGCCTCCTATGAGGCTTCCAAGAGAGGATTACGGGAACTTAGTGCGAAGAGCGTTTCCTGGAATGATTCTGGGTTTGGCGAATACAAATCACACTGGGGCAATTATTCTCCGCAGCCGTTTGGAGAGAATCCGCCAGAAAAGCCACAAGACCCGACTACGGCATTGGCAGACAAACTAAAGAATGAGGAATATACGGGATCGAAGATAGGGTCTATAATCTTTAGCGCGGCAAAAACCATAAACTACCATGGAGGCGAAAAGAAGTTCGACGAAAAAGGGAATCCTATCGGGAATCCCATGAGCAACCCTGACTACAAGCCGAATGCGGCCAAGATTGCGGAATGGGAGAAGATAGACAGGGACAAGTTGGCGGAACTCGCGAAGACCGATGCTAATGCCAAAATCCTTTTAGGGCTTTACGACACTATTGCCTACTCGAAGGAAAACGGTTGGAAGAAGCCGATTGGGTTAGTGCCAAGCGGATTGACGATACAAGGCAAGCTCGCAAAGGATTATCTTAGCCCCACGGAGAAGAAAATCCATGACGACATGGCTGGCGCTATAGCCGAGTACAAGGCAAAGATGTCGGTGTATCAGAAGGAACTTTCCGAATATGAGAAGAGGAAAGATGCTCATAAGAAGAAGGAAGAGGAGAAAGCGAAAGCCGCAGGTGGCTCTCCATACCACAATTTCCATGATTTTGCCAAGGCCCTAATGGATGAGGGAATAGACACGAACGGAATAGCTCATAGAGTTCAGACAAATGGGATTGCGCCGATCGAGAGTTCCATGGGGGCACAGAAAGGTTCATCATATGCAGATTCTGCCGTGAGGTGGAAAGTTCGGGAGATGATGGCGCTAGGATTCACTCCTGAACAGATATTAGAGATGGCCGATCAGAAAAAATTGTACAAAGGAAGTTACTACACAAGCTGTATAAATAGTCACCTGCTACCGCACAAGGAAGAATGGGATAGGGATATGGCATCACAGGCCATGTACCTAGGGATGAACATGGTGAAGATGGAGAATGAACACAACGACCTATATGACAAGAAGTCTGGAGTTGTGTTCTTGAATAGGAACATTGGAAACATTCCACAAGGTCTGACCGCAGAAGAGAAGAAAATCTATTCTACCTCATCAACAACAGGGTGGGTCGGCCCTCATGTAGATAGCGCCGCTGACTGCATGCAGTTTGAGGCTAACTGGTGGCACGAACCATATAAGCAGGTTTATGCCGTTCCTCTGTCAAGAATCGTGTGTTGCGCGAACAACAAAAAGGCGACAGGAGACGATTATGGCTATGATAGTGAGCAGGAATATGTAGGCAACCTCTATAATCTCCCATGCTGGGTGTATCATGACGACCAGAATTTGACATGGAAGGGAGCAATCGACGAAGCGAATAAGACTTCTGGAATGAAGGGTTTCCTCAAGAAACTGGCAAGTCGCCTAGGGTTCTTCAGCACTCACCCGAAGAAATAGTGTACCCCCTATTGAAAGCCTGATTAGGTTTGTGCTATAATACACACCAAACGAAGAGCAGGAAAGAATGAAATGAAGAGAGAAATCGAATACGATGAAGGATGCATAGACCTCGAGACAGCCCATGGAGGGCTTGTCAAGATGGAGTGTATGCAGCCTTGGTCTGATGATGTATACAAGGACACTACTTCGCCATTCAACCTATCAGGGTGGTACAAACTGACTTTTGAGGATGGGGCAGAGGTAGAAGTAGCTAGTTTGTATGCTTATGCGCTTGCTCAAGGGAGTTTCTGGCTGATATTAGATCACTCTGGGAAAGTGACAAACTGCGTATTTGTTCGCGAGCCGAGGGCATTGGCTTATTTTGCGCAAATGGGAGCGTCTTTGAAGCGAGACAGTGAGGGTGAATGTAATATTCCATCTACTGTTGATGAGGCAGAGAAGATACTTTGGGGAGATAGTGGATTCGATGTGCCTTATGAGCCATTGAAGTACGGAAGCAAGGATGCAAATAAGAACATGGAAAGATGGATAGAGGATTGGAGCCAGAGAGGTTTGATTAGGAAAAACGAAGAACAGGATAGATGGGAACTGGCACAGTGAGGAAGAAGATATATAAAACTTGGCGCTGGTACGGATTTGACCTAGATGGCACGATAGCCGACAATACGAACCATGCCTTCGGGTATGGGAACATCGGTAAGCCGATAAAGAGGATGACAAGCCTTATGAAGCGTCTCAATGCGAGAGGCTTTAGGGTGAAGATAGTCACGGCACGGCTAGGTGACGTAGGTAGTTGTCCGAAAGCCCAGGAGGAATTGCGCCAGCACATCTGGGAGTGGTGCGATAGGAATCTAGGGTTTAGACCAGAGATTACCGACCGCAAGGATGCCTCTATGGAGGCTCTATACGACGATAGGGCGAAGCAGGTTGTGCGGAATCGCGGGATTACCTACGAAGAGTGCAATGAGCATTTGGCACGATGTCTCGAGATGGCTCTGGAGAGGCTTCCTAGAAAGAAGCCAGAAGACAAGATACTGATTGGGAAGTGTCTTAATGTGCTAGATGAGTATCGTGTCTAGTTAGCGACAGTGGCATCTCTTATAGGCAAAGGGGCGGAAGAATTTCCGCTCTTTTGTTCTATACCCCCTTTACACCCTACTAGGATGTGTGGTATCATATGCGCCGTCACAAGGACAACAAAGAAGAAAGACAAGGAAAAAGAAAAATGAAGATGACAGAACAAGAGATGGACAAGCGATATGAAGCACTTGCAAAAGGCAAGGAGCAGCCAATGTCTACGGACTTCCGAGACAAGTGCAAGGGAGCTATATTCGGGACGATTGTAGGGGATGCTCTTTTCGCTCCGATTGAGTTTTCCACGAAATTGGGGCACAAGTGGGTAGACAAGATGGAGGGCGGAGGTGCTTGGGGGCTTCCTGCTGGGTATTATACGGACGATTCTAGCATGATGCTTTGCATTATGCAGGGTTATCTCGACAATCCGAAGGACTATTTGAGGAGCATAGCAAAGGCATTCTGCAAGTGGTGGCACGAAGGGCTTTGGAGTTCGAATGGGCGTTGCTTTGACATTGGCGGAAGCTGTGCGTCTGGTCTTAAGGCTTTCGAGCGGACAGGTAGCCTTGTCAACGGCGGAGAGTTTAGCCGTGGTTGCGGCGGAATTATGCGGTTTGCATCGTCGTGGATGGTGGGGTACAAGGTTGGCCGCACCAGTCATGAACGATATGATGTGATGTTGGGAATCAACAACATTGACCATTTTAACTGCGAGTGCATTAGGGCATTGAACAAGCTCGCTTGCGTGTATGATTCGCATCTGATTGACAATAGGCGGACAAGCATAAAGTCAGATTACAAGGACTGGCGAGAAGCAACGGGAGGGTTTGATGCCTATAGTTGCATGGAAAAGGCATTGTGGGCATTCAATTCCACGAATAACTTTAGGGATGCGGTGATTGCAAGCGGCAATGTCGGAGGGGATGCTGATAGCGTAGCGGCAGTTGCTGGAGGCATCGCTGGTTCGTACTACGGATACAAGGCGATTCCGAGGGACTGGCTCGGAGACATTCATGAGTTTACAAAGTTGAATGCCTTTGTTGACAAGTTCCTCGATGCTACAATAGGATGATGCATCTGCCTTGTCATTGCGGCATTTATTGCGATGACAGGAATACAGGGCTTTTTGGCAGGCATACTAGAAGAAGTGCCGTCTCAACCGCATGTTAATAGCGGCTCTGGGATGGTACTCGTTCGGTCTCCAAAGGTAGCACAGGACGAACTTGTTGAAGCATTCATGGAGAAGTTTGCGGCTGATGCAAAGCCTAGAAGAGAACCTACGCTAGAAGAGCACGATAGGCAGCATCACCCCGGCGGATTCAACCCGGAGACGGAGACCTGCAAGTTCAGAGAAAACTTGAAGAAGAAGGACTCCGTAGACCTCATATATGCCACTAGCGACGTTCACCATAGCGGAATAGAGGGGATAACGGACAAGGAATGCGGAACCATAGTGCTTGCCGGAGATTTCATGGAAAAGGCGAAGCACCATGCGGATTTTGGGAGCGCGGAGAAATGGTGGAAGGACAAGTTTCTGCCGTGGTGCGAAGACCATAAAGGTCAGCAGATAGTCATTATCGGCGGGAACTGCGACAAGTGGCTCTATGAGAATAGAGACAAGGTAGAGTGGCCGAAGAACGTTCACTATCTGGACGACAGTTTGTCAGAGGTGAACGGGATGAAGGTTTATGGGACGTCTTGGTGTCCGCACAACATGAACGGGGCTTGGGAAGTAGACAACGATGTTCTGGAGAAAGAGTTTGCCAAGATTCCAGAAGGACTTGATATTCTTGTTACCCATGTTCCGCCAAAGGGAGAAGGCTTAGACCTAGACCATGATACGTCTTTCAACAATCACTTCGGCTCGGAGGCATTGACAAAGGCTATATTGGAGAAGAAACCTAAGATAGTCTTGTGCGGCCATGTGCATAGCGGGTCTCACAAACCAGTGATGATTGGCGATTCCATTGTCATGAATGTGTCTAGGATAGATGACGACAGGTATGAGCAGTCGTTTCATGGGCGTAGAATAGGCGTAGAACGGACGGACAACGGCATAGGTTTCTTGGTTGACATGGACGATGAGGGGAAAATCTCTCTAGGGAAGAAGGAGGATATACCCCCAAGCATCATAAAGATGCGTGATGCCTTACGTAGAGTTGCTAGGAGCATTGGGAGCGCTATCGACTACAAGAAGCCAGAAGGGCCGGACAAGAAACTTGTTGCGAAAGCACATAAGGCAATAGAAGCCGCCAAGAATGACATGGAGACATTCAACCACCCGAAGAAGAAGATGCTGGAAGCGGCGATAGAAGGTTTCCTAGAGAGTGAGAAGGGCGGCTTTGCGACTCCAATGAGACGGATAGGTAAGCTCTACGACGGCGACAAGAATGGCAAGGATGAGCAGTTCCACTTCACTTGGGAATCTCCTTGGAAGGGTGGACATGGGACTTCGCATAGTAGCGGCGGGCATTATTCCTTCGCATCGGCCATGGGAGGACATTCGCAAGGCGGATTGTTCGGCGGTGGTCCGATACCTTATAGCCAAAGTCATCATGTGAACCAGTTCGGGAAGTATAAAGACCCATGGAAAGGCGGTTCTTCGGTAGACGACATCTTGGCGGCTTGGGAAGCTGAACATAGTGGAGGGGCTTCGAGTGGTGGTTCGCAATGGGACCTGATAGATGAAAGCATTTTCGATGAAGATGGCCTACCGAAGTATCAAGAACATCATAGCATAGAAGGGCAATGATATGGCAGATGATAAGAAAGCAACAAAGAAATCAAAGGCATCTCCATTGAATGAAGCAGTGCTGAAATTGGTGGATGGGATGAAGCCAAAGGCGGCTAACCTTATTATAGAGGCATACAACGAAATGCCATATATAGTTAGGGATGCGCTTGATGACTACTATAGGGCTAAAGATGGAATCTCAGACAAGGAAGGGCTAGACTCTGTTAGAAAATCTCTTGAGACTCTTAAGGCAGCATGTGAGGCAAATCCAGATTATATGCACCTTTACGAGGCCGCCAAGGGAGATGCCAACCAGGAGATAGCAGAACTATATGCCAATGGTGGGATGTCGGTATAATTGCGTGGTATGTGATGGCATCTTTTCTTTGGTTTGTTATAGGTTTCATCATTGCTTCGGCATTATGGCTTGTTGTCATTGTATTCTTTGCCGCAGGAATCTGTGCGGTGTTTCTTCCATTTTTTATGATGAGCCATTCCACGGAAGCATCTCTGGATGCCTATAAAAGAGAACACCCGTGGATGTTTCGTTGGTGGAACTTTGTCGCATGGCTTGACAAAAAGTTTAGGGGCTAACGGAAATTCGCTACCTTAGGACCCTACGGCCTTTCCGCATGAACTGCGGAGAGGCTTTTTAATGGACTTTATTGGCTATTGCAGAACCATGAGAGAATGTGGTATAATGATACCCGTTCCTGGTGGAACTGAAGAAAACAAACAAAACAGATGAAAGGACTACAGAAATGAAGTTCGGAAAGATGATGGCGGCGATTGCTGCTGCTGCAACAATAGTCTGCGCTGGATGCAAGTCGCTTCCAACGGCAGAGGTGATGAAGTCCACAGCAACCTCTATCGGGTATGCTGCAGGACTTGTTGCTAACGAGACGAAAATTGACGACAAGGCGAGAAACACCATCGTTGAAATCGTCAACGAGGTTGCCAAGGTTGTCCCAGAGAAGGGACAGAAGTTTGAGGATGCTTGGGCTCCAATAGCGAAGGAAATCGTGGCGAAGCTCATAGCGGAAGGAAAGATTACCGATGGCATTGGAACGATTTCTCTTGCGGCATTTGGCGTGGCTGTGAAGGGAATCGACTACATCTTTGATGTGCGTTATCCGAAGGCTAGAGAGTATGAGGAACTTGTAGCGGCGGCCGTGTCTGGTTTTACGGAGGGCTTCCTTACCGTATTCAAGCCGGCAAACGATGCTACGAAGGGTACGGTTTACAAGGCCGATGATGCCGCATATAAGTGGCTCAAGGCGAATGTCAAGTAGGAATGTTTCTATCTGTATTGACAATGCCAAGGCAGGCCTGTTCCTCATGGGGCGGGCTTGTGTTTTTTTGTAAAAGGGCGATTGAAAGGGGATGATGGCTTGTGGTATAATAATGGCGACATCTGGGAAGTCCAGATACCAAAACAGGAGAAACAACAATGCACAAGCCTCTTACGAAAGAGCAGAAGGCAAAGATGGATTGGCTATATCGAGAGCGTGGCTGGTCAATCAAGAAGATAGCAAAGCATCTCCATATCGGAGACAAGCGGGTTTCCGCATACCTACGAGGGAAGCCTTGCGGATGCGAATGCAACAAGAATCCCGAAAAAAAGGTGAATGATTCCTTCCTTGTCACGGTGAAAGGACTTGCAAAGTCCTATGAGAAGACTTGCAGCAACTTTGTAGATACCGTGTACAAGATTATCCTCGAAGAAATCTCCGATTTGCTCTCAACGAAGAAAATCACAAAGAAGGAATGTGAGAAGAGAGTAAATGGGAGGCTCAACCGACTCTTTGATGCCTCCATGAATCTGACATATTCTGCTGGGTGCGCAGCGGTTTTCACGATGCCCCAAAAGTTTAAGCGGTTGTGGCTGGAAAGCATGCTTCTCAACCCAAAGGATGCGATTAAGACGAAGTAAGAAACAAAGGAGACAAAAAAGATGATCTACTCGCCAATTGAAATCAACGTCAAGTTCGACGAAACGAAGAAGGTAAAGAAGATTCGCGGTGTTCTGCTCGAGAAAGCTGAACTCACAAAGGTCGTTAAGCTTATAGACAAGAGCAATTCCGATGGGCTAAAAGGGAATGATGCGATTCTTTTGATGCGGCTCAAGGAGGCGGCTGCTGACTTGGCAAAGAAGTGATTGGCTTTGTTCGCGTCCTAGACAGCAAAATGTCTGCCGCTGGGGGAATGGTGGATTGTTACCTTTTCTCGGCGGTTTTCTGTTTGTCTGGTAATCATAGGCATATTGTGAGCCAAAGAAGGAAGGATTGTCGCAATATGGCAGACGAAGTTAAAAACATACTGGTTGAATCGTTGGAGGCCGCAAACAAGGGCGGGGCTTCAATGAAGGAGTTCCTTGCAGACTGTCTGCTTTCTTCTTTTGGCAAGGCTACCATGGATGAAAGCATCTTCAAGCGCAAGAGAGGGAGACCGAAGAAGGATGAGAACCAGTTGAGCGATCTGCCTGAAGAGAGATATGCAAGGGCAGCATTGCTCGAAGAGAAGAAAGCGCAGGCGAGAATGCGGGACAGGGTAAACCCAGGGGCAACGAAGGAAGAGCGGCAGAAGATAGAATACAATGCTGAACTGCGGGAGATTGGGTGGGATTTGGAGGAATGTCCGGGGAAGGATTCAGAATTCGTGGGAATGGATGAAGACCTCAAGTCTCTTCGCGATGAGGCGGGAAATCCGAGTGAGCCGTTTGGTGAGGAAGAAGGTTTCAAGAAAGCCAGCAAGGAATTCAAGGACTTGAAGGAAGAAGTTGTTCTCTATTATGGCAAAGCAAAGGAATATCTTGGCAAGAATGACTTTCGTAGGGTAGAGGAGATGGTTTCGTATCTCAAACCGAAGCCAATGGAGTTGACGCAGAAGTTTGAGGCTGTAGAAAAGGCCTATGATGCTTTGTGTGAAGCATTGTGTGCCATGGCGGATTCGGACATAAGTGGGAGAGGTGCGGCGAACCCTGATTCGTTGGAGGTTGAAAAGCATGGCTTCGGAATGATGGATGGAGAGGACTATTCGGAATATGCGAAGAGAATGAAGTCTATAGGACTTGGGAAAGAGATTCCAAAGACGATAAGGAACATAGACAACATTGTGGAGAACACGGAACGGCGCTGGCGGAGCGTCGCCGGGATTTCCATTTCGGACTTCAAGACAATCAAGGAGAATTGGCAGAAGACGATACGTAGGCTGCTAGGGAAGAGTTTCATATCTAGCAACCTAAAGATCGATGGCGTGAACAGGCTTCTTTCGTATGGGCTAGATTTTGGTGATTATGATGTCGGCTATGGGATTCTGCAGCCCATGAATCCATTCATGGCATCTGTGACCATGGGTGGGCAGTATGGTGAAATTATCGTGAAATGGAAGCCATACAAGGTTGTCTCTACAATGGCTTTTGCAGATAGCCTATCCATAGGAAGGGGAGGATACAATTTCGTTTGTGCATCTTTCTTGACATGCCCATCGCCATGTTCGTTCAACCCAGAAAGCAAGACTTTGCTCAATAGGCTTCGCCATGAAGTCATGGATGCAAGCATAGAAGAACTATGCGACATGACAGACATGCCGTATTGCGAACTGCAGTTGCATGGGGACACGGAGGATTACAATGCGGAAGCTATAGAAAGCATCATGTTCTCTTCTGAATATGAAGTATGCAACCTGACTTCCGAGGCGCTAAAAGCAATATCTGGAAATGGGATAACAATATTCATAAAGGGAGAACAGATAAGTATCGAAGATGGCAAGATTGTCAAGTTCTCAGAGAAGGTAGGGCAGAAGTAATGCAGTTGAAATACAAGTTCTACTATGGGGGGAACCACAACCCTTTCAAGCAAGAGGCTGAAGATGCCTATCGCAAGCTTTCGGAAGAGCGGAAGATTGCAGATGGAGACAATGTAGAGCCAACAGAGAAGGTTTTCCCAACTCTTGCATCTTGGCCGCAGTATGTAATAGCTGAAAGCAAGTCAACATTCTGGCAGATGGAACGTGCAATTGGCATGAATGCCGAAGCAAAGGCAGGAGAGGTTGAGACGATTTGGAGAGAGGCCGTCTGGCAGCGGAAGGTTGACAAATGGATCCTATCGGCGGAAGGAGACGAGACGGAGAAGGCGATGTGCTATTACATCAAGGTGCTACATGGCATGTTCGCACCTAATGACAGGGCAGTAGATTTTAGATTGTACTTCTCTGAAGGTGGCAACGCTAAAAAGCTAGACATAGACGATGGATTTACATTGTCTCCTTATGAAGGTTGAAGTGCTAGATTGAAATTGGGTTTGTGAAAGAAGGAAAATAGATGGAAAGGCCAAAGACAACATGGAGTGCTAAGAGCATCAAGGTGGATGATGATGCAAGAGAGCCTAGATGGGTTGCATGCAAGATATGCGGGACGGAAAACCTGACGTTCGCCACTTCTTCGGGGACTGGAGAATATGTTTGCAATATCTGTAAGAAAGAGGAGGAGAGCCCTATCTCGATGAGATGTTTGCGGCACAAGAAGAGATTCAATGTTCCGAGATGGTGGATGGATGTAAGCAAGTGGCTATGTCCAGCCTGCTATGATAGGCTTTCGGAAGATGAACGTGCCAAGTATGCTCCTAAAGGTATAGAGCCGCCGACAAGGAGCGCTGAAGAAGGAAAACCAATAGTATTACCTTCTAAAAACAAAAAGGAGTATTTCCAGCCAAGTATAATCTCTTATCCTCAATATGAGGAATCTAATGAACTTGGTTCTTCTGATGTGGCATCGCCAGAATCGGTAGAACGAGAAGATGACATAGACACGAGGCCTAGAAGCGATACTTCCATTAACTCTTCAAGATGGGAATGGAGACGGAAAGAGACAAGGATTGCCGACAACCCATCTTTTGCCGGGCTTCTTCCGAGATACAAGATAGCCTGCCAGAAGTGTGGAGAAGTTGTCCCATGCCATTATGTGTGGTTTGAGAAAAGTACAGTCTTATGTCCTTCCTGCTATGGGCAGATGAACGATTTCGAGATTAAGAAGTTCCATGAGCAGCATAAGTCAGGAAAACCAAAATATGAGAAGGATGTACGCTCAATTGGTTCGCTTTCGGAATCGGTATTGCAGAAAGTTGAAGTTCCACGATATAATTGGACTAGGCAATCGCATCTAGTGAATAGTGGAGGGCAATGGTCTAATGCTCGAATCATGAGCGCCAGCGAAAAGGAACTGATAGATGCTGCGAGAATAGGAATAGTTTCAAAGGCTAGGATGCGAATAGAACTAAAGCGGAGAAAACATTCCGAATACTTCGATATGTTGTCCGAAGATGTTGGCGTGACTCCAATTCCAATGTTTTAGATTTCTGGCTACCCCCTCTTTACAGCCGTCCTGATTGTATGGTAGAATATGTGCCGTCAGAGGACAAGGAAGATGAAGAGAGCAGCCGCAATAGCGATAATCTGTTTTTTATCCCTCATAGAGGGATGTGCTACTGCATATGTTGCGAATCTTCGTAGTGAGTATTCTGACAAGGGTGAGATTTACGGGGTATATCATGGAGATGATGAGTATCCGTGCATCTATCCTGCAACTAGGATTTCATTGCTAGTAGAAGTGCCTACATGGTGGTGGCCTAGTGAGACGGAGATAGGAAGAGGGTATGAGGCATGGTTATGGCCGATTGGTGCTCCTCTATCCATAGTCGATGTTGTCTGCTCTATAGCAACCGATACGATAATGCTTCCATACGACTATCAAACAAAAAGAATGGCAAGGTGACAAATGAGTTCTGGACATGACAAGAGAGACAAGAGCACAAAGGATTCTCTAGTAGAAGCCTTGGAGGGAAAAAGTCTTGGGATGCCTGACAATCCAACGCTCCCTCTTGTTGGTTCGGAAAATGTGCCTATTTCAGAAGAGGAGGAGAAGGATGTTGAATGATAGCATAATGGATGAAGACCCAAAGTGGATGAACAAGGCATCGGAGGAGAAGTTAAGAGAGTTTGTGAAGGTGTTAGATGCAAATGAAAATCACCCACGACATGAGTTGCTTGTGAAAGCATTTGATAAAGAGTGCAATCGCCGTGCTGCGGAATACTATGAATCCAGAAATGGAGGAGAGTGGATATGAGCAAACCAACGAAGAGAGTGTCCATTGACCAAGCAAAAACAATTGTCCGAAAGGCGATGAAGGTAATTGTTGATTTCATGTTGCATGAGAATAATATCGCAGAATCAAATTCGAGTCTTTATGCGAAGGTTCATGCAGTAGACAATACTGTTATTAAGGCACTCGGAGAAGCAGACTTCAATGATGACAAGACGGCACAGGAGTTTTATAGACTAGCGAGGAATATCATGGAATGGGACGAAGACCATTTGTCATTCCTTGGTAGCGAACCTTGCCCGCAACGATGGATGTTCAAGACAATGATTTGAGAAAGGTAAAAGAAATGGTATACAAAAGCGAAAGAGACACAGATTCGGGGACAGAGACAACTTTTTTTGTCAGAGGCGATGTTGGTGAGACGGCAAAGTTTCTTATCGAATCGTACAAGATGTCTGATTGTTTTGCTGCGAAGGCGAATGACAATCGAGTTGAAAGGAGTGTGGAGGTAAAGATATTCGACGGCGACAGTCTCGAATGGAAGGTGTTGATACCATCGAGAGTGTTTTCATATGGGGATTGCATTGATATGCAGATGGATGGGTGTAGAGACATGTTATACAAGATACAAAAGTACGTGAGAGATTTTTTTGGAATTAAGTTAACATGGTAGAATAGACCCGCCATCATGCAATAGAGGATTGTCCAATCCTCCGTGGGCAACGTGGCCGAAGAGTTTGGCGAGGGGCGGTTTTGCTCATTTCCGCCTTGATTATGGCTCTTAGCGGTCTGGGATTTGCCTCATAGCGGCATGGTACGAAAAGCCGCCGCACTATTTATAAATGAATGTGCATAGAGAAAGGCAGGAGATACTGAAATGAATCTAACTTATGAAGAGAAGAAAAAGATAGGAGATGCGGCATCGGCTATGATGCAGGCTTTCTGCGAGTTTAGGCTCGCAGAGGATAGGCTAAACATCGCAAACTCATTGTCTGGGAATCTTGCGCAGATAAGAGTGCCAGACGAACTTATTAAAAATGCTCTAGCACCGTATGTTGGAGAATTTGAGGAAATGCAGTGTAAGTTTTTCGATGCCTTGGAAATTCCTCTAACGAATAAGGAATTTTGGGATTGGTACAGCAAGCAGCCTCCGAGCATGGAACAATTGAAGCACAAATGGAAAGCAGTTGTTGGATGAAGTTATGGCATTGTGTAGGAGAACGATGCCATGAATTTCTTTCAATATCTATACGATGATAAAGTAGCACAGGACAAAAAAGAATCATATCGTACCAAGAAGTTCTATACGATAGAGTGCATTGATAGCGATGGAAAACTTAAAGATTTACTAACATATATCGCTATGAATGGGAATGGCGGACATTCATTTGATATTGTAGTAGACCCAGATGACAAGAAGAACGAACGTCATTTCTTCTGGGATGGGGATGGAGCGGATAGAATCAATGCTGTTGTAAAGACAACCACAGATGATGATAAAGAACTAGTCGGGATACTTTTAACCGCTCTCCATCGTATCTATATGCGTACATTCATCGAATCACAGAATAGTGAAGAAGATGCAAAAAACAGTCGCATAGCCCTTCAAGACATCTCTGATATTGCTAGTGATATTACACGAGGTGCAGATTTTGAGGATGGGCTAAAAGATGCATTGCGAGAAGTTAAGTTTGCTTATATGAGCGATACAGATTCTGACGAGAAGAAACTTGCTCGGATCAAAGACATCGTTGAAGAAGCCTTAAAATAGATAGATTCGCCATTCTCTTTGCCACTATTGGCATATTTTAGAATGGCAGACATTTCGTATAAGGATTTGATAGCGCCATCGTTCTACGGGCTATGGAACGATGTGGTAAACCAAAAGTATCCAGAAATCTGGCTTGCAGGCGGGCGTGGTTGCATTGATGGCGACACGCTAATAGACACTCCCCAAGGTCGGATAAGGGTTAAAGACTTCAAGGGCGGAGAAGTCTATTCATTTGAGGATGGGCGGATACATATCGCCAAAGCTGATGCTCCGCAACGGAAAACGGTCCAAGATCTGTTTCAGGTCATAGCCGATGGGAATTGCGAAGACATAATAGTTACCGATGAACATAAGTTTCTTACGCCCACCGGCTGGAAAATGCTAAAGGAATTGGATTATGAGGATCCTATCCTATTGAGTATTGGCGGAGAAATTAGAGAAAGTAAATTCAGGGGATGTAGACTTTTCAAAAGGGATTACTATTGGGATTTCAATGTTCAGGGGACACACAATTATACGGCACAGGGATTTATCAATCACAACTCAACAAAGTCGTCTTTTGTATCCACTTGCATTCCGCTTCTGATGGAGATGAATCCGCGTCTTCATTGTTGCTGTTTTAGGAAATTTGGAACGAATCTGGCAGATTCAGTCTATTCACAGTTTGAGTTTACAATCAACGAAAAGCTTCGGCCGATAGCAGACCATTGGATATTCAAGAGGTCGCCGTTAAAGATTGTAAACTCACGAACAGGGCAGCAGATTCTTTTCAGGGGATTGGACGACCCACAGAAGGTGAAGTCGCTCAAAGCACCATTTGGATATTTTGGGCTAATATGGCTGGAGGAACTGGCGGAGTTCGATGGCATTGAGGAAGTCCGTAACGTTCTCCAGTCATTACGCCGTGGCGGACACTACTTCCAGACGTTTTGTAGTTACAACCCCCCAGAGACTAGTTCCAATTGGGTAAATCATGAGGCAAGCGTTCCACAGATAGTAGATGGGAAGCTCTATCGGTATGTCCACCATTCAGATTACAGAACTGTTCCTCGCGAATGGTTGGGAGATGATTTCTTTACTTCCGCCGAACTCCTGCGATCGACAAATGAGAGAGCATTTAGACATGAGTACCTAGGAGAAGTCACTGGAAATGGCGGAGCGGTATTCCCGAATGTGGTGCCGCTAGAAATGTCGGATGAGATGATTTCCCATTTCGACAGTAGACGTTTTGGGCTTGACTTTGGTTTTGCACTCGACCCGCTACACTATTCGGCTTCTCACTATGACAAGAAGCATAGGGACCTCTATATTTGGGATGAGATAAACGAACTGAATTGCACCAACATAGCGCTTGCAGAACTATTGAAAGCAAAGAAGGATGACATCGGCTTCAACTACATAATGTGCGATGCAGCCGAGCCGAAGTCGATTGCCGAACTAGAAGGATTGGGTGTAAATGTTCTACCTGCCCAGAAGGGGCCAGATTCAAGAAGGTTCTCATATCGTTTCTTGCAGAGCCTTGCGCATATTTACATCGACCCTATTAGGTGCCCAAAGACTTACAAGGCATTTGTACAGTGCGAATACCTAAAAAACAAAGCCGGGGAGTTTATTTCACGATACCCAGAGAACGGAGGAGACGACCCAATCGACTCCGTAAGATATGCCTTGATGGATGATGCCATCGATGCTGGACTTTTCTAATATCCTCATTGGCATTTTCCGTAAAGGAAAAGGATATGATATGAAAGGTAAAGCAATAAGCATAATTGCAGGAGCCGCCGCCATTGCGACTATTGGGATAACATCATTATCTGATGAGAATAGTATTGGTTCATCTCACGAATCTAAAATATCAACACGGGCATCAAAAAACACCTGCCGTCTCGAGACTGCATATGCCGTTGGATTGATTCAAGGTTGGCCAGTTATGATATTCGTCAATGAGGATGAAAGCCAGACGAATGCCGCCGATAGACTAGAATCGCATGTTGGGAAAGGCATATCAAGGATTCTCTCATATAACAAGATTGCGACCCCTCCAAACGATTGTACTCTAACCTTATTCACTTCCACTAATAGCGGATCTGGATGGAACATAGCCTATCCTACGGCGGAAGAAAAGCAAGCGGCAACAAATGCTTTGATGGCTACCCATGCCTGCCAAGTAAGGGATGTAGAAAACCTTCCAGATGGATGCATTGTCTCTATTGGATGGCTTTGTTATGTGACTAATGGTTTCTGGAATGTCCACACGACACCGGTTTCCTTTTCTGATATAGCAGCTCTTAAGGGAGGATGGCTTTATCGAGAGAGGCGCTAGTAGAGATTTTTTTAGAATGGAGTCGGCATCGCCTTTGAATAAGAGGCGATGCTTTTGTTACTACACCCCATTGCAACCCGAAAGAGGTCTATGGTATAATATGTGCCGTCAACGACAAGGAAGAAAAGAAATGCCAGAAGCGGAAATAGACAAAGCAGGGAATCGGCTATGCAAGCGCTGTCCTTTTATTATTGCGGCACAGAAGGAATATCATAAACTATGCATGATGGTGAATAGGAAATTTGGGGGGATAGCGGGAGTTACATACGGGACGACAGACCGATATGATGAGAAGCATCATGCAGAATATTTTAAGAGAATAGGGCTTGACATAGAGACAGGGCTTCCAGTCTCACAAAGTGAGGAAGGGATACTAAAAAGGCTAATCAAGAAATTGGAAGATGAATATGTTTATTACCAGAATGGGGCTTTAGGATGGAGTGCCCCATCGGTGGTGGCAAGGGGGAACTATGCTCATGAACTTCTAGAATGGATTAAAGAACTCGTACCGCAAGATGGTACTGACATTAGAGGGAAAGAAAATGCAACAGAATAGACCGAGACTTCAAATCATCAGAGGGCTACCAGGAAGTGGGAAGACTACTCTTGCATTGAAAATGTATCCACATCTTCTACGGCTAGAGACGGATATGTTCTTCTATAGTCAAGGAGCATATCGGTTCACGCTCTTGCGGAATGACCTCGCAGTAGAGTGGTTCATGAAAGAGGTTAACTTGCTCTGTAAGGGGATGGTAGACTTTGTTGCGACTGGTGTTTTCGCTGCCCATACTGAAAGGCTGCAGGAGACGATTGCGAGAGCATTGAAGTACAAGTACGATGTGTATATCAAGACACTGACGACGCAGTTCAAGGGGATTCATGCTGTCCCGAAGGAGCACTTTGATGCGATGAAGGCGAACTTCCTTCCAGAGAAGGAACTCAAGAAGATGTATCCAAGAAAAGACTTTCCTCAAATTCATTTCGGACTAATGGATAAGGGAATGGAACTAGTCCATGTCAATAATCTAAAGATTCGAAAACAACTGGCAGCCGTTTAAGTTACTTGAAAGCAATAGAAAAAACGAAAACACAAGGAAGAAAAAACTAATGAAAGAGCGCGATAGCGTGATAGAGGTCAAGGGCAAGATAGCGAAGATTCTCTCTGGCTCCATGTACAAGGTGCAGATGGAAAACGGGCTTGAAATTCTAGGGCATCTGTCTGGAAAGATGAGGAAGTTCGGGATTAAGATTGCATTGGGAGACTTGGTTCAGGTAGAATTGTCTCCTTACGATTTGACCAAGGGTAGAATCACATATAGGTTAAAGGGATGACTGAATTAGCCGTAGTTATAGATTCCGATAAGAGGAATCTTCTCCATGTCAAGGTAGAGATTAGACAGGAAGCGAGCTCTACTAGAGATGAAATAGATGCCGCACACAATCTGTCTGAAAACCTAAATAGGATGTTAAGAGATGCGGCACAGAGGAGTTCTTTTAGGGAAGACAATCAAGAACTGCAGAATGATGAAGGTATTGTTCTGGAGCAAGGGATGTTGTTTTGAATGATGTCAGAACATATCACGGCAACTGCTTGGAAGTGCTTCCGGCGATTCCAGATGGAAGTATAGACTGTATTATCGACGATTTGCCTTATGGAGTCACCAATAGGGGGAGCGAAGCTGGAAGATGGGATAATGTTATTCCGCTTGATGAAATGTGGAGGCAGTTCCTTCGAGTGGCAAAAGAAGATGCTGCGATTATACTCTTTTCGCAGGGGATGTTTATGGCTCAGTTAATGATGTCGCAGCCTAGGCTCTGGAAGTATAACCTAATCTGGCATAAGAATAATCCAACAGGATTTCTCAATGCAAATAGGATGCCGCTTCGGGAGCATGAGGACATCTGCATATTCTACCGCAAGCAGCCAATCTTCAATTCGCAGATGAAGCCGTGTTCTAAGGATGATGTTGTCCATAGCAGAGGCAGGCTAGCAAACCCTATAACGAACAATGTCTATGGGAAGAGGGTAGAACTTCCGAGCAAGGTGAGAACTGAAAAATGCCCGACGTCGATATTGCATTTCAACAAGCCACACTACAAAGGGCAGCACCCGACAGAGAAGCCTGTTGATTTATGTAGATGGATGATTCGAACCTATACAAATGAGGGCGACATAGTATTGGATGCAACTATGGGAAGCGGCACTACTGGCGTTGCGGCAGTTTTAGAGAATCGTGGGTTTGTTGGGATTGAGAAGGATGACAAGTGGTTTGATGTGGCAAAGAAAAGAATAGCCGAAGCGATGGCAAAGCCAAGGCAGGGAGAATTGTTCTGATGCAGTACAAAATATACAATGCAGACTGCATGGATGTCCTTCGGACAATAAATCAGGAATCAGTAGACTGTATAGTAACCGATCCCCCATTTGGAGTCAATTATAAGCAAAACTTCTATGACGATAAAATGGAGGAAGTATTTAGATTAGTACCGTTGTGGTATTCGAATATGTTTCGAGTTCTTAAGGAACAATCATACCTATTTGTCTTTGTAGGGGTTAAGAACATAGAAATATGGATAAAGGAAGGCAGAGAAGCAGGGTTTTTGTTTAAGAATATTATAGCCACAAGAGCATTCAACAATGGTTCAAAGATAAAAAACAACTTCTCATTTGTTTTTCAGCCTATACTTCTTTTTTCTAAAGGAAAGGGCCGTGCATTTAACGAGGTTGACTTTTTCCCGACTTCTTATGCATGGCTGTCCGACCCAAGGAATACCAAGAAGGAAGCATACCAATATCAGTATCCGAATTTTGTCCTTCCGACAGTGGCATTTGGAACAGAAAAGTTTGGTAGTAATAAAAAGAAAATAATACACCCGAATGCAAAGAGCGAACCTCTATGTCGATTCTTTATAGAGATAGCAACTAATCATGGAGAAATAGTTCTTGACCCATTTATGGGAAGTGGAACAGTAGGAGAGGCAAGCATAAAAGTAGGAAGAAAATTTATTGGAATAGAAAAAGATGAGAAATACTTCAACATGGCAAAAACCCGAATAGAGAAGACCATAGCAATGCCCAAGCAAGGAGAACTTTTTGAGCTATGAGAGAACATATAACAAGTACAAACATACTTTGCAGCCGCCTACTCCGGTTGTGGAATAGACTCGTCGGGAGAAGCCGCTGCTCTTTGAAAGGAGGACCCAATGGGAACAAATAATGAACTGATTTCCGCAGCAGATTCAATGGCACATGTGTGTGCCTATGTTTCTGGAAGGCTTGACATCTGTGGACTTGGTGCGAAATCGGCATTGGAATTGATTTCAGAGTGCCGTAAAAAGTTAGATGAGGCCGCTTCTAGTTGGTGGCAGACAAAGGGGACTGATGAGGACGGGCTACCAGTCAAAAGGGTAATGTCAATTAATGACGAAGTGTTCCCACATGATATTCCATATAATGTTAGGTGTACAAACTGCGGGAGAGGCTTGCCGACATGGAGCGACGACTATGAGCCTCTGTTCACAATACGGTGCAAGGAGTGCGGGGCTCATACGAAGCCTGCGCTAACCAATGACATAGCGCGGCACAGGTGGATTTTTGATGGTCTAATCAAGTCTAGGGAGCCAACAGCACTATGATTGTTCATAGGTTCATCGGGCTTTCAGAACTAGAGGCGCTAGTAACGGAAGGAATTGTAAGTCCATCTAAATCGAATGGAATGGATAGGCTTTACTTCTGGGATAGCGAAGAGCATACAAGCCCAGCGTATCAGTTGGAATACCTTTTTGGGATAGTAGGGGAAATCAAGTCTATCAAGACAGAATGGCGATTCTACTGCTTAGTCTCATGTGACATTCCAAAGTATAGGTTTAAGAAAGCATATCGGACATATGCCGACCCAGAAGGGAGTTATTGGGATACGATTTGTCAAGAAGAACTCCACCTATATGGTGCATATCGTAAAGAGGATGTGAAGACGGTAACATTGTATACTGATCACTACTTTGGATTCAAGCTGCATTCCTTTTACGACACGATAGAGGATGCCTATCGGTTTCTAATAGAGTAGATATTTGTTGATGTTAGATGTTTAATCATCTGGCTTTCGTGTTCAATGGAGACATGCAAATAAGCACGATTGCAGAGTCTAATGTGCAGAAGTTGGTGTATGATTTCAGTTGGTGATTGGAGAAAAAACTCCAACTAGAAAAGCGGCAGTTCTTTGGATGAGCCGCTGCTTTTCTTTTTCGTTCAAGAAGAAGATGAAGTTGGTTGTCCCTCCCCGATTCGAACGGAGAACATGGGGATCAAAGCCCCGTGAGTTGCCATTACTCCAAGGGACAATAGATTGGTGGAAGTGGCGAGTGCTGCCCTCGCTTCCCCCGTCTTAAAAGGACGGTGCCTAACTGTTCGGCCACACTTCCATAGGTGGTACGCCGTGAGGGAATCGAACCCCCAACCCAGGCATTAAGAGTGCCTTGCTCTGCCAATTGAGCTAACGGCGCATTGAAGATGGTAGACCGCCGGGGACTTGAACCCCGAACCCCGTGCTTAAGAGGCACATGCTCTGACCAATTGAGCTAGCAGTCCATTTAAGATGGTGGAGAACGAGCGAATCGAACGCTCATCAAAGGATTCGTAGTCCTTTAGTCTATCCATTAGCCTAGTTCTCCATTGGGGAGACACCTGGGGGTTGAACCCAGAATTGCAGAGCCACAATCTGCCGTGTTACCGCTACACTAGTGCCGCCATAAAAATAAATGGTGGCGGAAGGTGGATTCGAACCACCGACCAACGCCTTATGAAGACGCTGCACTAACCACTGTGCTACTCCGCCAAAGCGGATGCCGCAACTGGATTTCGCCAACAACGGCATCGGATTCTATTCCTACATCATTGTAGGCGAGACTAAATGGTGGACGGGGTTGGAGTCGAACCAACAATGCCTGAGCTTCAATCAGGAGTATTACCGTTCTACGACCCGTCCAGAAGAAAAATGGTAGGAAGGGACGGATTTGAACCGCCGACCTTTCGGGTATCAGCCGAAGGCTCTGACCAACTGAGCTACCTTCCTATGGAGGGCGAGGCGGGAATCGAACCCGCATTATTACGGTTTTGCAGACCGCACCCAGTTCCAATATCGAGAACTCGCCCTTTGGTTGCGGAGACAGGAATCGGACCTATTCCATCAGTTTCAGAGACTGAGGCACTACCGTTATGCAACTCCGCAATGAGAAATGGCAAGCACAAGTAGAATCGAACTACTCTCTACGGTTTTGGAGACCGTGGCACAACCACTATACCATGTGCTTATGGTGCTGGCAGAGGGATTCGAACCCCCACCCCGAAGGACTTGCTCCTAAGGCAAGCGCGGCTGCCGTTACGCCATGCCAGCAAAATTGGTGGGCTATGTAGGACTCGAACCTACAGAGACCAGACTTCTGAAGCCTGTATGACTGCCAGTTGCATCAATAGCCCAGATGGAAGCCTATAGGAAATCCGCTAGACATCATAGCCTTTTATGGGGATTCGAACCACCACCGCACGGCTTTATTTCTTATAACCGTGTCCTTCTCATATAGGGACATTAGATGTCATTGCCCCCCGGAGACGTGACTTCCTTTTCACCAATTCTCATTCCTATAGGCGACATAAAAATGGTAGCAGAGGCGGGATTCGAACCCGCAGGATGACACTTCTTTTGAGGAAGCCTGCTTTGCCAGTTTACTACTCTGCCATAAAGCTCGTCTTGGTCAACCACTCGCTGCCCATCATACTCTCGGTTTCTGAATTTCCACAATAGCGGGAAACCACACTCCCGATTTCTGCCTTAGCCTTGTCCGTTGTGACGAGCAAATCTATGATGGTAGGGGCTATGGGATTCGAACCCATACTGGAGGGATTTTAAGTCCCCTGTCTCCTGCCGTTGGACTAAGCCCCCAAACACGAAAAATTTGAGGCGGATTTCAATGAGTTCTGATGGGGGAATCGAACCTCTTCTCGACCTTAACGAGAACTAGCCACCAGGCTTCAGAACTCATCACGGCTCTGCTATGACCGTCTTGCAAGAAGAACTCAAATGGTGTGCTGTGACGCTAAAGGATACCTGCTAGCTCACCCGGTAAGTCTGTACGATTAGACCTTAATCTCTATGCATCATCTCACAGTTTACCCCAAATCGGGACTGCGAACGTCCGTCTCCTCTCACTGTCTTTAGGTTTGCACCGATGCATAGAGTCCACTCATTATAAGATGGCTGCCTCTAAGCCTACTTTCCATTTGAGTAAAGATGGCGGGGTGTACGGGATTCGAACCCGTGAAATACCGGATCGACAGTCCGGCGGCGTAGACCACTGGCCCAACACCCCAAGATGGCGGAGAGGACACGTTCCGACCGTGCGTGGGAGTTACCCCGCTTCGTTTCCAGCGAAGCCTGTTTGCCAATTCCAGCACCTCTCCTAATATCAAAATGGCGGAGTTGGGTGGATTCGGACCACTACGGGGACTTTCGACCCCTACTGGCGGTTTAGCAAACCGCTGCCTTACCAGATTAGGCTTACAACTCCAAGAATGGCGGAAGAGGAGAATTCCGAGATCTCACACGGCATCGCTACCGTTACTAGCGGTTTTCAAGACCGCCCCCTTGCCTTTAGGGTTACTCTTCCAAATGGCGGAAGGGAGGGATCTTGAAACCCTACACGAGGTTTCCCCCGCTACTAGCGGTGTTCGAAGCCGCTTCCTTGCCTTTAGGATTACCCTTCCAAAATGGTGTGTCTGAGAGGATTTGAACCTCCAAGCCGAAGCATAGCCACCTCAAGGCTACGTGTATGCCAGTTCCACCACAGACACATGAAAGCTAATGGCATCTCCATTGGGATTTGAACCCAAGTTTTTCGGCTGAGAACCGAATGTACTAGACCTCTATACGATGGAGACATGGCAGCCCTGCACGGTAACGCTCCGTGGTCTGGTGGATGAAAACCACCCGATACTACTTTTAATCTACAGGGCCAATAAGAATGGTCGTCAGGGTAGGACTCGCACCTACGGTGTTTCTAATGTGGCGGGTTTACAGCCCGCTGCGCTCGCTACTTAGCCACCTGACGAAAAACGTTTTGTGTTCTGCTCGGAGAACAGGACTCGAACCTGCAGTTGGGAATTTCACCCCGATGATTAACAGTCATCTGCCTTGCCATTCGGCTCATCTCCGAGCAGAGCACAGAGCGCTCTCCCAATCCCTCTACTGCGGTATCCTCTGCAACCCATTGAACGAACGCCGTTGGAGGAAGCAACAAAAAACTAACTCCATCTGCACGTGTAGGTATTGACCCCACATCTCCGCATGCTACTCTAGGTTAGGGCGATTGGGTGTCCCTTACCTAGGTTATTCATCTTCTTCCAATTTTCAAAGAGCTAGTAGTAGAAACAATCAGAGCGGTTCCGCTTTCTTTCCTTGCGGGGCCGCTCTTCGCTTCTTGCTACATTTGGATGACTTACTCACCTAGAATGTTTGCGACCCCGCACAGGCACTATCTTCGCGATAGGACAACTGGCAGCACTCGATGCTATTAAGGCAAAACGATAGATGCTGCCGGTTGTCCGACAGTTTCCATGACTTATTTTGCTTCATAGCGAACATTTTAGGTTTTCTTTCTTCTTTATCCATGCCAACCAGACAATCGGGTTGCACCCGCAAACCTTCTTGTGTGGTCAACGGCGCATATTGTACCACAGTCAGATTTGGCTGACAAGGGGGTGTGGAAGTTTTTTTTCTTTTTTTCAACGAGCAATTCCCATACCCTCTTGAAAGCCGGATGAGGGATGTGGTATAATGTCGGCCGTGAAGGAACAACAAGGAAGACAATAGACAAAAATGAACATGAAAGACTTAAGAGAGATGAGGAAAAGCAAGGAAGCACCTAAGTGTGGGTTCTGCGGGAAGTCTACAAATGATGGAGCAAACGTAGTCGTGGCATCGAATGGTCTGTCAATCTGCGACCAGTGTGCAAGGAAGGTCATTGGGATAGTAGAGGCAGAAGAGGGAAAAGGGAAGAGCATCAAGGAAGAAAAAAGTGGGTTTCCTCTTACAGAAACCGCAGAGAGTGGAAAGAAGGAAGGGAGATTCGCTCTTGGGAGAATTCCTACGCCTAGAGAACTAGTTGCATTGCTTAATGAGCATGTAATAGGACAGGATGATGTAAAGAAGACTCTTGCAACTGCCGTGTACAACCATTATAGTAGATTGCGGAGCAGGAAGAGCCTCTATGAGGATGACCTAAAGGATGTACAGGTGGAGAAATCAAATATTGTCATGATGGGGCCTACTGGATGCGGAAAGACTTTGCTCGCAAAGACAATCGCCAAGATTCTCAACGTGCCGTTTGCTATCGCAGATGCGACAACACTCACGGAAGCCGGATATGTCGGTGAGGATGTTGAGAACATTGTAAGGTATGCCTACAACAATGCGAACGGGGATAAGGAACGGACGGAGATGGCAATCATTTGGGTGGATGAGATAGACAAGATTGCGAGCAAGACGCAGAATGTGTCTATTACGAGGGATGTAAGCGGGGAGGGAGTGCAGCAGGCGTTGCTTAAGATTATAGAGGGAACTACTTGCCGATTCCCTCCTAATGGAGGTCGCAAGCACCCAGACCAGCCGCTTGTGGAAATTGATACTAGCAACATTCTTTTTATCTGTGGGGGGGCTTTTGTTGGGCTTGACAAGATAGTGGAAAAGCGAGTCAAGAGTGAGAATGGGTCTGGCATAATCGGGTTTGGAGGAGATGCGACAAAGGAGAAGAGGAACCTTTCGCATAGGGTGAGGCCGGAGGATCTTGTCGAGTTCGGATTGATTCCAGAGTTCGTTGGCAGACTTCCGATCATAGCGGAAATGAAGGAACTTACTGAGGATGAACTTGTCAAGGTATTGAAGGAGCCGAAGAATAGCATAACCAAGCAGTATCGGAAACTGTTGCGGCAGAGTGGCATATCCTTGGAATATGAAGACTCGGCATTGAGGTGTCTGGCAAAGAGGGCAATCGAACGTAAAACTGGGGCTAGAGGTCTTAGGGCGGAAATGGAAGAGGTCATGAAGGAGATTATGTTCGAAGCGCCAGACAATAGGGAGCAGGGGAAGGTTATTGTCATCACGGAAGAGATGGTGAGGAATGCTGCATAGCGGAGCAACAAAGCAGTATACGAGGCGTCTTAACAGCAATGGAGGAGATGTTGCCCCGGCCATATGTGCTACGATATGCAAGGGAGTACAAAGGCAGCTAGACAATGCTGGAGGTTATGTGCTAGACTTTTATAAGGAAAAACCATCTGAAATTCTATCCTCTCTTGAAAGCCTCAATCAAAATGTGGTACAATGTATGACATCTAACCAAGAAACAAGGACAACAGAACAAGGAGACAGCAATGGGAGTAAATCCAGACGGAACTCATAGTTTTCACGACCTAGACGATACATGGTATCGGTATCTAAAGGCAGATAGGAAAGAGCGCAAGCAGATGTGCGAAGAAGCATTAGCTATAGAAGGAATAGTATATTTCTTCGGACTTGTTGCTGTGATAGTTGGAGCCATATATGCATTGTGCAAGGGGTGGATTTGATGTCGAATGAAATACAAAAGTTTCATGGGTTTGAGTCTCCATTGGAAGCATTGAACCATTATTACAAGCACCAGTTGAATGGGCGACATACTGACTGCTTCGAGTTCAGACAGGAGAGAGCCTTGTTGGAATGGCTTTATGCGAGAGACTTGGATAGGAGTGAAAATGCCTAGGTTTATTAGAGTTACAAAAGACAACCGGAACAAAGACCGTGGTTTCATCGCAGTTGATGCGATATGTGCAGTTTTTGAGAACCAGGAATCACACAATACGGAAATCATGACGATGGATGGTTTCTGGTATGAGGTTGTAGATGGTGTGGAAAAGGTCTATGCTGATGTGACAGGGGTAGACAAACCTAAAGAAGGAGAAGAGAAAGAGAACCCGCCCATAGAAGTAGAAGGAGAAAAGCCTGACAAGTTCCAATTTGCGAAGAATAGGAGATTTGTCGCTCCTGCAGTATCGGAAGATGCTACTCCAAAGAGCCATGAGGAGTCTCGGGTTTTCAAAAGACGGAACTTCTCATATCCGAAGAAAGGGTATGGGCAGAAGAAGTATGGCAATGGAAGGATTTCTCGCACACGAGATTTTCCCTCGGGTGAGGGAGAAGGGCAGCATGGTTCTAGGTTGAAGGCGGTGGATTTCACCCCGCCAGATACCGAGTGACTGTGATGCTCGCCGCCGCCACTCCCGAACAATCCGCGCAACGGGTTGTTTCATTGTTGGTTAATGGGGTGGCGGCGGCAGTTTTTCAATGAGGTTAAAATGAGACTTTGGCCATTAGCGATTTTAGACCAGTTGCCAAGGCAGCAGTTGCTTGGGCAGCATAGGGAATGCTGTGCATTGCGTGGGAAGGGATGGGGGAGAAAACATAGTACGGTAGACTATGTTTTCCTACATCACCCTTACTTTCTCGTTAGATACCATGAGAAGGTCATGTATGAGATGGAACGGAGAGGGTATGCGATAAGGGATGAAGATTGGTGGAATCGGTTTTATAGGGGGAAAGCACTTGGGTATACGGAAGGGATGAAATTCAAGGGATGGTATGGGATAATAATTTGCCCGAATCCTTTTGATGGACGGATATACCCAGAGCATGATGAGAAGTATCTCGATGAGTGTATCGCCAATCTCGCGGCAAAGGGGGTTAAGATAGATAGGGAAAAGGCATTAAATCGGATGGGTGCAGCATGACACGAGATGAGCGGCATAGATGGCTTTTCGCCAATAAAGACGGGAAGAAGATTACCTTCACTCAGGAAGGGATGCCTTTCCGTATACTGAAGGATGGAGCTCGGTTTGGAGGCGTCGTACACATTGGAGATACTAAGTGTAGGATTCGGATTGTGAGGAATCAGAAAGCAGAGAGAGGCAAGAGGAATGAAGTCAGGTTTCCTGATGTTGAATGGAAACGCCTTGAAGATGGTGTGGGGGATGGACTTTGGACAAACGAAGTCGCAGACAGTGAAAGTACCCTTGTTGGATACATGGAAATCACTGGGAATTGGAAAGGGGGGACTGGGAGGTGTATCTTCCACCCTATTGAAGAGAAGGAAGGCAATAGAGTGGTTTAAGACGATCAAGGAGATAAGAGTCTAATGGATCGTAGGATATTTTTCAACCAACAAAACCAAAACAAAAGGATAAACGATGAGTAAAGAAATCAATAGGCGAATGTTTATAGGACTTGGCGCAGGAGCGATAGCGGCAACAGCAAGCGGATTTCCTGAAAGTAGTGCGAAAGGATCAATCCATTCAGTCGATGAAGGACTATTTTATAAGGTAGTGATTAAATTGTGTGTGGCGATAAACAAACTTCAAGTAGCATCTCGAGGGATGTTCTGCCCTAAAAACGGGTCACCTGGATATATAGTTGTCCCGAAGAGCGATGAATGGATGCTGGATCAGAAGAACCAATATGGAACATCTGTAAGGAATTTCTGTTGGTTCTGCTGGCCCAAGATGGGAATAACGAACCCAGAAGACATCACGGATGTCTACAAGGATGGTAGATGGGTGGAAGAGAGACTTCCTTCTGACACATGGGGTATAATAGATGGTATAACCTATGCTCTTCGAACATCAGGCGAAGATTCTTTCGTTACATTCAAAGTGTAAGGTTAGAATCTTTAGAAAGAGATGCACCGGGGAAGAATCTCCGGTGCATTTGCTTTTAGGCATGATGTAGGATGAGTGTCGGACAATCCAGTATAATGTGGTGCATGATGTTTTCTCTAGCAATGGATTTGCTAGGGATGCAGACAGTTTTGACGATGGAGAACGACACTTTTCTTAAAAGACAAGACAACGATTATACGCATGGGACTAAGTTTGAGACTGTTGACGATTCTGGTTTTCACTATATGGTTAGCCAGACTATGTATGCTCCTGACGATTTAAAGCAGGAGCATCATATACCACATGACAGACCTTATGCTGGTATGCTTATAGGAGGAGTAGGGTATGAATTTTTTCAATCCCAAGAATCAAGATGGACACATTATGGAGAATTGGATTTCGGAATGATTGGACCTGCGTCAATGTGCAAGGACACGCAGACAATGATACATAAACTGTTGGGATGTCGCAAGCCTAAAGGATGGGATGACCAGTTGCACAATGAGTTTGTTTTGAATGGGCAGTGGTGGTCAAAGTATAACTTTTTCATAACAGAATGGATGGCTATAGTCCCTAAAAGCGGAATAGCAGCAGGTACAATACAAGATTTTGGCGAGGTGGGCGCAGACATAAAGATAGGGTATAACATAAAGCCAACGGCGAACAACGAAATAATGTTTTCTGCGCCTAGTAGAAGAAGCACTAGCAACTGGAGAAAGTTGTCCGCTTATATTTATGGCGGAGCTAGTGAGAGATATTATATGTACAATCATATGCTAGAAGGAACTATGTTTGGCCATAGGGACGATGAATTGAAAGCAGACATTGAAAGATTTGTTACTGAAATGAGAGTTGGGGCTGTATTGAAGTACGACAGGTTTTATGCTACATACTATGCAGTGTTTAGGACGGATGAATATAGGCATCAAAAGAATGCACCAGACTATGCCGGTATTGGAATAGGATGGACATGGTAAGAACTGAAAGAGAGATAGAGATGAACCAAGTATGGGACAGATTTAATTCGAAGGTTGTTCTTTGTTATACAGGATACAAGGAACGGTATTCTGTTCTTGAGAAAGAGTTTTCGAGGGTAGGATTGAACGGAGTTGAATTTAGATGGGATGTACCGTCACCATTAAAAAAAATCCTAATTGATAATATTCCGACAACGAACTTTACCAGAAAGACAGGTGCTTTTTCTTGTTGTATATCACACTATCTTGCAATCAAGACAGCATATGAGATGGGGCATGAGAATCTGCTCATAATTGAAGATGATATTAGGTTTTTGGAAGACATTAAACTATTACAAGAGATAGTCGAAGCTATTCCGAAAGATTATGATTATGCACAATTCGAAAGGGCTAAACCGTATGAGACGCCTATCGAAGACTGGCTCAATTTGAAAAACGGTATTCATGTGAATAGGTACTGGCTTCCGTTCAAAAATATTAGGGGGGGGGGATGTTATGCGCTGTCACGAAAAGGCATGGAGCACATGATAAATGAGTTCGAGAACATTTTTATATCAAGACGTGAAAAACTTCAGTCTAATGATTTTTATGTTTCGAGAGGTGAGCACTTAAAGAGATACTTCTGTTATCCTAGTGTGGCTGTGCAGTCTTATATTACAGAAAGCAACTCCGATATAGTTGAATATTGGAGAAGAAATGAACTTGATGGTTTACGGTTTTCACAATATCACATGGAAGGGACTTATATGCCAATATTTGACAGAACCGATTTCATAACAAAATTGGATGAAGCTTTAGATAGGCAAAAATACTATGTAAAGAAGCCGATTCACAGATTGTTTAATAGATGGCCTTCGAAAACTTTGCTAAATATAGTGTTCCCTAACATAGACCATGTTGAGAATGGAGAAATAGATGCGGCTATTATGTGGGGATACAACACTAGCGACCGTAACACCAGTGCATTGTCGGCTGCAATTAGATATAAGGCACCGGTTATTTTTTGTGAGCCAGGGTTTGTTTCTTCTGCAACCACATGGGCTGATAAAAGCGCTTGCCAGAAATATCGTGTTGAGCATTCCGTAATGATGGATTTACAAGGTCAGTTTTTTGATGCGAAAAGGGAAACTGACCTTGAGAAAATGCTAAATGATTCCTCCCTTATAATATCCAAAGACCAGAGGACCGAAGCACGGAATCTTATAGATAAGATTGTGTCCAACAAAATTTCAAAGTATAATCACCAGCCAATTTTCACACCTAAAATCGGGAGAGATGGAGTTAATAAGGTTCTAGTTATTGACCAGTCTTATGGAGATTTCTCTATCATTAGAGGAATGGCTGACGAGTCTACATTTGAAAAGATGCTGAAGTCGGCGATCGAAGATAATCCGGAATCGGATATTCTAGTAAAAACACACCCAGATACTATTGCAGGCAAGAAAGCAGAGAAGAATGGATACTACCAAGAATTAAAGGAACATGACAATATCTATAAGGTGACTTTCCCGATAAACCCATACTCTCTGCTTGAAGTGTGTGACAAGGTTTATGTGTGTTCTTCGCAGTTCGGGCTTGAGGCCCTTATGGCAGGGAAGGAAGTCCATGTATTTGGGATGCCGTTCTATGCCGGATGGGGTCTTACGATAGACGCCCAGCACCTGGAGAGGAGAACGAACAAGCGAACTCTTGAAGAGCTCTTCTACATATTCTACTGTATGTATACACATTGGGTTGACCCTGACAAAGGATGTGAGACAACAATAGATGCTGTCATTGATAAGATGATAAGACTACGAACTGAATACAAGAGTAGGGAAGAGGCAGCAATGAAGTCATGCGACGATGACGATTTTGGATATAGGGTCTCTTCAAATAATGTTAAGACATCGTTTGCACCCCAAATATCTACAAGAACCAAACTAGTTGTTCTTCCAAGAATTTAGATGCTTTAACCCTGGGATAAAGTTGAAGAATTGGCATTTAGTATGTAAGATTCCGCCCCGATTTATGAAAAGAGAGGTGGGTTATGAAGAAACTACTTGGATGCCTATGGTTCGCAATGCTCTTATGCTGGATAGCAGGAATCCCTATCATTGGCACTGCATATGCGACGGATGCGGATGAAGAAGATGCCTATTCTACCGTAGTTGCCAGCGACATATACTCATTTCGTCTCGACCTTAAGGTTCCGCAGGTACTCGACAATACAAAGTCATTAGGATACAGGAAGTATCAAACACAAAGGATAAAGGGAGATATGTATATCAAGTGGATGGACGATGGATCATTTGCGATAGAGTTCGGAAACTTGAAAAACAGTAGGTTTAAGGTTAATGGAGCTTATGTAATCTATAAGGGCTATGAATATTCAGATGTAGTATATACCAGGTACAATTACATAGGGAGCAACAAAACAGAGGCTTTCAGGACTCCGTGCCTTTGCTTTTATCTTGAACTAGAACCTTCATATGCAAAAGGTGGTAATACTGAGGATAACTCTTTCTATGTTCTTTTGGCAGGTACTGGTAGTTCATCGTTCAAAAGAACGTATGGAAGTAGGATAGCCACTAGGCTTCATGGGTATGCGGCGGGGACGCAAGGGTGTGGATGTGCAGCATATTCTCACAAGTCTCCAACTAGGAATGCTACGATAGTAGGACCTATGGATGGGGTTAGTGATGTTGTAGCCACATATGGCACATGGAGTGCAACGTGGAAGAGAAGGATGATGTGTGGTGGACTGTCAGTGCTGCGATAGAATGTGCTGCGATGAAGAAGTGCCAGATTCGGTAGCACAGGATGCTTCCGTCTCTGGCATGAAATGTCCTTTGTCAGAGACTCTACGGAAAAGGATACGGAGAACGAAGTCCCTCATTGAGTATGTTCCACGGGAAAGAGCAAGAAAGATAATTGCAGAAGGCGTGTCTCTCATTAAGACGATACCGACAGAAGAAGATCATCGGCGCATAGCGATGTATATTATGCGGGTATTTGATGGAAGGGCAACAAGAGATAGCCTAATCGCTTATCTGATGCGAATTGGGGGGGTGGACTATGCAAGAGCGCAGATGATAGCCGATGACCAGTTGAATAAGGCTTCTGAAAGGTTTCTAGTGGAGAAATGGAGGGGGCAGGGATGCGAACTAGTGAAGTGGGTGCATAAGGGAGAGACAAATCCAAGGGTGTATCATCTACGGAAGTGGAATGGAGTTAGTGGGAAGAGGAATGGACGCCCAAATGGTTTGAACGGATATATATTCAAGATTGACAGACCTCCAATAATAGACCTCAAGACAAAAGAGCGTGGATATCCAGGGCAGATGATTAACTGCAAGTGTAGGCTAGAACCGATTTGGGTCAAGAAAAACAACTAGTTTTTCTCTATACCCTCTTTACAGCCTAAATAAAAACAGGGTATAATATTCGCCGTGAAAAACAAGGCGAAATACAATAACCTAATGGCATTTCTTGATAAGTAAAACTATGTCAAGGAGATACCGATATGGGAGCTTTTAGCGACAATTTCTATAGTTGGCTCGAAAAGGAGCATGCGGCAGAAAAGGCTGCGATGGATGCTAGTCCAAACGGGTACAAGCACCCTGACGGGACTCCTTGCCGTGCAAAGTCTATAGAGTCTTGCCCCTTCTACAAGAAAGACTTGTCAGAATCAGAAGATGTTGATAATCTGGGAGTGGAGCCAACACCACAATATGATAGGAAAGTTAAGGAGCTCGAACAACTTTGCAAGGATGGGGGGCTAACCTCTATTCCCGGTTTCGAGAATGCTACATTCGAATCACTGAAGAAAGCCTATGATGAGTTCTTGGGAGAACTTGAAATGTATGAAGCAGAACCGCATAAAGTGTTGTGGACTGACACGAGAAAGATAAGGGATGAGATTTATGAGAAGAACAAGGACAAACAGTATGCTACAATAAATGCAGAGACAGGTGAGGTAAGGGAAGATTGCACCGGATTTGGTGTTACTTTCCATACTACTTTGAGCGACCCGGACAAAAAAACTGGTGCTATGACTTTGAGTAGAGTGCTCACAGACGAGGAGTATGACAGAAAGGTCACAGAGCTAGTGAAACTTGGTGGTGCTGACACATGGAATGTCGGAATTTTCCAAGACAATGGTGAAGTTTCAATTGATTGCAAGGATGCAAAACGTGCAATAGCCATGATGCTCTACTGGAACCAGAATTCAGTTTACAACTATACCTCACAGACAACAATCTACAACCTCACATATGATGAGGCGGAGAATCCGGGATTGGATAGGGGGATCAAGAGGATAGAGAAATCTTCATAAGGACAACAAAGAAGGAACAAAAACAAAAAGCTAAGGAGAACGAAAATGACAGATGTATTGCGAGAACTTGAAGAGAAAGCAACGGCGATATTCCTCAAGAGGGAACATTGGCGTGCGAAGTACGAGAAAGCACCAAGTGGGGCGAAAGAGTATTATCGCCTAATGTTTGCATTGTCTTTGGGGCTGCTTTCAACTGGTGAAGATGTAACCAAGAAGGTAGATGCATCAGAGGAACGGGATCGGCTGTATCACTCTATGGACGATGAGTCTTGGGACTATATTCTTGCTAATGCAGGACATGCGGAGGCATTGGGGCTTGCTATTGTCCGAAAGCATATGCAGGGACACCCAGAGGTTAAGTGTGGTTCGTGGATTACAAAAAAGTAACAACCTTCCATAGGTGTAGGACAAAAACGATATGGCGGAATGAAAAATTCCGCCATTTTCTTTTTACACCCCATTTACAGCCACCTGAATAGTGTGGTAAAATATGTGCCGTTCCGAAAACAAGGACAACAACTAACAAAGGACAAAGCATTATGGAAGAGCAGAAAGTAATGAAGGTGAAGCATTTCACCATGCAGAACGTCAAGGGTGTAAACCTCTTCGACTATGAGTTCCCGCTTTCAGGAGTGACAACTCTCGGCGGAAAGAACAATCAGGGCAAGACATCAATCATCAACGGTATGCAGTATACCGCCGGTGGTGAGGCATATCGCCCGACAAACTACCACAAGGACGGCACAGAAGCGGAGTCGTTCCTTCGCATGGTGTTCTCAAATGGAATCATTGCACAGAGGGTGGGTGATTCAGCCGACCTCAAGGTGTACGATGAAACAGGCAAGCTCTCTCGGCAGCGCCTGCTCGACCAGTTCATCACGAAGTTCGCCCTTGACCTCCCTAAGTTCCTCAATGGTTCGGACAAGGATAGGGCGGAGATCCTTCTTAAGGCCCTTCACATCGAGGACAAGGTGGAGGCACTTGATGCGGCTATTCAGTCCGAATATGAGGAGCGCACAATCATAGGGCGAATCCGCGACCAGAAGCGAAAGGCAGGGAAGGAAATGCCTTTCCATGATGGAGTGCCAGAAGAGGAACTTTCTCCTTCCGATATCCTTGCGAGGATGCAGGAGGTTAATGTTCGTAATGCCAAGATTCAGGCTGCGAAGCAGGAACTTGACAAGAACAATGCCGACCTCGTTCGTTTGGTAGAGGCTGGTGAGCGTATCGAGGCAGCGCTTGTGAAGGTAGATGGGGAGACGGTTTCCCTTTGTGAGAAGGTGGATGCAGATTGCAAGACGAAGGTTGCATCAATCGAGGAGCAGATTCGCAAGTTGCAGGAGAGCATCAAGGCGGCACAGGAGTTTGCCGTTACCCACAAGGCGCAAATTCGAAAGTCTGCGGAGGAGAACAAGAAGGCTCTCGCAGGGCAGAAGACGGAGAACGACAAGGCAGTTGATGCTCTTACGGAGAAGATTGCCTCCGCAGAAATGCAGGACTTCACTTTGGAGGACACGACTTCTTTCCAGCGCGAAATCGACGAGGTGGAGAACACGAACATCAAGGTGCGAGAGAACATCGCCCGTGCGAAGGTTCTTAAGGAAGCCGATGAGCAGGCTCTCAAATACGACGAGAAGACAGCGGTTATTGAAGACCTCCGCAAGCAGAAGGATGCTCTTCTGCAGGGCGCTGGACTTCCGTACCCTGGACTGTCCGTAGAGAACAAGGTTGTCACCTTGAACGGCAAGGCTTGGGACTGCATGAGCGAGTCTATGAAGATTCGTGTTGGTTGCGCAATCGTGATGCGCATCAATCCGTCCTGCAAGTTCATGTTCGTGGACAAGTTAGAGCAGTTGGATTCGGAATCTCTTGCGGAACTCAACCAGTTTGCAATTGACCACGACATTCAGATTATCGGCACGAGGGTTACTACAAATCCTGACGAGTGCACCATCATCATTAAGAATGGGTATATTGAGGGCATGGAGAACCACATGGCGGAGATTCCTAAGATTATTCGCCGTGGCAAGGGAAAGAAGTCCGAAGATGCCGAGGTTATTGTAGATGCTGAAATAGTACAACCTGCAGCAGAAGCAAAGGATAGCCCTGTGATTGAGGCTGCCTATGCTGGAACTGAAACGGATGCCATGAAGCGTGCAAAGGAACTCCTTGCCCGTAAGCGGAAGCAGATTATCGAAAGCACCAATTCCACGGTGGAGGGCTAAAGCCATCTTCCAATGGGAGAATAAGTCATGAGCGATAGCAAAGATAGTCTCGGCGATAGGCTAAAAGCATATGAGGCTTTGTCAACTTCTCGTCAGTTGATGCCGAACTGCCCAGTCTATGCACGTATAGACGGGAGGGCTTTCCATACGCTCTGCAAGGGGCTTAAGAAGCCGTATAGTGAGGCATTCATTCAGACAATGCAGGAAGTCTGCAAGTTCCTAGTCGGAGAGACGGGCGCGGCTCTAGGATATGTACAGAGCGATGAGATTAGCCTAGGATGGAAGGACTATAGCAAAGCGCCATTCGAGGGTAGAATTCAGAAACTGGAATCGGTACTTGCATCAATGGCTGCTGCGAAGTTTGTTCAGTTTATTGAAGCAAGCAAGTCTAGTAGTCCTTTGGTCATAAACTATGGGATTGATGTTCTATGGCACAGAACACAGATTCATGTTCCATCGTTTGACTGCCGTGTGTTCAACCTCCCGAATGAAGGAGAACTTGCGAATGCATTTTTGTGGCGAGAGAATGATGCCATAAAGAACAGTATCACAGGAATGGCTCTGCACTTCTTCTCTCACAAGCAGATTCAGGGCAAGAGCGGAGAAGAGAAGATTGCCATGATGAAGGAGAAAGGGTACGACTTCTATCGTGACACTGACGAGGCTTTCCTTCGAGGGACGTTCTTCCAGCGAGAGGACTATCTAAAGGATTTGACAGATGAAGAGGTTGAGAGAATACCTGCGGAACAAAGAGATGCACTTATAAAGTCTCTAACAGACGGGTCTTTGTCATGCTGGAGGAGTAGGATTGCACCGATTGACATTCCATATCGTCTTACTGATATTGAAAACAAGGAAGGAGTCCTTTTCTACGGGGAATTGGCTAGAAAGAACAAGGACAATCCGACATTCTGCTTGAAGTGGAAGGTGTGACATGAAAGAGGAAACAAAGTTAGACCGCATTCTGTACAATCTCCTATTTTGTTGCACATCAAAGAGTTTCAACCCACAGTATCTCATGTGGGAAACTCTAAAGGAAAGAGGGATCGATTTACAGCCGAAAGAGCATAGGATATTCATATCGGGGCCGATGACTGGATATGTAGGACACAACTACTATATCTTTGAGAAGGTAGAGGAGTGCCTTAGGGCGGCGGGTTATGAGTGTGTCAATCCGGCCTCAATCGGGAAGAAGTACAATCCGTCTAAGGTGGACGAAGATAAGGCTCTCTATTGTGCTATGGAGAAAGAGATACAGGAAGCGGAACGAAAATGCAATGTTCTTTTGCTACTCCCAGAATGGGAAAGTTCTGTAGGAGTACGTCTTGAGTTGCAGACTGCTATTGAGTTGAAGATGAAGATTATCCAGTGGAGGAACTAAAGATGTTGTGGGCAAAGAAGGAAGACAACTGGCGAGTGCCAGTAAAGTGCTGGGCAAACAACCTCGAAGACGGGGCTATGCAGCAGGGGATTAACATGGCTAATATGCCGTGTGTGTTCCACCATGTCGCAATGATGCCTGATGCTCATCAGGGGATGGGTGTCTGTATCGGCGGTGTGCTGGCATTGAAGAATGCGATTTGTCCAAATGCCATAGGTGTCGATATTGGATGTGGCATGATAGCCGTGAAGACTAATGTTCCAGCAGCAGCATTGTCAGATATGGCAATTCGTAGGTCTTGGCAGACAAAGGCTAAGGCTCGTATCCCTGTTGGTGAAGGGAATCATCATAGAGATAATCAGACTTGGGACAAGTTTGATTGGTATATTGACCAATGCACCCTATCTTCTCAGCTATGGCCAAGTGAAATAGATAGGAAAAACCTACATACACTTGGTGGAGGAAATCATTTTTGCGAATTGCAGAAGGATGACGATGGTAATGTATGGATTATGATTCATTCGGGGTCGCGCAACCTAGGACATAGGATAGCTACATACTATCACAACATAGCAAAGGAATTATGCAAGAGATGGTTTGTCAATCTCCCAGACGAAGATTTGGCATTCCTACCGATAGATGAGAAGTTTGGGAAAGACTACCTATTTGACATGAACTTTGCCCTTGCATATGCTCAAGAGAATAGGAGTGGGATGATGAATGCCGCATTCCAGTCTCTTAATGATGTCTGCGAAGGTCTTGGAATACCGTGCGAAGAGTTGTGGAGGTATGACATTCATCACAATTATGCTTCGCTAGAGAATCACTTCGGAGAAAATGTCTATGTTCATCGGAAGGGTGCAACTTCTGCGAAGAAGGGCGAGACTGGAATCATTCCGGGGTCGATGGGAACACACTCTTATATTGTTGAGGGTTTAGGAAATCCAGAATCTTTCATGTCGTGCTCACATGGTGCTGGGAGGAAGATGAGCCGAACTGCCGCTAGTGAGAGGCTAACAAAGGAAGAGTGCGACAAGGCAATGGAGGGGATCGTCTGCGACAGATGGAATACTGTACGTAGGGGGAAGTCCGCTGGCAAGTTAGACTTGTCGGAAGCACCAGGGGCTTATAAGGACATTGAAGAAGTCATAGCGAATGAGTCGGACTTAGTTAAGCCGTTTGTTCGTCTTACTCCGCTTGCGGTCTTGAAGGGATGAGGTTATAACAATGACTGCTAGTGAAATTCAATACAAGGTAGAGCAGGCGAAGGAGGCGCTAGACAAGTGCTTTGAATATCTTGGAGAAGACAAGCCGAACTTCATAGAGGCAGACTACTGGCTTACAAATGCTCTTGCGGAAATGAATGAAGTTAGGAAGCCTCTTTCAGACCTAGCCGATGCAGAAGAGAAGGAATTGGGTGAGAGAGAAATGGCGAAAGGATATGAGGTGATAAATGAATAGCGTCACAAGAGAAATATCGTATGAGTGTCTTTATGACAGGGATGTTGGGACTATATACGATGGCGGGTACTCGTCTTTAAGGAAGGCAGAAAAGGCGATGAGACGACTTCGGGAGAATGCATCTAAACAAGGTGGATTGTTGGGTAAAGCACGGAACTTTAGAATAGTGCGGCATGAAATCTTAGACCATGAAACGATTGTGAAGACTTACCCTAAATGGGAGAAATGAAATGATTAAGGAATTCAAGACACGGACAGGTGCTATCTTCTGCGATACGGAGAAGATTCTTGAATGGCTCTATGTCGGAGACTACGGCAAAGAGAACAACATCAAGGCAAACTTCCTAGGTCTCACAAACGAGATTAACTCCGTTCCGCATCATGAAGTAGACCTCGAGGACAAGATGGTTGTAACTATCTCGACGCAGAGGGGATGCCCAATGCGGTGTCGGTTCTGCGACTGTCCAAAGGTTAAATGGCTTAATCGTTTTGCAGATGCTGCGAAAGGTTTCAATGCTACAAGAGAAGACCTTTGCTTTGAAGTAGAGCAAGCAATCAAGGCTAGTGGATGCAATCATACAAAGCGTTTTAACTTGCATCTGGCGAGGATGGGAGAACCATCTCTTAATGCAGAGAATGTATTTGGCTTCCTTATCAAGGACTTGCGTGATATTGTGAATCGAAATATGTCTGCGGATGTTATTCACCCCGTCTTTACTACCATGCTACCGAAAGGGACTGGGAAGGAGAAGATGAGTGGGATTCTACAGGCTTTTTGCGACATCAAGAACACGATGTATGATGGTGAGGCTGGATTGCAGTTGTCAATAAATTCTACAGATGATGTGCAGCGGAATTACCTGTTTGATGGAATGTCTCTATCGTTGAATGAGATAGCTGAAATTGCGGCCTATCTACCGATGCCAAAGGGAAGAAAGTATACATTGAACTTCCCAGTTGCTTCTGATACTATTCTAGATGCGGAAGTGCTAGATAACTTGTTTGAGAAGGACAAGTTTATTGTGAAGATTACTCCAATTCATGAGACCAAAGAGGCTAGCGCAAATGGGATTTCAACACCGGGTGGGTATGACACATATCGGGTTTACAAGAAGTTTGAATACCCTCTACTTGACAGAGGATGGGATGTCATAGTGTTCGTTCCATCTAAGGAAGAGGATGAGGATAGGATTACTTGCGGTAATGCTCTTTTGAGTATGGATAAAAATACGAACCTTCAATGGAAAGTCTGGGGTAATTGCGATGCCTGACAATCTCATACAATGGCAAAAGGCCGTATACTGGACGGATACGTTCAATCCAATAATCGGATGCCAGAAGATCTCTCCGGCCTGTCAGAACTGTTATGCAGAAGCATGGGCGGATAGGTTCAACATCTCGTTTTCTCCACATGCATCAAAGAAGAAGAATCCGCCAAAGAAAGGTATTTGCTTTTGTGGTAATGTGACAGATTTGTTTGGAGACTGGGTCTCAAGCCCCTCAAACATAATCAAGAGCGCAATCGACTGGCGGAGCGATTCCACATATCTTTGGCTTACGAAGAGGGTGCAGAACATGTGTGAAGCTCTTAATGAAGTAGAAGGGCTTACGACCTTCCAGCACTACTTCGGGTTCACAGCGGAAGATCAGGATTGGTACGACAAGAGAATGTCGATTGTGAGAGAGTCATTTCCGTACTGGGCAAAACTCTGGATTTCAGTTGAGCCGATGCTTGGCCCGATAGATATGGGACTTCATAAGTCACATGCTCTTCCGAAATGGGTCGTAGTTGGATGTGAGAGCGGAGCAAACCGACGCCCTTGCAGGATCGAATGGATCGAGAGTATCGTGAATCAATGCCGAGACGCTTCTGTACCAGTATTCGTGAAGCAGATTGTCTTGCCGTATGGAAAGTTTACGAACAAGATAGAAGAGTTTCCAAAGAACTTGCAAATTAGACAGGTGCCATGGGCCAAGGAGGAACACTAATGGGAGCGAAGAATATAGAAGAATGGCTGTTCGCAAAATCTGGGTGCCATATTATAGACTTTTGTCGCAAGTTCGGATACTATCCTCTTGCTCTTAAGATTATGGCGCTGGATGAAAACGACGAGAAGAAGTCTAAAGCAATAATGGCGAAGGATGGTGAACTAAAAAACCACTATCTCAAGTGTGCTAAAGACCCTTATACTATAAGGAGAAAAGGGAAGAACCGTTCTTTTACACAATACTTCAAAGACGTGATATCAGGATGGGTTGTCGAAGATCTTGTGATAGAGATGCTTAAGGAACAGGGGATAGAAGTAGAACACAATGGGCACGATGCCCAGCGGAGAATAGAAATAGGAAATGATGTCACGCAGGAAGCAGACATTAGGATTAAGGTCGGGAAAGTTGTCAGGAAGGTTGAACTTACGAATGAGTGCAATTGCTTCCTTACAAAGCATGGATTCATAGAGAAAAGAGCACCAGCTCTAATCAGATTGTGGGATGAGAAAGGAATATGGATATATAGAGACTTAGCAAATGGGAAGTATGTCCTTGTAGACTTTGCAACAGAGCATGTGAAACTTCATTTGCGGCGGCACAACAATGTACAAGCCGATTGGTCGAAAGATGTTCATAGGTATGTCCTAGCAGAGAATGGTAAGAAGGTGCGGGACGACAAGTTGCTAGCTGCTGAAATCATTTCTGTTGTTGGGTGTAGTATCGACGGGAGGGAGCAGCCTAAGATAGAAGAGATAGAAGACAAAGACTCACCACCGCAATATTATGGAGTAGGTGGGAACAGGAGGAGTGCAAAATCAAATGTAGAGACAGGGATAGCATATCCAGATGTCAGAGAAACCAGAAGAGAAGATATTAAATTTATTCAGAAGAAACGATATGCGGAAGGTGCATCTTTGGGTATGCTTGACAAGGCTATTCAGAAATCAAGAATGACAGGCGAAGAAGCGGCAAAAGTCAAGAAGCCAGATAAGCAGAAAACGAAGGTTTCTCAACCACCTCCGCCACAGGAGCAGGAAGAAGAAGAACTACCAGCAGACTATGACTATGGGGATGGAGATTTTGTGTGATTATTTTTCTACCCCCTATTGAAACCCGAACGGCGATGTGATATACTATGTGCCGTAGCCCACACAAGGGAAACAAACTAACAAGGACAACAACAAAGAAAACAAGGAGAAAGACAATGATAGCAATGACAGAAACAGACAAGTGCTTCGCAATCAAGGGACTTGCGAGGGTGTTCAACACGGATGGAGTGCAGCGCACTTCGCTTGACCCTATGGAGGTACGTTCCGCTTTCGACTTCACGATTGGGAAGCGTCCATCTTATGATGCAGAAGGACGCCCGATTCCCGGACACTTCCACCTCGTCCGTGAGGACAACAACGATTTCATTCCTTCGGCTGGAATCGGAAAGAAGTTTGAACCCGTCCAGCACATGGATGTGTTCGACTACATTACAAACAAAATTATGCCGCAGGTTCCTGAGATGTCACTTGAGACGGTTGGGACGATTCATGGCGGCGGAACCGGTCTCATCATGGCGCAGATTGGCGATGAGTACCACATCAATGGGGACAATTCTCCGAATACGATGCGCCTGATGTTCTCCAATCCCTGCAATGGATATGGTTCGCTTATCATTGGATTTACGAACGTTCGCCTTTGGTGCCAGAATCAGATTCCTGCCGCTGTTCGTCAGGCAAAGGCCGATGGATTTTCTATCCGCCACACGAAGAATGCTAACCTCTATGTCGGAGATGCGCTCAAGGTTATCTATGCGAGCATTGAGAAAGCCCGTGAGATTCGCCGCAAGTCTGAGGGATTTGCAAAGGTGCGCATCAACTCGGAGTTCATTCGCAATGTCATGGATACAATCTATCCGTTCAAGGAGGATAGTAGTGAGGCTGGACACACCCGAACGGATAATGTCCGCGAAGAGGTCATGAAGCAGTTTGAGAGTGGCGAGACGGCCCAGACAATCGAGGGGGACACAGCTTGGAAGCTCTTCAATGCTTTCACATACCCGATTTACAATCCGACAAGCACGAAGAAGTCGGTGGATGCGGCGGAAGTGGCCTATACTGGTGCTATCGGAACTCGCGCAAAGAAGGTTTCCAACATCTTCAATGTCATCTACAATGAGACGATGAGGATGGCGGCATAAGATTTACAACCCACAAGGAAGGATGAATAAAGATAATGCGAAACAACATGGCAAGAGAGAATCCTCCAATTGAGATTTTCGAGGGGACTCTCGTTAGGCTTCACAAGAAGCTCAATGGAGTGGATTCACTGAATGCAGAGAAGGTTGCGGAGAAAACGGGGGATGCTGACGTCCTCAATCCTCCGATTGTAATCGACTTTGCTACCGTGACTTCAATTCAGAAGGACTACAAGCATGGAGGTACGGTTGTAATGGATGCCAAGACCGCCTGCATCGTGATGGAGCCTCTGGATGAAGTTCTGGATGCTTGGTGTGAGGTAAAGAGAAACCTCGAACAGCCCCAAGAGTAACAAAAAACAAACAACAAACCAAAGACAAGGACAAAGAAAAACAATGAACAAGGAAGAAGAAAACTACAAGCCAGAAGCCGCACGGCAGTTCGCCAACCGCCACAATCGCTTCGAGAATGACATGTGTTCCGTTGAATACATCGTCACAACCAAGGCGATTGTGGACAGGCTTCTTGACGGAAACCTGCGCAACCGTAGGCTGAATGCTGGACACATGAAGAAACTGTCCATTGACATCAAGAACGGACGTTATGTGTTCAATGGGCAGCCCGTTATCCGGGACCAGAACGGATACCTTCGCGATGGGCAGCATCGGCTCATTGCAATCAAGGAGGCTGGATATCCTGCGATTCCGCTTCTTCTCGTCACGCTTAAGGGCGATCAGTCGCACATTGAGCAGGCATACGATAGGATGGACATTAACAAGTCCCGTACCTATTCGCAGCGGCTGGAGCACAAGGGTATCGACCATGCCAAGACTATTGCGGCTCTTCGGAAGAAGATTACGTATATCAAGACGGCATTCAACACATTCCCGGTTGTGCCTGATTCGGTGTATGATGAGATTGGGCAGATGTATGCCTATGAAATTGAGGCCGTTGCTCCGCTCGTTAACAACGGTTTTACTGCTGACATGGGTGCTGCCGTGTGTCTCGTTGCAAAGGCTACTGGATGCCTGAAGGACTGCATTGAAATCGTCAAGAGCGCCAAGGCTGGGGAGATGCTGAAAATCTCAACCCCGGAGCATACGATGATGAAAATCATCAACAAGACGATTCGACTTAGGGCGAGCGAAGTCAAGAAGGCAGGGCGCAATTCCTACAATTTCGCAACGGTGGCGAATGCGCTTATTGCGGGCTTGCAGGGCAAGCACTATGTCTCTCCAGACCACGACTCGAACAAGGCTTGTCGCTGGATTCTCGACAAGGCTTTGGAGAACGAAGTCGCAATCCTTCCGAAGTCTATGAAGGATGCCTAATAACTGTCGCGCTATCCTCTTGAAGGGGGGAGGATGCGCAAATGCAAAACAAAAAAAAACAAAGGAAACAAACAATGAGCACCCCTAATGGGCAGCATGTCAAGATTGCTGAAATATGTCCTCTCCTTCTGGAGACGATTAAGGCGGCAATAGAGAAGAACGTAAGCATCAGGAACGATGTGAACGATGTGGTCAATCGAAGGATTGAGCCAAAATCAATGAGTGAGAATCAGAAGATGCAGGATACTCTTCTGAATCGAGCAATGGAGTATGCACGTAGAATCTCAGATATCATTACTACCGAGAATCAGACGTGCAAGGAGGCATTCTTCTTCACGCAGGAAGAGATGGCTGGGAATCATAAGCCAGATAATATCACGAAGAATACTGCACTTCGGCACAAGGCCAAACCAGGTTCTCTTGTAGCCAAGGTCGGATATGACGAGTGTATTAAGCGGCTCAAGAAGGTAACTGCGAAGGACAAGAAAAATCGCATAGTTACTCGTGGTGCGGCTTGCAGGTGCTTCGGGTTTACGGGTTCTGAGCATCACTTTCTTGAAGTATGGGCTTCTCTTAGAGCTTATGGGACAAATGCTCCCTTAAAGACATACGGAATCCTTCGATTTGATGCAATCAACAAGGGCTACAAGTGGGATGAACTGATGGACTTCGCCAAGGAATACTACGACAACTATCATGTTGGTATGGTTAGAAAGATTCTCTATGGCAAAGGATTCTCGATCAAGCGCATCAAAGGCGAGCCTTACCTCAAGTCTGACGATTGATCCAAGGTCATTGCGAGACACAATGGAAACTAGGAAAATTAGCCAGGACGAAGTGGATTCCCTCCTTGTGAAAATCAAGGAGGGAATGTCTAGGTTTAAGTTGCCCTCCGACATGGTAGATGGCACACGGATAGTTATAATCCACCCAGAGTATTGGGAAATCTCTCTCCTTGTACCTTATAAGTCTGCAGTTGAAACAGTAAAGGGGTCTATTGCCCGCAAGGTGATAGAAACTATTCTATTCAACCAATGCGGAGCAAATCCGAGCGGGTGCGACTACTTTGGTAAGCAAACACAGAAACAGGCCTATGAATGGTACTTTAGGCACCCCAATATTCCGCAGGACGTGAATGATTTGATAGAGGCTGAAATAGAAGCAGAATTGGGCAATGAGATAGGGCTTGGTCTTCCTATCCCAAATAGGAGCAAGTCAAAGTCGGATACCGCCTTTATGACTATAAAGGATGAATTCTTTCGTGAGATCGAGAGCGGAAGGAAGACTACAGAATATCGTAATCTAAACCAGTATTACTGTGACAAGTTCTTCTCTTCTGGAGTTAGAAAGAGATATTTGAAACTCAATCGAGGATACTTGAGCGGTGATGAGAATCGAATGGTTTTTGAGATTGCTGGGATAAACCTAGTTAGTGAAGATGGCAGGGAGATTCCAGCGGTTGATGAGAATGGGAAACCAATCTGTTCATATTCACAACTACCCAAGAAGTTCGCACCAGTTGCATATGGCATAAAACTTGGGAAGAGAGTGGCATGACCACTTGAAAGGCACACGGAGGATATGGTAGAATAGATGGCGCTTGGAAAGGACACATACTGCCGTGGAATCGACGTGTACAACCTATGCGACACAGGAGAAACATCTGTTTCAGTCACAACCTATGTCGGACACTCAATGTCAACAGGGCCTAAAGTGGCGATTCGCAAGAACCGCCCTTTCGAGACTAATGTGGTTGCGGTCGATATGGGTGGTGTCAAGGCACTTTCTTGTAGCACTGTCACCGATTCTTCAACCCTTGCTTGCGATAATGGGGGAGTACCAGTCATCGGAACGATAGAAGCTTCAATCTATCGGAAAAATTCGAACCAAGACAATTTTAAGTACATCATAAGGAAAACGAAAAGGAAAGAAACAATGGAAAAGGCAAGTCCAGTTGAGATTATCGAAAATGCAATTGGGAAAGGAAAGGATGTCGTATCTATCATCAACCTTTCAGAGGCTTTGCTTCGTATCGTGTCAGAAGGGACTCTTACTATAGATGAGACATTGGATGCACTTTGTTCCTTAAGAGAGTCGATATCAAAAGATGGTAATGGCAGTTATTCTTCAATGTCAGATGCGATTAAGGATATCAATGCCAATGCCCCACACCAGCAAGACCAGTTGAATTGTCAGGATGAAGCCGCTAGGACATTGGCGGCATCTACTCATGGTGCTGCTTCTCATCTTACAAAGACTGTTGTTGAAAGAGAAGATGAGCAGGGGGAGGAACTGTGTGTTGTTCGCCGTCTTACTCCAACGGAAACATCTAGACTCCAGGGATTCCCAGACGACTATACAAAAATAGATGGCTCTGAAACTGCTGATGCACCGCAATTCAAATCGCATGGAAATTCTTGGGCAACTCCATGCGCATACTTTGTTTCGACTCGCATGGAGATGGAACTGAGGCGTCTTGGGTATGAGGGGACTATTAGGTATGCAACATGCTGTTCTGGAATAGAGGCACATTCTGTTGCCGTTCGCAATCTCGATTGGGAAGCGATTTTCTTCTCTGAGATAGAACCGTTCCCTTGTCGTGTTTTGGCAGTTCACTATCCAAACGTACCGAACCTCGGAGACATGACACAGATTCATTTCGATATCGAAAAGGGAATTATCACAAATTCCCATGCAGAAGGGGAAAATTACTCATTGCCGACATGCTTCAAGGAAGCACCGATACAGGAACTTGCTTTCAAGGATGGAGATTTGCAGGTATTTTCTGGGGGTACACCTTGTCAGGATATCTCAGTGGCCGGCAAGCGCAGGGGCATGGCTGAAGATTCTGGAAGCAGGTCATCTCTTGCATTCCACTTCCAGCGCATCATTGATGAATGCAAGCCGACATTTACGATTTGGGAAAATGTCCCAGGGGCCTTTAGTTCAAATGGAGGAGCAGACTTCATCTGGTTCGTAAACAAGTGTGCTGAAAGCGGGTATGCTATGGCATGGCGTGTCTTGGATGCACAGTACACCATGACTGAGGAATTCCCAAGGGCAGTTCCGCAGCGGAGAAGAAGAATCTGGCTCGTGGGCTATCGTGAAAATGACTGGCGGATTCCTTCTCGTATCGTGTTTGAATACGAAAAGTCACTTACTGGAAATCCGCCAGAAAGAATACCTGGGCTTGGGTTCAAGGAACTCAATCCAGAAGCGGACGTAGAGGCTATTCGAGCGGCTAACAATCATAAGGAGGATAAGAAGCAGGACGATGGCTTCCTAGACCTATTCGCTGCATCAGACGATGATAAGCCGAAGGCGAAGAAAGTGTCGCAAATGATACCTCTTGATGAGATGCCAGAAGATGCGGACTTCTCCAAACTGCCTATGGTGACGATATATGAGTTTGCCAAGAAGGTTGGTGAACCGGGGTACATAGGGCCTGTGTTTAGAACAGACAAGAAGACTGCGCTTTGTATGCTTACGGAAGATGAGCGTGAGGCTCTAGCGAACAGTGACAAAGAAGCGGTAAAGAAGTTTGATGAACTCAAGGCGAAAGAGGATGCTGGTGAACTTCAATGGGAAGGTGCGGAAAAGATTTCACCGCAGATATTGGAGAATATCGGGAATGCCGGTATCCTTTCCAACGGCAGGATTCTTACGATGAATTGTCACGAATGGACTAGTGGAATCCAGTTGTCTCCAAAGACATACAAGGCTTGGGAGGTAGTGATGAAATACAAGGATTGGCTCGAGGCCAACGATCTTCTTCCTGAAGCATACGATGAGACAGTTTGCGGGTTGAGCGATGTCCTTGAAGAGAACCCTGATGAGAAGTACAATCTTTCGTGGAGGGCTTGCTTCGGGATACTCCGTAGAGCGGAGACGAGGGGCAAGGAACTTCCTAGAGCCTTGTATATTGCGCTTATCAGTACAATTCGCGAAAATGCCAGTATCGTCAAGTGGGTTGCGCTCAATGGGAAGGATACCAAGAAGAAGGAAAATGACCTTTCGGAGAAGGAAAGCGCGAGGGTATGCTTTGAGCGCTATATCTCGCAGGTTGCCAACTTCGACGATATTATTCCCATGCCACCGAAGCGCAAGAGCGAAGTGGAGAGCGACATTGATGAGGACGATGATGATGGGGATGATTTCGAGGTCGATGAGGATGGAAATCCGATACTACCAGAAGAAGACTTTGGAGAGCAGCAAGAACAACACTTCACGATTGGGAAGGAACAAATGCCCGATCTTCCGAATGGCGTCATAAACGTCAGTGGAGGTGAGACGGCGGCAACGCTCATAGCGAGTGGTGATGCCGCAGTAGGTACAACGCAGGATGCTAATGTCATAGCCACCAAGAAGGAGGGGCAATTTCTCAAGTCGGAGGAAGACAACTAGGTTGTTCAATTAAGAGTTGTTCGGGCATATGAATCAAGTATGCATAGCCCCATGAAGGTGCAACACTGACGATATGATAGTCTATTAGGAGAATGTCATGGAAGAAGAATTGAGAGAAGAAAATCAAGATGAATTAGTTGTCAACAAGATTAGAAAAGACACTACTTTGACGTTTGGAGATAATGGACGTCCAGAACAGCTAATAACCGTAAAGGACAACAAGGTTAATGTAAAAACGTTGCAGGTGTCCATGAGCCGTAGGCATCGGGTTGTCATGTTCTTAGACCTATGGACTATTGCATGGGTCGCTGGGCTTACTGTAGGAATGTCTATGGAAACTACATTGTCGCATTACGTATGGATAATCGCTCCGATAGGTTTTCTAGTGCTACTTTGTGCGATAGGAAAGACAGTTGTGGATTTTCAGAACTGGCTCTTCACGATGAATATGATGCAGGCGAAGATGGGGGACAGGTATATGGATGATGTTGTCGGAATCTGCCAAGACTTCATAAACGCAGGTGCGAAGTTTGCTGCGGAGGAAGTCAAGAAAGTAGTTGAGGATACTGACACGGAGGCGACTAATGGCGAGGGAGAAGCCGCCAATCCGTAAGGTATATGCCATAGACTCTGACAAGATGAAGTTCAGGTACACGACAAAGGAAAGAGTTGGCGGAAATGGATTTGGCTTGTCAGACGAAGGATGTATGTACACATTGAACACTATTGACCAGCACATGGTGGCAATCGTCTATGGGAGAAAGAGAAGTCAATAATGAAGAGGGCAAGAAGGTGTTCGTGAAGGTGGCAAGAGCCTGCGGTGCAGATGGGCTTAATGAGAGGTGGGCTGGCTGCGAGGTATCCCCTACTCTCAATGTTTTTGATAACATGGGTGATGTGAGGGCCGTTGTACTAATAGTGAGGAGAAAGAAATGATTGTGACTGCTTATAATGCTTTGAAAGTTGAAGCGAAAGACATTCTGGAAGAAGTTAAATCCATCAATGAAACCTGCTACAACATCTTGCATCTCCACCATGTCACAGTGACAAATATCCACATGGCAAATCGGCTATGCGATCGGATTAGGGATTTGGTTGCAAAGAACGACTACTATAGGGAAGAGCTTACAGGACTAATAGAGATTAATGGGAAGTTCCTTTATCTAAAGGGTGATGAACGAAAGCCAAAGATAAAAATACAAGAAAAATATGGTGGAACGCTTACGGCACGACCGTGGTCGCTGACTATCTCACCGATAGTAAACAAAGGAGATAGGAACTTTAGGGCATGAAACGAGTTGTAGCATACGGCATAAACACCCAGAATAGGTCTATGTACCCATGCACAAAGGAGGTTGCACAGACTGTAGCCGTATGCCATCAGGTTGCTACCATCGTATTTGGATTCAAGTATAAACAGAGCGATAAAAGTTCAAAGCCTTGGAGCAAGGACATAGCGCAAGCATTGTCTGCTGGATGCCACGATGCTTCTGTATGCATTGTTATGGGGAAGCATAGACCATGAATGGTGAGCGCATATTTCTTGATGATCAGGGGGGGCAGGTGATGCAGGTTCTATCAAAGGATGTGGCACCTACGATTATGCAGAATGCGGGGAAAGCACATGCTTTGATTGTGTGTGAGCCGAGAAAGAAGGTTAATGCTTTTGCACAGAACACTAGGGAAGAGGTTAGAATGCTAGGAGATGTTGCAGGATGCGTCTCCGCAGAGCCTGGGACTCACCAGACAACATACGTCTGCATAAATAAGAGGAGGAAGAGGTAGAATGGAAATCCCAAGACTAGTAATTCTGGATCTGTATCGAAACTCTCTTTCAACTGTGGAGAAACTTTCTCGGGCACAAAGGGATAAGAAGGTTCATGCATGGGCGGTAAAAGCTCGTAAAGAAGTTGGGGATTTGATTATGCAGTGCGCATACGATGAGATGGAAGATGTCGATGAAGAGGATGCGGCTGCGAAGAAGAAAAAAGCGGATGAGGACTTCTACGGATGATTGACAAGGGCAAATACTCATTGCTTTTCCCTCTTGATTTTGCAGGTACACTATGTGCAAGGGACGGAATCAAGACAGGGCCTAGCACGCCAAATGGCGAAGATGCTTACGACCGCAAACTAGTTGTGATGAAGATGAAGCGGAAGAAGAGGAAGTTCTATAGCAACCATCAGACGACTTCCGACATTAGAGAGGTGGATGTAGCACCTTGTATGGGAGCTACACACAATCTTGGTCCGTCAAACAACAACCCTCTTGTAGTTACCTGCTTTTCTAGTCCGCAAGACCATTGCGTTACTAGGGGGTTCATGGAGGAGTGCGCCCCAACGATAAATGCCGCTGCTGGGATGAGCGGCAACAATCGCCCATTCATCGTGAAGTCTTATGGGATGGATCCTGTGGCCTCTTATGACATGGCATTGGATAAGGAAGTCAGCAAGACGCTTACCTGCTCCCATGGGAGAAATTGCGCAGGTGCTCTTACGATAAAAAAGATAAAGCCTAGCACTCCTATTGTACTAAACTTTCAAGGGAGCAAGGGGAATAATGTTGTTTCACAAGACGGCTCATGTCCGACAATAAACTCGATGCATGGTCATGATGTTCATGTTGTGTGTGTCCCCATCAATTCAATGGTTATAGGTAAAGATGGCGGGAAAGGCGATAGGCAGACATTTGGCATAGGAGAAGATGGAGACCCTAGCCCTACACTGCAGGCGGCACATCATCATGCTGTTGCTATAAGTAGGAGAACCGCATGAATCTTCTTACAGACAAAGAGAGAGAAGAGGTAAGAAGACTAAAGGAAGGTTCTTACTATGGGCAAATAGGTATTACTATTCGCTTTGGAAATCACTTCTGGCATGAGTGTTCAGGTTCTCTCCTAGCGGGAGCTTGTGGGGGAGACAACCTTCCAACTTTGATTCAAGTGAAGAAGCATAAGAAAATAGTAGTGAGCGAAAGCATGAGGAAAAAAGCAACTGCTGTTCTCGATAGGTGCGGAAACAACTGGAAGAATGGCAAGGGTGGCTGCGGAATCATGTTGAACGAAGAATCAACTCCGTGTCTTGCTACGATGTTCCAGCCTTTTGTATTACTTTCAACAACTCATGGCGAAGGAGAAAGAAATGTTGCTAACCAAAATCATTCCTCCAAGAGCAACTGAAATCAAGAATGCTGTTTCGTGCTTCAATCGGTTCATAGAAGAGCCGCATACTAACTGTGCCGAAAGATGCGAGATGTTCATCTATGGCGGAAGGGGATGTTGCAAGTCCTCTATTGCCGCAGGTATGATGCTGAAAGACATCAAAGAACTCGATGCATGGGGGATCTGCATTCGCAAGCATGGGAGAGACTTGAAGGATTCATGCTTTGCCCAGTTGGAGTTTACTGCAAAACAACTTGGGATAGAGGATGAGCTTTGCTATAGTCTATCTAACCCTATGCAGATAAACTATGGCGGCAGGGCGATACGGTTCTATGGGTTGGAGACAGGATTGGACTGGCTTCATGAGAAGACTGTTGCAATACCGGCACGGATAGTCTGGATAGAAGAAGCGGACCAGCTCGAATCTGAAGAGGAGTACAAAAGACTTCTTCTGGCGTTGCCTTTGAAAGAGAATCCAATTGTCATAAGCACATTCAACCCCCCTCTTCGGAAAAGCCATTGGATTAACAAGTTCGTAGAGGAGAATAGGAAAAAGAGTCCATACAACGGAAAGCACTTCTTCAAGCCGTGCTATCTCGACATGGAGAGAGAAATGCTAGGAGACAGTTTCTACCTAACGGCAGATATGCTACGAAGAGAGAATGGATTGGCTTATTGCCACGAATACCTAGGAATTCCACTGGAGGATTAATAGGTGAGTGACATTGTTCAATACGACCTCTTTGGTAATCCGATAGAAGACAAGACCAAAAAGGACTGGAGTGGCGACACACATTCCGTGTTTGTAACTGTTGGAGCTTCCAACCATAGCAAGGGCGAACGGCAAAACGAAGACTTCTATGCCTCTCACCCAGTGGCTGGTGAATGGCTAATGCAATTGGAGAAGTTCGACGGACCGATATGGGAGTGCTGTTGCGGCGCCGGGCACTTGTCAAAGGTGTTTGAATCTCATGGATACCAAGTAAAGTCTACCGACCTCATAGATAGAGGTTATGGGCAAGGAGGTATCAACTTTCTAGACCAAAGCATCACGGAATGGAATGGAGCTATCGTTACGAATCCTCCTTTTGCTTTTGCACAGGAGATTATAGAGAAAGCCTTATCTATCATTCCAGAAGGTCAGAAGGTAGCGATGTTTCTACGGACTCTTTTCCTCGAAGGGCAGGCAAGGAGAAAATTGTTTGATGAGAATCCTCCAAAGAGGGTATGGGTGACAAGCAAACGTATAGTGTGCGCAAAGAATGGAGACTTTGAGAGTACAACTGGTGCAGCTCAATCTTACTCATGGTTCATCTTTGAGAAGGGATATAAGGGCGATACTATTCTTAAGTGGTTCAACTGATGTGGGAAAACATTCCATATGTTGTTCAAACTTGCGATGCGGGGAATCACCGACGCAAAGACCGTCCAAATGGAGGTATGTACATTGGAGAAGGGACGGTTAGCTTAACCATAGCCGCAATGCAGCCACAGGAAACTCTAGTGGTAATGATTCGGAAAAAGAAAATGATTTCAGATAGACTTCCACATGCAAGTGTGGTATAATCAGTTTCGCAAACGAGAAGCAAGGAAGGCTAAAGCAAAATGGGTGAGATCATAAGACACAAGTTCGACCTGAACGACAAGCCTGGATGGTTGAAGATTAGAACAGAACTAGCTAACCAAGGAAGACTTGGCGGTTCAGACATTGGAGCGGCCGTAGGTGATAACCCTTACAAGTCTCCTTATGCGCTATGGTGTGAGATGGTTGGATTATATGAGCCAGAGGACATCTCCGACAAGGAGGCTATCAAGCAGGGTGTGATGTTTGAGGCGGCAGTTGCGGAACGATTTGCAAAAGAGTCGGGAATTGGAGTTGAGGAAGTACCTTACATCTTTACCAACTCTGATGCACCGCATCTTTTCGCAACGCCAGACCGACTTTGCCTTGATGGAGAATCTGGATTGGAGTGCAAGACGGCTAAAGAGATTGTAATGAAGAAGTTCCCAAGAGGAGACTTCCCGCAGCAGTATTTTGACCAGTGCTGTTGCTATCTCAAGGTGACTGAGCGCAAACGGTGGTATATCGCAATCCTCATCTACGGAGTTGCCTTCAACATATACATGATGACTACCATCAAGGAAGAGGCAGACAGATTCAACTATCTAAAGACGAAAGTAGACGGAGGAGAAATCCTTACACCAGAAGAGAGTGAGGAATGGCAGAAACAGAACTGGCTAGTTGCAGCATACTATGTTGATAAGGAAGCACTCGATGCAGTAGAACTAGCGGCGGCAAACTTCGTTCATAGGGTGAATGAGGGCAAGAAAGGCAACATGGATGTCTGGCCCATAGAGGAAATCGACGGCTCGGAATCCACGGCAAGGGCTCTCGCTTACTCTAATCCTAGACCAAAGCCGTCTTCTGTCGTGACGTTTGACAGCGCAGAGATTTATGGTGTGCAGGACGATGGGAATGCGTTTGTAGATGCGAAAGGTGACGAAGTTTGCCGTCTCGTTGCGCAAAGGATAGAGTGCGACAAGACAATCAAGATGCGCGAGAAGGAAAAGGACGAATGTGACAATAAGCTCGCTGCCATCATGAAAGACAAGGAGAAGTTCGTCGTCCCAGGGTGTTCCGTAACCTACAAGATGGTATCCGGTAGAGAGACTGCTAGCGTACAGGCGGTGAAGGCTTATTTTGAGGCGAAGGGCGAGAAGATTCCAGATGGGATGATTACGAAGAGTGATGATTATAGAGGAATTCGCTTCTATCCTTCCCGCAAGAAAGCATAGGATTTGTTTCAGTAAACAAAGAAAGACGAAAGGAAAAACAAAATGGCAATGGATACAAGTTCATTGAAAGCGGCCGCAAAGCAGACAACTGCTGTCGCGACGCAGACACAGCAGAAAGCCCTAACTCCAGCACAGCGAGTGAAGGGGATGCTAGAGAAGAGGATTGGAGAAATCGCCAATGCGCTTCCTAAAGGTTGGGACGAAAAGAGATTCGTCAGAATTGCACTGACTGCAATCTCCTCCAACCCGAAGCTCGCACAGGCATGCGCTCTATCCCCCGCAACGTTCCTCGGTTCTATGATGAATGCGGCCCAGTTGGGTCTTGAGCCTAACACTCCGATGGGCAAGGCATACCTTCTCCCATACAACAACATCGACAAGAATACCGGGAAGAAAGTCCCGATGGTTCAGTTTCAGATTGGCTATCTGGGATATATCGACCTCGCATTCCGTTCTGGGAAAGTGAAGTCGATTACGGCGGAAGTCCGCTATGCAAAGGACTTCTGGGAGTATGAGAAGGGCATCAATGAGAAGTTGAAGCACATTCCTTACGATGAGGGCGACCCTGGTGAAGCGGTTGGGTACTATGCCGTAATTCACATGAAGGATACAATCAATCCAGACGGAAGCAAGACGGAAGGAGCGGTAATCACCGCATACATGCCTAAGTTCCGTGTCATAGAGCATGCAAAGAAGTTCTCCAAGTCGTACAACAAGAAGACTGGTACGTTCTCTGGCCCTTGGGCTTCGGACTTCGATAGTATGGCGAAGAAAACTGTTCTTCTACAGGCATTGAAGTATGCTCCGAAGGCTTCTGAGGATGCGATGTTCGCAAATGCCTTTACGATGGATAATACCGTGCGAGATGGCATAGAGAAGGATGCCTCTACAATCAAGACGGAGGGAATCTTCGCAGCAAATCCAGCGGATGGAGCAATAGAAGCGGATGTCGTCGAAGAGAACGACGGAGAAGGGGAAGATAGCCCCGAGTCCGAAGGTGGAGAGGAGTAATCCTTGTCTATGGCGAATTCGGTACAGATAAAGTACCATGGGGAAGTTCTCTGCTGCCTTGACCAGACTGAGGTCAAGGCAGTGGAGCCCTATGTGTTCTGCAAGCCTCCTATCAGAAACGTGTTCCAGCGGATAGCCGATTGGACGTATCGGTTCGTGACAGGAAAGCGAATAACCGTTATGGTTGGGGATAACGGAAGTTCGTGCGAATCTGGCACGAAAATCCTATTCAAGGATGGTACTTGGATGCGCTTGAAGATTCCATTTATGGAGTTTGTGAATGGCTACTGCTAATGAGACAAATCATAAGGAAATCTGGAAATCTCCTCCCTCTCTCAATTGTCAGAGGGTGGAGGTTTCTAATTTAGGGAGAGTAAGGACACTCCCTTATTATAGGAGTTTCATTCGTCTTGGTGTTCCCGTAACATATAAGTGTAATGGAAAAATCTTCAAGTGCGGAAAGGATTCTAGAGGGAGGAGATTCATCGGCGGAGGAACCCTAAAGAAGTCTCTATATGGGAAGGGATTCTTGGTCCATCGGCTAGTAGCCGAATGCTTTGTTCCAAATCCAAAGCCAAAAGAGTACGACATGGTATTCTTCAAGGATGGGGATGTGGAAAACTGCAAGGCATCAAATCTCGAATGGGGTTGCAGGAGGGATAGAAATTTGATGGCAAGGGGCAATCTTGCAATCTATAAGATTTTAGTTATCTCTAACGGAAAGAAGATTGGAGAATATATTGGATGTGGAGAAACAGGTAGAGCCATAGGGTGTACAAAACAGTCGGTTCATGCTGCGATAATGAATGGCACTCTATGCAAAGGATATGAACTAGTAGCATTGAAGGGAGATGGAGACAAGCCATATCATTCGCTCGAAGAGGCAAGAAAAGCTGATAGCTTCAAGCCTACAAGCAATGGATTCTTGATTCCAGACGAGATATATTCCAAGCAGGATATTGAGATACAGATGGAGGCTGTGTTTGGGTAATGTAAGATACATTGTTATGGATCCATTGAAGAGTAATTCAATGAAGTCCAAGAACCCTCATAGCGGATTTCACTGGGAGGAGGTGTCTCAATGTCTGGACACCTCTACACAGAATCCAATAAGGAATGCAGGAGGTGGTATGATTGTCTATCGGAGAAAAAGGTTGAGTCTCAGTCAAAAATAAGAGCCGTGCGGTTGTCTGCACGGCATTTTTTGCATATAGGGCAATAGATTAAGGTGCATTATGCAAGAGAATACCGAGCAGAAAACGGAAAAGGTAGCACTTGACCAAGACACGGCCATCGGAGATGCCATGTGCGAGGCGTCGCAGTTGTTCTATGAAGCGGCGAACCAGATAGCAACGTGCATCAGCGAAAATGCCCAGTGCTGCATAGACAATGCCCTCCTTAGAAAGGCCGAACTAGCACTAGCATATATGCAGGGAGTGTCGTTCGGACTGGCTATGGATGACAAGGTGCAGAAGTGGTATCTCACAGAGATGGAGAAAAGCATGGCTTCCATCTTGAATAGTCAGGCTCTTGCTTACCAACCGCAGATATACGTCCCTCCTCCACCAGGCCCGATAATGGGATTTGATGAAATCCGTACAAGCGGGAAGTACACTTTCCTAGATTGTCTGTCCAACAACAGGCAGCCGAAGGAACAATACATTAAAAGCGTGAAACAGGACATAGTGAAAGATAGCGGGCTGAAATACCTATTCGAGAAGGGGCTTCTCGACCCAGTAGAGTTCAAAGGGGTTTTTGAAAAATACCCTGACCTAGCAGAGGCTGAAGAAACCCCTCAATCGCCTACAGAAGACAAAGCCCCAAGCATCGAAGATGATAAAGCAATCCCTCCGTCTGGAATATTACAAATGAGGGAAGGGGAAGAGAAGTCTACAGAGGACGACAATGCAAGCGTACTAAACCTCCGCAACCTTCTTCGAGGTGGGAAGATAAACAAGAGTCAGTACGTAGGTGGACTCGCTACCCTAGTAGCAACTGGGCTAATCTCTAAGTCTGAATTTACACGACTAAAGGCATCTTGCTAGTTGTTGGTTTCGGCATAGTTCAAGGAGACGGATAGGATGTTCGGATTATTCCATAAAGGTAGCAAGAAAGACCAGCCGAAATACAAGAAGCATGGGAGGTCGGAGGGTGAGCCATCTGCTATCCAGAAGATGAGGAAGGCTATCGAGGACGGCATAGGGTTCTCTCCTGATTCTGGTTCTGGAGAGTTCCCTGTAATGGATGAATCCGCCATGACGGATGAGGAGTACACCGAGGCAATCGACAAGTTGTTTCCAGTCAGACTTACAGACTTCTTCAAGGCGGTACAGGATGGTGTTGACCCATTCCCCATAAAAACCGACATGGTTGATATGAGCGTCCCAACGATGGACGATGTTACTGGAGGAAAGGGAGATGGTGTGCCTACGGGAAAGCCGTCCGTTCTTCCGAGAAACATAAGCGGAAATCTTCCGGGAGCCGTTCCGAGAAGTTCTCAGAGATGTTATCCGCCACGGCAGGGGCTTCATGCTGGGTTAGAGGGTGGCGGATTTGCGATGCTTCCAGACCCTCTTCTACGCTTCCCGATAAATCCAAGAGTTCTCAAGCACTTCCAATCTCGTATTTGGATTACATATACGGGATGCGCAATCATAGCAACACATGAGTTTGTGAATCGTGCCTGCATGATTCCTGCAGAAGATGCCATGGCACATGGTTACAAGGTCGTCTGCTCATCTACAAAGCATGAACATAGCAACGAGCATGATGCTGCGGAAGCAGATTTCCTGACGGAGATTAAGAAAGCCGCCGATAGGATGGGGTTGAACGAAGCATGTATTCGTCTAAACTACAAGAAGAAGGTGTTTGGCGTTGGTGTCGCAATCCCATGGGTGAAGTTTAGGGATGATTATAGATCTCCATCAGACAAGTCAGGTAAAACCCCATATAGCTATGCAGACCCTTACGATCCTAAAGCCATAAAACCAGGTTCGTTCAAAGGTTTTGCAGTCATAGACCCTCACTGGCTTACTTACCAGTGGGACAAGGACAGCCGAACCAATCCACTCTCACCGCACTTCCTAGAGCCTACATGGATAAAGGTAGGAGAAGAGAGAGTCCACCGCTCTTGGGTTATAAGGAAAATAAACTCCGAGTTGCCTGACATCTTCAAGCCGGTGTATCTCTATGGCGGACTGTCTTTGACGCAGATGATTTATGAAAGAGTGTGGGCCGCGGACAAACTGGCTAATGAAGCACCGCTCCTAGCAATGACAAAGAGGCTTTTGATTGCAGACGGAAACCTTGAGCAGTTGCAGTCAGACCCAGCCCGTACAAACAAGTTCTTCAATGCCATAAACTTCTTCCGCGACAACTTCTCCATATTCGTGAAGAAGCCGTCTTCGAACGTGACGCAGTTGGATACGAACCTGTCGGAACTCACACCTCTTACGATGTCGCAGTATCAGTTGGTTGCTGCCATTGCACAGATTCCTGTCACTAAGTTGCTGAAAAACGTTCCTTCTGGCTTGCAGGCAACAGGACAATACGAATGGGACGACTATGCCCAATCTCTAAAGGCTATCCAGAATAACGACTATACTCCTTTGTGCAAGATGTTCTACGAACTTTATTGTGCGTCGAACTATCCAGACAAGGATGACATGAAGTTAGACATAGAATGGAATCCTATCGACGTTCCGAAGGAGTCCGAAGTTGCACAGATGAGTTCGCAGACGGCACAGTATGTTGCTCACCTTATCAATACCGGACTCATTGACATTGCGGAAGGTCGTGCGATGCTCCGCAAGACGAATCTCCCAGCTTTCCAGACGATTCCGACAGACATTCCAGAAATCCTCACCAAGATAGAGGAAGCAAAAGACCCATCAGCCCAACAAGGAGGAATGCCCGGAATGCCGGGAGGGATGGACGGCGGCATGGGAGGCGGGATCCCTGGTCAGGGAGGAGAACAGCCTCCACCAGAACTGCCGCCAGAAGTCCAGAAGAACGACGAAATTTTCAAGAGCGTGATGAGGGACTTCCTTAAGAAGACTGGGCAGGAAGTACCAGCACCAGCCGAGCAGCAGCCACAGGTACAGCAGGGGCAACAACCTCAAGCACAGGCCCAGCAGCCGCAACAAGTTCCTCAGGCACAACCACAACTTCCTCCTAGAGGGTAGCGATGGATGCGGATGAAGTCCTTACAGGCAAGAAGAAGGATGAGAGTACGATAGAAGATGCTCTCTATTCCTCGTTTGGGAAGCCAGTGTCAGAAGACATAATCAAAGAGGCATTCAAAAGGGAGCCTCTCGTTCCAGAACTCAATCCAGAACCATACGTCAAAATAGTGGAGTTGAAGGGCAAGGATAGGAAGCCCCATCAAGGAGTGGAAATAGGATTAAAATTCTCATTCTAAAACATGGATATTGTTTATGTCATAGGAACGGAAAGCAGACATGGCAACCTTGAACTGAGGATGTCTCTCCGTTCCATAGCAATGTATGGAAATAACATCGGGAAGGTGATTGTTGTAGGTACTCCCCCGAGATGGCTTTCTGATGAAGTCATAAAAGTACCTGTCGCGGATAAGTATGTCTACAAGCACTCTAATATATTGATGTGCATCGAGAAAGTGGTTGACCTTGGATTAGTAGATGGTGATTTTCTATATTCCTCGGACGATCATTTCTATTGTAGGTATGTTGATTTCAATAACTATCCATATTATCTAAAGGGGCCACTCCGCAAGAGTGTAAACGAACTAGACCCTTTCTACAACTATCACAAGTCACTCTATGACACGAGAATGCTTTGCGAGAAGCATGGATTCCCTACTAGAAACTATTCACAGCACTGCAACACACATATGCACGCAGAAGTGATAAGGAGAATAAAGCCCATACTCCGTGAATCCTATGGACTTCCATTTGGGGTAGAACCTACTTCGATCGTGATGAATGCTTGGCAGACATTTCCTAATGCTCCCAAGGTCACAAAAAGAGAAGACGTGAAGATACTTCAAGCGAAGAGCCTAGCGGACATCTGGGAACAGATTGGGGATAGAGATTGCTTTAGCATAGGGGATTCGGCATTCGTAGGAAAGGCTATGATGTCATTCTTCAAGGCAGAATACGGCATCAAGTCCATTTTCGAGAAAGACTAAAAAATTTTTCTTTTTATTCTACACCCCATTGAAAGCCAACTGACTGTATGGTATACTATACTGCGTTTCGAGGAACAAGGCCATGAACCTAGATGGGCAAGAAAGAGATTCCTCCTAATGGTTCTTTGACAATTGGACGTTGAATTTCTGTAGCCGCCGAATGGGGTTGGTTTGAGTCCCCACGGCTACCACAAGTTTCTGTGGAGCAATCGGCAGAGTAACATCGGCCGTACCACATAAAGACCTTCCTTCTATGTCTTTGAAGGAGTTTAACCAGGGGCCAAGAATAGTGGCAAAAGACTTCGATTTCCCAATCTTACCTAATCAGTTAGGTTGGGGGAGCGGTGTGTGAAGCGCAGACTGCCAGAGTGATACTCTGGAAAAGAGCCAACCGTACTACCGCTCTATTCTGTTTGCTGCCCGATTCCTAATCAGTCTAACGGGTAGAGTGGGTGTGAGTCTGCTGGGAAGTAGCCTCCCATGATTGTGAGGTGAATCTTGGCGGAGGAAGCCCACAAGTGTTTTAAATCGGGGATGTAGCTCAGGTGGCAGAGCGATTCCTTTACACGGAATATGTCGGCGGTTCGATTCCGTCCGTCCCTACCAGAAGAGGCTATAGCTCAATGGAGAGAGCGCTACCCTCCGAAGGTAGGACTTGTGTGAGTTCGATTCTCACTAGCCTCACCAATGCGGGTGTAGCTCAATCGGACAGAGCGGCAGTTTCCTAAACTGTAGGTTGCTGGTTCGATTCCAGTCTCCCGCACCATTTCAAAGAGGGGCTATAGCTCAACGGATAGAGCAGTTGCCTTCTAAGCTACTGATGTGGTTTCGATTACCGCTAGCCCCGCCAATTTTGCCAAGGTCGCATAGTCTGGCTGATTGCACGGGTTTTGTACACCCGCTCCGAAAGGACACAGCGGTTCAAATCCGCTCCTTGGCTCCATGAGACTTGCCTCCGTAGGTGTAATGGAAAACCGCCACTTTCGTACAGTGGATTTCCTAGTTCGAGTCTAGGCGGGGGCTCCAGACGCCCCCTTAGTTCAGTGGTAGAATGCCATCTTGGTAAGATGGAGGTCGTCGGTTCGTTTCCGACAGGGGGCTTCAAGCGGAGTGTAGCTCAGCCTGGCCAGAGCGTCTGCTTTGGGAGCAGAACGTCGGGGGTTCGAATCCCTCCACTCCGACCAATTTCGGACCCTTAGCTCAATTGGTTAGAGCATCTGGCCCATACCCAGACGGTTGTAGGATCGTTCCCTACAGGGTCCACCAAAACGATTTCAATGGGCCGATAGTTCAACGGTAGAATGCTTCTCTGGCAGAGAAGAGATGCAGGTTCAATTCCTGCCGTGTCCACCATTTCCATGGCGGTTGTGACAAAATCAGTGTTTATCATTTCCCAATTCCAATGATTTCGTTGGGGTGAATAGTTGGGGAAAGAAAACGTGATGGGCATTAATGGAAATACGATGTCCTTCTTGACAATCGTCCTTTATTTTCATGGGCCGCTAGTTCAGTGGTAGAACATCTCGTTCGCAACGAGAAGACTTGAGTTCGATTCTCAACGTGTCCACCAATTTCTGATGGTATTAGTTCAAACAACAAGAGTCCCGACCTTGATGTCGCTCCTCATTGTAGTGATGGATTTCACATTGCGGCGAGACGCAGATAGGCTCAAAAGGCTAAATTCTGCATACCATTGGATTCCACCTTGCAGGAAACGTGTAAGGCAGAACCAAACTTTAGGCATGAACGGTAGCGATGCCCGAATGGGATGTATGCCTATCGAATCCAAGAGCCTAATGATGCTATGACTGCGGTTGAAGTTTGTGGATGCGATACCACAAAACTAAAAGCATCTGAGAACCGCTGGTAAACATTTTCAATGGGGCCGTGGCTCGAGTGTGGTAAAGGCATCTGCTTTGCAAGCAGACAAATAGTGGGTTCGACTCCCATCGGTTCCACCAATTTCATGCGACAGTAACTCAGTTGGTAGAGTGCAACCTTCCCAAGGTTGATGTCGTGGGATCGTAACCCATCTGTCGCTCCATTTAGAAGCCTCTCCGCCGGAGTCCCGCTCTGTCGGTCTATATGAGGAAACGAGGTAGCCCCCGCTGAAAGTGGTGGGATAAGGGGCAAATGCGGACTTAGTACAGTGGTAGTACGTATCCTTGCCAAGGATGAGGTCATGGGTTCGAATCCCGTAGTTCGCTCCATTTTTGCAAGATTGGCAGAGAAGTTATGCGCTACCCTTCCAAGGTAGTTTACGCCGATGCGAGTTCGGCATCTTGCTCCATCTTTAGAGTCAGGCTGTTCGGCCCCGAAGTACAAGGGGTGCTAATCAAGCATGCAACGATAGGTCTGGCAGCACGGTGCTAATCCGGTGACGGTCCACTGAAGAGATAGGCTGTTCATGCGATGGGTGTTTACAAGTTGTTTCTGGAAGCTCGGCTTGGGAGATATCAGAGACCGCATGTATCGCAAAGGAACAGGAGTTTTGGGTACTCGGAAAGTTCCCACGTGAAACCATGGTGTAACAGGAAAGCATTTCCAATTAATCGTTGGAAGGAGGTGGTTCGAGTCCATCTGGTTTCATCGTTTAGGTCGTCCCTCGAGTGGGGCGTATGAATTGAAAACTATTTTTGGGCAAAGAGGGTTCCTATTTTTCTTTGGATGAAAGATACTCTCCGCCCTTTTTATTTCTTTGTGCAGAGGTAGTTCCTATTAACCGCTTGGGGGCGCGGCATAAGCCTCCACCATGAAATCCATACTACTCGCACAAATCTCTTTTTGCGGCAAAGAATGTTCCTATTAATGCCTGGTAAGCAGGAGGTCGCGGGTTCGAATCCCGTAGTGGATGGCTTATGCCTCCATTTAGCTCAGTGGTAGAGCGCCTTATAATACATTCCGCCGCTTTTCGTTTTCATGTTCATTTTAGAGACATCGAGAGTTCCTATCATTCGCTGCGAACGAAGCACGTGGCAACAACCATGTGTCATTTACTCTCCGTCTCTGTTGATTTTACGGCATAGGAAGTTCCTATTACTTGATGGTTCGACTCCATCAAGAAGCCACAGGCTTCTTTCGGTTCAGATACTTCTCGCCGTTTACCATAGGTGTGCATATTGTGTTCCTATTTCTGAAATCAATTAGTCGCGGGTTCGAGTCCTGCCATGGACGGCTTAGCTGTTCGTGTAGCTCAGGTGGTAGAGCGATTGACTAGACATACACATCGCACACGGTTTTTTGAGCATAGGAAGTTCCTATTAAGCCCTTTGGGCACTTGACTGTTAATCAATGAAAATACTTCCCGCTCCTTTTCTCTTCTTTGGGCAGCCGGTGTTCCTATGTCTCTTCCACCTTCTTGGGAGATGCTAGTACACCCCGCCTATGTTAAAAACAACAAAAACAACCAAAAGGAAAACGACAATGCAAATGCACACTGCACTGATCGACTACTTCAAGAAGGGGTTGGTCGCATCGGACAAGAACGACAATCGTGACTTTGCCGCAATCAACAAGAAGGCGGTTAAGTTGGGCTATATCATCAGCCCGGAATGCTGCAACAGGTTTGTGGATGAGTGGCTTGACACCCTTACCGCAAACTACAATGCAACATTCTACAAGGAGTGGAATGATGTGATTTCAAAGTCTCGGTTTGAGATTTTCCTCGACCAGATTAGGCACTATGCCTCCACATACGGTAAGATGCTGGATGGGAAGGAGATTGATGGTAACGGATGGACTCCGAACGACGGAGGCATGGTTCCTCGCTTTGAAGACCTCAAGGTCATTGAGCCTATCACGAACGATGAGATGGCTGGCAAGTGTTTTGAAGTTCTCAAGGCAGGCATCGCCCTCAAGGAGGGCACGATGAAGGTCATGTGCGACTTCTGGTATGAGACCAGAGTACATGGCATTGATTGGAAGAAGAGTGATTTGTCGGAGGCCCTTTCGCTTGTGAAGAACAAGGAAGCTATGGCTTACCTCTCTCAGAAGATGAACATTCTTCCTGCAGATGAGTTCGGCATGCTTCGTTGCATTGCACTTGCTTACGTTGGGAAGCCTGCGCTCATCAAGAGCCGTGCTACGATTGCGACAATCAAGAAGAAGGCAGAAGAGAGCGGATTTCGGTCTCCTCTTCTCAATCTCTCCGACAAGCAGATTGAGCGGCTATCGCGTATATTCCTGCGCTTCAAGCCAATCTTCCTCGCCATGAAGGGAGGAGAGAAGAAAGATAGGAAGGTCTCTGGAATCGTGAATCGTCTCCGCCGTCTTGCGGATAAGAATCACAAGCCTTTCAAGATTGGGTTCTGGGAGAACATCATTAAGGAACCGCAGCCGGTGGAAGATGTCAAGAAGCGCCTTGGCGAACTTGACAACTTCCGCAAGGTTCGTCTTATGATGCTATGCAAGGAGCGGATGGGCTTCCCGACAACAACAGGTGTGTTCACCATCAGGAATGGTAAGCAGTTCGTCCGTGAGCAGTATTCCCCGAAGTACGACAAGAACTGGATTGCTAGGCTCTACTTCCTCCTTGAGGAATCTCTTTGTGAGTCCATCAAGGTCAAGGCTTGCAAGGTGCGTCTGCCGGAGCATTACGAACTTGTCCTTCCGACATCGGAGAAGAATTTCGTTGGGAACTTCCCCTACGGGACTTCTTTTGGGATGACGAAGAACAACGTTGTTGGTATCTACTGGCGGAATGAATGGGGAACGAGGGACTACGATCTCTCGATGACCGACCTGCGCGGAAATCGTATCGGATGGAACTCGTCATGGTACAATGGGGATAGGAACGGAGACAACAACTCTGTAATCTACTCTGGTGACATCACCAATGCGAATCCAGAGGCTGTCGAACTCCTCTTCATGAGGAACGATGCTCCTGACGGAATTGTGATGGTGAACCAGTATTGGGGTGAGCCTAAGTCTAAGTTCCGCTTCTTCTTCGCCAATGAGTGCCTTGATGTTAAACACATGAAGAACCACATGGTAGACCCGAACAACATTCGGTTTGATACCATGATGGAACATGAGGCTGATGAGACTGGGCGGCAGATGACTATCGGTATGATGCTCGATAATCGCTTCTACTTGATGCAGATGGGGACTGGCAATCGCCGTGTTTCAACCGGCAAGTATGCCCCAGTCATCATTGAAGGTCTAAAGAAGAAAGCAAAGTGCTTCATCGGGCTGAAGGAAATCCTCTATCGTGCGGGGTTTGAGGTTCTGGACAAGGATTCTGAAGAGAAGCCAGACATTGACTTCACGAATCTTGAGAAGGATACTCTCATCAACCTGCTTGCGAAGTAGGAAGGTACTGAAAGTTTTTAGCACATAGGCGTGGTAGGTTCCACGGGGCCGATGGGCTCGCACGACGGTGCTTGATTGGGTTCGATTCCCGACATGTGCTATTTGACTGTGAATCGACCGAGGCGAAGAAAATCCTTCCTCGGAGTAAACCCAGGATGCGAAGGGTGTTCCGTCTGTCTTACGGAATGTCGGTGATTGGGAGTCCGTGTTCACAAAGAATCCCATGAGGCAAGAGTTGGCGAAGAGTAGAGTAGCTAATGCGAAAATCTTCGTTGACATAGACTTATTCACCTTGCTAGGTCGTTCCCATCGACCTCCTCGGCAAAGGAAAGGAATGGGCTCTCGTGGTTCCGGAGAACCTCCTAAGTCAGCACACAGGATTGGGAAACCATAAAAGATGCTGATAGCCAAAGGGTAGCCTTGAAAGGCGAAATCATGCGACCCCAAAAGAGGCCACTGTCACTGTCTTTGACCGTGAGTAGCAGTACCGAGGCATCGGGAAAATACGGCTGCTAAAGCTCTCCGCAAGAGGGATAGACTTAACCTTTTTCTTCCGTGCAGAGAGGGAGTAAAACCTTGGCGGATAGGACTGGATGACGAGGCTGTTAATACGGCCATAGTGGGTGACTTGCCATGGCGAAAACCCATTTCAGTTCGGCCCGAGTTTAGAAGACCAGCGTCCGTTCCGAAACAATCAATGTGATAATCTAGGAGAGAGCGCACTTCTAGGAATAGACTGGGGAAGTCCTCGTAGCTATTGGCTAGCCCTGAAACATGGCACCTGCCGGTAGTCCAGTCGGATGCACGGAAGATTTCTTGATTTCCGCTCATGAGCACAATTGGCGAACTTCCTTTCCTCTGTCAGCGCAGCAGGAGGATAAGAGCCTACGATAAGCATGTAAATCGAACAGTAACCCGATTTAGAGCGGGGGCAACCTTCGCATGCGGCGGTCATTGCAAATGTCACGGCAATAAGGG
>AUXO016588859.1_pt1 | contig 67356 bp, 66 predicted proteins | sample 768731 | NCBI WGS metagenome assembly AUXO01 (sample SAMN02715735, study PRJNA202380) | gut metagenome | biome: sheep rumen | host: Ovis aries | place: New Zealand: Palmerston North
TGAATATGGCTGGTGGAAAATTACAAATGGCGGTGTAGATTTTGGATATACTGGATTAGAGCGTAATGAAGCTGGATTGTGGTATGTTGAAAATGGAAAGATTACATTTACTTACAATGGAACGATACAGATTGATGGGCAGACGTATGAGATTGAAGACAGTAAGGTAAAAGAAGCAGCACCAGAGCCTGAAATTGAGCAGCCACAGGATTCTATGATGCAGCTAAGCAGTGAAAAAACTTCTGAATATTATGATTTTTATGAAGAAGTGTTGTATCGTGTCAATGAAATTCGCGATGAGGTAGGTGTCGGTTATTTGGTATTAGATGAAACGATGTGTGAAGCTGCAACATATCGTTCACTGGAGATGAATTTTAACAATGTATTTTCACATACCCGTCCGGATGGAACATCTTGTTTTACAATATTTGATTATTATCAGATTCAGGATAGCAGAACAAAGGGAGAAAATATTGCAGCAGGATATCGAAGTCCGGAAGAAGTTGTCGAGGGATGGAAGAATTCACCGGGACATTATGCCAATATGATTAATGCAAACTTTACTAGATTAGGCGTTGGATTATCGAAAGAAGTTGAAGGTGATATGTATGGCTGGTATTGGACACAGCTATTTTCAGATTAAAAAATAGATGTGATAAGAGAATCAGTTGTTTTTATCAGATTTAAGAATATTAATAGAAAACATAACAGTTGAGGAGACAGAATGTCAAGAAAATCACAAATAGAGTTAACCAATATGTGTTTGGTATATACAAAAGACAGCGTATTGGTACAAGAAAAAGTAGGAACAAAATATAAGGGTGGATTGGTATTTCCTGGTGGACATATCGAGGCAGGTGAGAGTCTTACAGATTCCGTTATTCGGGAAATCAAAGAAGAAACCGGACTAAATATCTATCATCCGAAATTATGTGGTTTTAAAGACTGGATTCAAGAAGATGGAACGAGATACATTGTCATTTTGTATAAAACAGATACATTTGATGGAACGCTAAAATCTTCTGAAGAAGGACGTATATTCTGGCTGAACCGAAAAGATATTCCGACTGCGAATCTGATATGGAATATGCGGGAACTGCTTGAAATCTTTGAATCAGAAGATTATTCAGAATTTTATTTCGCATTTGAAAATGGTGCGTATGAGCAGGGAAGGCTGTTGGGATAGTGTATAGATGTATGTACAGAGTACAAATGGATTACGCAATTGTAACAGCGAGTATCTTCATTTTGTACATAAAACAGTTTGAATAATTTGTTTGTGAAAAGGTGTCAAGAGAGCATTGGTGTATGTTCTTATGGCACCTTTTAAAAATAAAGATGATTTTCTACAGTAAAAAATTAGTTTAATTTTTTGAATCTAGAACTTTGCATTGCGTACATAGGCAATGAATCTATAAAGATTTCAAACAATTATTGTCTGTATCCCACAGATATTGCGTACCCCAATCACAGATTGCATCAATGACAGGAGTGAGTGTTTTGCCAAATTCTGTTAATGAATATTCAGTTTTTGGAGGAACAACAGGATAGACCGTTCGTTGTACAATACCATCTGCTTCTAATTCACGCAGCTGCTGTGTGAGCATTTTTGGTGTTGCATTGGTTAGAATTTTTTTAAGTTCGCTGTAACGCAGTGTCTCATTTTTTAGATGAAATAGAATAACCGTCTTATATTTGCCGCCAATGATACCAAGTGCAGCTTCTACGGGACAGTTATAATGGATATTTGTATTCATATAATCTCCTTAAATTCAGTATTTATCCATAGTATCTTTTTGGATACTATGGCACTTTTAAGTGCGTACTTGTTTATTTGTTTTATATTGGTAGAATAATACCATAAATGAAACATAAGAACAAGCAGTATTTAGGAGGAAATAATCATGCAGAAAAATATCGGTTCGGTCATGGGATTATATCCTACACCAGTGACAGTTGTAGGAACAGTTGTAGAGGGAAGAGTAAATTGGCTTCCGGTTGCGCATGTAGGAATTGTGGAACATCACACATTTATGATTAGTGTAGATAAAGCACATGAATTTTCAAATAAAGGAATTCAGCAAAATAAAACAGTTTCTGTTAGTTTGGTGAATCAGAAAATGTTACAGGCAGCAGATTATTGTGGTATTGTAAAAGGAGCAGATACGGACAAATCAGATATGTTTAAATATCATTTTGGACGAGTACAAGGCGCACCGATTATTGATGAGGCACCACTTTCAATGGAATGTGAAATCTTAGATATGGTGAAAGTAGGAAATTTTAACAACTATATTGTTAAGCCTGTGAATACATACGTTCAGGAAGAATATTTAAATGAACGTGGTAAGGTTGATTATGAGAAAATGAGTCCGGTTCTGTTTGAATTTCAGAATGCAAATTATTTAAGTACGGGTTCGGTCATTGGTAAATGCTGGAATATTGGCAGAGATTACAAGAAAAATTAATATGGTATCATAGAGATATGATTTGTTCAGATTCCTGAAATAATCAAAATATTAGAAATCAATAATATTTATTATTATTGCAAAATTCCATAAGATGTATACAAATCAAAATAAAAGAATAAAGGAGAGTACAATAGAATGAAAACAAATGAAACACAAAATGCAATTTTTCACAGAACAAGTATCAGACAGTTTGAGGACAGAGCAGTAGAGCCAGAAAAGATTGAGCAGATTCTTCGTGCGGCAATGCAGGCACCGACAGCAGGCAATCAGCAATCGTGGGAATTCTATGTGGTTACCAATTCCGATAAATTAGAGCAGTTGTCAAAGACAAGTCCCTATGCAGGCTGCGCGGCAAATGCACCGACGGCAATTGTTGTCGCATATAAAGATGGTGGGATTTTCCCAGATTATAACGATATTGACTGTGCAATCGCAGCAGAACATATCTGGCTGGCAGCAGATGCACTAGGACTTGGTACGGTTATGCTTGGAATTGCACCATTACAGGAGCGCATGCAGGCAGTGGAGCAAGTTTTAGAGATGCCTTCTGATGTGCATGCATTTACCATTTTTCCTATCGGATATCCGGAAAAAGTCAATTCACAGCAGAATCGGTATGATGAAAGCAAAGTGCATTTTGTAAAATAAAAAACATCCTTATATGTAAGAAAGTAGTCAGTGGTTGTTAAAATCATTGACTCTTTTTTGCGTAAGGATATAATAAACATATTCGATAATCGGTTAAAATAAACGGAGGATATGAAAATTATATGGAACATACAACAAATGAAAATACAAAAGCATACTTTCATCTTCCAGGGCTCTTTGAGTTCTACGAATTTTATAAAGTATTTTTACAATTGTATCGTAAACACCGAGAGTATTTCTATGACTGGTGCGAGATTGGCTCTATTTATGGCGCACCGGCGGATTGTATCTGGGGTGGAGGGCGTGTCGGTTTCGGCGATGATGATGCAAGAAATGTAGCTGCGCTTATGCAGGAATATCATATTTCAGCCCGTTTAACCTTTAGTAACTCACTGATACAGCAGAAACATTTGACAGATTGGAAATGCAATAAACTGTGTGAATTATTTAACAAAGAAACGACTGCTCAAAATGGTGTGATTATTCACTCGGATGTGCTATTAGAGTATCTGAAACAGACTTATCCGAATTTATATTTTGTATCATCTACAACGAAAGTCATAACAGATTTTAAGGCATTTGAAAAGGAATTAAATCGTGAAGAATTTGCTTATGTCGTGCCGGATTTTCGATTCAATAAACAGTTTGAAAAATTAAATATATTGTCGGTGCAGCAGAAACAGAAAGTAGAGTTCTTGTGCAATGAATGTTGCTCTTTTGGCTGTAAAGACAGAAAGACGTGTTATGAAAATGTCAGCCGCAAGAGCCTGGGTGAAGATTGTCCGGACCATATCTGTGTGGCACCGCAGGCAAACGAAGGGTATCGCTTCTCCAAGGCCATGAAAAATCCCGGTTTTATCGGTGTTGATGATATATTAAAGACCTATATTCCGATGGGATTTTCCAATTTCAAAATAGAAGGCAGAAGCCTCGGAAATGCTATATTGCTCGAATTCCTACTGCACTACATGACCAAACCGGAATGTCAGTTGCTGGTGCGGGAAGAGATGTATTTGGATAGTATGTTGGATTTGTTTTAAGTGGAAACACAGGATGGTATGAAAAAAGGATATCGATATGGAGCTGTTCAAAATCCAATAGCATGTGTAGATAAGAAGTTTGAAATGGAATTTAGCTCTATAAGTTTGCATGAAGAATGGATTAGTATACAGTTATGTATATGAAATTGTGGAAGGAGAGAATCCTACGATAGGAATTTTGCTTTGTCCTGAGAAGAAAGATAGTATGATTGAAATGACATTGCCAAAGGATTCCAATATCTATGCGTCTGAATATAAATTGTATTTGCTAGATAAAAAATTGTTGCAGGACAAATTAAAAGAATGGATTGCGAAAGAGGAAGAAGAGTCTGGTAACAATGAAATTTAATTTTAAAATACAGCAATATCAGACGGATGCGGTAGAGAGTGTGGTTCAGTGCTTTTCAGGACAGCCATATCAAGACGATGTTTGAACTGAATAAGATATTGGTTAATTTTGAACAACATTGAAATGCACCATTTCATATCCTTTTTCTTCTGTACCAGAGAAAAGCAGTCCTGAATCATCACCATAGTAATATCCATTTAAATATCCTTTTTCCATATCAGAAAGTGCAGTATTAACATCTTCTGCCGAAATCTCAGGCTCTAATAATGGTGATATAATTTGTACAAGTGACTTTGATTGTTCCATAGTTGTACTTACTGTATAAATTCTAAAAATCATTCAACTAAAAAATGTTTCACTAGCAATAATATCAACGCTATTATCACCAAGTTTATACGCCTTACCGACTGCATCGGAAAAAGCTCCTGTATCAACTTTTTCGTCTTGTGCAGTTTCCACTTGTTCCGTTTCAGTAGTTGTATCTGTCTTTGCTGTATTTTCAATAGACTCCGCAGTTTGTTCAATCTGTGTTTCTTTCTGTGTAGTGGAATTATCATTATTTCTACCAGCGGCAGCAATAATAAAATATACAATCCATGCAGCTACAATAATTCCGTATTTAACAGCTGGTTTCATATCCTTCTTTCGCAGCATCAAAATAGTTAAAGGTATAGGGAAAATACAAATCCATCCAAGAACCCATAACCAAGTTTTAGAACTAGATTTTTTTACTGCTCCTGTTGCAACATTGGGATCCCATGTATAACCACAATTTTGACAAATACCAACAGTTCTATAAGCATTTTGACTTACAGCATGTCCTTTACTTCCAGATGTAAATGTATTTTTTCTATTTCTTGACTGTGTAGCAGTTCCAATTTTTTCACGTTTAAATGTCACTTTATCAGCCCCACATTTAGGACATTTTCCAGTAGATGTATTATTACCATAATAATTATTTGTAATATTAACAGTTGATTTGTCTTTTGGTATTTCACTTCCACAAAATTCACAAACATCATTTTGTGTTTCAGCACCACAGTACGGACACTTCATAAGAAATTCCTCCCTTTTGCATTTTTTTTATCTTATCATAATTTCAGCAAAAAGTCACTCGTTTATTGCGCTATACGCCTTGCACTTCGTGCAATTCCCAGTCTACCGCACAAAAAAGTATCGAGTCAGAAAAGCACTGGCATGGCACTTCTTTTTGTTTGGTGTAATCATCCATTTCCGTGGGTTTTATTATACCCATTATTGTAAGCATCATATTTTGCAATCATATCTTTTTCAAATTTATCAAGGCTATTATATCCACTGGTAGATAATGGCAATAGCTTCATAGTAAATTTGTCTCGGCATCTATAATCTGCATATATATCATCATTTCCATTGCCTGTAAAATGCTGGTTGACTCTAAATAAAATTTTTGTTGCTTTAATAATTTTGCCGTCAGTCGGGGGAGGCACAAGATCGACAATAAAAGCCGAAGAATGGCTCACTGTGTATTTTCTCCCGATAGAAAATAATAAATATAATTGTTAGCGGGGACTCGTTGCAGGAGGAACAAATGCGCGAACATGGAGACCGACAAATTAAATAAGACTAAGATACAAGCGTTGATAATTTGTTGATACCTTAAAATGAGATCGTTCTAAGCTGTGGGGGGGATTGTAGGTGCACACAAAAAAAGAGCGTGGTGAAAGGAAGTAATTGGTTTATGAGTCTTTAACCATGTGTACTGCGGAACGCAGGCTGAAACGCCGAAATTGAAATCAAGCACTAATGGAAACCTCAATGATGTACGTTCTGTATTTTTACCAGAATAACCCTTATCACGATATACTTTTACATCCTTACCACATTTTAATTTACATATATGATATTCGTGATTGGGCTTCAGAACATGAGAAGATGGGAAAAGGTATAACATTAACGATTGATGAAGCAAAGGTATTGCTAGATGTATTGTCTTCTGAATTATAATATGTTGACTTTATAGTTAAGGTGTTGCTAAAAGTTAAAGGAAACTATTCATTTGTCACGGCAGGAGATAAGCTGTATAGCAAAGCCGAAGTAACCTGCGACATAGTGGTGCAACCGGTGATGACAGAAATTTTGACTACGGTTTTACTACGAGTGATGTGGGTGTTACAGGAGAGTGTAGAGAATGTGAAGTACCGGAGAAAAAATGGTAGCATTTGGTTTGTTTGAATCAGGTGCTTATTTTATGCAGACTAATATTTGCTGTAAAATATGCATGCAAATATTGTTGCATAACATAAACCTCGTTGGTATAATAATATTGATAAATTGGAATTATTTTTGATTTGCGCGAACAACGAGCCAAGCGAACATACTTGTATGTCCATTTGGCGACTGTCGTGACAACTTGAGAAACTCGCCAAGCACGTTTCTCGTAGTTGATATGTGAAATGGAGGAATTGTTATGCCAAACATTAAACCAGTATCGGATCTTAGAAATTATACAGAAGTATTAAAGGAAGTTGATGTGTATAACAGAGTATATTTGACACGTAATGGACACGGACAGTATGGAATTCTGACAATGGCAGAGATTGATGAGCTTGATAGATATCGAGCTGCGTATACACTGTTTTCAAAACTGAAAAGCTCAGAGGAACGTGCGAATAAAGAGGGATGGATTTCAGCAGATGATTTAGAAAAAGAACTGGGGGTATAGAATTTGAAAAAATTAGAATACTCACCAGATACGGCGCAGAAATTACGTAATATCAAACGTGGTGTAACGGTAAAATTTGGCGCAGATGTAGCAAAACGTGTGGTGTCAAATATGATGCAGACGATGCGACGATTACAGAGATTTGAACAGTCTGGAATATCAGTAGAAAAGGCAATTGGTGTACCATGTGATTATCTGATGATATGTACAGAACATAATTATGCATTTTACAGAATTACAGATGACGCAATCTATATTGTAGATATCTTCCATGAGAGAGAAGACTTTATGTGGAAGTTGTTTGGAATACGAACAACATCCCAGGAGACAGAAGATTATTGGGATGAAGATTAGAATGATTGATGTTGAAAATTATGTAAAACAGAGCGTCTAATGGTGTATAGATGAATATAGAGTGATAAGTTGAAGAAGATAATGCGTATATGGAAGTGGTAAGTATACTGTTGAAAAATTAATCCTAGATTATTAGAAGAAAGAGCAATAAGGGAAGGCTGGATATCAGCACATGAAATATAGAAAGAATTAATGATTAAGCAGTTTTTTATTTTAATAGCGCTAATTCTTGATTTGCATAATTAATTATTAATATTAGAGCCATATTCTTTGCGGGTATTACAGAGAATATGGCTTTGATTAGTTAAAGCAGTTCAGCAATGTAAAAGCTATAAGATTTAATTAGTTTATGAGGAATATTAGCGATGTGTTTCTTGTAAGAAGCATACGAGTTGAAAACTAGATATATTGTAGTAATATTGTGATTATTAATATAAGAAAATTTGTTTTGAGAGATATGTTTAATTTCGTCTGAACTTTTGCATGAGGGAAGTACTTCTTTAATTGCTTCGGTCATGTTTTTTATAAGTATTCTATTTTCGATAAGAACTCCTTTCTATTGACCAGTGAGTTTATTTTTGAATTATATAGCTAATATATATTATAAAAGAGCATTGACCAATGAGTTTTTTTGACGTATACTAGTGATGTTGAACGGAGGTATATTATGAACTTAAAAGAATTGGAATATAAATTTAAGAAAAATATTTTTAATAATGAAGATGATGTAAAAATAAGTTTTCATTCAGATATTGTTAAACCTTTACTTGAAGAATTGAATCCAGAGATGGTAGGACAGTATCATAGTGAAGATGTTTTAAAAGCTGGGGGAAGAACCGATGCTACATTCCAGAATATTTCTTTTGAATTCAAAAAAGAAGGATATTTTAATAAAACTTCAGGAATAAAGGAAGCTGTGTTTGGAAGGGATAATGCAGATCATGGATTACATGATTATATTTTAAGCAATGCAGGAATAGGTGTCAATGATAAATTAGAAGTAATTATTGATAAAATATTAACAGGAATTGGAGTTGGTTTTGATGGTAAACAATTTATATTTGCCAGATTTATACCGTCTACACAGAAAAAGAAACTTGATACTAGTAAGATAAAAATTGATATTAGTGAACCTGTTAATCTTGAGTTTACATACGAAGTTAAAGATTTTTCTAGAGGAATTAAAAGATTGGCATTACTTTTGAAGCAGACGGATAAAGTATCTTTATCTAAGCAAATGTTATGTTCTGTAATTCATCCTAAGAGTGATTATGTTCGAAAAAGCATACTAACAATATATAAAAGTTTAGATGAAAATTTAGATACTACCAATGATGCGTTTAATAATAGAGTTAAAACTTTATTTGATGAATGGAATCGTGTGTTTGGTGTTATGTACGGCGATGATGAAGATGCAACTGATTTTACAGAAGTTTCTTCAAAAATAAGAGAAATGTATGGAATAAGTTCTGCGTTTGAAATTGATAGTAAAAAATATCTTTTTTCAATGCAAACGTTCTTTAATATTTTTCTTAAATTGCTAGTTTATTCCTTTTTATCACAATTGGTCGATCCAATGTTTACTACACAACAGGAATTAACAAAAGATGAAATAAATAGACTTTTTGATGGAAGTACTGACGCAAGTTGCCGATTAGTTAATAATTTTTTTGAATCACATTTTCTGGAATGGTTTACATTCACAGCAAATGTGGAAAATCCAGAAGCAAGTTTTGATGTTACATTAATAAATGAAACATTAGTAGTTGTAAATAAATTTGACTTGAGTACTTTTGTCTTAAAACCAGAGAATGTTCAAGATATTTTGCAAGAAGTTTATATGGGATTGATCCCGCAAGAAATGCGACACCTAATGGGCGAATATTTTTCGCCAGATTGGATTGTAGAACACGCACTTGACATGGTAGGTTATACAGGAGAAAAATGTGAGTCACTTATCGAAAAAACACTGATAGATCCTACCGCGGGTTCAGGACCATTTTTAACTCAAGCCATAAAGCGTATTGTGGAACAGAAAAAAGGTACATTAACTAAATCTGATATTGTAAATATAACGCATAATATTGTTGGGTTTGATATTAATCCTATTTCTGTAGTTTCAGCAAAGGCAAATTATATTTTAATTATGTTCTCTGCATTTTTTGATAACTGTGATGAAGAATTTGGTGAATCAGTAGAAATACCGGTTTTTATTGCTGACTCTATATTAGCACCAGTAGTTTATACAGAAGAAAATGATGATACTTTAAAATTGGAAACTACTGTTGGGGAAATAGAAATTCCAAAGTTTGATTCTTTTTCAAAAGGAAACGAATTTCTAAAATTGTTAAGTCAATCAATAGATGATAGGGGATCGTATGAAATATTTAGGAACTTGGCTCTTGGGAAAAAGCTAATTTCTGAAAGAGATTTAGAGATTGTAAAAACCTTGTTTTCAAAGTTAAGCGTATTACATAGAGCGAGTAAAGATTCCTTTTGGCCGATTATTTTTAGAAATAGTTTTGCACCGGTAATGATTAGAGATAAGTTTGATTTTGTTGTTGGTAATCCCCCTTGGATTGCTTGGAAAGCAATGAGTAAGAGCTATAGAGCCGGAACTCTTAGCATTTGGCAGAGTTACGGAATATTTGAAAAAAATGCCTATGATAAAAAAACAACACATGATGATTTTGGTATGGCAGTTACATATGTCTCTGTAGATCAATATCTAAAAATTGGTGGTAGCATGGTGTTTCTTCTTCCTGCATCTTTTTTGAAATCAACAAAGGGTGGAGAAGGATTTAGAAAATTTGAAATTATAAGAAATCAGCAAAAGGTTCCGTTTAATGTTGAGGAAGTACATGATTTTTCAGGAGTAAGTTTATTTACTATACCAACAGTTGCGATTAAATTCCGAAAAGGTAACGAAATGAAATATCCTATGGATAAATACAGATTTTATTCTCAGATAGGAAGAAAGAGTAAAATCGATTCTCATGCTGATTGGAATTATGTTGCTGGTTTAGTAGAATACACCGATTGTTTAGCACAACCGGTTTCTAAGGATGATATACAATCAGCATGGCTGACACTTAGAGATATGACGTTTGCAAATAATGTTGTAAATTCTCAGGTTGAAAGAGCTTATAAGGGGAGAAAAGGAATTGAACCCGCTGGAGCAAAGGGTGTATATATTTTACAGAAACCGAAAAGAGTTAGAAGCGGATATTTAGAAATTATTAACGATATATCTAGACAGAGGCGACAAGACATTATTGACAAAGGTGTTCACAAGGGGATTGTAGAAGAAAAATATATTTATCCTATGTTGGGAGGAAGAAATATAGCCAGATGGTGGATAAAATCAAATGAATATATGATTGTCCCACATACTGCAGAATATAAGTATGGTATTCCTGAAACTGTATTGGCTAAAGATGCCCCAGAAACATATCAGTGGTTATTTTTCTATCATGATGAGCTATTGGATACAAGAATACAAAATGGGAAATTTTATAATCCTGAAACACAACCATTTTATAGACTAGATAATGTTGGAACATATACCTATTCTCCATATAAAGTATTATGGAAAGAGCAAACAGGAAGTATGTCTGCAGTTGTAGTTTCGTCATATATGAATTCTATTCCTAATGCGGATGCTGAACTTTTTGAAGAAGATAAGCCGATTGTTGTCGACTCTAAGGTGCTGATGTTAGATGTATATGATGAAATGGAAGCATATTATGTTTGTGGAATTATTAATTCACCGAGTGTAATTGAAGTAGTGGATGGATATGCGATTTCTACAAATAGAGGGGTTGATGTATTAAAATATATTGCAATTCCAAAGTACAATAAAAAGAATGAGGTTCACAATAAGATTTCTAGTATTTCTAAAACAATACATTGCAAAATGAGAGAAACAATTGGACGAGCCGATGTAAGTGAGTTGGAAAAAACTCTGGACCTAGAAGTTCATAAGTTATTTAGTTGAGAAAGGAAATTTTAATGACTGCGCTACATATAGCTTTCAATGCACCATTACATGAGTTTGATACAGAGGTTCAAACTTATGGATGTAGACAAAGCAATCCAGATATTTGTGGTTCCAATGGAATTGAAGGAATGTGTGCATTTGCATCTGAAGATGGTATCTGTAAACATCCTTCAAAATCATGGAGGAAGCAATATATTAAATTAAATAAAAATTAGATAGTGGTAGGTCCCCTCAAATCTCTACAGCCTTTTTCGCCAGAAGACCGATGCCTCCTCTCACGCAAGTTTTCGCAAAATTGCATAGGGGGTATTGTGCGCGGAGCATATTGACTTTGGAATGTTGGAAATACCGTAATTCTAAGACATTGTTTTGTGTATTTGTTTTACTAGATTTCTGCAATATAACTTGTTATTTCTATGCTTTAGAGTGATATATGTACATATCAAAAAGAAAGGCGGTATGTATATGAGAAGAATCGAATTTAACACAAAGAACATGGATTGAGGAAGTCTGGCAAGACAGATAGGAAAGATATTAGGTAGGGATGTCAAATACCTGCGAGTGCCTACATGCAATTATGATATTGGTGGTTGTATTCTGGACAAGGAAGGTAGATTTTATCCGACAGATGATGTGGAGGATGTGATGCTCCAGGCAATAGCAGAATTACTGCATGGGAAGCCGATTATGGATGAAGATAGAAAAACGAATAGACAACCAAAGGAGCAGCAGGATATACCGTAAGAATCCAGAGATGAAAATGACACATTGTGCGTTTCGGTCTCGGCTAGTTTATTTGATGATAAAAGTTTGGAAAATCTACAGAATATAGTGAACGGGAAAAGCACATTATTACAACACGCATTTGGCATCGATACCAGTTTCGGCGATGCAAAATTTTTCTTCTGCGCTACCAAAACGTCTGGCGTATTCATTTTTCAAATATCCCTCTTTGGTTGGAGTCGGGATTACAGCTCCGAGTCTACGAAATACATTTTCCTTTGCAATAGAAGATGTGAAATCGTGTCCATTTTCAATTGGATGTTGGTAGCTGACAGAACTATTGTCATAGACTTTTGCAAGCCAAATACATTAACTAATTACAATTTTGTAAAGAATCTTCTTGCGAAGGAAGAATTCAGTGAAAAAAGCATTGGACAGATAAAGACCTCAGATGCCAAGTTGTTTCTGATTAAGTTACAATCGGATGGGAAAGGCCATAGTACAGTGAAAACAGTGCGAGGTGTTTTAAGACCAGCTTTTCAAATGGCAGTGGATGACGATGTGCTGCACAAGAATCCCTTTGCGTTTGAACTTGCAGGAGTAGTGGTAAATGATAGTGTTACCAGGGAGGCGATTACAAAAGAACAGATGAATAAGTTCTTGAAATTTATCCATGACGATAGATTGTATTGCAAGTATTATGAGGTTGTGTATATTTTATTTCACACAGGAATGAGAATCTCAGAATTTTGTGGGTTAACGATAGGTGATGTTGATCTTGATAATAAGATTGTAAATATCGATTATCAGCTTCAAAGGACATCAAAAATGGAGTATATCATTGAGTCAACCAAGACGAATGCAGGAACAAGAAAACTGCCAATCACTGACGATGTGGCAGATATGTTCCGGGCTATTATCGAGGACCGGCCAAGTCCTAAAGTAGAAAAAATGATAAATGGATACAGCGGCTTCCTTTTTCTGGATGAGAAGGGGATGCCGTTTGTGGCAATGCATTGGCAGCACCGCTTCAATCATATGGTAGGCCGGTACAACGATATCTACCGGGTACAGATACCGAATATTACACCGCATGTATGCAGACACACCTATTGCTCCAATCAGGCCAAGTCTGGTATGAATCCGAAGACGCTCCAGTATTTGATGGGGCACTCGGATATCAGTGTCACGATGAATGTTTACACCCATGTGGGATTGGATGATGCAGAGGAAGAACTAAGACGAATGGAGGAATTCAGGAAAGCACAGGCAGAAGTCGATAAGAAGAACGGCATCAAACCGGTATCGCAGAAAATGTTCAAAGCAATTTAATATGGATGATTATTAGCACTCCGGCCATCGTGTCGGAGTGTTTTGCTTTATTGAAAATTTCACGAATACGTGATATACTAAAATAATATATCTTAACAAATTTGGGGGCAGAAATGAAAATATCTGAGGAAGATAGAAAGCATATTGTTTCAGAATTAGAAAAATTACTTGGCACTAAGCCGATTTTTTACTTAAAGTTTTGCGCAAATGAGAAGTTCGCACAGGATGTATGTAGTGGTAACTTATTTGCAAATACAGCTAAGTATTTTCGAGAACAAGAAGAAATGTCAGGTGTACGGGGGCAAGGGGATAAATATGAATTGATTTCAGTTATCGAGGCACAAAGAATAACAGTATGTGATGCTGAAACAGGAAAAGTTGTATTTATTGCGCCTGGTGGACACTTACGAGTTCAGTTTAAAGAGGATGATTTAATTCCGCTAGTGTCGTTTGTTGGAATTCCTTTATCACAGATGAGATTAATGTATGCTGATGAAAAACACGCAGATTTCTTATTCCCATTTTCTAAAGTAGAATTTGACAGTATGTCAGAAAAATTTGGGGAATACTGTGTAATACTTAATGGAGTGGAATTAGAGGCACACATAAAAGAATACGCTAAACGGAATGAGTGTGATTACATTTTTGACCAAGTTGAGTATTGTGAGCAGAATTTAATTGATAGGATACAAAGTTTTAACACAGGTTCAAAAGAAAGATTTTTATATAAAAATAAAGATTTGTCATATCAAAGAGAGTATAGACTGGCCATGGCACATGAGATTCCTGAAGACCACTTTTTGCCGATTGGACAGTTAACAAATAGCAAAATATTTAAGTCAAATGAACTAAAAAATTTTGTTTTTTCAATTGGATATAAATCTCATACGAATGAGTAGTGAAATCCTTAGTAGTAATGACTTCGGTTTTACTACTAATTTTACTATTAACAGGTAGTAATAACTTGCTAAAATCCGCTATGTTTTGAAGCATTGCGGTATATAAGCAGAAATAACAAAACACCCAAGAAACTTTGTAAAACAGCGCCTTTCTTGGCAACAGGAGGTATATTATGACACCAATTCGTGTACTATTCATCTGCCACGGCAACATCTGTACTTTGCGACACAAACAGTACAAAATAACACTCTTGAAATAAGAATAGCGATCTAAGGAGGAATGTATGATAAGAGTAGCTTTTTGCTGTCATGGAAATATTTGTAGATCGACTTTAAGCCAGAGCGTATTTACCCACATGGTAAAGGAGAGAGGCTTAGGAGATCAGTTTTATATAGACAGTTTCGCAACAAGTACGGAGGAGATCGGGAACCCTCCGCACAGAGGCACCGTAAGGAAATTACAGGAGGTGGGGATCCCTTTAGTACCTCATAGAGCTAAGCAGATCACAGTAAAGGATTATGGTAGCTTTGATTACATTATCGGTATGGATGAGTGGAACATGAGAAACCTTAACAGGATGCTTAAAGGGGATCCAGAGGGGAAGATCTACAAGCTCCTTAGCTTTGCTGGATCTGGTAGAGATATAGCAGATCCGTGGTATACTGGTAACTTTGATGTAACTTACGATGATGTTATAGAGGGCTGTGAGGGCTTTCTGGATTACCTAAAGGGTAACGGAGAAATATAGAGAGTATGAGAGCTGGATCCAGCGTAGGATCTGGCTCTTTTTATATTCATTTAACCACAGGTTTATAGATACGCCTCCTTAGTGAGGTATAATGTTATTATGCGGAGAATATCCGCAAATTTACACAGGAGGCGTAAGCGATATGAAAAAATTTAGGAGGGGAGCGATACTGGTATTAGTGCTGGTATTGCTCCTTAATTCAACTGTAACAGCCATAGGGAGCACAGATAGCCCTACAACGATTGTAGACAGCTACGGAGCCCTCTTTAGTGCTGTATCAGAGGCACAGGATGGGGATGTAATAGGGATAAGTGGAGTGGTAACGATCCCAGCTATAGGAAACCTTAACAGGAATAATAAGTTTATTACCCTAGTTAGGATGGAGGAAAACGCCCAGATCGTAATATCTGGAGTGTATGGAGATGAGGCTAGAGCTACTCTAAGTAAGATTACTTTTGATGGTAGGAGCGGTAGTGGAGGGGAGGAAAAACCAGTAGGAGGAGCTGTACCTTTTGTAGTGGTAGAGAGTAACGCCCTCTTTAATATGTGCGATTTTCAGAACACTATACATACTCTTGGAGATGGAGGAGCGGTATATGTTAGCTCCTCTGGTAATGCTACTTTTAGCTCTTGCGTATTCGATGATAACACAGCTCAAAACGGAGCCAGTATCTACAATGAGGGCACTGTGAGTATAAGTAACTGTACCCTTAAGAATAACTGGGCGGAGGATAACGGAGGGGCGATCTATAACAGGAATATGCTCACAATCAATAACACGGAGATAAAGGGGAATACAGCTAGAATAGGCGGAGGCGTGTATAATATCGGATCTACAGAAATCTATAACTCTTTGATCTGGAGCAATACAGCCACCTCACAGGGCTCTGATCTGGCTAATGATGCAAGCCTAAGCAATTTTACTACAGAGGAGGAGTTTAATAGCTGGCTCAATTATTACCATCTCTTTTTTAATGGCTGGTACAACGAGCTGGATCCTTTAGTAGGTGGGGCTGGAGAATATCGGAAATTCTTAACCACAGAGACAGATCCAAGTACCGTAACCCCTACTCCAGATCCTACGGAGGAGCCAAGTACGGAACCCTCTACGGAGCCATCTACAGAGGAGGATCCTACTACTCCAAGTACGGAGCCCTCTACAGAGCCCACAGGGGAGGGAGAGGATACAGAGCCTAGCACACAGCCAGAGGAGGGAGGAGGATCTAATACTCCAGCAACTTCTAGCAATATTGATAACAGCTCTAGCACTACGGATAACAGCGATCATAGCACCACAGATAATAGCCAGAGCTCCACGAGTACCACAAACTCCACGGATAATAGCTCTAGTACGGATAACCGCTCTACCAGCTCCTCTAATACGAGTACTACAGATAATCACTCCTCCAGCGTGAGTAATGTAGATAACTCCTCTAGTAGGAGTGAGAGCTCCAAAACGGAAAACAGTAATAATACTACCAGCAATACATATAATTACTATGCTACGGATAAGAGCGGAGAAACGCCTGTAGGAGCCACTACACAGCCGATAACGGTAAATGTAACAGTACCAGAGGCTAAGACGGTAGAAACAGCCTCACAGGAGCCTACAGTAGATACTACAGAAACAGAACTACCTCAGAATATCCACATACAGGCGGAGGGCGTAAATGTAAATTATGATTATACAGAGGATGGGGTAACAATCAATATAACCCCATACGAGGCACCAGAGAGCCCTACAGAGGATTTTTCTGGGGCGTACCTAAAGGTACGGAGTTGGGTAGACTATGTAACCGTGATCCTCTTAGCGGTCTTAGTATTGCTGGAGCTAAAGGATAAAATAAAATTGAAAGATAGATCCTAGAGGCGTATAATGGGATCGGATCATAAGAGGGTACCATAGGTACTCATGGGGCGGTAGAGATACCGCTCCTTTTTCATGCACAAAAATAGGAGGGGGCTTAGTGCTCCTCCTTAAGTTTGTCCTCTAACAGGTTATTTAGATATGCTGTAAGGCTCTTAGCTCCAGATCTCTCCGCTAAGGCTTGATACTCCTCTTTCTTTCCCTTAGGCACACGGAACTTTATGAGATCTGTGTTATCTTTTTTCCAATTCTCAATATATTCCATTTTTTCCTTAGATACTGGCATTGTCTCACTCCGTTTCATTCTTTATATACCCCCTATCATATCATAATCACACTTAAATTAAAATCTTTAACTCACTTTTGAGGAGAAAGTTATTGACTTGTATAGGGTACCCTACTATAATACAAATTAAGGGTAGGGTACCCTATAACAGGATCATAACACAGGAGGTACAGGATGGAAACTTATATTTACTACGATCCAGAGTATCAAAAGGAAGTCGATGAGGACTACATAAGATCACAGTATGAGTGGTTTACACAGTTTAGCTGGTTTACTAAGAGCTATGAACAATTCAGAGATGAGAATTTTGAGCGGATCATGTGGGAAACAGAAATCTAAAGGAATTACACAGGAGGTACAGGATCAATGAAAGAGAATTACAATATTTTTACAGTAGAATTACAGGATTATACTAACGAGGAGCTTGTAGAGCTTTTCCAGACTACCCAGAGAGAGGAGTATCTTAAGGAGCTCATGGGTAAGAATGGGGGGATCATAAGAAACATAGCTATCACATACTCTATAGATGATGGGCTCCTCACTATGGAGGATCTCTTATCTATCGGATATGAGGCACTCTGGAAAGCAACTAAGTACTACAAGGCGGAAAAGGGAGCAAAGTTTAGCACCGTGTTAGGAGCTTTTGTACGCCAGAGCTATAACAGGATCTACGATCATTGTAACAGGGTTAAGAGAACTACTACAGAGCCTCTCCTTAGCTATGATGAGCTGGAGGATATCAATAAGGAGCATTACTCTAATGATGATTACAGTAGCCTCTATCTGGAGGAGTTTATGAGTATCCTTACTGGTACGATCAGACAGGTAGCGGAGCTCCTCCTTAGCGGATTATCTAAAACGGATGTAGCCAGATCCTTAGCTCTTACCCCAGCTACCGTAAGCTATTATGTAAAACGCCTCCAGATGGAGTATAATGGATATGCACAGGGAGGGCGATAAGATGAGTAGATCAGAGGAGATAGCACAGGAGAGGCTAAGTAGCTGGGAGGATAACGGTAAAGCCTGTATAGGCTGTAGATTTGCGGATGGATCCACGCCTTTTAGTGATGATCCTAGTAAAGGTAGCTGTGAGGTATTCCAGTATCCTAAGACTAAGCCAGACAGCGTATATATTGATGGATGCAAGTGTAAGTATTACAGGGAGGGCGGATCTAATGACGATAGATGAGCGTGTAGAGCTCTATAAGAGCCTTTTCCCAGAGTGTAAAGCCTTTTCCCCTATGAGATCCGTGATAATAGCTAACAGCTACCGTAATAAGGAGGAGAGGGAACAATTAGAGCTCCTTAGGGAGCTGGATACTAAGTTAGCGGAGGCGTATAAGGTTACGATCCCAGTACTTACCTTTTATGTGAGGGATAATAACTATGTACCACAGACTAAGGAGATCTTTCTCTCTTATCCAGATCTGGAGGGTTTTCTCCACCAGTTTAGGCACCACCTACAAAATGAGGCAAGAGCTACAGATCAGAGGCTCCTCTTAGTGGAGGGCAAAAAAGGAACGGATACAAGGATCCCCTTTAAGGATACGATCTATACGATGATGGGGGAGGATGATAGCCTTGCATGGGCGAAAATGATAATAGAAAGTGTGTAACATAAGGAGCTTATCCGCTGTAGTGGGTAGGCTCTTTCTTTTGTGATGATAAGAGATGGGGTAACGGTTCGTGACTCCATCGGAAGAGAGCCTCCTGTGAGCCTCTAGGAGCCTCATACAGCCCTTTTTCATGTTTAGTGGATAAAGAGTAAGGGTACAGGGATTAGAGGGGCTTAAAAAGGCTTGTAGTACTTACCTCATTTGTGAGGTATGAACAATGAATACATTATATAAGGGGTATATAATTATTAAAAATTAACAAAAATAAGTTGACTTTTGAAAAAACGCCCCTTACAATATAGAAAACAGAATAGAAACGGACAAAGAAAAAAGCACCCCTAACAGGATGCTCAATCAGCTCTTATATGTGTTACCAGCACAGATAAGGGAATGAGGTAGCGTGTTACTTCAAACCACCGTAAAGGCAACTGATTTTCTTAGCTATTATTATAAGGGCTATATAATCGGAAGTCAATAAAAATCGCCATATAGATACCTAACATAGATAGTATGAAACCTCCAGTTTCAACTGTAAGCTGGGAGAGGGCGGTTAAGGTTAGTAACTCCATGCTACCTTAACCGCTCTTTTCTTTTGGAAAATTTCATACTATGAAAAGGACAGCGTAACCTTTATAAATAATCGTGGTGTGTAGAGCCTAAATATAAAATCTACGGTGGTAGTGTGTCTGGTAAGCACTATGGAGCTCCCTACTAATCCAGCTACCGCCTAAGTAGGAATTTATACAACTCATAAACCTACATTAAAAAAAGAAGTTGGGTAACGGAAGTCTCTCGTGAGAGATTATCAGAGTTAAGCATGGAGAGAGATGTGCAACGCCTCCCAGATCTGGAGAGAGGATGCTCTGATATCCTTAGTTGAAATACTAGGACTATGTGTTAGGGATCCAGAAACCTCAAAAACGAGTTTCTATGGGCGTAGATTTTCTCCTTTTGCTAGGAGATCTACGCCCAATTTCCTAAAAACGAGTTTCGTGATATTACTTTTCATTACTTAGGAAAGATATTGATAATAAATAATTGCTAATAATGGGTAGCTATAGGCATTGTGAGACAGATAGAAAGAAAAATAAGGAAAATTTCTGGAGGGCGGAGGCTCTCCTTTTTTCTTTATCCGCCCCTTTGTTGTGTGGCAATAGGATTGCATAAAGATAGCCCTAAAAAGTGAGGGGAAAAGCTGGGGAGGAGAAGCTCTTTAGTAAGAAATTTCCTATGTAGGTTGTTAAAGTATCCTCTTATTGGGCTTGTAATATGAGAGAACTTTTTATAAAAACTGTGCATAGTTTTATTGTTTTACTTGCCTAGCTTATAAGAAAAGAAAAATTTTTTATAAAAAGTGTATATGAATGGAGGGGGTATGTGGGCTTGATATATGAGAGGAAATATTTTAGGAGGTGGATCTAATGGATGAGTTACTCTCTTTAAATACTGTAGCGGATCTGTTAAGCGTAACAGGACAAACAGTAAGGAATATGGTTAAGGATGGTCGGCTAGAGGCGGTATATCCGAAAAGAGGAGAAATGGGTAGACCTAAGATGATGATAACCGCCTCCAGTTACGGAAAATATTTAATGAGAAAGGATGGTAAGTAATTATGAGACACCCAAGTGAGGTAGAATGGGAAGAAAAGTATGGAAATATGTCAGAGCAAGAGAGGGATGCTCTAGTGCGTAAAAGCTTATCTGAGAGATTATCAGCGATGCGTGAGAATATGTTAGAGGAGAAAGTTGAGTTATCTTATCCAGAAATCGTCAAAGCGATCCCAGAGGTTCTTAGTAAAATCAATGCTTTAAAGGATAAACCAGAGCAGATGAGAGAGGCGATGATAGCAAAACTGAATAAGGAATTTGATAAAGAGGTAAAATTTGGAAGATGGCTAGAAAGCTCTAGGTTTAAGTATGTTAATACAAAAGTTTGTGCCTATATGGGTACAGAGGAGTATCTCTCTGTTAAGGAGGAACTTGCACACGCTAGTAAGGAATACGCACAGCTCTTATCTGATAAAGAAAACTGGGAGAGAGAAAACGCTGATATTATCGAGGCGGAGAGAGTAAGAACAAAGAGAGCGGAGCTCCTCAGTGCAGATCCAGAAACTCTTAAGGCTTTGGGTATTACTCCAGATCCCTCTTTTGTGAGTACAGCTATACAGCATCCAAATTTAAGCGATGAGGAAAAAGAAAATCTGGATGCACTTAGAAGTATCCACCCATACGCAACAGATGCGGAGCTTAGAGGTATGTTAAGAGATATGTAATGGAGGTGCTGGTATGCCTGTATTTTACAGTTATGAGCCTTATTTACAGATAGCTCCTATACGAGGGTATTTTATCGAGTTTAGTAAAGAATGTACTTATACGCCTAAGAATGAGGAGGAGCTACAGCTCCTTAGAGAATATGCAAAGCGTACAAGTAAGAGCTTTATCATATCGGAGGTAATGCTACCAGAGGAGCTTAAGCGGAAAAGTGATGAGCTCTGGGATAAAGAAGTACAGGAGGCGGAGGAGCGGATACGTGCAAAGGAAGAAAAGGAAAAGGCGGATAGAGAGCTTCATGAGTTTTACAGCCTCCTTAGAATGTAAGAAGAAAAACAGCGGAGGGCGGAAAGATGGATAAGTTACCTAAGATCCCTATAGAGGATCTATTTCAAATGATGGAGTATCCCTGTAATAAAACTCCTCTAAGATGGTGGAGTTTCAAAACCGCCCAGAATTACTTAGGAGTATCAGAAAGAACACTAAGGCGATACAAGGCGGAGGGAAAGCTGGAATTTCAGTATAAGAAAAAAGGATCCAGAGTAGGAATATATTTTACTAACAGATCTGTAATAAATCTCCATAGTGATAGAGTACCTAGAAAGATAAGAAATGCAGAGGGAAATGAGGTATAAGGGAGCAATGAAATTTTAAGTATTTTAATGCAATTTCTCCAAGATAGGATACAGAGGGAAAACTGTTAGAAAATGTAAAAATTGTAATATGAATTACACAAAATGTAAGTAAGCCATACAGGAACGCCAAAGAGCCCAGAGATGGGCGGATAACTCAAAAAGAGGCGATTTTGTCATGGGGAAATAGGGGTTAGGCGTGGTGCTTAGCCCCTTTAATAATATTCAAAGTAAAGGAGGTGGATGAGATATGATGGAGTTTGGAGCAAGGCTTACTCTGAAAGATGGCATGTATGCCACAATGCAGAAAAACCTTAAAGCCCAGAGAGATTTTACCGAACAGATAAACCGCTCTAATGCCAGCGTAAAGGAGCTGGGAAAAGCTAAGGCTAGTCCTACGATTACAGCAAAGGATAACGCTACAGGAATTGTAGCCAATATTAAGAAAACTGTAGAGGATTTATCCCAGCAGAGAGCTCTTACAAAGGCAGAGGTACAGGATGAGGCTACTAAAAAGCTGGAGGAAATCTTAGAGAGAATTAGAGAAGCAAAGAAAACAGTAGCCTCCCCTATTATTAGTCTTAAGGATCGTACCCATTCAGAGTACAGCAAAATTAAGCAGAGACTTAAGGATATTGCTACAACATATACCCCTATCGTGAGGATAAGGGATATGGCTACCCAAGGTATCTCAAAGATTAAGAACACATTAGGAGGGCTAGGCTCAAAGGCATTTTATACAGCGATCCGATTAAAGGATAATGCTACCGCTGGGATCAATAAGATCCGTGTAGGAATAGCAACGCTGGGAAAAATGACAGCAAAGCCTTTTATAGCCCTCAAGGATAAGGCTACACCAATAGTAAGTAAGCTAAGAAATAGCCTAAAGCTGGTAGGTAAGACGATTGTTAAGCCTGTAGTAGCTGTAAAGGATCTGGCAACAAAGGCGATAGAGCCGATTAAGGACAATCTTAAGAGATTGCACAATATGACAGTTAAGCCTCTTGTTTCGGTAAAGGATCAAGCCTCTAATGTCTTAGGATCTATAGGAGGAATTATAAAAAAACTGGCTAAGGGCGTAACCGTAGTAGTAGGGCTTGCTGGAGCTGGGGCTGGATATCTTATGAAAGAGGCTCTATCTAGTGGATCTATGCTAGAGCAACAGGAGATATCTATTAACCACTTTATAGGCATTAACAATAAGGGAGCAGATGAGGCAACTATTAAAAGTATGTCAGATGATTACATTAAATCCCTTAGAGAAAATGCAAACTTTACTCCGTTTACTACCAATGAGGTAATTAGTGCTGGTACTACAGCTATTAACACTACTGGCGGAGATATTGAGCAAGCTAAGAAATACCTAAAGATTGCGGAGGATATGGCGGCACTTAACCCTCAAAAATCCCTAGAGGATGCTATGGGGGCAATTAAAGCACTCTCTACAGGAGAAACCGAAAGAATGAAAGAGTTTGGTTTCAAGATCTCACAGGATGATATTAAAAATGCTGGCGGTGTTGGAAATATCATTAACGATCAAATAGCTCCTTACTTTGAGGGCGGTGCTCAAAAGCTGGCTACCTCTGGTGCTGGTTTAGTGTCTACAATCAAGGGTAAATTAGGATCTTACCTACAGGATACAGGTAGATCTATGCTGGAAAAATCTAAGCCACTCTTAGAGAAGATGGTAACAGTTGTGGATAATCTGGCTCCTAAATTTATGGAGTTTGGAAATTCCGTAGCGGAGGGATTTGGTAAGGCTGTAGATTGGGTATCTAAACTGGTAGGAGATGGAAAAGGTATTATTTCTGTGTTTGGCACTATAAAGAGTGTAATCTCTACAGCGGTGGGCGGTGCAAAGGGGGCTATAGAGGCTCTTGTAACATCTTTAGAGCCTGTAGTTACAGATATCGGAGGAATGTTTGAGAGATTAGCACCAGTAATTAGCGGAGCCTTTGAGGGGGCTTTTGGAAATGCTGGAGGAGTATTTGATACCTTAGTAAAGGCGGTACAGAGTGCTCTACCTGTAGTAGAAACGATCATAGGCACCTTAGCCACAACGATAGGGGCGGTAATGCCATCTATCTTAGGTATGATCCAGAGCTTAGGTAATGTATTTGTAGCGGTAATGCCGATAGTAAGCAATCTTACAATGATGTTAGGATCTGTGATACAGGCGGTATATCCAGTAATTTACAATACTATCTCAATGGCACTTAACGCTATTATACCGATCATATCCGCTTTTTCTGGATTGATCCAGAGTGCTATGCCGATAGTGCAAACGATTATCCAGACATTTTCTAATGTGGTGGGTACGATCTTCCCAGTAGTAGAGACTATTTTCCAAGGATTAGGCGATAAGGTAGCCCAGATCGTAGGGGTAGTAACCTCTCATATGGGATTATTACAGGGTATTGTAGAGACAGTAGCTCCTATCGTGGAGAGTGCTGTAACGATCATAGCCAGCGTGTTTAGTACAGCGTGGGATATTATCTCTCCTATTATGGATCTGGCTATAGGTATCTTTGATGCTTTACTTACCTGTGTAGAAAAGGTATTCCCTACGATCCAGAGTATCGTATCTGGAGTATGGGGCGTACTGGAGGGCATCTTTAACGGTATTGCTAAGGGCTTAGAGACAGTGGGAAACGCTGTAAGTAAGGTTACTGGCTTTATCGGAGATGTAGGTAGCGGTATTGCTGGAGCTTTAGGATTTGCTTATGGTAAGGATCGTGTACCGTATGACAACTACCCAGCGGTATTACACGCTGGAGAAAAGGTACTCACGAGAAACCAAGCCGATCAGTACGAGCGGAGCATGAGCACAAGAGGCGTAAGCCTTAGTAATGCTCTTAAGCCTGTAGGTAGCTCTATGGCAAAGGATACGCCTACCCCTGTAACAACTGTACAGGAGAGTAGCGGAGGAGCTCCTAAGGATACTGTAATCACTCTCACTATGAATAACTCTTTCGGAGATATTAACAATATGGGAGATATGGATACGGTAGCCGATGAAATGGCGGAGCGTTTCGTAAAGCGTATGAGAAAGCTGGTACCTAACTTAACTTAAAAATGAGGCGGAGAGGTGTAACAGCCTCTCCACCCTTTAGGAGGATATGATCTTATGAATTTTGGAAAAGTATTAGGCATTAGTAAGCCTAGCGATATGGAATACACCAGAATTAAGAGGATGTTGGATGAGATGCAAAGACAGGGCGTAGAGATCCTACAGGGAGTACCTAAAGCTATTGTATGTAATGATCGAGTAGTAATCATACAGGCGGAGGAAAAGGGCTTTACAGTACAGATTATCCCTGCCTACAGTACTCTTAGTTTTGATCTTAACCTCACCCCAGAGGAAATTAAGAATTTTAACGGAGGAGATGGATCTGTAAGGTATTTCAAGTACCACAAGGAGATACAGGAAAAGTATAAGGATACTGGAGGCGGTAGAAATGGCTGATAGTGGATTTACAGTAGAGGGCTGGGAGGAATTTGTAGAAAACTTTGCAAAGGTAGTAGATCGCTGGGATCAGAAAAAAGCGGAGCTTCTTAAGCGTATGGGCACGATATACCAATCTAAAATAATTCCCCATGTACCAGCAGATACTTCTACTTTGGCATATAGTATTAAGGTTTTTGGCGATGGGATCCCACAGGACTATATAGAGGTAGGATCTAATCTCAATTATGCCTTGTTTGTAAACGATGGTCATATACAGCACAGACGTTTTTTACCAGTTGCTTTTTTATCGGCTGGAGGTAAAAAGAAACAGTATAAAACATCAAAAGACGGAAAATATATAATGCTTAGTGAGAGATATATACCGGGTGTCTATTATATGGAAAAAGGATTTGCAGATGCCAAGCCCTCATTACAGAGAGCTGTTGAGAGTTTTATGCTCCAAACAGCTAGAGAAGTAGAGGGAGGAAACCTGTAAGGAGGATAATATTATGGTATTCGGAAAGAGAGAGGCGGAACTGGAGAGAAAATTTTATAAAAATCGTATGAGGTTAGTATCCTTAGGCGGAGATGCTCCTCTTAATCTCCAGATCGTAGCCAGAGTATCCGCTTTAGCGTGGGAGTACAAACAGACATATAGAGGATCAGAGGCAGTGGGAGCCTATTATGTGAGTAAGACAGCCTATAACAAAGATCTCCAGAGGATCCTAGTACAGGAGAATAAGCTGGAGCAAGGTGGAAAGCACCTAAAAGAGGCACAGGAGGCACTACTGGAGATTAAAGAGTATCTCTGGTTAGTGGCTGGTAGCAGAGTAAGAGACAATAAGAAACCAAGGGTATTTTAAGGAGGATATAACAATGAGTAAAGTAACATTTAGAGCGAGACAGAAGTATTTTTCATTAGGTCACTGCGTACTTTTTCCAGAGTGTGCAAATATGCCGAGCCCATTTCATTATAGCGAGACTTTAGGCAAGGAAAAGCTGGCTGTAACTGGAGATAAGCTAGAGGAAATCAAAAAGCTCCCAGATTGGGAGATGATCTGTAATAGTTATAAGTTTATTGAGGGAGCAGAGCATAATGAGTTTACAACGGATAAAAAGGTTGTGATTGATGCTATAAGAGCTTATATCCAGAGTAGAAACGATACCTTTATTGTGGAACTGGATGAGGCTGGTAAGGAAATTGTACCAGAAAAGCCAGAGGGGGCTATTACATTTACCGCTAGGGAGCCTTTAGCGGTAATCACTCCAGCTATGTATATGGGAAGATCGGATGCAGAGGGTACCACCTTTAGATTTAATCAAGGTGCAAACCAGAACCAGTACAGTACAGCGGATCCAGAGGAAATCAAGATCCTTAGAGCGTGGGTAATTCACTGTAGAAATTGTAACAGTACTAAGATTTCAGAGGGAGAGGTATTTAAGCGATAATGAGGAATCTTTTAGAGCCAGAGGCTATTTTCATAGCTCCAGAGCCTTATTATAATGTGTTTATTACGGAGCCTGTATATGCAGATGTTTATAACGCTGGTATTGAGCTAGAGATCAATAAGGTTAAGCCTCATATTGTAGGTAGTCAAGTGATTGTTTACAGGTTTAGTAGTAAATACTCTTATCCACCTAACTCTCTTACGCTGAGGGGATGGGAGGATATCCGTAGGATGAGACAGTATATAGAGGATCATCCAGATCTGGGGATAAAGGAGCTTAGCTGTAAGGAGCCAGAGGAGCCTCAAATTAAAATAGATGGATCCACAGAGAGTAATATGAGTGATTGGGATAGAAAGTACTCCCAGATGCTTACACAGCGTTAAATTTTGGATAATAGCAACTCCTTAGGGAGGGGCTGGAGGTCTTATATAGGCTTAGCTTTTGCTTGTTAAGCCATTCTTTAGGAGGGTTACTGTTTCGCTTAGTGCAGACGGTAGCCCTCCTCCTTTTTTATTGCCATAAAGTGAAAGAATGGGTGTATAATGTGATTAAGTTAGGGTACAGGAGGGAAAGCTGGTAGAGCTATCTCCAGTACCAGAGAGCTTACAGGCGGAGCTTAAGAGTTTTAGAGAGAGAGCTGGGATAAAGCACACGATCCAGCGGATCTATCAGAGTATTAGGGAGGCGGTAATATGCTAAAGATCATCAAACAGCAAACAGTACAGGTATGCTTACACCAATGGGAGGAGAACGCTGGGGTAGGAGCGTGGGTAGAGGTATACACCTTAGAGGATGGTACACAGGTTATAAGGGATCCAGAAATTCTATTTTTCCTAGATGCTGGGGGCACCTTATACGAGCCTGTAGGTAATCCTATAGAGGGCTTTGAGATAGAGGGAGAAACCACATTACCAGCAACTACGAGAGAGGATGATGTTTTCTATCAAGTAGAGAAAGCACTAGGAGCCTCATAAAGGGATATAGGGGCACCTATACAATAAAGTGTAAGGATAATATAGTAAAGTGGCTGTATGGGGCTCCTACTAGCTCACAGGGGGTATCTATAAGAGATAGACAGGGCTAGGGAGCGGATCCTTAGCCCTCTTTTTTAGTTAAGGGGTGTATAAAATTATATAGGGGTTATCTAAATTCTAAAACTTTCTGTGATAAAGATATATAAGCCTCAAAAGAGAGGCGATAAAAACAGGATCACACAGGAGGTAAAGGATATGGCACAGGCGGAGGCTTTAGATAGGGCGGTATTTTACGCTAGAGTATCCACAGAGGAGGAGAAACAGCTCAACGCCTTAGAGAAACAGGTACAGGAGAATAAGGATATTATAGACTCTATGGGATGGAAGCTTGTAGACGGATATGTAGATGAGGGAAAGAGCGGAACTACTACAAAGCGGAGAAACGAGTACCAGCGGTTACTGGAGGATATAGAAAACGATAAGTTTGATATTCTTGTAGTGAAATCACAGGATCGACTACAGCGTAATACTTTTGAGTGGTATAAGTTTGAGGATAAAATCGTTAGATCAAAGATAAAGCTATATTTTTATCTTGAAAATAAGTTTTATCAACCAGATGAGGATGAGCTCATTACAGGCATTAGGGCTATGTTGGCGGCACAATACTCAAAAGATCTTAGTAAAAAACTCAATAACTCAAATAAGAGGAGGATAGAGCAAGCTAAGAGAGGGGAGCGTGTAAATGCTATGGGAAACGGTCAAACCTACGGATATACAATAAAGGATAAACGCTGGGTAATAGTACCTGAGGAGGCGGAGATCGTTAGAACTATGTATGAGCTGTATCTGGAGCTCCATAGCCTCCGTAAGGTTAGAAACCGTATGAATGAGCTGGGATATAGAAACAAAAAGGGCAAGCTCTTTACAGAGGAAGTTATAGGGAGAGTTATTAAAAATGAGATGCACAAAGGCTGGGTAATTCTCAATAGGCACCACAGGGATTTTAAGACAAAGGAAATCATACAAAAAGATGAGGAGGAGTGGGTAATAGTGAAAGACGATCACGAGCCAATAGTAAGCCCAGAGGTATGGGATGCGGTAAACAATGAGATCCAGAGCCACAGAAACGAGGGAAACAAAAAGCCTAGAGGTAAGCGGATGGGCACAGATCCTCTTAGTGGTAAAATGGTATGTGCGTGTTGTGGTAAGGTACTCTGGAAACATACCTCTAAAAACACCTCTGGTACTTACCATCAATGGTACTGTAGTGGGAAGATGGGTAGAGGAGAAATGGCTTGTAAGGAGCCAGCTACCATATCTGGAGTAAAGCTAAATAATTACCTTGTATCCTTAGCGGATCGGTACCTAGATTACAGCACAATAGAGTACAGTAAAACGCTCTTAAAGAGAAATACTGTTAAGTGGCTGGAGGATCTAAAGAAACAGCTTACTACTCCTAATGATAACGAGAAAATAGAGGCGGAGATAGATAAGCTGGAGAGTAAAAGAGCTAAGCTACTGGATGCTTATACAGAGGATCTCATAGGCAAGGATGAGTTTAAGGCTAAGAGAGAGGAGATAGATAAGCTCATAGCAGATAAGCGGATCCTCCTAGCTCCTGTAGAGGAAAATCCAGATATTAAGGATATTGATGAGACTATAAGAAACATAGATCAAGAGATCGAGCTCCTTTTTGCAGATGAGGCACAGCTAGAGGAGAATAAGGTAAAATTCTTAGCGGATCATATTAAGCAAATAATAGTTTGTGCTAATGGAGATGCTTGTGTTACACTTGATAGAGTAGCTGGAGCTTTCCTGTTTATAGAGGGAGGAAAGGCAGAAATGATAATAAGTCCTCCAGAGATCGAGGGAGAGAGGGAGGGAGATTTTGTACAGTTTGATAGGGAAAGTATGTCGCAGTCCTATGGCAGAATTTATTATGAAAGACCTTGTAAGCAAGGCACATTTAGAAGACAGAATTTATATAGAATCCGCTGCGACGAGCAGGGAGGAGATTGGTAATCCGGTGTATCCGCCGGCAAGAAAGGTGTTAGCATCCGTTGGATTGCACACCGATGGGAAGACTGCAAGACAGGTAACGAAGGAGGATTATGATACATTTGATTACCTTGTCGTGATGGAACGCTACAATATCCGCAACTTAGAGCGTATTATTGGAGATGACACACAAGGCAAAGTGAGCCGATTGTTAGAATTTACAGGAAAGCCTGCTGACATTGCAGATCCATGGTATTCCGGTGATTTTGATACGACTTATCGTGAGATTTTAGAGGGATGTCAGGCACTCTTAGCGCATATTCAGGCACAGGATTTATAAGTACGTTCACATATTTTCCATATAAAGAACACGATTTTCCCACATAAAATACAAAAATTTACCATACCTCTTTGATAAATTATAGACAATCAAGGGACTGATACAGGAAGCACGTTTCGATGATTTTAGAGAATGATGTAGAAGAATATGTGCGTTGGTGTCAGAATATGGAGGTATATAAGATTCGTATGAGAAAAAAGATTCGTGTTAAGATTTTAGTACTGGTAGGACTGATGTTTCTTGCCGGTGTGGTAAGTATTAGTACAGGCTATCTGTCACTTCGCAAGATGAATGAGAAGAGCCAGAATATTGCCAATGAATGTATGGAAGCAGAAATGTTAATGGCAGATGTAACCACGTCAATTGAAAAGGTGCAGAAGTACGCCAATAGTTCGGCAGCCTTTAAAATGCAGGATCGTATGGGCGGTCAGGCAGAAGGGGAACAGCCAGCACAAGACCAACGACAGAGCGAGAATAATACCAATGCACAGCAGATGCAGTCAGGACAGGCAATGGGGAACAATCAGACAGACCATGCAACGAGTATGCAGGAAACTATGGAAACAGAGATTAGCAACCTGACCAGTTCATTTGCTGCGTTGGAATCTGCAATCAATGCATTTGGAAATGATGAGGTATTAGCAGGGTTAGAGAGCTACAAGACTGTATTTGAGACATATACGGCAAGTGTACAATCGGCGTTGTCTGCAAGTGATTCTCAAATGGATGCATTTTTTTCATTGACAGCGGAAGGGGAAGGAAGTATTACGAGCCAGCTAGAGACAGCAGCAGAGAACTTAAATACATTGATCGAGGCACAGGTTACACAAGCCTCTGAAGAGTTAGAGAATCAGTATGAGGCATCAACAGTTACATTTTTTGTATTATTGATTGTGATGTGTGGTGTTGGCGCAGCGATTGTATGTATGGTTATTTTCATTACAAAGCCACTCAAGCTGGCAAAGGACCAGCTTGGAACAATTGTTTCGGATATTGAACGCGGACAGGGCGATTTGACAACAAGAATTGAGGTAAAGACACAGGACGAAGTTGGCGAATTGGTTCGAGGAATCAATCTGTTTTTAGAGAAGTTAGAAACAATTATGCAGGATATTCAGATACAGTCGGGTAAGTTGTTGGATTCAGCAGGAACGATGAATACACAGATATCCGAGGTAAATGGCAATGCAAATGGTGTATCAGCCACCATGCAGCAGATGGCAGCAGGAATTCAGGAAGTATCTGCAACGGTGGAAGAACTTGGTGCTGGGGCTGACAATATTTTCTCTGCGGTTATAAATATGAACGACCAGGTTCATCAGGGCAATACATTAACCGAAGAGATTGCTGATAAGTCAGAGCAGTATCGGGAAAATGCACAGCGAGGCAGACAGGTAACGAGTGATATGGTTGCAGATATTAAGAATACGTTGGTGCAGTCTATTGAGAACAGCAAGCAGGTGGAGCAGATTCAGAAGTTGACAGAAGACATTTTAAATATTTCTTCGCAGACGAATATGTTAGCACTCAATGCTTCGATTGAGGCGGCAAGAGCAGGAGAAGCCGGCAAAGGATTTGCAGTCGTAGCAGGGGAAATTCGAGAACTTGCAGATAACAGCAGAGCAATTGCAAACCACATTCAGGATATCAGTGTAATTGTGATGGATAGTGTATCAGAGCTTGCAGGCAATTCGAATCAGTTATTATTGTATGTAGATGAAAATATTCTTGCAGATTATAATCAATTTGTGGAAATTACGGAGGAATATCGTAAAGATGCGAATAAAGTAAATGATTTGCTGGAGCAATTTGCAGTGAATGCACAAGCATTAAAGAGCACGATGGCGGAGATGAATTCAGGAATCAGGGATATTGCAACGACGATTGATGAGAGTGCAGCAGGTGTTGGAGAAGCTGCGAGTGACATGAATGAAATAGCATTATCGATGAAGGGCTTAGAGGCAAATGCGAACGACAATGCAGAAGTTGGCGCAGAATTAGCACATGATGTAGCGATTTTTGCAAAATAAATATAGGAATCTTGAATAATAAATCAAATACACCAGTACAGTGATAGGTTTTGTATGATAAGCAAAATCAAATCATTGTGCTGGTGTTTTTTAGATTTGGTGGGAAATACTTCACGTAAGAGTGGAAGTTCCAATTATATTTTATATATTTGTGTATGTTGCTTTAAATAAAATGGCGTTTTTCAAATAATTCTAAGAATTCTTTCGAAGGTTCTGCGACCACTGTATCTGAGAAGTATTTACGCAGGGTTTCCGGAAAAAACGTATAAGACATATCAGCATCCAGAAAAAAATCTCCGGCAGTAAATAGCGGAGAAATAAAGGAACTTTGTAAAAATAAATCACGAATCAGTCCTTTGATTCCATTTACAAAAAAGATGATATCACATTCTATTTGTTGTGCGGTCTTTGGATCTTTATAGGCTTCCGGCAGAATGTGCATTTTCAATTTTTCATATTCGACCTTTTTGTATGTTTCAATGATTGCAGTATTGTCTTGTGCCAGAATACAGTTATGGATGATGGCAACGCTGTGATCATTTAAGTCGCAGCCGTGATTGTACCATGTAGACAGATTATCATAAATATAAGGTTCTACAATATGCAGAAACATTGCCGCAGCCGCATCGTATTTATCATAGAAGTAATTATAGAAGGTACGGGAAGAAATGTTACAGGCATCGGCAATTTGTTTCGTTGTTAATTTTTGAATAGAATATTGTGCAAATAGTTCCTCTAAAGACTCTAAAATCTGAGTATAGGCAGGCTTCTTTTTCTCACGCATCATGACTCCTTTCCATTAATCATTCATGAAGTGAAAAATCTATATAAAATCATTCTAAATACTTTATTAATTAATGTTATTATACACGTTTTTTGCACAAAATGGCAAGATTGTGAATTGAATTAATTCGTAGTGGTTTTTATAGTAAAGATATATTCTTATGGAAGAAAAATAAGACGTGTGCAACAAAGAAGAGGAGAATGGAGGAACATTATGAAGAAAATAGGTTTGAAGATTTTTTGTGCAATTTTCGTACTGTATGTGGTGTTTAGTATCAATACGGCATATTCATTTATGACAGTGCACAATGTTGCCGAAAAAGGAACGGTTATGAGTGAAAATTATGCACCATTAGAAATGGATTATGCAGAATTACTGCGAAATATGGAGCGTATGCAAAAGTACATGAATATCATTGTTCTGACACAGAATGATGCTGCGCGTGTAGGAATGGGAAAAGATATTGAGAATGATATTGCATCTAGTAGGGAAAACCTTGCGAATATGGAGAAATATCTGGAACAAATTAATGATGCAACATTGAATGAGTCTTATCAGGCATTTGCAAATAATATTGAAGATGTTATTGCAGGGATTTCTCAGGTAAAGAAGTTTGCAGATGAAGGAAATTATGCGCAGGCAGGTGCTTATTTATCAAATAATTTTCAGCCGTTGATGGGAAAGTCTAATACGGTTCAGACACAGTTTATGGATGATTTAAGCAAAGGTCTTCAGGATACAGCAGATTCTTATGCACATATTATCAAGAGTGGTAATCGGATGATGGCGACAGCTACGACATTGTTTACAGTATCTGTCGTTATAATTATTCTGTTTATTATGAAATCTATTGCGACACCGGCAAAGAAGACGGGGAAGCAGCTTACAGATATTATTGACAAGATTCATACCGGTGAAGGTGATTTAACAGAGCGAATTGATGTACATACAAAGGACGAGATTGGCGTATTAGGAAATGGTATCAATGAATTTATGACGGAATTACAACAGGTTATGGGGAAGATTCAGAGTGCGACAGCACGTATGCAGCAGTCAATTCATGGTATGAATACGGAAATTACCAATTCGAATGAAAATGTGAGTAGTGTATCAGCGGTGATGGAAGAGTTAGCTGCGAGTATGCAGGAAATTACAGCTACCGTAGAGACATTGAATTTAAATGCACAGGATATTTTAGGCAGTGCACAGAATATGTATGCACAGGCAGGCGATGGAGAAAAATTAGTTTCTGAGATTAAACAGCGTGCAGTGGTTGCAAAAGAGCATACAGATCAGAGCAAAGAAAATATCAGCGAGATGATTGAAATAAAGCAGAATCAGTTAGGTGTTGCAATTGAAGAAAGCAAGCAGGTACAGGAAATTACACGATTGACAGATGATATTTTATCTATTTCAAGTCAGACAAATCTTCTTGCGTTAAATGCATCGATTGAAGCAGCAAGAGCGGGAGAAGCCGGAAAAGGATTTGCAGTGGTTGCAGATGAGATTCGGGAACTTGCAGAAAATAGTAAGACAGCAGCGAATAATATTCAGGATATCAGTGACAGAGTTGTAAAGTCTGTAGAGAAGTTAATCGGAAATGCACAGGAATTGATTGCATTTATGAATGATTCGGTTGCGCAGGATTACAGTAATTTTGTAGCAATTGCAAATGGATATTTTACAGATGCGGAATCTGCAAATGAAATCTTTATGAGCTTTAGGGAAAGCAGCCAGAAATTGCAGCATGCAATGGGAGAAATGGCAGATTCTATCGACGGTATTTCAACAACGATGGAGGAAGGCGCAAAAGGAATTTCGAGTGCGGCAGATAATACGGGAAGTCTTGTACAGGCAATTGCAGAGATTGGTAATGAAGCAAAGCATAATGTAGATATATCAGAAGAACTTTCACAGGAAGTTGGACGTTTTAAAAGAATCTAACGTTTTTAGATGATTAAGAGCATTAGCGAGCAGCAAATGGCGATTACAATATATTTTGAAGAATCGTTTCGTGCAAGCACGAATGGCAATATAACGAAAACGAGAATTGTTATAAACAAAAACAAAGGGCATACTTTTATAAAATGAAACACACCCGTCAGATGATTGTGAAAATAATAACAACTATCTGCTGGGTGTGTTTTTATGGATAAATGATTATATTTTATGCAGGTTCCACTGGATGAAGATTCTTTAAAGAAATATCCATAATTGGTGCAGAGTGTGTTAAAGCACCGCTAGAAATATAATCCACGCCGATATCTACAAGACGGGCAATATTTTCTTTTGTGACATTGCCGGAACATTCTGTTTCTGCACGACCGTTAATAATCTGGATGGCTTCACGCATCATATCCGGTGTCATATTATCTAACATAATAATGTCTGCGCCGGCATCGGCAGCTTCTGCAACCTGTTCAAGTGTCTCAACTTCCACTTCAATTTTACGTACAAATGGAGCATATTCTTTTGCCATTGTAACGGCTTCTTTGACGCCACCGGCAGCACCGATGTGGTTATCCTTTAATAACACACCGTCAGAGAGATTATAACGGTGATTATAACCGCCACCGACACGAACGGCATACTTTTCGAAGATACGATTGTTCGGTGTTGTCTTTCTTGTATCTAATAACTTTGTTTTGCTGCCCTTTAAGAGTGCGGCAACAGAATGTGTATACGTTGCGATACCACTCATGCGCTGTAGATAATTTAAGGCAGTACGTTCGCCCGATAACAGGACACGAATATCACCACGAATCGTAGCCATAAGCTGCCCTTTCTTTACTTCATCGGAATCCTTGCAATAGAATTCCACTTCTGTATTTTCATCAAGTAATTCAAATACACGGGCAAAGATGTCAAGACCTGCAATCACGCCGTCCTGCTTACAGATTAACTGAACTTCTCCCTGTTTTGCAGTTCTCATAACAGCATTTGTAGATACATCTTCGCTGGAAATATCTTCGGCAAGTGCCTGTAAAATCAGATTATCGACATTCAATTTTTTTGTTATGTTGTTCATGTTCTTTTCTCATCCTTTCGATTTCGTTGCGAATCATTGTCTTATTTGTGACATTCCACTGTTCATAATTTTCATATTGGCTGATGTCCATTGCCTGAATCAGTTTCTTTACAACAGCTTTTGAAGATGTAGCTTTCATACAGTCAATTGCATTTTCAGAAGAATTGCAGTTCATCAGTAAAGAATACTGTTCAGAATTATTTGTTATTTTTTTCACAATATCTTTGGCAGCACGTTTTGCAAATACAAGACTTTCTAACAGAGAGTTGCTTGCAAGACGATTCTTGCCATGAACACCGTTGCAGCTTGTTTCGCCAACTGCATACAGACATTCCATAGAAGTCTGACTATAGCGGTTGACATCGACACCACCCATAAAATAATGCTGTGCAGGAACGACAGGAATCGGTTCTTTTGTAACATCATAGCCTTCTTCTAAGCAGTGTTTGTAGATATTTGGAAAATGGTGAATAATATCTTCTTTTGGAATTGGTGCGAAAGATAACCATACAAATGGAGCGTTATCCTCTTTCATCTGCTTATGGATGGCATTTGCAACGACATCTCTTGGAAGCAGTTCGTCTACAAAACGTTCTTTGTTTTTATTTAATAACAAAGCACCTTCACCACGGACAGATTCAGAGATTAAGAAGCGTCTGCCCGGCTTATTTGAATAGAGTGTTGTTGGATGAATCTGAATATAATCAATATTTTGCAATTTAATCTGGTGTCTTAAAGAAATTGCAAGGGCATCTCCGGTTAAGTGTGGGAAGTTTGTTGAGTGGTCATAAAGTCCACCGATTCCACCACATGCCCAAATGGTATATTCTGCAGAAATCGTCAGAATAGAGGACGGTTCTTTGTTAGAACGGCATACAATTCCATAGCAGGTATTATCTTCTTCAAGGATATCAAGCATCGTAAGCTGTTCAAGAATGGTTACATTTGGCAATTCCTTTACATGTGCAAGCAGATGACTTGTGATTTCTTTGCCGGTAACATCTTCGTGATATAAAATTCTAGGAGTAGAGTGCGCACCTTCTCTGGTAAAGGCAAGTGCTCCATGTTCATCCCGTTCAAAATCTACGCCATATCCAATCAAATCATGGATAATATCCTGTGATGAACGAATCATAATATCAACGGAATCTTTGTTATTTTCATAATGACCGGCACGCATTGTATCTTCAAAATAGCTGTCGTAATCAGCATCATTTTTCAGAACGCAGATACCGCCCTGTGCAAGGAACGAGTCGCTGCTTTCTAAGTCGGATTTGCTAATCATGACGATTTTTAGGTTACGTGGAAGATTCAGTGCGGCATACAGACCAGACACACCGGTTCCGACAATAATAACATCTGCCTGAATATTCAGGTTAAAATTAGGATTAAGTTCTTTCATAAAATTCCTCGTTTCTAAGCAATACGTTTCTACGCTGCTTACTTCTTGGCTATTTTGCAAGCTCTAACATTCTCTCAAGTGGCTTATTTGCCTGCATGCGGACTTCATCGCTGACAGTAACAACGTATGGTTCGTTTAACAGTGCGTCACGTACTTTTTCAAGTGTGACTTTTTTCATATTTGGACAGAGCTGACGGATTGCAACAGAGTAGAATTTCTTGTCAGGATTCTTTTTTTCTAACTGATGTAATACACCGAGTTCTGTACAGATTAAGAATTCCTTTGCATCACTGTTTGTTGCATAGTCGATTATACCGGAAGTGCTTCCAATATAATCGGCAAGCTCTAAGACATCTAATGTACACTCCGGATGAACAAGTACTTTTGCATTTGGTTTTGCGGCTTTTGCTTTTAATACATTTTCCTTTGTAATACTTTTATGTACATGGCAGAATCCATCGTTGAAGATGAAATGCTTTTCTGGGACAAGAGAAGCAATATAACGGCCGAGATTCTCATCTGGGATAAAGAAAATGTGTTCATTTGGCAGTGCCTTTACGATACGCAGTGCGTTTGATGAAGTAACACAGACATCAGAATGTGCCTTTAACTCTGTAGTAGAGTTGATATAACAGACAACAGCAACATCTGGATATTCCTTTCTGACCTGTTCGATTTTTTCAACGTCAGCCATCAGTGCCATTGGGCAGTTTGCAAGGTGGTCCGGCATAAGAACTTTCTTATTTGGATTTAGAATCTTTGCACTTTCGCCCATAAAAGAGACACCACAAAATACAATGGTATCTTCTGGAACTTCAGTTGCTTTCTTACTCAAGAAGTAGGAATCACCAACATAATCGGCAATATCCTGAATTTCGCCTTCCACATAATAGTGTGCGAGAATAACGGCATTCTTTTCTTTTTTTAAACGTTTGATTTCTTCAATTACGGATTCCATATAATTCTCCATTTCCTTGGTTCATTGTTTTTCGTTGTATTATAACACCTGAATTTACATCTGACAAGACAGTTGTAAATACACTGTAAAAATATTTGATGTCATTTGACAAAACCGGCTGTGAATGGGATAATTTAAACATTCTATTGTGTAAGTGGAGAAAAGGACGTTGAAGAAGCTAGAAGTACTCAAAAAAATATTCGGTTATGACAGTTTTCGAACCGGACAGGAACAGATTGTAGATAGTATTCTGCATGGAAAAGATGTATTAGGAATTATGCCGACCGGAGCAGGAAAGTCTATTTGTTATCAGTTGCCGGCACTGATGATGGAAGGAATTACGATTGTGGTATCTCCACTTATTTCCTTAATGATAGATCAGGTAAAGGCACTCAATGAAGCAGGTGTACATGCAGCGTATATCAATAGTGCATTGACAGAAAATCAGATTACGAAAGCATTATACAATGCGATGTGTGGGCAGTATAAGATTGTTTATGTAGCACCGGAACGATTAGAAACGAATCGTTTTCTTGAATTTGTGATGAACGCGAATATTTCCATGATTACAATAGATGAAGCACATTGTATTTCTCAGTGGGGACAGGATTTTCGACCAAGTTACTTAAAGATTGTCAATTTGATTAAGCGTTTTCCAAAACGTCCGGTTGTCAGTGCATTTACAGCAACGGCAACACAGGCGGTTAAAGAGGATATTATGTGTATCTTAGGATTAGAAGATCCGACTGTGCTTGTGACGGGATTTGACAGGGAGAATCTCTATTTTGAGGTGCGTCATACGAAGACAAAGGATATTGAACTGTTAGAATATGTAGAAAAACACAAGGCAGACAGTGGAATTATCTACTGTGCAACGCGTAAAAATGTGGATAAGATATATCTGATGTTAAAGAATCAGGGGATTGCAGCAACCAGATATCATGCCGGGTTGTCGAATGAAGTACGAAAGAAGAATCAGGACGATTTCATCTATGACCGCACGCCTGTGATTGTGGCGACCAATGCCTTTGGTATGGGAATTGACAAGTCGAATGTGCGTTATGTGCTTCATTATAATATGCCGCAGTGTATTGAAAACTACTATCAGGAGGCAGGACGTGCCGGACGAGACGGAGAGCCGTCGGAATGTATTTTGTTTTATTCGCCGCAGGATGTGATGATTGCGGAATTTTTAATTGAAAACAAGGGGGAGAATTCAGAATTTACAGAGGAAGAATTAGAACTCGTGAAAGAAAATGACATCAAACGTCTGAATAAAATGCGTTTCTATTGTGCAACGAAGAATTGTTTGCGGGAATATATGCTGAATTATTTTGGAGAGTATACGAATAAGCACGACTGCGGCAATTGTGCCAACTGTAATACTGTTTATGAAGAGAAGGATGTCACAGACATTTGTGAAGATATTATCAAATGTATCACAGAGAGCAATGAACGATACGGTATGAATGTCATTATTGGCGCACTGCGGGGCAGTAATACAGCAAGGCTGCGTTCGTACCGTGTGGACCGTTGGAAGTGCTTCGGGATTCGCAAAGAAATTCGTGAGGCAATGTTAAAAAATATTGTGGAAGAATTATTGTTGCAGGGATACTTAACGGAGACGAATGACATTTATCGGATTATTAAGCTGACGCCGGAATGTGAAGAGATTTTAACAGGGGATGTGACGATTACGTGCAAATGGTCTGAGCGCAAGGAAGAAGCAAAAAGCACGAAGATTCGCAAGAAAAAGAATGGAAAAGCAGAGATTCTCAATGCAAAAGGTCTTGCACTCTTTGATAAGCTGCGTGCACGCCGTATGGAACTGGCGAGAGAAGAGAATCTTCCGCCATATATTATTTTCTCAGATAAGACATTGGTTGATATGTGTGTGAAGCTGCCATTTACGAAGGATGAGATGCTAGAAGTAACCGGTGTGGGTGAGAATAAATACAACCGTTATGGAGAACAATTTATACAGGAAATTGTAGATTTTACGGATGCAGTCAAAGATATATATTATTATAAAGATTTGGATGAATAAATTATAGGGCAAGAATGAAGTGACAGAAAGAAAGGAAGTATCATGGGGATAATATTAAAATTAGCATTTTTATTTTTTATAGGCTGTATTTTAGGCTGGTGTCTGGAATTATTTTTCCGCCGGTTTATTTCAAAGAACAATCCGGAGAGAAGATGGATTAATCCGGGATTTTTAATCGGACCATATTTACCGTTATATGGAACAGGTCTTGCGGCATTGTATATTATGGCAAGTTTAGAAGATACGCTTCCCATTCATGGAATTGCACAAAAGATAGTAGTTTTTGTAGGAATGGCAGTTGCGATGACGCTGATTGAGTATATTACAGGTGAGATTTTTATTCGTCATTTAAAGGTGAAATTATGGGATTATTCAGAGGAATGGGGCAATATTAAAGGAATTATTTGTCCAAAGTTTTCGCTTGCATGGGCATTGTTAGGCGGTGCATATTATTTTCTGGTGCATCCATATATATTAGAAGCATTGTCATGGTTGTCTGATAATTTAGCGTTCTCATTTGTTATCGGCTTCTTTTACGGTGTGTTTGTGATTGATGTATGTTATTCATTTAATGTGGTTGATAAGGTCAAGAAATATGCCAAAGAGAACGATATTGTCGTTCGTTACGACGAATTCAAATCCGAACTTGCACAGAATATTAAGCTGGAGACGCAAAAGAGCAAATTTATCTTTATATTTGGTACGGTGCAGCCATTGACAGAAGCACTCAAGTCTTATAAAGATAAATTAGAACAGCTGCAGAATATGAATATTTCTGATTACCGAAAGAAATTAAAGAAATAATACAAAGTAATGATAGATAAAAGAAATAATAAATGCAATAATGCATATCAGAAACGAAGCACCGTAACGATTTATCATTGAACAGATGAAACAAAGAGAAGAATAAAATAATCGTATTGAAAATCCAGAAAGAAATATATGATATACTTTCATGAACAAATACGAAGAAAGGAACGAGGTATGTCAGACCAGACAAGTTGTGAATATTGCAGTAATTACATATACGATGAAGATTGTGAAGGTTATGTCTGCGATGTAGAGATGGACGAAGATGATTATGGTCGCTTTATCACAAGCGGCAGGAGAGAATGTCCGTATTTTGTATACGACAACGAATACAAGATTGTGCGTCATCAGATGTAGGAAAGGAAAACAATAATTATGGAAGATAAACGATATGCCGTATTAATTGATGCGGATAATATATCATCGAAATATATCGGCAGTATTTTAGATGAAATGACAAAATATGGAGTTGTGACTTATAAAAGAATTTACGGAGATTGGACAGCACCACAAGCTGGCAAATGGAAGAAAGAATTGATGGAAAATTCCATTACACCGATTCAGCAGTTCCGTAACACCGTTGGAAAGAATGCAACCGATTCCACATTGATTATTGATGCGATGGATATTTTATATACAAATAATGTAGATGGATTCTGTATCGTGTCAAGTGATGGCGATTTTACGCGTCTTGTCAGCCGTTTGAAGGAATCGGGAATGGAAGTTATCGGAATGGGAGAAAATAAGACACCACGTTCGTTCCGTGCAGCCTGCAGTGTATTTACAGATTTAGAACTTCTCTTAGAGCAGACACAGGAAGTTGAAGATGTAAAGCCAAAGAAAGCCAAAGTAAAAAATGTCCTAAATCAGACAACTGTTGAGAATGCGATTATTGAGATTATTATGGAAAATGAAAATAAGGGCCGTCAGACAGGATTAGGTGAGATTGGAAGTCGCCTGCAAAAGAAGTATTCAGACTTTGATGTGCGTAATTATGGATATAGTTCTTTGTCTACATTTTTAGAGGAGATAGAAAGTTTTGATTTGCGAAAAGTCAATAATACTGTTATTGTAGGAGTACGGGAAGATAACAGTATTAAGAAGCAGGTGGTTACATTTGCAATCGAATGTGTCACACAGGCAGGCAAAAATGGTCTGGAGTTGGGAGCGTTAGGACAGAAGATTCACTCAAGATATCCGAATTTTAAGGTAAAAGAATATGGATATTCTACGCTGTCAAAGTTTATCTATGGAATTAAGCCGTTAAAAATTACACCATTAGATGAGAACCGCATGCTCGTATTTTTAAAATAAATATAACGATTTAGAACCTATTTTGAAAATGTTATTTATCTTTGATGCAGGCAATAACACAATGATTTTATATAAATTATAAAACGAATTTTGTCAGAAAGGTTTCGTTTTTGTAGAAAAAGGTGTAGAATGGTAAATGTGTCCGCTTATGCACAAGTAGTAATAAAGGTGGTGAAATGATGGAACAGTTAGATATCCGAACCAAAGATGGTGCGATTACAGGAGAAGTAAAGGACAGAACACAGGTGCACCGTGATGGGGATATTCATGGAACTTCCCATGTATGGCTGGTGCGAAGAACGGGCGAAAAGACATTTGATATTTTGTTACAGAAGCGTGCGGCAGGCAAAGATGCCTATGCCGGATGTTATGATATTTCAGCAGCAGGGCATATTCCGGCAGGAGAAGACTATTTAGAAGCTGCATTGCGGGAATTACAGGAAGAATTAGGTGTTGTGGCAGAGCCGGAGCAGTTACGGTTTATTGGGTTTCATGATGGAAAGATGGAGGCAGAGTTTTATGGTCAGCCATTTATTAACCATGAAATAAGTGCAGTTTATATCTATGAAACAGATTTGCCGGAAGAAGCATTTCATTTGCAGGAAGAAGAAGTCGAATCTGTTAAGTGGATGGATTTTGATGAATGTAGGGGGCAGGTGTGGAATGGAACCATTCGCAACTGCATATTTGCAGATGAATTTAAGATGTTAGAAGCGGCATTGCGTCCATAGTGTATATGCATTTAACGATTACAGGAATGTAATAAAAATAAGCAGCAAGAATAGCGTAACTGATATAGAATAATAAGTTAGAAGAAGTATTATCCACGGATTTCGTTGCCAAATGCAGATGATAAACATTTGGATGCAGCGGTGCTAGATGGAATATTTCAGAATGGAGATTAATGATGAATAAAATTGCAAGTTTTACAGTGAATCATTTGGATTTGCTGACAGGTATTTATGTATCACGTAAGGATTATTTGGGCGATCAGGTACTTACGACATTTGACTTACGGTTCACAAGACCGAATGAAGAGCCGCCGATGGACAATCCGGGAATTCATACGATTGAACATCTTGTGGCTACATTTTTAAGAAATCATGCGACATGGGCAGATAAGACAATTTATTTTGGACCAATGGGATGTCGTACAGGATTTTATGTAATCTTTGCAGGGGATTTACAGTCAGAAGATATTATTGATGTTTTGCGGGAAGCAGCAGATTATGTATTGAATTATGAGGGAGAGATTCCGGGATATTCACCGCGTGATTGCGGCAATTATCTTGATAATAATTTGAAGCTCGCGAAGATTTATATGAAAAAGTACAAAGAGGAAGTGTTAGACAATCCGGTAAAAGAGCGTCTCGTTTACCCTGCGTAAAGCACACCACCACAAAGGATAGAGGGAAATATGGCATATTTTAGAAATGTACCGCTTAATATTGAGGATTTTTCATCCAGCGAAGAATATGAGCGTGCACTGATTGAACAGGAACGAATTGAAAAGATTCTTAGTAATGTGGATATTACGGATCCGCATGTTGCAATGCAGTTATATGAAGGCTTTGCACAGCATCCGGAAATGTTCCGCTCGATTGTTGGAACGGAGTTTATGGAAGTCTTAGCGGAAAATAGCAAGGACAATGACCGACCGGTAGAAGCGTTTGTATACAATACGCAGGACAATGCTGTAGCAGAAGCAGCTGAATCACAGGATGATGCAGAAGATTCTGTGCAGGAACAAGACAGGATACAAGAATCGTTGCAGCAGCCAATAGAGGATGAACATGCAGCAGAATTTGCAGATGGCAATGAAATGGCAGCAATGTTTGCAGAGGAAGCCGCACAAGAATTATCAGAGGATGATGATTATGAGGTAGATACGTTGACACCACAGCTTGCGGCAGAACAGATGCAGCAGCTTGGAGAACTGTTAGAAAGCCAGAATCAGACATCGGAATTAGAAAATGAATTTGAAGAAGATGAGAATCAGTTCGATACGGAATCTGAAGCAGCGCAGGGAGTAGAAGGGAACATTCCACAGGAAGTTTTAGAAGATGCGCAGCGAGAAGCGTCAATCGCTGAGAGTGTTTTTGCAGAGAATAATAATACACAGCCAGATGTAGCTATGACAGACGTGGATTCGTTGGTAGCTGCATCACAGCAGGATTCTGTATCAGAAAATACAACAGAATATACATCGCAGGAAGCACAAGAACAGTCCGTTGATACAGATTTCGCAGAGAATTCGCAAGATATACAGACACAAGCATTTGAAAAAAATGATGCACAGGAACAATCTGCATCTGTGAGTGAAGAAAAGGAAGAAGCGGCACAAGAGCCAGAGGAAGAAATCCCTCCATTGGTGATTAATCACACGACATTTTTCACAGAGCAGAAAGAAGAAGTGAAGAAGTTTAAGGCAACGGTACGCAGAAAGCGCAAAAATCCATTCCCTTATATGAAGCTGATTCGTAGATTGTTAATGATTTATCCATTTATTTTGCTCAGTTTTCCAATGGCAGGCTTAATTCTGTTAGGCTTGTTAGCAGCAGTTGCATTTATCAAAATTTGGGGCAGTTACATTAACAATCATATGAAGTTTGTGGATATTGTAAAATCGCTGTTGTGTATTGTTGTATTTCCGGTGGGACTTATCTTGTCCGTCCTTGGTATTATGAAGAAGATTAAGTATATGCATGCGAATCGCAGAGCAGTGTTATATTCATTTATTTTATATGTATTGCCTGTATTTATTTACTGCAATATTGCATTGCTTGTTCCGCAGGCACAGATTACGACATTACCTGCAATTGGAGTTGCATTTGTGGAAGCATCCATTCTTGGCAAGGCTGGAATTATTATGAATATTTGTCTGGTTATTGCACTGTTGTTATTTGGAACGTCCAGATTTGCTGACAGCTATTGCTACATCATTTATCAGTATATTGAGAAAGGCTTAACACAGGGACAGGCGATTCAGTTTGTTGCATATATGCCAGTTATGGTATTGTGCATGTTTAAGGCACTCATTGATGGCAAGATGCTCTATGAAGAACAGACGATGCCACCGGCAAAGCAAAAGCAAGAAGCGTAAGTGATTGTTACGCCTTCGTTATAGAGTGGTAACAAAAAAGTACATAAAAATTAGATATTTTTATAGAATAAAAGACTTGAGTTTTGCAGAATCCTATGATAAGATACAGATAACTAGGTAAATCATACAAAGGCAGAGAAGGAGACTTCTTATCATGGAACCTGACAGGAAGATGTAGCCAGCGACTGAGAGCACATACAGGGAATTGGTGAGCGGAACACTCCAGAGCTGAACTGTTGAAATCGTAGTAGGCAGTTTCGTGACACGCGTTAAGTGAAAGAGTAGGAAAGATACATCAGGTATTGAGTGGCAGAATATACCATTTGATAGGAGTAGATTCCTAAAATGCGGGTGGTACCGCGGATAATAGATTATTCGCCCCGGAACGTTTTTCGTTCCGGGGTTTTTTATATGATAGAAAGTTTCGTTCGTATCATATAAAAATGCTCCGCAGGATGCGCTAAGGCACATTCATTCTTGCTTTATGGTATGAGAACAATTGAAAGGAGATTTTCCATGACAAACGTTGGAAATATGTACAGAGATGTCACATTGAATCAGGTTAGTGAAAATGACATCGGCAAAGAATTAAAAGTAGCAGGATGGGTTGAAAATATCCGTGATCATGGTGGTGTTTCATTCATCGATTTAAGAGATATGTATGGTGTATTACAGATTGTAATCCGTACACCGGAATTATTAGAAGGAATCAAGAAGGAAGAATGTATTGCAATCGAAGGTCTTGTAGAAAAGAGAGATGAAGAGACATACAATCCTAAGATTCCATCAGGAACAATCGAATTAGAAGCAAAGACAATTCAGGTATTGGGTGAAGTATATCAGCAGCTTCCATTTGAAGTAATGACATCTAAGGAAGTACGTGAAGATGTACGTTTGAAGTATCGTTACTTAGACCTTCGTAACGAAAAGGTGAAGGATAACATTTTATTCCGTTCACAGGTTATCACATTCTTACGTCAGAAGATGTCAGAGATGGGATTCACAGAAATTCAGACACCAATTCTTTGTGCTTCATCACCAGAAGGCGCAAGAGATTATATTGTACCATCAAGAAAATATAAGGGTAAGTTCTACGCACTTCCACAGGCTCCACAGCAGTATAAGCAGCTTCTTATGGTATCTGGAATTGATAAGTATTTCCAGATTGCACCATGTTTTAGAGATGAAGATGCAAGAGCTGACCGTTCACCAGGAGAATTTTATCAGTTAGACTTTGAAATGAGCTTCGCAACACAGGAAGACGTATTCCGTGTAGGTGAAGAAGTATTGACAGCAACATTTGAGAAGTTTGCACCAGAAGGCTTTGAAGTAACAAAAGCTCCATATCCAATCATCAGCTACAAGCAGGCAATGTTAGAGTTTGGTTCAGATAAGCCAGACCTTCGTAACCCACTTCGTATCATTGATGTAACAGAATTCTTCCAGAGATGTACATTTAAGCCATTCATCGGTAAGACAATTCGAGCAATCAAAGTACACAATAAGATGTCTAAGGGCTTCCATGAGAAGTTATTAAAGTTCGCAACAGGAATCGGTATGGGTGGACTTGGTTATCTTGAAGTATTAGAAGATTTATCATACAAGGGACCAATCGATAAGTTTATTCCGGAAGAAATGAAGAAGGAATTCTTAGAACTTGCAAAGTTAGAAGCAGGCGATACCATTTTCTTTATGGCTGATAGAGAAGACCGTGCAGCATACTATGCAGGTATGATTCGTAACGAACTTGGTGAGAAGTTAGATTTATTAGAAAAGAACGCATATCGTTTCTGTTATGTCAATGACTTCCCAATGTTTGAAAAGGATCCGGAAACAAAGCAGGTTGGTTTCACACACAACCCATTCTCTATGCCACAGGGCGGTTTAGAAGCATTAAATACAAAGGACCCATTGGATATTCTTGCTTACCAGTATGATATTGTATGTAATGGTATTGAATTATCATCAGGTGCTGTTCGTAATCATGATATGAAGGTTATGGTAAAGGCATTTGAGATTGCAGGATATGATGAAGAAGTATTAAAAGAGAAGTTTGGCGCATTATACAATGCATTCCAGTTCGGTGCTCCACCACATGCAGGTATGGCTCCTGGTGTTGACCGTATGATTATGTTATTGCGCAACGAAGAAAATATCCGTGAAGTAATCGCATTCCCAATGAGCGGTACTGCACAGGATTTGATGTGTGGCGCACCAAACGAAGTTACAGAGCAGCAGCTTCGTGAAGTTCATATCAAAGTAAGAGATTAAGGCGGTGACCTCTATGGCAAATGTAATTAGTGATGAAACAATCGAATACGTTGGCATTTTGGCAAAGTTAGAGTTATCTGAGGAAGAAAAAGAAGCTGCCCAAAATGATATGGCACGTATGTTAGATCATATTGATAAGCTCAGTGAATTAGATACAACAGGGATTGAGCCAATGTCACACGTATTTCCAGTGTCAAATGTAATGAGAGAAGATGTCGTAACAAATGGTGATGACAGCGAGAACATTTTAAAGAATGCTCCGGAAGAAAAGGATTCAGCATTTGTTGTACCAAAGACAGTGGATTAAATAGAAAGGACGTATACAATGAATGTGTTAGATTATACAGCTGTTGGGCTTGGTAAGGCAATTGCCAAAGGCGAAACAACAGCAGTTGAGGCAATGCAGGCAGTGCTTGCCCAGATTGAAAAGACAGAACAGGAATATCATTGTTATGTAACCATCGATGCAGAAGCTGCCTTAGCACGTGCAAAAGCAGCAGATGAAGCCATTGCAGCAGGAACACTTACCGGCCCACTTGCCGGTGTTCCGGTTGCAATTAAGGATAATCTCTGTACCAAGGGAACACTGACAACTTGTTCTTCTAAGATTTTAGAGAATTTCATTCCAACATACTCATCAGAAGCAGTCGTTCAGTTAGAGAAGGCTGGAGCAGTGATGATTGGTAAGACAAATATGGATGAATTTGCAATGGGTTCTACAACAGAGACATCAGCATATGGCGTGACAAAGAATCCTCGTAATCCGGAACATGTACCGGGTGGTTCATCAGGTGGCTCTGCAGCAGCCGTTGCAGCCAATGAATGTTTCTTTGCATTAGGTTCTGATACAGGTGGTTCGATTAGACAGCCGGCATCTTATTGCGGCGTTGTTGGTATGAAGCCAACTTACGGAACGGTATCAAGATATGGTTTGATTGCTTATGGTTCTTCCCTAGATCAGATTGGACCATTATGTAAGGATGTTACAGACTGTGCAACAATTATGGAGATTATTTCTTCTTATGATAAGAAGGATTCTACATCAATTGAACGGAAAGATACAGATTTTACATCCGCATTGGTAGATGATGTGAAGGGCTTAAAGATTGGTATTCCAAGAGATTATTTCAGAGAAGGTCTTGAACCGGAAGTTAAGGAAGCAGTCTTAAATGCAGCGAAGCAGTTAGAAGCAAAGGGTGCTATCGTTGAGGAATTCGATTTGAGCCTTGTAGAATATGCGATTCCAACATATTATACAATTGCAGCAGCAGAAGCCAGCTCGAATTTAGAGCGTTTTGATGGTGTAAAATATGGCTATCGTGCAAAGGAATTTGAAGGATTGCATGATATGTATAAGAAGACGCGTTCGGAAGGTTTTGGTCCGGAAGTGAAGAGAAGAATTATGCTTGGTTCTTTCGTATTAAGTTCAGGTTATTATGATGCATATTACTTAAAGGCACTTCGCGTAAAGGCTTTGATTAAGAAGGCGTTTGATGAAGCATTTGCAAAATACGACATCATTTTAGGACCGGTTGCACCGACAACGGCACCAAAACTTGGAGCGTCTTTATCAGATCCAATTAAGATGTATTTATCAGATATTTATACAATTTCATTAAATCTCGCAGGACTTCCGGGATTATCTGTACCGGTTGGCACAGACAATGCAGGACTTCCAATTGGCGTTCAGTTGATTGGTGACTGCTTTGAAGAAAAGAAGTTAATTCGTGCTGGTTATGCATTAGAGCAGGCACAGAAAGGACAGGTAGAGTAATATGGCAAAACAGTATGAAACAGTCATAGGTTTGGAAGTACACGTAGAACTTGCAACAAAGACAAAGATTTTCTGCGGCTGTTCAACAGCTTTTGGTGGTGCGCCAAATACACACACTTGTCCCGTATGTACAGGTATGCCGGGTTCTCTTCCGGTACTCAATAAGCAGGTTGTAGAATATGCAGCAGCAGTAGGTCTTGCAACGAACTGTACCATTACACAGAATTGTAAGTTTGATAGAAAGAACTATTTCTATCCGGATAATGCACAGAATTATCAGATTTCACAGTTATATCTTCCAATCTGCCGTGATGGACATGTAGATATTACATTAGAAGATGGAACAGTAAAGCCAATTCGTATCCATGAGATTCATATGGAAGAAGATGCTGGTAAACTCGTTCATGATGATTGGGAAGATGTGTCTTTGGTAGATTATAATCGTTCGGGTGTGCCTTTGATTGAGATTGTATCAGAACCAGATATGCGCAGTGCTGAGGAAGTTATCGCTTACCTTGATAAGTTAAGACTGATTGTGCAGTATCTTGGTGTATCAGATTGTAAGCTGCAGGAAGGTTCGATGCGTGCTGATGTCAACTTGTCTGTACGTGAAGTTGGTGCAACAGAATTCGGTACAAGAACAGAGACAAAGAACTTGAATTCATTTAGTGCGATTTCAAGATGTATTGAAAATGAAATTGCAAGACAGATTGACTTGTTAGAAGCAGGCGAGCAGGTTGTTCAGGAAACAAGAAGATGGGATGATAATAAGGAATATTCTTATGCAATGCGTTCTAAGGAAGATGCACAGGATTATCGTTATTTCCCAGATCCGGATCTTGTTCCAATCCATATCAGTGATGAATGGTTAGAAAGAATCCGTTCAGCACAGCCAGAATTTAAGACAGAGAAGATGGCTAGATATAAGGAAGAATTCGGACTTCCGGAGTATGATATTAATATCATTACAGATTCAAAGAAGTTAGCAGACCTCTTTGAAGCAACAACAGCTATCTGCAATCAGCCAAAGAAGGTTTCTAACTGGATTATGGGTGAAGTTATGCGTCTGTTAAAAGAAAAAGAAATGGATGCAGCGGATATTTCATTCTCACCAGAGAACCTTGCAAAGCTCATTCAGCTTGTAGAAGATGGTGCAATCAATAACTCTGTTGCAAAGGAAGTATTTGCAAAGGTATTTGATGAAGATATTGATCCTGACAAGTATATTGAAGAGAATGGCTTGAAGCAGGTCAATGATGAAGGTGCCTTAAAGGCAACGGTTGAGAAGGTTATCGCAGATAACCCACAGTCGGTTGCAGATTATAAGGGCGGTAAGAAGCAGGCAATCGGCTTCTTAGTTGGTCAGACTATGAAAGCGATGCAGGGCAAGGCAAATCCGGGCATGGTAAATAAGTTATTACAGGAATTGCTTTCAGAATAGAAGAGGATAGACATCCTAAAGAAGAATGGGAAGCTGGTATTTTGCAGGTGTTGCAGAATGCCAGCTTTTTGAGTGATTAGAAAGGATATGCAAATGACACGTTGTTCTATTGCCACCAATCAGATAGAATGATACAATTAAATAAAATTGTATTTATGTTTATTTCAGATGTTAAAGAAAATATGGAAAGGCATAAAATTTTTGAAATGAGAAGCGTAGGAGGAACGATATGAATCGTGAAAATTTTAACATAGAAGTGCCGCAGTTTGCAGACAGAACAGTGACGATAGCAGAATTTGGTGCAAAGAAAAATTGCAGTGCATTAGCAGATTCGAAGGCAAATGCAGCAGCAATCAACAAAGCAATTGCACATATCTCTGAACTTGGTGGAGGAACGGTGCGTATTGAAGCAGGAATGTGGATAACCGGACCAATTACATTGAAAAGTAATGTTCGCTTATATTTAGAGAAGCAGGCAGTGCTCAAATTTTCCAAAAATATGGAAGAATATCCATTGATTTTAACAAATTATGAAGGACAGGAATGTATTCGTACGGTATCGCCAATTTCAGCAGAGCACGTAGAAAATATTGCCATTTGTGGGGATGGTGTCATTGACGGAAGCGGCGATTTGTGGCGACCGATTAAGCAGTTTAAATTGACGGAGCGTCAGTGGGAAGCACTCAAGAAAAAGAGTACCTATATTATTGAGACAAAGGAAGGCGGCATTTGGCTTCCAACAGAATCTGCATATCTTGGAAATGAGAAGAATATCCAAAAAGATGAAGAAAATGCATTAAAGCGTGCAGAAGCATTTTACGATTTCTACCGTCCGGTTATGGTAAGTTTAAAGCACTGTAATAAGGTATTGCTAGAAGGCGCAACCTTTATGAATTCACCAGCATGGAATATTCATCCATTTTTCTGTCAGAATCTGACGGTTCGAGGGGTTCATGTCAACAATCCATATTATGCACAAAATGGAGATGGTATTGATGTAGAATCTTGCAATGGCGTTCATATTCACGACTGTGTATTTGAGACAGGCGATGATGCCATTTGTTTAAAATCCGGTAAGAATGCAGAAGCCAGAGCATTTGAAGGACCGTGTGAAAATGTATACATCCATGACTGTATTGTCAATGAAGGACATGGAGGGTTTGTAATCGGCAGTGAGATGTCACGTGGCGTTCGACATGTATTGGTTGAGAATTGTACATTTCTTGGAACAGATGTCGGGGTGCGTATGAAGAGTGCACTCGGCAGAGGTGGTGTCGTAGAAGATATTTTTGTTGAGAATATTCAGATGATGAATATTAAGCAAGAAGCAATTATTCTTACTATGTCTTATGTGCTGAATTCTTTAAATAGAAATGAAACGATTGCACAGACAGACGAAGCAGACGTACCACATTTCCAGAAGATTCATTTTCAGAATATCAATTGTATAGGCGCAGGCTGTGCGATTAAGGTAGAACCGATTGCCGGCAGAGAAGATACCATTTGCCATATTACTGTCGAAGATTCTTATTTTCAGGCAGATGTAGCTCAGAAAATTACAGGAGATGGTGTACAGATGGAACGTACCCAATTCGTCTAAAATATAACAATTTGACTAGAGCAGGAAGGCTTCATTTTATACGGATAATCATGTATAAGATGGAGCCTTTTTATAAGATATATAATATACAGGTATTTGCAGAAAATAGGATAAAAAGCGATGAAATTGAAAAAAACATAATGGGAAGATAAACTTTTTATAAAAAAAGAGCAGGAAAATTGACTGCTAATTAGTAATATAGTATGTTAAATAAATAGAAATACAACGATAGAAAAGAAAGTACAGGGAGGGGATATTGGCATGGCACAGAAAATACAATGCTTTTGGATACGAAAAAAACATGTGATTCATTTGATGTTGATTATTATAGCGGTCTTTGCAGCAATTATCCTTGAATATCATTGGCTGGTTCGTCGTTTTTCACAGTATGCATATGATTCAATATTAGACATAAAAAAGAAACATTTAGAAGATGTTGTAGATAATATTATTATTAATTTAGATGAGCGTCAGGAAATTTTACGTGATGCAAATGAAGGCTTTTCAGAGGAACAGATAGAAGAAATGCTGGAAAATGATGTGCGTAACTGGATATATGCATCAGAATATAATGACGCTTCTTATATATGGATTAATAAGGTTCTTAATTATGACGGTGGAGATGATTATGGAATTCGTATTATTCATGCAAATCTAAAAGATACAGAAGGAATGATGCTGTCAACGAATGAAGAGGATTCGGTTGGAAATAAGCCGTATCTGGTAGAGTTAGAAGGAATAAAAAAAGAAGGGGAAATCTATCAGGTTTATCAATTTCAAAAAATAGATTCTGACAGGCAGGTTACAAAACTTACATTTGCAAAGCTGTATGCAGATTATAATTGGATTATTTGCATGGGCGTTGACTTAGAAGAAGTTGACAATTATGTGAATCAGATGCAGTCGAAGACTAGAAAATTGCTGTTTTTAGGTATTATTCTTATGGAACTGGCAGTTGTATTAGGATTTGTATTGGTATTGGCTTATAGAAGAAAACAGTATGATTCAAAAGCAAAAGAACTGATATCTGAATTAAATGCGGATTATTTGACAGGAGCAGGCTCTAGACGGTATGGAGAGTGGCTGTTGTCTAGGTATTGTGATGAGTGCAGACATGGAAATGGAAGCGCAGTTGTTGCAATGTTAGATATTGATTATTTTAAAAAGATTAATGATACATATGGACATGAAGCAGGTGATCATGCATTGCAGGAATTTGTTGTTGCAATTTCGCATGTTATTAAGTCGCAGGGAACCATTATACGATGGGGTGGAGATGAGTTTGTTGTCATTTTGCCTAATTACGGCATAGAAAATGTAAACACATTAGGAAAAGAATTAATTGAAAAAATTCAGTCCATAGAAATTGACACAGGAACAGAACTAATTACGATGACATCCTCAATTGGATTTACTGTTTTTGAAGAAACAGACGAATTCTACAATGATGTGATGAAGAGAACAGATTATGCGTTGTATATGGCAAAATTATCCGGACGCAATCGATATAAAATCAATTTAAAACAGGACAACAGCGAGGCTATTTATTCAGATAAGGAGAAATAAATTGAGTGTCAAAAATATAACGACAGATAAAGGAAAGATGCAAAATACAAAAATGAGATCATCACGTTTCGGATTTAACGAAATGATAGAAATTCACCCAATGTCTAATTATTATAAAATGTTATACAGTAATTATATTCAAGGAGCATATCCCGAAGGAGATTTCTACGACGTTGTACAGAATATGATTGATCACCTGATTCATATAGAAGAGAGACACAAATACAAGGAGTTCTGGGATGTAAATCACCTGATGCAGGAATTAACCAGACCTTATGCAAATAAGCGGATTTCACAGGTGTTTCGGATTAAGTCGGATAAAGAAGAATATCTTTATATTCGAATACAGGTGATTTTATTTGATGATGCAGGGGACGAGCCTGTGTTAATTTGTATGACAGGTTTATTAACGGAAGAAGAAAGAAAATTAGAACGGAGCAGTTTTTTACATACCAGTGCCGTGTCATTGTTTGAACAAGAGAAAAATTTCTTTCAGATGATTGATGAATGGGTCAAGCAAGTACAGCCAAAACATATTGTTACCGTTGCATGTGATATTAATAATTTTAAACTCTATAATGATATTTTTGGCAGAGATGCAGGAGATGAATATTTGAAAAATGTTATGCTTCGGTGGTTCGTTTTGTAGACAATTATGGTGGAAGAACCAATTATATGGGAAGTGATGAATTCTGCGTCGTATTTTTTGCAGATGAAGTGTCGGAGGATGAAATTTGTAAAGAAATAGAGAAAGAAATTGCGTATACGGAATATGCAGAAGGCTTTGCGCCTGCATTAGGAATTCATATCAGTGAGGATTTGCAGGAGCTAGAATCAGACCGGTACGATCATGCACTGCTGGCATTATCGGATATCCGTGGGAAATTTATGGAACATGTTAATATTTATGATGCGTTAAAATATCAGAAGTTAAGAGATACGCAGATTTTATTGATGAATGTTTCACAAAGTCTTAAGGATAAGGAATTTTTCTTTTATGTACAGCCAAAAGTTGAAATGCGTACAGGAAACGTTATTGGTTCAGAGGCGTTGGTGCGTTGGAAACACAACGGCAGAATTGTTCCGCCGGAGGATTTTATTGAACCGATGGAGAAGAACGGATACGTTGTTGCAGTTGATCGATATATATGGGAAGAAGTCTGTATATGGCTGCGAAAGACGGCTGACCGTGGTCAGGAACCGCTTCCGGTATCTGTTAATGTATCAAGAGTGGATGTCCATTTCATGAATGTTGCAGATTATTTTGAATATTTGATGCAGAAATATCAACTGAACCCACAGTGGCTTGAAATAGAAATTACGGAGAGTGCATTTGAGGAAAATACCGAAAAGCTCAACAAAGAACTGAGTCGATTGCGTAAGTTGGGATTTCGAGTTTTAATGGATGATTTTGGAAGTGGCTTCTCGTCATTTAATATGCTGCAGACTGCAGAGATTGATGTAATTAAAATTGATCAGAGATTTTTAATGTCTAACATGAATGAAAAAGGAATTCATATTATGGAGTCCATTTATCATATGGCAAAGTTGTTAGATATGGATGTAATCGTGGAGGGTGTTGAAAACAAAGAGCAGCGCGATTTGATATTGAAAATTGGATATGAAGACTGTCAGGGATTCTATTATTATAAGCCAATGCCGACAGAAGAATTCGAACGTATGATCTGTTCGGGGGGGTACGCGCGAGCGTAAAATATAAGCGGCAGAGTGTACATTTGTTGAATTTACATTAAGAAAATAAAGAAAAGAAACCCGGGTAGAAGGAGATATTTCCCCTTTTAGATTAAAGATTTAAGATACACAGGCAAGACAAACAGCAAGTATTGATTTTGAAAAAATGCTGTTATATAATGCTTGTGTATTTTTGCTTTCGTGAAGAAAAAGTACATCTGACAGAATGAACAATTGAAAATCAACAGGTTATGATGCGTTTTATTGTATACATAATACAATAAAGCCGTCAGACAGAATCGAGGAAAGAAAATGGCAAAGAATCCGGAACACACAGGAGAAGTTGAAGATGCTATTCATGAAGAATGTGGTGTCTTTGGCGCATATGACTTTGATGGAAAAGATGTAGCATCAACAATCTATTATGGGCTGTTTGCGCTGCAGCACAGAGGACAGGAAAGCTGTGGTATTGCAGTGAGTGATACACAAGGTCCGAAGGGGAAAGTGTTGTCTTACAAGGATATGGGGCTTGTAAATGAAGTTTTTGATGCAGAAAAACTTGAAAGTCTGAAGGGCAATATTGGAGTCGGTCATGTGCGTTATTCGACAGCAGGCAGCAGTACCAGAGAAAATGCACAGCCTTTGGTATTAAATTATGTCAAAGGCACGCTTGGTATGGCACACAATGGAAATTTACTTAATGCACTTGAACTTAGAGAAGAATTATCTTATACGGGAGCGATTTTCCAGACAACGATTGATTCAGAAGTTATTGCTTATTTGATTGCAAGAGAGCGTTTGAAAGTGGGAACGGTAGAAGAAGCGGTACGTGGTGCAATGAAGAAAATAAAAGGTGCATATTCTTTGATTGTAATGAGCCCGAGAAAGTTAATTGGAGCAAGAGATCCGTTTGGATTTAAGCCGTTATGTATTGGAAAGAGAGACAATACATATTATCTTTCATCTGAAACATGTGCACTTGATACCATCGGTGCAGAATTTGTGAGAGACGTACTTCCAGGTGAAATTGTAACGATTACGAAGGATGGAATTCAGTCTGATATGTCGATGGCACAGTCGAATACGGCCAGATGTATATTTGAATATATTTATTTTGCAAGACCGGATAGTAAGATTGACGGAATGGGTGTGTATGAATCCAGAGTAAATGCAGGACGTATCTTAGCAAAGACACATCCTGTTGAAGCAGACTTAGTAGTAGGGGTTCCAGAGTCGGGAAATGCAGCGGCACTCGGATATTCTATGGAATCAGGAATTCCTTACGGCAATGCATTTATTAAGAATAATTATGTTGGAAGAACATTTATTAAGCCGAAGCAGGCACAAAGAGAATCGAGCGTCAAGGTAAAATTGAATGTCTTAAAAGAAGCGGTTGCAGGCAAACGTGTGATTATGATTGATGATTCGATTGTAAGAGGTACGACGAGTGCGCGAATTGTATCGTTATTAAAGAATGCCGGAGCAACAGAAGTACATGTAAGAATCAGTTCACCGGCATTTTTGCATCCATGTTATTTTGGAACAGATATTCCATCAGAAGATCAGTTGATTGCATCAGGAAATAGTGTTGATGAAATCTGCAAAAGGATCGGTGCAGATTCGTTGGGGTATCTTGAAACATCTCAGTTGAGCGAAATGATTTGTGGGCAGACGGGATTTTGCGATGCATGCTTTACCGGAAATTATCCAATTGAGCCGCCAAAGCAGGATATTCGTGGAGAGATGGGTTAAGTAATCAAATTCATATATTCACAATGTTGTATATTTATGCTATACTAAATAAGATGACGTTAGATTCATTCAGATACGGATAGGATGAATACAAAATAACGATACAGATTAATGGAGGATAAAGAAATTATGCAGGAATTTAAGCCATTCAAGGAAGGAAAAGTAAGAGAAGTATATGACAACGGGGACAGCCTGATTATTGTTGCAACAGACAGAATATCAGCATTTGATCATATCTTAAAGAACAAGATTACAGACAAGGGTGCAATCTTAACACAGATGTCTAAGTTCTGGTTCGATTACACAAAGGATATCTTAAAGAATCATATGCTTTCAGTTGATGTTAAGGATATGCCGGAATTTTTCCAGAATGAAAAGTATGATGGTAACAGTATGATGTGTAAGAAGCTTGAAATGCTTCCAATCGAATGTATCGTTCGCGGATATATTACAGGTAGCGGCTGGGAAAGCTACAAAAAGACCGGTAAGGTATGCGGTATTGAACTTCCGGAAGGATTAAAGGAATCAGACAAGCTTCCGGAACCAATTTATACACCAAGTACAAAGGCGGAACTCGGTGACCATGATGAGAATATCTCATTTGAACAGAGTGTTGAAGTATTAGAAAAGTTATATCCTGGTAAGGGAAGAGATTATGCAACACAGATTAAAGATTGTACAATTAATCTTTATAAGAAGTGTGCAGAATATGCATTAAGCAAGGGAATAATTATTGCAGATACAAAGTTTGAATTTGGTCTTGATGAAGAAGGTAATGTTGTGATTGGTGACGAGATGCTTACACCGGACAGCTCAAGATTCTGGCCATTAGAAGGATATGAAGCAGGTAAGTCACAGCCTTCTTATGATAAGCAGTTCGTAAGAGACTGGTTAAAGGCCAATCCGGACAGTGACTATTTGCTTCCGGATGATGTCATTGATAAGACAATTGCAAAGTATAAGGAAGCATTTGAATTATTGACTGGTAAGGCATTTAATTAATTTTAAATGAAGATGATATTTCAATCAATAGAATCAATATAAATTCTAGGATGGGGTGGAAATTTATATACGGCAATGTATATGATATTTCACCCCGTTTTTGCTTTATGACAAATCACTTTTTGTTTATAAAAATTTATAATGAAGAATAGGATTTTGAAATAGGCTTGTCCATGATGAAATACATTATTTTGAAAGGAATACAGAATGAGAAAATTTTGGTTACAACAGTTTAGACAAGTGCTTGCTGGTGTATTAACAGCCGGTATGATTATGACACCAATATGGAATGTATCAGCACGGGAATTCACTGAGACAACGTATGAGATTGCAGAATATAATGACGAATTACAGGATTATATGCAGCAGAATCAGGAAAGTGAAGAACAAGTTGCATCTGAAATGTTTGGACAGTTGGAATTAGACGAGGATGAACAGCCACAAAGTCTGCATCCGTCGGCTCAAATATATTCTCTGGACGATTTGCAGGCAGATGCTGCGTCAACATTGCCGGCCGCTTATCGAAATACACAGATGCCTGCAGTACGAAATCAGAATCCATATAATATGTGCTGGGCATTTTCAACAATAGCATTGATTGAAATCAATCTGATAAAGAAAGGGTTGGTTTCGACAGATATTGATTTATCGGAGGCACAGTTAGCGGGTTTTACATATCGGAATGTAGAGGATTCACTGGGCGGTAAAAAAGGAGATGTCAACAGACATTTAGGGAGTCAGACGATTACAGGCGGAGGTGGAAATATTTCCATTGCAATCAATTCATTACTTGACTGGCAGGGACTGACAACAGAAGAACAGGTGCAGTTAAGCAAACAAAACGTACAGCTCATTAATGGAGAAGGATTAGATTCGACACTTGCATATTCTGATAATTATGCCCATGTTCAGAATTTCTATAGTATCAATGCAAGTAGTCGGGACGATATCAAAAAAGCAATTTTAAATTATGGAGCAGTATATCGTTCTTATTATGCGGTAACAGGAAGCAGTCAATATTTTAACCCGGATACGGCAGCGTATTATTATCCGGAAGAAAATGGAACCAATCATGCAGTTACATTTATTGGTTGGGATGACAATTTCTCGAAAGATAATTTTAATATACAGCCGGAAGGCGATGGCGCATGGATTGTAAGAAACAGCTGGGGCAATCGGTTTGGGCAGGACGGATATTTTTATCTTTCTTATTATGATAAGACAATGTATAAAACTGCATATGCATTAGAAGCGGAAATGGCAGATAATTATGATAATAATTATCAGTATGATGGTGCTTTTGTAGAAAGATCAGTTCCTGCATATTCGAATAAAGATATTACAGCTGCAAATGTATTTACGGTAAAGGCAAATCAAGGTGGAAATGAAGAACTTCAGGCAGTTGAATTTAATGTTTCCGGAGATACGGATGTAGATTATACAATTCAGATATATACAGATTTAACAGATGCGTCGGATCCGTTTAGCGGTACGCTTGCAGCAACACAACAGGGACAGACAACATATGAAGGTACATATACGGTAAAACTGAATGAAAAAGTATTATTAAAAACAGGCAGTAAATATGCGGTTGTTGTAGCGTTGGATAATGAAAGTGGCAAAAGAGAAAAACAGGCGTACTTAAAAATGGAGTATACAAGGGATTATTCCTGGTATGGATGCACGGCAGAAGCACAGGAAAATGAAAGTTTCTTTTATGATAATTACAGAAAAGAATGGCTGGATTATGGAATTAAATACGGTGGAAACATAGTAATTAAGGCATTTACAAATAATGTTGAATTTCAACCATTAACAGCAGGAATACGTGCAGATGCAACAAGTATTGCTGCAGGAAAAAATGTAACGGTTACAGCGTCAGCAGATGGAGGAACGGGAGTATATAGTTACCGCTATCTGCTTTATAATCCGTCTACAAAAGGCTGGACAGAATTACAGGAATATTCAAAAGAATCTACATATGTATGGAAAGCAGCAGGTGAAGGAGCAAGACATATTTATGTAGATGTGCGCGATTCAAATGGAACAACAAAAAGAAGCAAAGCATTTGGTGTGAAAGTAATTCAGATGCCTACCGTTACCCTAAAAGGATCAGCATCGCAGATGACGGCCGGTGGTTCTGTTAAAATGACGGCAACTGCACAAAATGGAAGTGGTACATATACATATCGGTTTCTTTTGTATAACCCGGCAGATAAGACGTGGACTACGTTGAGAGATTATCGTGCGGATTCTGTGTATACATGGAAGGCACAGGGAACGGGAGCCAGACACATTTATGTAGATGTAAAAGACAGCAAAGGAACAGTAGCAAGAAGTAAGGCATATGGAATCAAAGTAGTGAGTGCGCCGACAGTTACCGTAAAAACGAATCAAAATACGGTTGCGACAGGACACAATGTGACAGTTACGGCAACAGGAAGTCAGGGCAGCGGCAGATATACATATCGATTCCTTTTGTATAATCCGGCTACAAAGAATTGGGCAATATTACAGGATTATAATGTAAAAAATACATACACATGGAAATCAACAGGATTGGGAGCACGCCATATTTATGTAGATATTAAAGACAGTAACGGTGTAATTACCAGAAGCAGGCCATATGGAATCAGAGTAGTTAATGCGCCTGCGGTTACAGTAAAAGCTTCGCAAAGTACTGTTTATGCAGGAAAGTCGGTGACGGTAACGGCAACAGGGAGCAGTGGAAGCGGCAGTTATACGTATAGATTTTTACTTTATAATCCAACAACAAAAAGCTGGACGGTATTGCGTAATTACAGTGCGAAGAATACATATATCTGGACGGCGACAGGCACAGGAGCACGTCACATGTATGTGGATATCAAAGATAGTAATGGAATCATAACCAGAAGCAGGGCATATGGAATTCGGGTGCTGACACAGATTGCAGCAAAATAAATATGGTCGGGTTGAATACAAGGGGATACAGAATCTTGAAATAGTAAAACGGTTATGATATAATTTTTAGAATAGTTGTTTTATAACCAAAAGTGTATAAGAAGAAAGGCGGATTGACAATGAACGACAGATATCAGACACCATTGGCAGAAAGATATGCAAGTAAAGAAATGCAGTATATTTTCTCACCGGATAAGAAGTTTAAGACATGGAGAAAGTTATGGATTGCATTGGCAGAGACAGAGAAGGAATTAGGACTTCCGATTACAGATGAGCAGATTGAAGAATTGAAGGCACATCAGGATGAGATTAACTATGAAGATGCTAAAAAGCGTGAAAAAGAAGTAAGACACGATGTTATGTCACACGTATATGCGTACGGCTTACAGTGCCCGAAAGCAAAAGGAATTATCCATCTTGGTGCAACATCTTGTTATGTAGGGGATAATACAGACATTATCATTATGACAGAGGCATTAAAACTTGTTCGTAAGAAACTTGTTAATGTCATTGATGAATTATCAAAGTTTGCTGATCAGTATAAGGCACTTCCGACACTTGCATTTACACATTTTCAGCCTGCACAGCCAACAACAGTTGGTAAGAGAGCAACCCTCTGGTTAAATGAATTTGTAATGGATTTAGAAGATCTCGATTATGTACTTTCTACAATGAAGTTGTTAGGATGCAAGGGTACAACAGGTACACAGGCTTCCTTCTTAGAGTTGTTTAATGGTGATCATGATAAGATTAAGCAGATTGACGGCAAGATTGCACAGAAGATGGGATTTGAGAAGTGCCATCCGGTATCAGGTCAGACATATTCAAGAAAGGTTGATACAAGAGTATTAAATATCTTAGCTGGTATTGCTGCAAGTGCGCATAAGATGTCAAATGATATTCGTCTATTACAGCATTTAAAAGAAGTAGAAGAACCATTTGAAAAGAGCCAGATTGGTTCATCTGCGATGGCTTACAAGAGAAACCCAATGAGAAGTGAACGTATTGCCTCACTTGCAGATTATGTAATCTGTGATGCCTTAAATCCTGCAATGGTTTCATCTACGCAGTGGTTTGAAAGAACATTAGATGATTCTGCAAATAAGAGACTTTCTGTACCGGAAGGCTTCTTAGCAGTTGATGGTATCTTAGATCTTTGTTTAAATGTTGTTGATGGTCTTGTTGTATATGATAAGGTTATTACACGCAGATTGATGTCAGAACTTCCATTTATGGCAACAGAAAATATCATGATGGATGCTGTTAAGGCAGGTGGAGACAGACAGGAATTACATGAAAGAATCAGAGAACTTTCAATGGAAGCAGGTAAGCGTGTAAAGCAGGAAGGTCTTGATAATAATTTGCTGGAATTAATCGCTGCAGATCCAATGTTTAATGTTACATTAGAAGAATTACAGGCAAAGTTAGACCCGATGAAGTATGTAGGCCGTTCAAAAGAACAGGTTGAAGAATATTTAGCAGAAGTAATCGCTCCAATTCTTGCAGAAAGTAAAGCAGATTTAGGAATGACAGCACAGATTAATGTATAATAATGGGGGATTGGAATCTTGTTAGAAAAGATTCGGTACAGTCCTTTTATACGCAGAATAGAGAAAATAATACCACTGTATGCAATTCTTCCGCTGGTAACGTGTTTTATGTGGAATTGTATTGTGTACAGTGGTACTAGACTGTTTACGCAGGATAAAAGGCACTGGGATATGACGACTCAGTTTGATAGAATAACACCGGTTATACCGATTTTTGTTGTGGTATATTTTGGATGTTACTTAAGCTGGATTGTATTTTATATTGCAAATGTAAGAGTTGGCAGGAAAGAATGTGCAAAATTTGTTACATTTGATTTGCTGACAAGAACGATTTGTGGAATTATTTTTTTAGTATTACCGACAACGAATGTTCGTCCGGATGTTGTGGGCATTGATGTATTTTCTGCAATATTGCGTTTTTTATATAGAATTGACGCAGCAGATAATTTATTTCCGTCAATTCATTGTCTGGTGAGTTGGAATTGCTTTGTTGGAATCAGAAATTTGAAGCAATATAGCAAAAAATGGAAAATATGTGCCTGCATTATTGCAGTTTTGGTATTTATGTCTACATTATTTACGAAACAGCATGTCGTAGCAGATGTCATTATTGCAGTTGTACTGTCAGAGTTGGTATGGATGTTTGTTAATCATTCAGAAACTGCAAGTTACGTAAATGCTTTTTTTGAATGGATCCATATGCGGATACACAGACTATTAGAAGAGTAGTCAGAGTAAGAGAACAGAAGAAATACGGATTGAAATAAATATTCAGTCACATATGCATTTGAATGTTGAAATTATAAAAAGGAAAAGCTCAAGATGATAAAAGAATGGATAAAAAAGAATAAGAAGAATGTTTTTAATGCTATATTTTTGATATTGATCTTTTCATTGACATTATATTATGTATTTCATGGAACAGATGGTAATTTATCGGATATGTGGGAAAAGATGCAAATGGCAGATTTAAGATGGCTGCTTTTGGCGGTTATTTGTATTGTGTTATTTGTATATGGAGAATCACATATTATTCATTATATGTTGCGGACATTTGGAATCAGAACAAGAAGATTTACCTGTTTTTTGTATTCATGTGTTGGATTTTTCTTCAGTTGTATTACGCCGTCTGCGACAGGCGGACAGCCGATGCAGATTTATTATATGAGAAAGAATAAGATTCCGGTACCGGTTGCGACAGTGGTACTTATGATTGTTACGATTACCTATAAGGCGGTCCTTGTGATGGTAGGATTGTGGCTGGTAATTTTTGACAGAGGATTTATTCACGAGCGTCTAAATGGGATTTTATTGGTATTTTATTTAGGAATTGTATTAAATGTATTTTGCGTCTTAGGAATGTTATTACTGGTATTTCATCAGGAACTGGCTAAGAAAATGGTATTAACAGCTGTAAAATTATCAGAAAAGTTTCATCTGATTCGCCATAAAGAAGGCAGGTTAAAGCGGTTTGAGGCTTCGATGGATCGTTATGCACAGACTGCACTTTATTTAAGAGAACACATACCAGTGATTGTAAAAGTGCTAATTATTACCATTTTGCAGCGTTTTGCATATTTCTTTGTCACGTATTTTATTTATCGTTCATTTGGACTAAAAGGAACGGGAATGTATGTAATTGTAATGCTGCAGGCGGTAATTTCTTTATCGGTTGATATGCTTCCACTTCCGGGTGGAATGGGCGTTAGCGAGGCGTTATTTAATATTATCTTTTTGCCGGTATTTGGACAGGCGTTGCTGTTGCCTGGAATGGTGCTTAGCCGAACATTGAGTTTCTATACCGAATTATTCTTATGTGCAGCATGTACAGTATTTGCACATATCTATATTGGAAGATGTACGAAGAAAGAAGCACAGACAATTATGCAGGATATACAGCATATGGCAGAAAAAAATTAACTATACAATTCGCAAGAAAAGGTGTAGAATACAAAAGGATAATTGTTGTGTTAATATTTTAACACAACGACAAAAGATTAGTAATAGTATCGGGAGGGTACATTGTTGTGATAGGTTTTTATGATTATACGGTAATAGCGACGTATGTAAGTTTGGTAATTTCATTGTTTGGTATGACATTTGCGATAAATGGATATTCAAAGTATGCAATTGTCTGTCTTGCATTATCCGGATTGTGTGATATGTTTGATGGAAAGATTGCCAGAACGAAGAAGAATCGTACGGAAGAACAGAAGCATTTTGGTATTCAGATTGATTCTTTGTGTGATGTTGTGTGTTTTGGTGTATTGCCAATTATTATTTGTTATACTGTAGGTGTACGTGATGTAATCGGTATGGCAATATTATTCTTATACGGTGTGGCAGGCGTGATTCGTCTTGCATATTTTAATGTAGTTGAAGAGATTCGTCAGAAACAGACAACAGAAAAGAGAAAATATTATCAGGGCTTGCCAATTACATCAGCATCAATTGGACTTCCTTTGGTATATATGTTGCGCCCATTGTTTACTTATTCAGCATTTATTATGGTATTAAGAATTGTTATGCTTGTGATTGGTGTATTATTTATCACAGACTTTAAGGTAAAGAAGCCTTCAAATAAGGTAATTGCAATTCTTGTTATTATCGTTGCCTGTGCAATTTTAATTACATTTACAAGTCATTGGAGAGCATGGAGATTGGGACTTTAAGACAATAGAATAAACATATGTAAAGTAAAACGTATATTTATGAGGAAACAGGTAGGTAAAATGATTATCTACCTGTTGTTTTGCTTTCATAGTTTTATTATGAACGAATCTCTAAGAACTATCAATAGAATTTCAACAAAGGCTTCGATTTCGGGAAGTTCTAGGAGCCGGATTTCACAAGATGCTAAAAAGATAGAAATCCCATAGAAAGGTAATACTTGCGGAGTTGTATATATATGGATTATAATTATGACAAAAGATGTGGGATGAAGAATTGAAAAGAAAAATAGTTCCAAATAGAAAATGTTTATATGGAAACTGTTTATATAGAAAACGGTTATAATAGAAGAGGAGAGAAGTTATGAATTTAGTAGATAGAGAGGGCAATGTACTTGCCGAAGATAACGGACAGGATAAATTCTTAAAATTAATGTATACAACAAAGATTGGAAGAGCAGTAACATCATTGCTTGTGCATCCGGCATTGTCAAAAGTTGGAGGAAAATTATTAGATACGAAGAAATCAACATGTGTTGTTCCAAAGTTTTGTGAAATGAATCATATTGATTTGTCTTTGTATGAAAAGCAGGAATTTGATTCATTTAATGATTTTTTTACAAGAAAAGTGCGAAAAGAACTGCGCCCAATCGATACAGAACCGACACATCTTATCAGTCCTTGTGATAGCCGATTAAGTATGTATGAGATTCATTCTGATGCGACATTTGAAATTAAGAATACACATTATACGGTTGCATCGCTGCTTCGTGATGAGAAGTTAGCAAAAGAATATGAAGGTGGATATATTGGGATTTTCCGTTTGTGTGTAGATGATTACCACAGATACCACTACATTGATAATGGTGTTCAGAGTAAGGAACGTAGAATAAACGGAGTATTGCATACAGTAAATCCAATCGCAAATGATGTATATCCAATTTATAAAGAGAACAGCAGGGAATACTGTATTCACAGAACAGAGAATTTTGGCGATGTGATTATGATGGAAGTTGGCGCATTATTTGTTGGAAAGATTGTGAATCCAAAGAATAAGAAAAAAACAGTTCGGGGAGCTGAAAAGGGATATTTTGAATATGGCGGTTCGACAGTTATCTTGATGTTTAAGAAGGATACAATAATACCGGATGAAGACATTTTGTTACATACAAAGGAACATTGTGAAACGCGTGTCCATGTAGGCGAGAAGATTGGTTTGAAGAAATAAAATCAATTATTACAGTAAATAAAGATATGTTGGTTACGCAAAATACAAACGTTAAAATAGGCATCATTTTATTTGATTCAAAAAAATAAAAAAAAATCAAAAAAGTGCTTGACTTTTCATTGGAAATCAGTATATAATAAGCAAGTCAGTTCGGCAGGGCACGAAAGTGAACAGCTGAAAGATATGGGATCATAGCTCAGCTGGGAGAGCATCTGCCTTACAAGCAGAGGGTCATAGGTTCGA
>AUXO011472383.1_pt1 | contig 66736 bp, 90 predicted proteins | sample 768731 | NCBI WGS metagenome assembly AUXO01 (sample SAMN02715735, study PRJNA202380) | gut metagenome | biome: sheep rumen | host: Ovis aries | place: New Zealand: Palmerston North
TTTAAAAGAAAAAACTTTAGCTTGGATAAAATAGGTTGAAGAATCTGGAAGAGTAAATCCTAGTAATCCTAAGTGGAAAGAATTAAAATCAGAAATTGAAAATAATACTGATAGTGTCGTAAAATTAAAATAGTCTATTCAACAAATTACAGATAGAAATTTTGAAGGATTAGCTCAAAAAGCAGATGGTAGTGCTGTTTCAGTAAATGAATTAAATCAACAAGTTTAGCAATTAGTGTCTCATTTAGTAAATAAAGGCGTTGATGAAAATGTTATTCATTAGATTATAGCAGAAAGTAAAGATTTACCTGAAGTAGAGGCTAAATTAAGATCTTTGGCAGAAAATGTTGATACAATTGTAAGCAAAGCTCCATAGGTTCAAGGATCATGGTCAAAAATGTTTGGTAAAGGTACGTCTTTATTAATGAGTTTTTCTAGTTATTTATCTGGATTAACAAATTTATTTACCACATTAGGAGATTCTAGTGCTTCAAATTCTTAGAAAATAGTTACATCAATTGGAGCAATAATTGTTGTTATAAATCTATTAAAACGAACAATGGAATTTAGTAATTCTATTGCTGCATTAAGTAGTTTAACAGGAACTTTTGCAGGTTTAGGAGCTGCAATTGCTCCGATTGCACCTTTTATCTTACCTGTTGTTGTTGCTGTTGGAGCATTAACGGCAGCTTTTGCGGCTAATGAAGCTGCAGCAAGAAATAATTAGAAAGCATTAGAAGAAAATGCTAAAGTTGCAAAAGAAGTAGCTGAAAAGTATAAAACAGAATGGGATGAAACTAAGAAGCAATAGGAAGCTAATGAAGACTTAATTAAAACTTATCAAGATTGTTTAACTGTTTTTTAGGAAACTGGAACTGGAAGAGCAGCTTTAGTTGAAGCTGCAAGTGCAGTAATAAAAGCTTTAGGATTAGAAAGTGAAGCTGTTAAAGTAATGAGAGGAGATTATCAGGGTCTTCTTTCAGATATATTAAATGTTTCAGATGCTAAATTTGAAGAAGCTGTAAAAACAGCTTAGGCTGCAAAAAATACAGCCGATGCTGCTTTAATAGCAGAAGTTTAGACTTCAGATTCTTTTGTAAATACTTCTGGTTAGTTAATTGATACTTCAAGATGGGATTGGGGTATTGCACAGTTTCGAGATTTTATTAATGATGAAACTAATAAATCTTATGGCGTATTATATGATAATTTAAAAAATATTTATGATAAATATCAAGGATAGTTAGATGAATTAATAGAACAAGAAAAGCAGTATTGGAGAGAACAGACTCCAGGCATAACAGAAGAACAGCTCAATAGTATGGTAGCAGATGTAGATTTTTAGACTATTTTTACAGATTTAGGAATGAAATCTGAAGATGATACTTTATGGGCTTCTTTACATAAAGAAATTCAAGCACAATTAGATAATGCTTTTACTTTTGAATTACATTTTACTGATGGCGACGGTAATAATTGGGAAGATAGTGTTAATCAAGAAATAAAAACTGCATTAGATAATTTAAATATGGACTATGAGACAGATACTTTTGAAAAAGGTGGTCTATAGTTAAATATTGAAGGTTAGGGAATTGATGGTATTATTGAAAGTTATGCCAAAGTAAAAGCTATCCAAGATGAAGTTGCTGCAAATACTGAGAATCCTGCTGCTTTAAATGATAATAGATTATGGAAAGAATTAGGGGATTATTTAAAATTAATTGAAGATGAGTATGGAAATGTTATTGATCTATAGAAAGAATTAGATTCTTATTTAGGAAAATCAACTATTAGGGATATAGATAAATAGTTTGAAGGAAAAGTTAAATCAGAAGATGATTATGCTGAATTAGTTGAAACAACTTTAGCAAAATTAAGAGAAGTAGGAGCTTATGCTGATCAAACTGATGATGAAGTAAGAGCAATTATTGATAATTATTATGCTGGAATTCAAAAATATCAGGATTTTGGTTCAGGAGTAATTTCTACAGTACAAAATGCAGTTAAAAATGCGGCAGATAATTGGGACTCTTCTGAAATTGGACAATTATATAATATGTTGTCTGAAGAAGCTTAGGCTGCTTTTGATAAAATTGAATTAACTGCAGGAATGAAAATTAAATTTAAAACAGATCCTCAAGCAGTTGCTGAAGAAGTTGAAGAATTAAGTAAATTAATTAATGAATAGATTAATAATGAAGAAAATGCTAATAAAATTGGTCAAAATATTGATGCTTTAGATAATTCTAAATTTAAGACCGGAATGTCTCTTTCTGAATTAAGAAAATTTTAGACTGATAGTAATATTTCTTGGGGCGAAACCATTGAAGGAATGGAAGAGCCTATTATTAAATTCTCTGAATTTTTGAAAATGGAAGATTCAGAAAGAGTTGCATATTTAGAAAAATTACAAAATGATTTAAGTAATGCTTAGATTCAAAATTTAGAAAGTACTAAAAAGACTCTTGAAGATTTATAGAAATATACTAAAGATGTTTTAATTCCAGAAGCTGAAGAAACAGCAAAATAGTCTCGTGCTAAATATACAGGAATGCAAACTGCACAATAGAATAGTTAGGGTAAAGCTTATTCTCAAGAGGATATGGATGCCGCAAGAGATCAAATGCTAGAAGACGATTTAGCTGTTCAATAGTTATATGCTGATGTCGAAAAATATGGTGAAGAAGTTACTTAGGTTGCAGAAGAAGCAGAAATTAATGCTGAGTATGCTGCTCAACAAATTACAGATGCTTGGAAAACTTTAGATAGTAGAGATTTAAAAAATGGAGATACTTTATCTTCAGAAGAAATTTCTTTATTAAAAGCTACTGGAATTGATTTAGATTAGTTCTCAAGAGAAACAGAGAACGGAACTAGAGAAATTTATAAAGATGCTGATGAATTATCTGAAGCTATACATATTGCTAGACAAAAAACATTATTAGAAGATCTTCCATCAGAGAAAAAATTATCTTTATTTTCAGGATTAACTAGTCAAGAAGAAGCTGATAATTTTGATAAACAAGTTGAAATTTTAAAAAATGCAGGAGCTGATGTTTCAGGTTTTTATCAAGAACTATCTTCAACAGCTGGATCTTGGGATAAAAGTTCTGAAGCTTATAAAAATTATGTACAGACTGTAAAAAATTATAATACAGTTTTATCAACAGAATTTTTAAATGGAATAGAAAGTTTTAAAGAATTAAAATATTGGGTAGAACAAGGAATTATTCCTAAGGATTCTGAAGAATTTGAGCAAGTTAGATCTTATTTAGAAGATATTGGAACTTGGGTAAATGAAATTTCTGGTGCTGATGATTTTATTGAAAAAATTACCCCTGGGGCAGATGGCATTGTTGAATTAAAAGATGTCGCAAATAGTTATGAATTAATTAAAAATAAAATTTCAGAGTTAAATCCTGATCAATTTTTAACTATTGGTAATGCAATAGAAGATGCTGATAGTAAAGCTAAATTTTTTGCTGATAATACAAACAAAGTTTAGATTACTATAGATGACCTAAATAATACAGAACTTCGTGGAGCTATGGGAGAAGCTGCATGGGAAAAGGCTGTTGAAGGTATTGATACTACTACAATGTCTATTGATGATTTGCGTAGTCATATAGACGATAGTGGCATGACAGCAGAAGCATATGAAAAACTTTTAAAAGAAATTTTGGGTCATGATGAAGTTACGACAAAAGAGTCTATTGAAGCTTTAAATGAAGCATTATTAAAAGGAAAACTTGATGCTGAAGAATATTTAAAGTTGACAAAAGATACTCTTACTGCACAAGAACAATTTGATAAATTCTTACAAGTAGAAGATCCTAAAGAACGTCAAAAGGGTTTTGCTCAAATTTCTAAAGATGATACGGCAACAGATGATTTAAGATTAAAAGCATTAGAAGAAGAAGGTAAAGCTTTACAAGAACTTTAGACATAGGGGGAAGCTACAGATAAAATGTGGCAAAACTATGGCGCAGATGTTACAGCAGTTCATAAAGATATTAAAAGTGCTGCTGAAGAAGCTTTTCCTGCTATTGTAAAAGCTTTTGCTCCAGAAGGAGAAGAAATTAGTGCTAATAATTATCAAGCTCTTGGAAATGCTATTAAAAATGTTTTTGATGGTATTGAAGGAGAGGCTAATGATAAATTAGCTGCCGCAGAAGAAGCATTAAAAGTATATGGTTTAAAATTAGAAGATGTAGGATTAGATCTTAAAGACTTTGCAGATAAAACAGAAGAAGCTTTTTAGTATAATTTTGATGAAAATGCATCTTTTGCAGAAAATCTTGAAAATATGAATAGAGCTTTTGAAGCCGGTTCTTTGACTCAATCTGAATATACTGAAAAATTAATAGAACTTCGAGATAATACTGAAGATTGGATGATAACTACAGAACAGGCTTCTGAAATTTTATTTGATTATTTAGTGGGAATGAATCAAATGGAAGGAACTCTTAGTAAAAATGCAAGAAGTATTGCAGCTTGTTGCAATAATATGGAAGATTTTGAATCTTTATTGGGAGTTCTAAAAGGTCGCCATGTTGGAGAAAAGGAAGCTTTACAATTAGAATCTGAAGCATTAATGAAAGTAGCTTCTAAATATGATAGTTGTTCAAGAGAATTACAGCAATATCAAAGAGCTTTAAGAGGTAATAATTCTGAAGCTAAAAAATCTACAAAAATGTAGTTAGAATTAGCAACAAGAGCAGCAGAAGTTTCTAAAAAATATAAAGTAGAAGAATCTCAAGTTAAAGCTTTAGCAAAACGTTATCAAGAATTAGGCAAAAATGGAAATCAAGCTTATGCCGCAGCATCTAAAAATGCATCTGTAGCTACTCAAATGGCAGCACGTTATATCGCTACAAATGAAGCAGTTACAGATTTACAAAAAAATTGGGAAGATTATTCAAGTACTCTGTCTCAATTAAATGAAGCTTATAAAAGTAATGATATTGAAGCATTTAATTCATTATTATATGATTAGGAAGATAATGTAAGCGCATTAAGTCAAACTGTTTCTCAATTAATTGGTGGCGAAGATGGCGCATCAGTAAGTGCAGAATTTTTAGCTCAAAATATGGATCTTATTACTGAAGCTATGAATGGTAATGAAGATGCAATAGATGCTTTATAGATTAAATATGCTGAAGGTCTTGAATTAGAAATGCAGGCAAATGATACTCCATTAGTTACCACTATTGGAGAAGATGAAGTTCTTATTTCTGATTGGTTAGAGAATCTTCCAGAAGGAGAATTAGATGCTGATGATACTGCTATTTTAACTAAATATGCAAATATTTTATCACAAGCTGGATATACTGCAGACGAAATTGAAGCAATTTTCCATAATATGGGTATTGATTGTGATGTTACACCTATTGTAGAAAAAACTTCAACTGTACAAAGTGCTTTTGAACAATTGGGTCAAAATATTTATAATATGATGCCTCCAATGGGTCAAGCAATAATTGATGCTTTAGGAATAAATGCAAAAGTAAATCAATAGACAGATACTTCTGCAGATGAAGTTGAAGGCGAAGGCTGGGATGTCACTAATGTTCCTCATCCTTATTCTGTAAGTTTACCGACAGTTGGTTTCGGTGAAGGAACTATGGGTATTCCTTCCATTCAATGGCAAACTCAAACTCTTGAATTAGGTTATGATGAAATTCATACATAGCCTCATAAAATTACTGATACCGTTAATAAAGAAAATACATCTACTGCAGTAGAAGTATCTAATGCTAACCACACCGGCGGAGGTAATATTTCTAGTGCCAATAAGAGTGGTAGTAATAAACCGGCAAGCCGAGGAAGTTGTTTTGTTGCTGGTACTTTAATTTCAACAATAAATGGCTATAAAAATATTGAAGATATTTAGGTTGGAGATTTAGTTCTTTCTTATAATGAAGAAAATGAAGAAAATGAATATAGTGAAGTTCTTGAAACTTTTATTCATGATACTAAAGAAGAAATTTATAGCCTATATATAGAAGATGAAAAAATAGAAGTTACTGGAATTCATAGATTTTTAATTAATCGTAATAATGAAAAGAAATGGATTCCTGCTTCAGAATTACAAATTAATGATTTAGTTCAATTTGCAGATTATGGTTGGCATAAAATTTATTGTATAAAAATAGATATTAGACAATTAATAGTTTATAACTTTGAAGTATCAAATAATCACAATTATTATGTTGGGAAAAATGGAATTCTTGCTCATAATAAAGGTAGAAGTTGTTTCGTTGCAGGCACTCCAATTTCAACAATAAATGGTTATAAAAATATTGAAGATATTCAAGCTGGAGATTTAGTTCTTTCTTATAATGAAAAAACTATGAAAAATGAATACAGTGAAGTTCTTCAAACGATGATTCATTTTACTAAAGATGAAATTTATACATTATATGTTAATAATGAAAAAATAAAAGTTACTGGAATTCATAGATTTTTAATTAATCGTGATAATAATAATAAATGGATTCCTGCTTCAGAATTGCAAGTTGGAGATAAATTATTACTTGCTAGTGGTGAATTATATACAATTTCTTAGATTGATGTTAATGTTAAATTTAAAGTCGTATATAATTTTGAAGTATCAAATAATCATAATTATTATGTAGGTTCCAACCAAGTTTTAGCACATAATAAAGGTGGTGGTGGTCGTTAGGAAAGACCAAGGACTACTACTATTAGAATGGAAGCTAATAAATCAACAGCACAAAAATACCTAAATGATTATAAAAAAGCAGATGCAGTTAGATAGCAAGTTAATAGAAAAACTTATAAAGATGAAGAATATACAGATCGTAAAAAATATTATAATGAAAGATATAGTAAAGATAGACAAAAAGTTTATGAAGATAAAGAATATATTATTAAAGATCAATCTTATTTTTTACGATTACGTGATGAAATAGACCGTTATCATGATATAAATAAAGAACTTCAAAAAATGGCTACTAATTTAGAAGGAATTAGCCAAAGAAAAGAAAGAGCTTTTGGTAAAGCTAGATTAGATGCTATTGATGAAGAAGCAGCAGCTTTAAAGAAATAGTTAGAAATGCAAAAGACTTTATATAGTGAATAGGCTGCAAGAAGAGAACAATTATAGAAATCATTGAAAAAAGAAGGCGCAGAATTTAGTGATGAAGGATATTTAACTGGTTATAATACTTTATAGTCAAAGAAAGTTGAGAAATATAATAAAGGACAATCAGATATTATAGATCAAAGAAATGAAAATATTAAAAAGTTAAATGATGAGATGCATAGTGCAACAAAAGATTATAATAATGAAATGATAAAAACCATGAACTCTTATAATAAAGATATGAATAAAATTACTGATAATTATAATACAACCGTTGCAGCATCAGATGAAAAACGAAATAAAGCAAATAAAGATAATACAGATAAATGGTATAAAGATAGAGTAACATCAGCAAAAAATCAACAAAAAGCTGAATAGAAAAGTATTAATGAATATAATGAATCTATGGAAAAAGCTGTAGATAATTATAATAAAAATGTTGCTAAAGCAGATTCTGCATATAATGAAGGAATTCAAAAAGCATGGAACAAAGCAACTGGAAGTACAACTCAAGCAAAAAAAGATGAAAAAATAGAATCAGCATCAAAAGCTTTGAAAAAAGCAGATAAAGCTTTAGTCAAAGCTCAAAAAACAGGCAATCAATCAAAAATTGAAAAAGCTAAAGCTGAAGTTGAGAAAAAAGAAAAAGAATTACAATAGGCAAAAAATATTTCAGTAGTAAATGCTTCTACTCCTGTTGGAACAGAAAAAGAAGTCAGTGAAGATAAAGGTAAAGCATATAATGCTAAAATAGAAAGATTAGAAGATCAATGGGATAAAAGTATTGATAAAGCTAATAATAAATTTGATAGAAGTCAAGCAGATGCTGATTTAGCATTTGAAAATAATTAGAATAGAATAAAAGAATTTTATGAAGATAAAAATGATCTTATTGATTATACTTTTGAATCTTTAGAACAAGCAGCAGATCATGCTCATGAAGAAGAGATCCGTGTAGCTGGAGAAGTATATGATGAAAAGAAACATTATATAGATACTATTCGAGAAATTCAAGAAGAAGGAATTGAATCTGAATATGATTAGAGAGAATATGCTGCTAATAAAGTTTATGAAGGTGAAGAATTAATTGCTGATCGAAGAGAAGAAACTTTAAGTCAATGGAAAGATGATCTAGATGAAGATATAGCTGAAATTGAAGAAACTGAAACTTCTATGGATGAATTAGGAAATTCTATTTAGGAAACTGCTAATAAAATTTATGATTTAATGCTTGAAAAAGCTCAATACACTGTTCAAGTAAAAGTTTAGATTGCTGATAATGTATTAAAAACTTTAGAAGCATATCTTGATAATTTAGGAGATGTTGCAGATACTTTTGGAGATCGTTTAGCTTATATGTCTGAACAAATGAGATTATATAATGAAGAATTAGGATATTATCAAGATGGAATTAGAGATGTAATTAACTCAACAGGAGATGTTGATAATAGTTTAATGCAACGTTTAATGACTGGTACATGGAATGAAGATGATTTAACTTCTTTAGTTAATACAGATCTATTTACAGCGGATAAAGTTGCTACTCTTGAAGAATATCGAGATAGTTTAATGGGATTATTAGAATCTCAAAGAGCTTTACGTGAATAGATGTACTCAAATTTAAGTGAAGTATTTGATAAGTATAATAATAATTTGGCTTAGTAGACTGAAAAAATTTCAACTCTTATGGCATTTACTCAAACTTATAAAAATATTATTGGTATTGTTGGTAAAAAAGTATTAGATGTTAGTGGAGAAGTAAGTAAAGGTTTATCCAAAGCTGCTTTTGATCAATAGAGAGCAAATACTTCAGCTTTAAAATCACAACTTGATTTCTTAGAAAGTTCTTTAGCAGATTTAGAAGAGAAAAAACGCTATTTTGAATCTCTTAATGATGCAGATTATAGTGAAGAAATTAATAAATTTAAAGAACAAATTGATACAATAACACAAGAACGGAATTCTGCACAATAGAGTTGGTTAGAATCTTGGGAAGCTGAAGTCCAAGCAGCACAAGATTATTTTGTTGATGCTTTAGATACTATTGTAATGCATTTTGAATAGAGTATTGCTGGTTCTATGGGAACTTTAAGTGCTTTATCAGAAGAATATAATAGACAAAAACAAATAGCTGATGTTTATGTTGAAGATTATGAAAAAATTTATCAATTAAGTAAATTAAGTAGAGAAGTTCAAGCTTCTATTGATGATTCAGATCAAATTAAAAATAAACAAGCTTTAAAGAAATTACAACAAGAAATTAACGCAGCAAATGAAGATGGCGTAAAAATGTCACAATATGATCTGGATGTCCTTCGTAAAAAATATGAAATAGAATTAGCAAGAGATGAACTTGAAGAATCCCGTAATGCAAAATCTCAAGTTAGAATGATGCGCGATGCTGAAGGTAATTATGGATATGTCTATACGGCTGATGCGAATGCTGTAGCTGATGCAGAACAGAATTATGAAGATAAACTTCATGAAATGCAAGTTTTAAATACTGATTATATTAAATCTTTACAAGATTAGATTATTCAAGCAGATCAAGAATGTCGTGATGCAATTGCAGCATTAAATATGGCTGATTTTGCAAGTATGGAAGAATATATGGATGCAGTACATCGAATTGAAGACGATTATACTCAATTAAGATAGGAATATGAGCAGCAAATTGGAAATGCTATTGGTAATAATAGAGAATTATATACTGGAGCATGGCAAGCATATTCAGAAATGACAGGATATAAAATTTCTGCAGATGAACTATATCTTGATAAATTTACTGAAACTCAATATTCTGTTTTAACTGGTTTTGCATCAATGAAAGATTCTCAAGAGGCTTTTGTTACTGGCTTATCTACTGCTGTTTTAGAAGCTATTAAAATTTATCAAGAAGCTATGAATATGAATGATGTAGCTTTAAATGATGGAGAAACTTCTATTAAAAACTTCGGTGAAGATGTAATAGAAAATTTAAATGGAGAAGATGGTATTGTTGATTAGACTAATAAAGCAGCTGAAGCGGCAGAAGATTTATCTAAAACATATCAAAATTCATTTAGAACTATTGCTCAAGAAGCAGCAGATTTTGCAGAAAATTATGTTGAACAAGTAACAAAAACAATAGGAGCAAATTTATTACTAATTGATACTATTGCAAAAGTTATTGAGGCTGAAGGCAATTTAGATGGATCTAGAAAGAGTCGTAGTACTTCTTCAGGAATTCAAACTGAAGAAATTACTGCAAAAAAATTAACAGTAGATTAGATTGCTGATGCAGGTTTAAATACTGACCAGAAAAACTATGTTGATTCTGATGATGTTATTAAAAAATATATTTAGGGATATATTAATAATTATGTAGGACAATTAAAAGAACAAGACGCAAGAGGACAGAAAGATTTAGAAACTAATAAAAAAGCATTAGCCTCTCTTGATAGTGGAGGATATACCGGAAATTGGAATAGTATTGAAGGCAAATTGGCATTATTACATGAAAAAGAACTTGTATTAAATGCTCAAGATACTGAAAATCTTCTTTCTGCTGTTGGAATGATAAGACAAATTTCTCAAATAATTGATTTAAATGCTTTAACAGCAAGTCAATTTATGGGTGGATTATTCTCATCATCTAGTGGAATGTTTAATAATAAACAAACATTAGAACAATAGGTTACTATTACAGCAGAATTTCCAAATGCAACAGATCATACTGAAATTATTGAAGCTTTCGATGGACTTATTAATTTGGCAGCTCAATATGCTAATGAATCAAAATAAAAATAAAGGGGAGAAATTAATTTCTCCCCATTTTTTAATTGGGTAATATTCAATAATTGACTTTGTGAAAAATTAAAGATATAATAGAATAAGGAGAGAAAGGAGGCCAATTATGGCAAGTAGTCAATCTATTCCAGAAGCGATGTAGAATGTTTTACCTGCTTTAGATTTAATTATAGGTAAACGAATTGAAGCTTTAACTTACGATAAAACAGTTACTGCTACCATCATAGATGCCTCAGATAGTTCAATTGGAAAATATATTGTAACTGATGGGTCAAGTACATATGAAGCTTTCTCAGATAATACGAATTATTCTAAAGGAACTGTAGTTTTAGTAACTGTTGTTGAAAATGATTATTCAAAACAAAAGATTATAGTAGGACGTTATGTAACAGATGATAGTGAACATTTCACTTATGTAGATCCTATGAAATCTTTTATTGATATTACAAAAAATATCATAACAAAAGACATTAAAACACTTCCGGCAAGTTTAAAAGCTAACGGTAATATTACTGAAAAAACTATTTGGTCAATTGCAGGTAGAAATTTTAAAGGATATGATAAACTAGCTATTAAAGCAGATTTTAAAAGTTGGCTGAAAGAGTTGGGAGTGCGCGCAGGCACATATGGATTAAGATTAGATATCGTTACTCGAACTATGGGTACGACTTAGACTCAAAATAGTCAAAAATTGTATTCAGTAGTATTAAATACTAATGATTTTTATGGCGATCCATATAATTATGAGACTTATTATACTTAGAAAAAAGTAGTTGATATTTCTGAAATGGAATGTATAGAGTCAATGACTCTTACTTTTTATCAAGGTAATGATTTTAGAATTTCAGAAAATGAATTACTTGTTAATTCAGCCGATGGCATAAATATAGATAATTTATTTGTAAATAATATATATATTAGTTTAGGATATTCTTTAGATAAATTTTCAGAAGATACTATTTTATTATATACTTTAGATTCTGCAACTTATGCTTCTTATTTAACAGATGATAAAAAAGATTTAATTGCTGATTCTCTCCGTTTAGAAGATTATAATAATAATTATGAACAATTACTTCAAGCTCAAGTAATGATACATAATAGTGAAAATGAACAAAATAAATGGCTTAAACTTTTAAATAGAAAAAATATGTATTGTCGTTGGATTCATTTCGTAAATGAAGAAGAGGCAGTTGCATATGAAAATTATTTAGATAATTTTGCTACAGAAGGAGTGGTTGTTCATTGGTATCAACAAGTTATTTAGGAAGGTATTAATGATCCTCTTGCAGGAAATTATTGGCAAGAAATTACAAATTATAAAAATAAGTTTGAATATTTAAATTTTGATCCAGATATAAAATCACCTAATCAATTATTTAAAATTATTATAGAAGTCCCTGCATAGGAAAAAATAGCTGAATCGATTTATAATGATCAATTTGTAAATACTGAAACTAATAAAAAACCTTTTGAAGATTATTTTAAAGGACTTTATTATCCTATTGAAGTAAAAAATAGAACTCAATTTGAGGATTTAAAAGAGCAATATGGTGCATTATATACTTATGATGCAACTGATATTACTTATACATCTGCAGCAAATTATACCGCAGCAGGAAAATATTATCGTAAAATAATAAATGATCCACGTATTGGAAGCGATTTAGTTGGATATACTTTTTATGATTGGGTTATATTAGGTATTACTAAATTAGAAGAAGAAATTTAGTATTATTCACAGCGGCTTAGCGCAGAAGGATTAAATGCAGAAATTGATTCTATTATAGCTGCTTATGAAGCAGAATTAGCAGAAAAAGGTTTAAAACGTAGTGATTCTGCGGCAAATGATATTACTAAAAAATATCGTAGATTACTTTTAGATGTTGAACAAAATTTAAATAGTGAAATTTCTTCTCGAAGAATTGTTATTGAACGGATTCAATCTAGATTAGCTGCAGGAAAAAAATATTATAGTGCAATTTTATCTTTTACGAATGAAGATGCCTCTCCAGATTATTCTACTTTAGAATTAGCAAACGCTTTACAATTAACTGTAGATGAAGATGGATATAAAGGTAACTATAGAATTTACGATGATGATGGACAAATAATCAGCCAAAAAGAAAGTTAGAAAAAACGTATTATAACTGCTAGTTGGGATACATTAATGTCGGGTGATAGAAATAATGATAAAATTGAATCTATTACATGGCGTATTCCTACTAAAAATACAATGATTTAGAAGCCTGAAGAAGAAATAGAATTTTCTGCTTATACAGAAGCTAAAGATATTTAGGTTGCTATAGATTTTATAAATTGTGATAGATAGCTTTATACTTATAATCCTAATACAAAAAAGTATAACGCTGTTCCGTCAGGATCAAATTGGCAACAAAATACTAAATATTATTATAAAGGCTTTGAGTCTTGGGCGATAAATGAATAGGCTGGTTATATTGATATTACTAGACTTGGAGAAAGTTTTGAACCTCATGAAGAAGGAATCGAATGGCCAAGCTCAAGTGGTCAAGTCTTTAGAGTAAAAGATTTTTATACTCAAGCAAATTCAAATAATACTATTTATTGCACTGTTCGGAAAAATAATAGAGTATATAAAGCACAAGCAACTTTATCATTTGGTCCTACTGGAACAAATGGAACTGATTATTCTTTTGAATTAGAGATTGAAGGAAAAGTACCTGCTATTACTACACAGCTAGGAACGGAAATAAAAGATAAAATAACAATCATTCCTCATTTATATAATTTTGAAGGAAATGATATTATTGATACAATTCCAGCAGATAAAATTCATTATGAATGGTATAGCCCGGGTCCAAATTCTGGATATTTAAATCTTGATACAAGAAATAATTCAAGAAATCAAGTAATTTCAATGCCTCAAGCATAGGATGATATTAATAAATGTAAATATCATATATTAAAAGCTTCAATTACTCAAGCTTTTAATATTAATGGAAAATAGGTATTTTTAGATACATATTTACCAATTCCTGTACGTTCAAGTATTATTTATACAAGTGTTGATGGAGCCGATAGAATTTCCTATGATGCTCAAGGAATAAATCCTAAATATTATAAAAATTCTTATAAAATTTACAATTATAATAATAGGACAACTACTTAGATAACTAATCAAGTTCGTTGGGAAATATCTTATGGGGCAGGTATGGATGGAATTTTTACTTCAAATCAAAATGCAAATGATTTTAAGAAATTTTATCCAACTTTATCAAGTGATAATAAATTAATACCAGCTTCTTATTATATAAAAAGTAATGGTAAACAAATTGCTGTTAATTGTTATATAAATAATAATTTAGTTTGGACATAGCCTTTATACATATATCAAAATAGTTATACTTCAGCATTATTAAATTCATGGGATGGCAGTCTGAGTATAGATGAAGAAAATGGTACAATATTATCTAGTTTAATGGGCGCCGGCATGAAAGATGAGCGTAATCGTTTTAATGGCGTTATTATGGGTGATGTTGCATCAATTACTTCTAATACATCTGAAAGTGTTATTCCTCTTGGATTATATGGATACAATGAAGGTGTTCAAAGTTTTGGATTTAAAGTAGATGGAACTGCTTTTATTGGTAAATCTGATAGAGGACAAATCACATTTGATGGTAATTCTGGACAAATTGCTAGTTTGTCAAGAAAAGCAGATTCTGGTATGTTAATTGATCTTGATGATGGATTAGTTGATATTAAAGGTGCTAATTTATCAGGAATCTAGTTTATAGATTTAGAATCAAGTACAAAAACTACAACAGTATATGCTACTATTGTACAAGCTTTAAATAAACAAAAAACTTTATTAAATGCTCAAAAAACAAAAATACAATAGACTATCGCTAATGATTTTGTTGATCAAAATTATAAACTTGCATATTAGAAAAAAAGTAATTTACTTTATAATCCGTCTATAAATGCTATTGATGCAATTTTAAATGAATTTAATTCTAATCCAGAAAAATATGATGATGATTGGAAAAAATGGTTATATATTCAAGAAATTGGATAGACTCAATTATTAAATGATGAGCATTTTAAACCATAGTATACTGCATCAAGAAGTAGAATTAGAATATCTACTACTAATCCATATTTTTATGTTTAGTCATAGAATTAGAATAAATTAATTCATATTGCTGATGATTCTTATTATTTAAAAACAGATAATTTTAAATTTCCTAAAGGAGAAATTTTTAAAGCTGATGGTAAAACTGTTAAAGATGATATTTTAGATTATTATCCTATAAAATAGATTTATACAGGCGATGCTTAGAAAAAATATACTTAGGAATTTTTATCTGAATTTAAAGAAAGTAATGAATACGGTGAAGGTTTCCTTTTTGATTTATAGAATGGTTATATTCTTGGATATAATTTTAAATTAAAAGGCGTTAATAATGGATAGGAAGGCGATGCTGCTACCAAAGCTATGAAAGATTCATATTTTGAGTTAAATAGCAATGGAGATCCATTTTTAGCTGTTCATTATAGAAATACTGATAATGAAAAAATAAATATTTTAAATAACAAAGGTTTATTACCTTATGTCGAAGATTGGGATGGAACAGTAGTAACTGGAACTCTTGATTAGACAAAAACTTATAAAAATTATAATGTAGCAACTCCAAATGTAAATAAAAAAATTGAAAAAGATTTAATTCGAGTATCAAAAAGTGAATTTTATTTACAATCTTGGAATTATATTCCATCAAGATTTACAAAAACTCAAATTGCAGGGACTGAAACAGGAGTTATAGATCCAACAAAAACAGGAACTGGAGTTTTATTAGATTTAACAAAAGGCGCACTTTATGGACATGATTTTACTTTAAGTATGATTGATACTGGAGAAGAAGATGCTCATTATAAAGGCTCTTATGTTGCTATAGGATCTGATGGACAACCTTATTTAAAAATTCATTATCAATATACTCCAACAATTAGTAATAATCCAGATTGGAGTTCTTATGATGATAATGGAGTTTTAATAAATAAAAATCTTGATTTAATTAATATTGGAAAAGGCGCTTGGGCCATTAAATCGAGAGATTATCAAGCTCCAAATGGTGAATTGATTGGTAGAGGTTTATATTTTAATTTAAATGGAGATGAAAATTTAACTAGTGAAGTAACTGGAACTACAAGAAAAGGAAGTTTATTAACAGCTTATAGTTTTAGAATAGATGCTTATTCTCCTGGATTAAAAAATAAAGACTATTCAAGAAGAATAGTTTTAAATTCTGCCGCAACTGATCAAATTGTAACTGGGAAGACAGTAACTTCTTATATTCCTAATTATGATTATATAAATGCTCAAGATGATGCAGAAACTGTTGAAGCTCAATTAGTTGCAGACTGTAATTCTAAAACAGATGCAGAATTAGAAGCTATGACGACGGGAAGCTTACCAAAAATTAAAAAGGTAACTAAATAGCTTTATGATAGACCTTTTATGATTGGTGGACTTTTTAGTGTTAGTTGGAAAGGTTTAGTTACTCTTGATTACTTAAAAGCTGATCAAGGAGGTAAAATTGGACCTTTTACTATATCTAGTTGGGCTTTATATTCTAATAATGGTTGGTTGTCTAATAATGAATCATTTTATGCATCTAGTGAACCTAGTCCATATGGAGTATATTTAGGTCGAGATGGTTTAAGCGTAAGAGATGTTTTTGCTGTTTATAAATATGCAATGCATCCTCGTGGACAAGCCGTAGGGCCAAGAGGAGAAACACCAAATTCTGGAGATTTTGAAGAATCTAGTACAGATTTTGTTATTTCAACAACAAGTTCTCCTATGTACACAGGAAATAGATAGACACGAGATTTAAAGACAAAAGCAGATGATGCTTTAAATGATTACAAATATGATTATAATCAATATTTTACAACACCCAAAGGAACTTCTTTAAATTTAAAGAATTTAAGATTTTTCTTAAAAGGTGGAAGTGTTCTTGATGGTCGTTCTGTCATTAATGGAAATAGTTATATTTTTGGAAGACTAGAAGTTGGAGAAAGTAAAGAAATTAATTTAACATCTGAAACAGAATCTCCTACTATTAATAAAGCTATTTTTTATGCTGATACTAAAATTTATGGTATATTAAAAGTTACTGGTAAAACTTACCTGGGTGATAAAGAAGGAATTTGGCAAAGTGATATAGGTGTTATTGCTAAAACAAGTAATACTGATCGAAATGCCAATGATGCAAGTGTTAAAAAATTTGGAGTAGTAATCTATAGAAATACATTAATATCTGGAAATGTAGTTATTGGAAATAATTTAACAGTAGGTATGGCGAATGCTGGAACAACTACACCAACAAATTATACTTTTACTGCTCATTCACAAAAAAAATCTACTGTTATTACAGATGAAGGAAGTATATTTAGATCATATACTAAAGATAGTTATTTTTATGGCAATACTAGTATAGCAGGTAATTTTTAGGCTGGATTATTAGACGATACAGATTCAAAAAGTTTTATTTATGCAAAAACTATTGAATTAGGACGTGAAGATTATGCTTTAAATGCTGCTCAACAAAGTTCTTTAAAAATTTATGCTAATACTGAACAAGAAGGTTCTTTTAAAGCAGGGCGAAAAGGAGGAGATGTTACTGGCGGACAACCAGTTGATTTATACGGTGGAAGCGCAGGTTTATCTCTAACAAATAAAGAGGGGTCTTCTTCAGGTGCAGGAAAAGGATATTTTAAATTATATGCTTCAACTGTTTATATAGAAGGAAAAGCTTCAGTTCCTAGTATCAATCTTCATGTTAATTCTAATAATTATATTAATATGAATGGAAGTTCTGGAACAGATGGTGGTATTGATATAAAAGCTACTAAGGGTATTGATATAAATGCAGGAAAAGGATCTTTTGTATTAAATAATACTGGATTCGCATTAGAAACAGCAGGAGGCAAAGCTTATGTTAAAGGTGGAGCTGATGGAAAATTAACTTTAGGTGGAGATATAGTTCTTACTGAAAGTGGACAAGAAGCTGTTGTAAATGGTAGTTTAAGAATAAATGGAAATGTTTATGCCAATAACTTAAATGCTACCAGTGCAGGAGTCACCATGAGTGGTGCTTCTAATACTGGAGGTACTGCTGGAGGTTTTGGAACTGGTGGTGTTTCTGGCGGTTTCGGTGGAGGCGCTGGAGGAACTGGACTTGGTAGTTGGAAATGTGATGGAGCTAATTTTTCATCTATAACTACTAAATTTATTTTAAATGCTGAAAAAGCTTCGATAGAATGGGCTAGCGATTACATAGATGCTCAAGGAAAAGGTGTAGGTGGTGCTGGAATTGAAATACATTCAAGCAATGCTGTAACTCTTTCAGGAAGTAATGGAATTTGGTTAGCAGGAAATGGAAAAACAGGTCTTTCTGTTCACGATAAAATAGTAGCAGATGTCGAGCTTGTTTCTACAAAAACATTATGGATTGGAAGTAGTACTGGTGGTAATGGAAATACTTCTCCTGGTTCAGGAAGTTACTATTTTAAATCAGATGGCGAAGGATCTTTAAATAAATTAATATTAAAAGAAGCTTTAAACGTTAAAGAATTAGCAGGTTATGGTACTGGTAATATAACAGTAAAATCCAAAATGGTAATGGATAATACTCTTCAATTTGGAGATTCTGATACTTATAGTATTACTAAAGCAGGTGTTGCTAAATTAGATAGCGTTAATGTCGGAGGTTCAACTGCTACTATAAAATTAACTTCTACTGGAGATATTCAAGGAAAACAATTACATATTTAGCCAAGTGGATTAGGTGGAGATAATATGTTAAGCGTTGGCACTTCTAATGTTACTATTAAAGATGAAAAATTAAGTTATAAATTTAAAGCAGCTGGTGAAAGCAGATCATTAGAAGATCTTAAAAAACTTGCATTTGCTAATTCTTTAAAAAAAAAGTTTAAAGCAACCATAAAAGGAAGTAAAACTATTAGTGTAACTCCAGTATTATATACATCTTCTACAGCTCCAACTGGTTATACTTATACAACTGTTACTCATGCTGGCGGAGGAGGCGGCACTGTTTATGGATCTGCTTGGGTTGATGGAAATACAATACATATCTCTTTATCACAAAGTGGTTATCCTAAAACTGGAGATGGTGTTGCCACAACTTCTAGTACCGTTTCTGGAGGTGGAGGCGGCACTACATACGTTTATGTTGGTAATATGACTTGGTATAATAATAATAGTGGAAAATATGATCATGAATATGATGTATCAGCAAGTGCAACAACTTCTAGTGCTATTGAATTTATAGACGATACTTCATCAGGTACTTTATCTAATGGAGTATGGAGTTCTAGTGTAGTAACAGAAATTGATGATGATGATTTTGGTACAGCCACTATCACATTTTCTTAATACTATATAAAATAAAAATAAAGGAGAAAAAGGATTATGAAAGTGACAAAAGAAATGTCTAATGGACAAATTTATACACAAGCAGAAATGTTAGTTTCTGCATTTGGAGAAGGACAAGCTGATGAAAAATTTCCTTCAAGAGTATTATTCTTTTTAAGAAAAAATATGAAAGATTTTCTTGAATTAGCTCAAGAAATTGAGAAACTTCGTATGGATATTATTGAAAAATATGGTACTCCAGATAAAGAAGATGAAACTAAATATGTTTTTGAAAATAAAGATATTGAATTGGTAAATAAAGAACTTCAAGATTTAATTGATATTAAGCAGGAAGTTTCTTATTATACTTTTAAGTTAGACGATATTGCTTCTCTTGAGTTGACAACTTCTCAAATGGATGCAATTATGGATTTTATAGAATATGATGAAGGAGAATGATAATGGCTAAATTGTACCCACCAAATATAGAGGGAACAATTCCAGCGTTTTATCAAGATGTCGATTCAGGGACTACCCCGCTGGTAGTCCCTTTTTCTATGAATCGGGCAGTTGGTAAAAGTGAAATATCAGGTTTTGCTTTAAAAGTTAAATATGTTGATGGTACTGTAATTGATACTTTTCTTACAACTACGACAGATTTAACTGCTTTATCATATTATGATTTAGAAAATAACATGGTAGCAGTTTTTAATGTAACTTCTATTGCTGACACTATTCTTAAAATTGGACAATATTACAAAATACAAATTGCTTACATCGGGTTAGATGGAGTTGTAGGATATTATTCAACAGTAGGAGTTGTTAAATATACTGAAAGACCAAAAGTATATATAGAAAAGTTAGATGAAAATGAAATTAATTCTCATCAATATTCTTATACTGGAGTATATGATCAGCAAAATAAAGATGTAACTGAAAAGTTATATCAATATAGATTTATTGTTAAAGATATGGATGGGAATATTATTGAAGATACTGAATGGAAATTACATAATACATCAGAAGATGATCTTCCATATGAATCTCGTGAAACTTTTTTATTATCACAAGATTTAAAAACAGATCAAACTTATTATATCACTTTTAGAGTATAGACAATTAATGGAGTTGATATATCCTCACATGCTTATAGATTGATACAAACAAAATCTATAGGTACTGAAATAGATTTAGGATTAAAAGCATCTCTTGATTATGAAAATGGTTTAATTAAGTTAAATTTAATTTGTGATGAACCTATTGTTTCGGGCACTTTTTTAATTAGTAAAGCATCTTCAAAAGATAATTATAAGTGGACTGAATTTAGGCGTTTTGACATGCAATCTATGGTGCCTTCCTCTTGGAGTGTAGTTGATTGTACTATTGAACAAGGTGTAACTTATAAATATTCATTATAGCAATATAATGAATATGATATTTATTCTGAAAGAGTTTAGTCAGAAGAAGTTTTTGCAGATTTCGAACATGCTTTTTTGTATGATGGAACTCAGCAATTAAAAATTAAATTTGATCCTAAAATTACTAATTTTAAAAATAATATTCCTGAAAATAAAGTTGAAACCATAGGCGCTAAATATCCTTTTATTGTTAGAAATGGAAATGTTTATTATAAGAGTTTTGATATACAAGGATTAATTTCATTTTAGACAGACGAATCTGGATTATTTTTAGATCAAAATACGTTAATAAAAGATAATTTCCTTTGTGATTTAACAAGCAATAATATTGCTTCTGAGAGAATATTTAAAAGAAGTGTTTAGGATTGGTTAAATAATGGTAAACCTAAAATTTTTAAATCTCCAACAGAAGGTAATTTTATTGTAAGAATTCTTAATGTTAGTTTAACTCCAAATGATAAAGTAGGAAGAATGTTACATTCATTTAAAGGTACTGCATATGAAATTGCAGAATTTACAACACAAAATCTTGAAAAGTATAAATTAATAGATCCTTCTGAAAATTTATCATTATTAACGAGATGGAAAACTGTAAATATACTTGAAATTGCAGAAGAAAATAATTATGAAAATAAATGGGTTCCAATAAATGATGGTCGAATAATTTATTCAGTAGATATTCAAGATTGTGTTCCTGGAACTATTATTATGATTCAAGAAGGGTTAGATGTTAATTATATTGAAATTGGAGTTACAGGAGCTTATTATGCAGAAAGCCAAAATGGTTTTTCTGCGATTGCTATTCGGCCTAGTGATTATGATGTAAATTTTGTTTCTACATCACCATCTATTACTTATAGTTTTAATACTAAAGCAGTAAGTGTATTTGGTACAATTACTAAAGTCTAGGCTAAAGATATCCCATTAAGACAATTTGTTGGAGAAGTTAGAGATATAAATGGAGAGCGTAAGGAATTAATAAAATATCTTAATGATACTAGATGTTCAGTTACTCATTTTGGTGTAATTAGATTTAAAAAGAGAGATTTATAGGATATATTTATAAATTGTAATGATCCTTATGAATTTAATCCTAATGTTGCATTACAACAATATAATTTTTATTTAGATAAAGAAAAAACTCAACAAGTATCTTTAAATAAATTAATGCCGCTTGGGCTTTATGAAATTAGATGTACTGAAGTATTTCATTCCTTAGAAGAAAATTATGGAAAACCAACAAACAATTATTATGATGCTGTTGGAAAAATTCACTCTTATCGAGGCTATTATCAAGATATTGAGAATGAAAAATTTGAACCTTATACTGGTTATATTCTTGATGGATATAATCATAAAATTTATGCTTTAAGTCCAGATTTATTTTCTTTTAAAATTAATGGAGAAGAAATTTTAGATTTAGAGTAGACTGAAGAATATGATGTTCAAGATGTAAAATTAGTAACTAGTATAGAACCTAATATGGGAGTAATTACAGAAGTTAGTTATTCTGAATAGATTAGTACATATATATTTGATAATTAGCCAGCTGTTAAAAAAGCTTATCAAAATTATCAAAATACTATTACTGGAACTAATCCTACAGGATGGAATACTTTATTTAATAGATATGTTCAATCTAATGGTCATATTGTAATGAATAGCGCGCAATAGTTACAATATACTTTAGATTTAATAAATTAGAAAAAGAAGATAGATAAAGCTTATGATAATTATATTAAAGCTTTAGATGCTGCTATTCTAAAATATAAGAAAGAAAATGGATTAGAAATATGAGAGTAAAAAAAGATCCTTTTTTAGATAAAAATTTCTTAAAAGAGTTAGATCAGCAAAAAGAAAAAGTAATTTATGCAAAAATTATTTCTTTAGATTTTGAAGAAAATTATCTTGAAGAAATAGAAGGTCATGTTACTGGAGGAAATATATCTGTTAATGGCTCTTCAAATTTACGAAGAACTTGTTCAATAAATTTAATTGCTCCAGAATTGAATATTCATGATTTTTATTGGGGCTTAAATACTAAATTTAAATTATTTATTGGGGTAGAAAATAGAACAGATCCTGATTATCCAGATATAATTTGGTTTAAATAGGGGATTTATATTATTACATCTTTTTCTACAACTTAGAATATTAGCAGTTATACAGTTTCTATTCAAGGACAAGATAAAATGTGTCTTATTAATGGTGGAGTTGGTGGAGCAATTTATTCATTAACTGCAGATTTTGGAAAATTAGAAACTGTAGATTCTCAAGGAGTTTCTACAATTACTGATATTCCTCTTAAAGAAATTATTACAGAAGGAGTTCATGCATATGCGCGCGAGCCTTATCAAAATATAATAATAACTGATTTAGATGAAGTTGGATTAGAATTACTTGAATATAGAGGAGATACTCCTTTATATTTTCTTGAGAATGTTTAGAGTGGTGAAGTAAGTAATATATTTTTAGAAGAAAATACAAGACAATATTGGTTAGGTAAAAAACAAGATGGAAAATATATTAAACTTAATACCAAAATAAGTTTAGATGATCCTAAATTTATTTATAATTCAAGAACAGATTATTTAAAAAATGCAAAAGAACCTACTTATGTAGTTGATGAAAATGGAATTTTTTATACTGTTTTTAAAGTTACTTATGGTGAGGTTGTAGGCTTTAGAGAAACAGATTTAACATATCCAGGAGATTTAATAGGTTAGGTAGGAAATTCTTTTGCTCAAGGATGCCTTGAGCCTATTAAAAATATGTTAGGTGATTTTGAATATTTTTATGACATAGATGGTCGTTTTCATTTTTAGCGGAAAAGAACTTTTGTTAATGTAAGTTTTAATAATATTATTTCGAATGAAGATTCTGAATAGTATATTGCCCCTAATGCATTAACTTCTGCAGTTACTTATTCTTTTGAAAATGCTAATTTAATTAGTTCATTTTAGAATAAACCAGATTTGGCAAAATTAAAAAATGATTTTTCTATTTGGGGAAATAAATCTACAACGAAAGGAAGTACATATCCAATTCATCTCAGATATGCAATAGATAAAAAACCTGTTTATTATAAAAATTATGATGGAGAAGTTTATACTACAGGTTATAAGTCATATGAATTATTACTTGAAGAGTTTGAAAAAAATGAACAAGATATTGATGTTATTGGTAGCCAACAAAATATTTTACCAGATGGATTAAATTATGAAGGATCTTTGTGGTGGAATATGGAAACTTGGGGAGAATTATATTATAAATTAGCTGGTGAATATCCAGATGGTGGAGTTGGTAACTATAGTCAAGGATTTACTAAAGTTGATTTACAAAAATATTTTCCTAATGGTATTTCTTGGGATGCTAATAGAGATTTACACATTTTTGATGTTAAAAATACAGAAGATGGTAATTTAAATGGCCCTCTTTATTCAACAGTTCATAATCCATATTGTTCACATAGATATTGGACTTATTTTGTAGAAAATGCAAGAAGTCAAGGTTTTACTTCTTATATTTGGAATCCTATTTTTCCAAGTGAAGATATGCAAGAATAGTATCAAGAACAAATTGCTCACGAGAAAGAAGCTCGTTGGAAATATTTCTTACAATATCATAATTATAATTGTGATTGGAGAGAAATAATTTATCAAATGGCAAAAGATTATATGAGACACGGTCATGATAAAGACTTTTTAGCAACAGTGGCAAAAAATAATCCAAATTGGTATCCAACAGGGCAAACCGGTTATGAAATATATTATACTGATATATTTTCATTTTGGCGAGAATTATATAATCCTCATTATGATTATACTTATGATGTAGCATATGTGACAGCCGGCATGATAGATAATGATACTGAAAAAAAATATTATTATTTTAGACAATGTGATAATAGTACTTTATATGATGCTACAGTTAAATATTACTCTTGTACGACTTTTGGAGTTTATGAACCTAAAAATGTAACATCTAAAGATCTTTAGCAATTTGAAAATAATACAACATTATTTGTTTTTAAAGATCCTTCTAAAGTATATTATGTTGATTAGGGAGGAACTTTTGATCCTAATAGAACATATTATACAAGACATGAAGGAGATTATGATAAAGAAAGATATGTTGTATTAGCCGATTCACAAAATACAACAATTTCAGAACCAAATCCTAATTTTGGATGGAATACCTCTATTACAGAATCTCCTCAAAATTTAACATTTTGGTTTGATTTTTTGGATAGTGTTGATGGATCTCTTTCTCTTTATAATGTTAGGAATGTTGGAAATCGGCCAAAAGCTGTGAATGATAAAGATGTAAAAGCTATTTATTATAGAGATACTCCAACAGTAATTTTTATTGATGCTGATGATTGGGATGCTGAAATTGATAAATAGAAAGCAGCAAAACCAGGTTATGCTTTTGTGCGTTTTCCAAATTATATGGATCCTTTATTTTCATTAAGTACACAAAAGAAATCTGCAAAAGAAGCCTTAGATGATTTCTTATATTAGTATACTTATTGTACAGAATCAATTACAATACAATCTGTGCCTGTTTATTATTTGGAGCCTAATACAAGAATTTTTGTTAGAGATGATAATAGCGGGATAAATGGAGAATATATTATAGATAAAATTTCATATCAATTAACCTATAATGGTATGATGACAATTAATGCTGTTAAGGCTGTTGATAGAATTTATTAAGGAGGATAAGGAGATTAAATGGCTAATAAAATTAGACAATATCGTTTTTATGAAGTCAATTCATCTCGAAACCAGCCTTCTACTATATTACCATCTGATTTAGTATCTGGAGAGTTTGTAAAACTAGGTGGAAGCCATATTCCAATTATTCAACTTGGTATACAGGCTCTTCCAGGTACTCGTTTTTATTTAAATGGTGCAACTACAGATGCTATTATAATTGGAAGTACTGGAATTTATGAATTAGACTTGAAAAATGCGACAGAAATTAATGAAATAAAATTTGATGCAGCATCTATAGATATAATTCAGAATAATAAAAATGCTGGATTAATTATAGATACAATTTATGTGAGTTAGGAGGAGGATATCTAATGGGATTTTATGGTAATATAAAGAACACTTCTCGAACTCAATTTTAGTTTGATAAAATTTATGCTAATAGAGCAGAAATGGATTTAAATTGTGGTAGTGATGGTGTATATGCCGGTCGGTATGTTCTTATTGAATATGATCAAGCACCAATTGGATTTACGCTAGATGATTTTGTATCTACTTCAAATCCATATTTTCAAAATTATGATTTCTATTGTGTAGATGGAAATATGTATAGTTCAATATTAGCTGCTCCATTTATTCAAATAGATCAAAATACTTTAGTAGTTCCTCCTACAGATTCTTCAATAGAAGGAATTCCAAAAGGTTCTATCACAGTCATAAAACAACATCATAATATTTATGACATTGGACCAAAAACAATTCAATATAAACAATTAATTGAAGATTCGGCGGCAAATGGAGGCTTTAGAGTAAAAAGTATTACTCGTACTGAATATGATACTTTAAATACGTCTAATGAAACTCATTATTTAATATTAGAAAATGGTTTAATTGCAAATAGTAAAGGACCTGGTTTAGGTTATGAAGATTGGGTTCAAGACTAGGCTGTTTGTATATTGGCGCCGGGCTATCAATATAGTACAAATGAAGATATTTAGTATTGGATGTTATATGATATAACAGAAGAAGAAGAACTTGTTGATGATCAAACAGTTACTAAACGATATTATCAATGGACTCAATTAACAAATGATAATGATTCACCTTATCAAAAGAATTTTGCTTTTGATACAGCTTCTTATACTGATGCAAGAAGAGGATATGATTCAACAGTTTGGCAAAAAGTATTTACAGCAGGTCGTGAAAAATATGTAATGATTGCTGAACTAAATAGCGTTGTTCCTACTTTTGGATTAGCGGCAGATGCTCCAAAAATAGTTCCTACATCTCCTCATTTTGATACAACCAGTACAAATATTTATTATTTGATGCATATGTCAGCATCTTGGGGCGCACGTATTAAAGCGGCAAATCCTGATTTAGTAGGACCTTATATTCATCCAAACGGATTAGTGTCTGGGGATAGTAGTACTATGCCAATGAGAAATTCATTGATAGATAAAAAATTATATCCTTCTGATGTTAAAATGCAATGGACTGCAGAATTTCCGACATCAGAAGCTGGTTTTAATGATTTTGGTACTTCTATTCAATAGGAACAATATAATCCAGAAGCAAGTGAATGGATGGTCTCTAAAGATGGATTTGATATTGATGCAGCTATCTATTTTAATAAAGATGGTTTTTCATCAAATAAAGTCGCATATAGTTTAGATATAATTGATCCTAATCAAGCAAATATTGGTAAATATAATGCTAATATTGCCCAAAGTGGATGGAAAAATACAAATGAAATTCAAATGACCGCTTCGGGTCAAAGTGGTCACGTTTATAATCAACATAATGGTTCAATTGATATGGTGCCGCAAATAGATACACAAGAATTCAGCGTAATGTTGCCAGCTTTAGGTGATGCAGTGGCTGAAATGTGGGATTTAATTTATGGTGGTAGAAAAACAAATGAATCAATTGCTGCTTCAAATAGACGTAATCAAGATATTGCTTGGGAAGATGCTCAAATAAAATTATCTCGAAGAGGATTACGTTTAGTAGGTTAGGGGAATGGTAAAGATCCTGTTTCTTAGGAATTTCATAGTTATAATAAAGCAGCAGTTAATACAATTTCAGGCGCTATTAATACTGTTCATGATTTAATTGGAATGATTATTACTCCAGCTTCAAATCAAAGTTTATAGGAAAATATTTCTGCACTTGATGAAAATAGAATTTATTTTAATTCTACGACAAATGAATATATGAGAAAACATTTAACATATATTTATGAGCCAGAACAAGTAACTTATCAATATAATCAAGTTACAGATATTAAACCTGAACAATTTATTCCAGATCTTTATTATGTAATAGATCCTGAGACTAATGAATATGTTCCAGCGGCAAATTATTTAGAAGATAATAATCATAATACTGATTACGATCCTTCTCTTATTTATTATGAAAAAGGATTAGAAACTGGAGAAGATTTTACTTTACAAGAAAATTTACAATCTTTTGATGGAAATAGATATTTATATCAAGATTTTAATGGAAGTACATATGCTTTAAATGCAGATGGATCTATGAATCCACGAATGGCAGATTATATTTCTGATCTCCAATATCATCCAGAGAAAAAGTATTTTGAAATTGATATAAATAGAGATTTAATTCCTGTAACTCTTTCAGATGGATATGAACCTAAAAAGTATTTTTATAGAACTTCTACTAGAGATTTCTTAATTGAAAATGGAGATGTTCCAGATCCGAATAGAGATTATTTTATTTTAAAGAATCCTATAAGAGTTACAGATTATGCAGATGGTTTATTTGATGGAATTTATATTCCAGGCGTTTATTATTATAAACAAAATGGAGCTTATTACTTAGATCGTTAGTCAAAACCAACTCATGATGAATATTATTTACCGGCAGAAACACAAGCTGAGCTTGATGAAAATGGTAATGCTCAACTTTATCATAAAATTACAAGATGGGAACGTGCGACTGAAGTAAATGCAGAAACTTATGTAAAAGGTGTTTACTATATTGGCACTTTAAAAGATGGAGCAGAAGAACCTGTAGATGGAGTTTATACTACAGACATTTATGATTTTATGGGGCCTTCATATGATGCTTATAGAACTGGTGTTACATATTTCATAAAAACAGTAGAATTAATACCTGTCACAGATAATCAAGTAATAATTAATGAGGGTGAAAAATATCATTTAACAGCTTTTTATACAGATACTTTTTATAGACAAATTCTTGATCCTGTTACTGGTTTAGTTTCTGGATATTCACTTGTTAAAGCTTTAAGTGAAATTGATCCTATTAGTGCAGATACTCAAGATCAATTTTTTGTTTTTGGAGCAAATCCTAATCCAGCGCCAAACGCTCCATTTAGATCAGCAGTTAATTTTAATTATGCTGAACCTTATGGAATTATAAAAGTAACTGAATTTTATTCTCCTCATATATATCATTATATAGATGGAAGAAATATTATACTTGATAATTATTCAGAATATTCAACGGATAATGCTCCATATTACTATTTTAAAGAACCTATTTATATAAGAACTTCTGATACTACAGTTGTAAGTGGTAAAGATTATTATAAATCAGATAATAATGAATTAACTTATGAAAAAATTATAAATCCTACAGGAAATCCTACTACACAAGGATGGTTTGAATTAGTTGATCCTGGATTCGATCCAGAGCCAGTAGAAATAAACTTTTATCAATCTCATACCTATTATACTCCTGTTACAGATGCTGAGGGAAATATAATTTATAAAAAAGATAGTGATGGGCATCCTACTGATTAGCCAGCAGATTATATTCTAGTTACAGCGGATAATATTCCTGATAATATTCCCTTATATACAAGAGAATAGTATTATGTATATGAAGATAAGGCAGGCGTTTTAAAGAAAGGGTCTGCTTGGAATCCTAATGCATTATTAATTCCTCCAACAGTAACTTTAGCTAAACGAAGCGAAAAATATGAATTACAAGTAATGCAAGGTTTTGCTCGTAATTTAAATACAATTATTGGGCTTATTCTTAAATTAAATAGTACCATTGAAATAAATGATCTTTATACTAGAGATGAAAGAAATGCCAATGGTATGATTAATAAGATGAATGATATTGTAGCATTCTTCGGAAAAGTTAAACCATTAGGTATTACTATTGCTGATGATTATGGTCGTATTACAAGTGCAGATTGGAGCACTATGCAAGATTAGACAGCTCCTTTTGTCAAGAATGCAAATGATTTAACTCCAGGTGTTACTGATAAAGGAGTTAAATCTGATATTTATCCTATTGTAGAAGAAGTTTCAAATATGCGTCAGCAATGGCTAACATTAAATGTAAATGGTGATGTTTGGAATCCAAAAATTACATTACATCATAATTTTTAGCCAGTAAAAAGTACAACTTCTAACTCAAATATGAACATTGCAACTCCTTTCTATATAAGTGCAGGTTCTGAAAACAATGCTAATGATTCAATAAATCCAGCAATTACCCCGACAGATAATAATAATAAAATATTATTATATACTCCAAAAGTTGATGCAATGGGGCATGTTGTTGGTAACAATATTGAAACAAAAACATTACCTTATAGTTATCGTGCTTTTAGTTTAATTAATGAAGTTGATCATGATACAGATTTAGTTGATAGCGGAAGTACTGTTGCAACCACAAGAACTAATGGAATTTTAATTGCAGATACTACTCAAGATTTAATGACTATTACTGCTGCAAATAAGTGGATTGCTTTTGTTGCAAATCCAACAAATGATTCATTTACAATAGGACATAAATTACATAGTCCGAATGCGGCTTAGACTGAAGCTCGAATAACTAATAAAAATGCAGATAATGTAACTTCCAATTCAGATAATGATAAAATTGTTCTTCATGATATAGTATGGGATGCCGCAGGCCATATGTTAGAAGATCATCCTAATACTTATACTTTACCATATGGTTTTAAATTTGTATCAACTAGCGCAGCGTCAGAAGCAGTTACAGATTTAACTCATACTGCAGCAACTATCGCGGCAGAAAATACTTAGGATACAGTTACATTTAAACCCGCAAATATATGGATGAAATTAAGTGTAGATACAACGGATGATTCTGTTACTTTTGGACATTTAGTAAGAGAAATTACTACTTCGGCAAAAGCATTAACAGACTTAAATATTGATATTGGTGATACAGTAGAAAATGTAAATAATCAAATTAATATTCAAGATATAACTCATGATGAAGCGGGTCATATTAGATCTCGTCAAGATCATGTATATACTCTTCCTTTTAATTTTAAATTTATTACAACAACAGGTACTACTGGAGATCCATTATCAGATGGTTCAACTACAATCACTGCAGCAGCGCATACTTCAAATATAACTACTGCAGCTTTAAATACACAAGATATTTTAACAATTAATCCTGGCAATGCTTGGATTAAAGTTAATGTAAATTAGAATGATAGAACAGTTAAATTATATCATTATGTGGCAGCTATAGATAAAGCTGATGTAAATAATGGTACTGCAACAGATTTTAATAATGTTTCTTTATCAAATGGGGCTTTTAGTTTAAAAGATATAACTCATGATGATGCAGGTCATATAACAGCATATAAAACTCATAATTATGTATTGCCTTATAGTTTTAAAACATTTACTCATAGTAATAATGTTGGAGTTACAGATGTTGATTTATAGGGTTATACAGATGGAAATCATAATATTATAGCTGCAACAGTTACAGATACACTTAATATTGCTTCACAAAATAAATGGATTAGATTAAAAGCTGATGAAAACACAAAAACATTAACATTTTCTCATTTAACTAATAATTTTGATCCAACAACAACTACTGGCAGTTTAAGTGATGAAGCTAGTGGAAAAACTTTTGAAACAATTTCTATTACTAAAGATGAAGCAGGTCATTTAACAAGTTTAAATACTCATACTTGGACAATGCCAAATAGTTTTGGAAAAATCACTATTGGAGCGGCAAGTACAAATAATACTACTGCTTTAACTTCAGTTTCTTCTACTCTTGAAGCGGAATGTACTCATGATACAGTAACATTTACAGCAGGAGATAGATGGATAATAATAGCGGGAGATTCAGATAATGATAAAGTTACAATAGGCCATGCAGAACCAGATAAAACATCATATGTATATGATGCAGGACAATCTGCAAATGCTACTTTAAATCATGGAGGGAAATTTAAAGTAGTTCATCCACAAGCTGATAAATTTGGACATATTGGAGCTTTAACAGAATATGAAATTACGCTTCCTACACTTTCATTAGCCTTAAATGCAAATAATACTTCAGTAGCAAATGTTTTAACTGGTATTACTTTAAATGCTACAACAGGAGCATTTGAATATACTCAATAGAATGTTAGTGAATTACAATTAACTAATTTTAGTTATACTACTAATCAATCAAATGATGATATAGCAGCTGGAATTACTATAAATGAAGCTTTTGCTAGATTATAGAAAAAAATTTATGATGAAACTACAGCTACGACTGGCGCAAGAGATGTTGCTATTCAAACAGCAATAGAAGGATTAGATTCTTCTCTTTCTAATTCTGATATGAATAAAACTTTAACAGGTATTACTATTTAGGATGGAAAGATTACTACTTCTACTTTTGGAGATATTGCCATTACAGCAAATTAGGTTACTGTAAATGAAACAACTAATTTTGATAGTAGATATTATACCGAAACAGAAGTCGATGCTAAAATAGAAGGTTTAGATGGAGGAACCTTTACTGGAACTCCTGGCGCTAATTCTACAATAACAGGATTAAGTGAAGTTGATGGATAGGTATCTGCTACTTTTGAGCCAATAGAAATAGAGTGTAATTAGATTAGTGATTTAGAAGATAATTATTATAAGAAAACTGATACTTTCACTTATACTTCTGCTGGAAATTAGAAATAGGCTAATACATTAGATTTAATAAATAGAATTGAAGTTTTAGAAAATACTATTAGAACTTTAATTCCTTTAATTCCAGATACAGTAATACCTTTATCTGATAAAGAAAATCTTATTAGTTTATTAGAATATCCAGAAGAAGAAAACGAACCAGAAAATCCTTAATAGCTTAGGCCTCTTAATTGAGGCCAAGCTATTTTAATTTATTCTTTCTAATTTTAAAATAATATAAAGAAGAGCACAAAGGAGGTAACTTTTTAATGCCAAATTATACATTACAAAGTGGTGGTTATGTAAAATTTTTGCGTGGGACTCCTGCGGCTTGGAATAGCTTAGGCGATAAAGATGGTGATACTCTTTATTTTATTGCAGAGACAGGCGCTACTAAAGGTAAATTATATTTAGGTTCAAAACTTATTAGTGATGGTACCGTAAATATAGCAACAACTTTAGCTGATTTAGAAGATATATTATATTCTAATGGCGTTACTCTTTAGAATAATTCTTTATTAGTTTATGATTCAGCAAATAATGGATGGGTACCTAAGCCTTTATCTTACGTTTTGTCACAAGTTATTCAAGTTATGACCGGTGCAACTGAAAATGATGATGGCGTTGCAGGTTTAGTTCCATCTCCATAGCATGGGCAATAGAATTTGTTTTTACGAGGAGATGCGACTTGGGCAGATCCTACTATTGCTCTTACCACAGAATTAAATAGATTAAAAGGTACAGATTAGACTGGTAAAACAATTAGAGATATTGCAGCTGAAGAGACTGCAAAAATTGTTGCCAGTGCTCCTGAAACTTTTGATACTTTAAAAGAAATTGCAGATTGGATTGCATTACGTCCAGACATGCAAGATATTACTGCATTACAAAATACTGTATCAACTATGCATACCGATATTTATGGTAGTGATGGTACAGGAAATACTGCAGGCGTTCTTTATGATATTAGTCGATTAAATTATGAAGTTTTTGGAACTGCAGAGCATACTGGTTTAGTCGATAATATGACGGATGCAATTTTAGATATAGGTCGGTTAAAAAGTACTGTTCAAACACATACTACTCAAATTACTACTTTGCAGACAGATGTCCAAGCAATTGATAATAAATTGAGATGGCAAGACCTTGTAGAATCTTGAGGAAAGGAGATAAAGATATATGGCAAGTGTTAATTCAGGTGCAAATATAGGTTTTAAAGTCGGTACTCAGGCAGCCGTAGATCTTTTACTTGCTGCAGGTAGTAGTGCAGGTGCCACTCATGGTACTTTTTATTTGACAAGTGATACGCATCGATTATATATTGGTAATTCAGATACATCACTTTCTTCTGTTAATGAAGGTGTTATTACAGTAGCAGATACAAATCATTTACCAATTACATCTGAGTCTATTACAGGAACCTTTTATTATGCAGCCGCAGAAAATATTTTATGTGTATATAATGGGCAACAATGGGTTCAAGTAAATACATTTACTGATACAACCATTTCATCTAATACATTTTCTAGTTGGGAAGTTGCTACAAATCAAGTTGGAGTAGCAGATTCAATTGCTCAATCAAACGGTCAAACAAAAATTGGACGTTTTGTAATTAAAGGTGACAATGGTAATACTGTTACTCAAACTACAACGACAGTTACAGTTAATGGTAGTGATTATACTGTTCCTATGATTACTGTAGCTGGTGATACTTATACTTTAAGTACAGCAACAAAAACTGGTGGTGGTGGAGTTGATATTAAATTAGATTCTGCTAATACTACACATGATAGTAAAGTAACATTAGTACCAGGTAATAGTAATGCAACAATTGAAGCCTCTGGTGATACAGTAACTATTACAACTTTAAATGCTGAAAATAATACTTTAGCAATTACTGAACGCACTGCAGCACAAGGAAATGGCTTTAATATTGCTATTACTGATAATTATGGTAAAACAGTTCAAGATGCTACAGATCCAATAGTAAGAGTGGGACAAACTCCACAAGATGTACATTTTGATTCTGGTGTTGCAACTTTACCAGTTTATACTAGAACTGAAATTGATAACAAGATGACTTCACTTAATGCCATGACATATAGAGGTACTTTAGGCCCAACTGGTACTGGAGCAACAACTATTGGCGTTACTGGTGGAAAAGTTACAATTAAGAAAGATTCAACTACATTAAATGTATCTATTGGAGATTCTTTCTTAGTTGCTGATGATTATCAAACATCTTATACGGATCCAATTACAAATGAAACAATTTATGTAGATCCTCGTTCATTATTAATCGCAAGAAGTAGTGATGGTACAGAAAATAGTAATGGATATATTGATCCTTCAAAATTGACATTTGATATTGTCCGTGATACTGCAGATACAGATACATCATATAAATTTGTAGATACTACTAATGGATTATATTTACAAGATGTAAATGGTCAAAATACAGGTTTAATTAAAGTTCAAGGACATACGACTACTGGAGCGGCAGATATTACGATTACTGAAACTAAATCTACTCTTTCAGGATCTAATGGAGCTTCAAAAACTTTTGTTGTTAGTCATGATCCCGTAACTAGAACTAATACAACTGCTAATACGACTTATTCAGATGGTGGTGCTATTGCGAATGCTGGAAGTAATAAATATGTTGCATCAACAGTAACAATTCCAGTAATTACAGGAATTAGTACTGATGCTACTGGACATATCACAGCAGTAACAACAACTCCATATGAATTATATGATACTACAACAGATGTTACTCTTACACCTGCTGCAAGTAGTTATACAAAAAATAAAGTAAACAGTGGTATTATTGATTTAAAATTAGATCAAAAAACTGCTTATAATAAAGCTGCAACAACTGAACATGATCGCTTCGGTTTAAGTAGTGAAACTTTAACAATTAATCAATATGATAGTGCAACTATTGATTCAAATTCATCTGCAACTGTTAAAGGCTTAAAAATCGAAATGATTTGGGGCAGCTTCTAACAATAGTTTTAAAATAAAACACAATTTACAATAGAGAGATGGAGAGCGAGAGGGAAATTCATTTCTCTCTCGCTTTTTTGTTTTTTATATAGAAAAAGATGGAAAGGAGATACCGCATGACAACTCAAACTAAATTTAGACCAGTATATGGTACTGAAGCTTAGATTCTGTCAACCGGACATAATGAAGGTTGGGTTTATTTTGCTTCAGATTCTGGTAAAATTTATTTAGATGCAGAAGAAAAGCGTATTCCAGTCGGTGGATCTGGAGTATCTTTATATTATGCACAGCAAGCGGAAGTTCCTCAAGACGCAGATGGCCTTGGATTTTATATTTTAAATCAGAGTGCAATTACTGAAGAAGGTGTTACACTTAAAGAAGAAGATTTAATTATAAATACTTCAGATGGAGCATTTTATAAAATTGTAAGTGTTAATAATGCTCAAGGAACTTATACTTGTACAAGAATTGCTATCAGTGGATCTGGTGGCGGCGGTGAAGGCGGTGGCGGTGGCTATAAGCCAGATTTAACTGTCGTCGTAGACTCTGATACTTTAGCAAGCTCTCAAACTTTAATTTATGGAAAAACACATAATGTTGCAGTTACAGCAACTTCAACAACAGATCCTTATGTAACCCTTTCATTTGAATTTACTGGCCAAGGTGGATATACTGATAGCCGTGTTGCAAATCATGTTGAAAGTGGAGAGCCATATTTACTAGATTTGAGTTTCTTGCCTTTAAATCAAAGTATCACCATGGTTGTTACGGCAACAGCGGATAATAGTACAATGACAACACCTCCATTTAAACGAGTAACTGGTATTAGAGTTGTTGAAATGGGAATTAAAAAGACAACTGAAGATGAATATATACCAGCTATTATTATGGATGACAGTGGTATTCGTTTAACATTACATTACATTCCTATTGGAGGTCAAGGTATTACTGAAACATTACATGCTTATGTGGATGGAGTGGAAGCTCCTTCAATGAGTAGGACTATTGATGCTCAAGAATATAATAAAGATCGTACTGTTACTGTTAACCATAGAGAATTAAATCTTTCTCATGGTGTACATAAAATTGATTTAAGTGTTAGTGCTACTATTAGTGGTAATACTTTGGAATCAGATAAGATTTCTTTTGAGGCAGCTTGGATTGATCCAGAAGAAAATACTCCTGTTATTTGGTTAGGAAAATATGATAAAACTGTAATTAACTATGAAAATGCTTCTATTCCTTTCATGGTTTATAATCCTGAAGATGTTCAAAATCAACGTAAATCTTCAGTATTATTATTTAAAAATGGTATGCAAATTTCAGAATTAGAAGTTGAATATAGTACTTCTAATTGGGCTTATTGGGATATTTCTTCAATTTATGAAGTTGGTAATAACAGATTGTCTATTGCTAGTGGATTAGCTTCAAAAGGAATAGATATTTTTGTTACGACAGAAGGCTCAAGAGATTTAGGGCTTGAAGATGAATATAGTTTAATGATGAACTTTTCTACGGCAGGTCGTTCACCTTCTGAATTATTATCTACTAGAACAAAGTGGATAAGTGAAACAGATTCAAGAACAACTAATGCGATTTTGGAAGGATTCAACTGGGCTAATAATGGTTGGATATCTCCAGAACCAGGTTCAAAAGATTATAGTAATGGTTCTTATCTTTCTGTAGCTAATGGAGCACAAGTAACAATTCCAATGCCTACAGGAGGAATTACTCTTAATCAAGGTAGACAGCGTAATTATAGTTTTGAAGTTCGTTTCCGCGTAAGAAATGTTCAAAAGTATTCAACATTAGTTACAACAATTCCAACATACTTTTATAAAGATAAACAAGGCGTTGAACATAAAGCTGAAACTGATGGCTTAACACTAAAAGAAATTGAACGTTTGAATGAAAATATTCCAGAAGGTGAACCAAGATATGAAGTTCTTTTTGATGATTATGGTTCTCCTTGGATGAATGATGCAAAAACAATTCAAGAAACTAATATTACAACAGGTGTTATCTGTAAATGGTTAAATGCTAATGGTGAAGGCTTTGTTATTGGTACTCAAGAAGCATTTTTCCAATCTCCAGAAAAACTTGTTAGTGTTCGTTATAAAGAAGATGAAGTTATTAATATTGGATTTGTTATTTCAGCAGATGATAGCTTAGTATACATTTATTTGAATGGTATTTTATCAGGTGCTACAACATTACCTCCATTAACTTCTGCTTCACCTTCATTTACAATCGCAAGTGACTTAGTATTTAATTCAACTTATTGTGATTTAGATTTATATAGAATTCGTGTTTATACTTCTGGTTTAACAATGCCTCAAGTTATTCACAATTATCTATCTGATTTACATGATATTAGTAGATATGATCAAAATCAATTAACATTAACTACTAATCCATATGTTTTAAGCTATGATAAATTAGTTGAATATAATAAACAACATCCAGAAGAGCCGACAATGCCTTATATGACATGGAAAGTTACAGTTTTAGATGATAAGAATCGTGAAACTCTTCCATATTATAAAGGAGATAAACGTAAAGTTTCTGTAAAATTTGTTAATACTCCTTTGGATGCAGCTTTAGATGCAGGTGAAATTGATGAATGGTATTATTATACACATTGTCCTTCTTTTACCGCAGAAAGTGTTGATATTGACGTTCAAGGAACTTCATCTCAAGGATATCCTAGACGTAATTATAAGACTAAATATAAAAAAGCTAAGAAATGGAAATATGCTCATGGTCCATTAAAAGGTCAATTAATGACTCAAAAATGGTATTTTGATAAAACTACTAATAAAGCAATTGATCCTCAATATTGTGATATTAATATTTTAGTTCCTCCAATAGAAAAAGGAGAGAATGAAAGTGATGAATTATTCGCTCAACGTACTGCTGAATATGAAGCTAGAGTTAAAGCAGAAGAAAATAGATTAAAAGAATTATATAAAGTTTTAAGTTCTACTTTCCATATGGATAATGAAGATATTGGAACTAATGTCTTTACAATGAAAATTGACTATATGGAATCTTCTGGATCTTATAATACAGGTTTTGCTAACTTAATGGGTAATTTAAAACATCCATTATATTTAAAGCATCCTCTTGAAGATTAGGGCTTTAGTGCAAGTGCTATGAGAACTTCTGTATATGGATTCCCATTATTGGTATTTCATGAATATGCAGATCCTTCTCAAAATCCAACAGATGCAGGAAGCGTTTATGAATATATCGGTCGTTATAATATGAATTTGGATAAAAGTTCAAATGAATATTATGGATATACAAGTGGTGAAATAAATGCTGCAACAGGTAAAACAATTAAAAAGATTGCTGAATGTTGGGAACTTTCTGATAACCAAGGTGACTGGACTTCTTGGAGATTCCCTGATGCCGCGGCGAGAGAAACTGGTTTTGGTACAACTTAGGCTGGTTATGATGATCGTCTTGAAATGATGCAACATTTTGAATATAGATATAGTGCATATGACGATGAAATTGATGCGATTGGTGCAACAGGTAAGTATGATGGTACTACTACAGATCAAGAAATCATTGATGTCATCGGCACAACTAATGCACAGAAAAATCACTTTGTACGTCAAAGATATTATAACTTAGAACGTTTATTTTATTGGTTAGACTCTACTGATAGAACAGCAAAATTAATTGATGATGAAACAGGAGAATTAAGAAATATTATTATTCGTCAACCTGTTTTAGATAAATCAACTGGAGATGTTACAATCTCAAAAGAAGAAGTAGAATATGTTGATTATCCTACATCAATTAATTATACTGGAGTCGATGGAGCAACTTCAACTCCAGCTTCAGGCGGCGGTTTTATTACAAGATTTACTAAAGATAGTATTGGTTATCGTACTGAAAAATTCCGTAATGAATTTTCTAAACATTTAGATAAACATTACTGCGCTATCTATTTTATTATGACTGAATTATTATTATGTTATGACTCTCGTGGTAAGAACGTGATGATGAGTACTTGGGGTCCACATGAAGCCGGCGGCGAGTATATTTGGTATCCAACATTCTATGATATTGATACTCAATTAGGTTTAAACAACTCTGGTGCATATCTGTGGGATTATGATGCAGATGTTACAAAGGATGGACTATTCTCTACTCCTGGATCTGTATTATGGAATAATTTTTATGAAATTTTCTATGAAGATATTCTTAATACTTATCGTATCTTAAGAGGTCTTTAGGTTTCTGGATCTGATAAAATTGTTAAGAGTTTATCTTATGAAAATATTACTGGTGCATACGAATGTAATGGTCAGATTTTTGATTCATATGCCATGAGAGGATTAAGACCTGTTATTGCAATTGGTCTTGATGAATATTATAAATATTTTGCTACTACAGCAGCTTCTGGAGTAGGATATTTTAATACTGCAGGAGAATTAATTAAAGAAGGTGCTCCTTCTTATGCATATTGCTGTCAAGGTGATAAAATTCTTAATACTGAATTGTTATTAAGAAACCGTTTGAATTATATTGATTCTTGGTGGCAAGGTGGAGATTATCAGGTTGAGCAAGTAAAAGGCGCTTCTACATGGATGCGTGTTAATGGTAATAGATTGTCTCAAACATCTGATAAATATATGGATGTTCCTCAAGCTACTTTGGAAGCAAATATTGCAAGTGGAAATTATCCACCTACAACTAAACGTGGAACTTATCCAGTAGAATACTTTGATTCTAGACCTGGTTTTAAAATGAAACCATTCTTAAAACAATATGTATTTTATTTAACTGATGAAATTGTAGGACCTAATACAAAGTATAATGATACTGCTGAAGAGCAAAAAGGAGTATGGACTCCTGCAATTGGTGAAGCAACATATAAAGATGCTAAAGAATCACCTAATGAACAATTAAATTACATTCCTGGAATGAATTATTTAAGTTCTTTAGGAGATATGAGTGTATCCTATTTAAGTGAATTCCATTTAAAACAAGGTTTACGTTTATTGGATTTAAATCTTGGTAGTGATGTAGATGGTTATTATAATAGTTTATTAACTCCAAGTAAATTTGACTTAAATGATAGTTTAGCAGATATTGAAACTGGAAATCATAAACCTTTATTAAAATCAGCAAACTTCTGTAATTTAACAGAATTTAGAGCTAACTTAGATTTTTCAGCTTCTTCAAAATTAGAAGAGTTTAGAGCGTTAAATACTCCACTTACTTCTGTATCTTTTGCTAAAGGCGCACCACTTCATACAGTTCATCTTCCAAATACTGTAACTTCATTAGCTTTGATTGAAGCTACTGACCTTAATAAACTTTTAACTTCAAGACCAGTAATTGGTCATCTAGAAGGAAATGTTAATAATCCTGATGCAGGATTAACTGATCCAACTCAAAAGTTGAATTTTGTTAAAAATGATCCAGCAACATATCGAGGATTATATATTGAAGGCGTTACAGATGTAAATGAAGATAATTATGGTGCAGGTCATGCTATGACTAGTGTAACAATTTAGGGTGGTAAATTAGGATATCAATCTTATACATTATTACAGAATCTTGTTAATTTGAAATTAGGAGCTACATCAAATAACTTATTAAAAGTTAATTTCAATGATGTAAAATGGACTCCATATACAGTAGTTCCTTATGGAGAAGTTCAAGATGGAAGAGTTACATATTATAGATTGACAGATCATAGTACTTATGTAAAATATTATGGAACAGATATTGATGAATGGGATAACTTAACATTAAATGAAAAAATCTTTACTTTTGATGAAAATGCAGCTAAAGAAACTGTAACAAATTTACAATTACTCGATGTATTTAGAGCAGATTACGCAAATTCAACAAATGCTGCAGAACAACACTTTATTAATACTTCTGGAAATAATTCAAAAACAGTTCCTGCTATTACAGGTGAAATTTATGTATATAATACTCCAGAAACTAAGATTAATGAAGCTGCAATAAATAATGTTTATAAAACATTATGGCCAGATCTTAAGATTTGTGCAGAATATGTTGATGAAGCATATATTGCGAAATTTGTACAAAGACTAGACAGCGGCAAAGATAATGAAATTGCAATATTTAGATATAATAAAGACAGTAATGTTCATCCTGAGATTTTGCCAGAAAGACAAAATCCTGCAAAATTAAATTATGATTTTAGAGGTTGGACATTAAATCCGGATTATTGTATTGTAAGTGATTCACAAGCTTCAGAATTAATTAATTCTGGAATGATTTTAACAACTGCTGATCAGTTTAGAGATTTAACATTTGATGATGAAGGAAATGATACTTTTGTGTTCTATGGAGTTTTCTCTATTAAAGCATATAAAGTTAGTTTCTTAAATCCAGATGATTCTGTAATTTATGAAACTTGGGTAAATTATGGTGAATATTTATCTACACCGAACATTTTACCAGCAACAAATGAATCTAATTTACAATTAACTCAAAGATATAAATTCTTAGGATGGGTATTAAATAAAGAAGATTGGAATCCATCTGAAGCAAGAAAAGCAAAATTAGTAAATATCGAAAACATTATTTCTCAAAATAATGATAGAACATTCTATGCTTGCTATATTGTTGAAGATGCTACCCAAAATCCAACTCCTGATGAATATTTATACTTTAGAGAGGCAGATAGCGATTATGCTCAACAAATGGGCGGAGTATCAGTTCATGGATATATTGTAAGCGGAGTAAATGGAATGGCTTACCAAGGTAAAATTACAATTCCTGCAACTCATAATAGTTTACCAGTATTTGGAGTAGAAAAACGTGGTTTCCAAAGTCAAAATGGTTTAACTGCAGTATTCATCATGGGTGAAAATATGTGGGTATACGATGAGTCTTGCTTCCAATCTTGCCCGAACTTGAAATATGTTCAAATTCCAGCAAGTCTAAGATATATCGGCAAAACGGCATTTAATCAGGATGCTGCTTTAGCGGTTCCTGAATTATCAAGAGCACAAGAGCTTCGTTATATTGGTGAGCAAGCATATGGTGGTGGTCTTGACGCAGATGCAAATATTGATTTATTTGAAATTCCTGCATCAGTTAACTTTATTGGACAAAGAGCTTTCTCTTGGTTATCTTTAAAGAATACTTACCATATTGTAAGAATTAGATTTGGTAATTCAACTCAGGCTTCAAGTTTAACTAATGCTAATGTTGGATATTATGCATTCGTAGCTAATGACTGGGGTAAATATGAGTATGTTGATTTCTATGGTTCTGGAATAACAGAAGATCAAATCAATAGCTGGTTTACAGATCAAACACCGGCACCTCAGATTTCTATTATCCCTGTGTAAGCTGAAAGGAGTATAAAAGATGAAAAAAACAACTCTATATTTTTATATGGGAACTAATGGAACCATCTTAAGTCCTGTTCATCTTGAAGATATTTATTATACAAATAGATATACCCTAGAAGCAGACAAGGGTAAAATCTTAACGGATGGATATAGAAGAACTAGATGTGTAACTGTTCCAGAAGAAGAATTAGAAAATTGGAAAGAAGTAAAAGAGTAATTGGCCAAAACCAGTTATAAAATAACTTCTTTTCTGTAAGAATATATGAATGAAGGCTAGAATTTTAATTCTAGCCTTCGCTTTTAAAAATTAAGAAAGGATTGGGCGATTAAATGATTACAAAAATTACCTCTGAAAATAGATCTAAATATTTAGAGTTATTTGAAAAGGCTTCAACATTTTTAGCAACACACAATGAAGCTTTAGAAGAAGTACCTATTGGTAGTCAAAACGCTCTTTTAAAAGCTGTTGAAGTAAGTAGTCTTGATAACTTTAGTTATGCACCAAATACTTATTATTTTAAACATGTTTTAAATGATGCAGGAACTGAATATGAATATATTAAAGATACTACTCCTGCAGACGGCACAGAAGAGCATTTAGCAATTATCGAAAGTCATAAACCTTATTATGATTTTGGTATTACTTCTTTATCTGAATATTTTAGTTATATTACTTATTTGACTAAGTATGAATATCGCGAAGAGTCTGCGGGCAGATCAGTTACTAAGTTTAGTTTCTTACCATTAGACGAAGATCTTTTTGAAATTAATGCAGATTCTCGTGTAGTAACAGTTCCGGCAGATACTTTTGCTAAATATGGAGTATCAGTGCAAGGTGACGAAATCGCAGAAATCGTATATTTCAAAATTAATAGATTTTATGATGCACAAGATTTTGCAGATCCGGATATTAAACCTATTATCCAGTGGAAATCTGCAGCAAAAGATGAAGAAGGAAAAAATAAAGAAGGCATTTCAGTACCTTGGACAGTTGATTATGACATGTATCCAGGATATGTAGTAGTTGGTTGGCCTATTTCTTCTGGAGTAACAGAGAAAGCTGGTACTGTAGAACTTTCAGTTCGTTTTATTAAATGGGATCGCACAAGTGATACATTAAGTTATTCTTTCGCAACTCAACCTGTTGAAGTTGTTATTAAGAATTCACTTGATTTTGATTTAAGTAAGTATATCAGTGAAGGCAGATGGAATACCAATATTACTGATAATACAAATCTAATTAATAGTCGTTGGAAAGATACTCAGTATAATGATCCTAATAATCAAGCTAATGTTCCTAATATTCTTCTTGATCTTCCTGAAGTTATGACATTGGCTGTTAATAATAACGATAATGGATTTAAATCTAAAGCTACTAAAGCTTATATCCAAGCAGTTACACCAGATCAAGGTGGAAGAATTACTTATGTTTGGAAGAAATATGATCTTGTAACAAATAGACTTTCTGATATTGATTTCAGAATTGTATATAGACCAATTGAAACACCTGTAGAATATAATAACACTAAAGCTTATTATATTAAAGAAGATGAAGGAATTGAAGCTTATACAGCCTACATTGAAGAAGATCTTGAAGAAAAACTTGCATTAACTAAGCCTCTGCCAGAGGAACCAGATAATGGTTGGATTCAGTTCTATGAGCAAGTTTCTGAAGCAGATATTGATTCTGAAGGACAATATGAAGTTATTGTTACTAATCGTGTAGGACGTAGTACTGCCACAGCAGAATCTACTAAAATGTTTATTTATAAACCTGCTACACCAGTTATTACAAATGAAAATAACGATGAAACTAATGTTATTTTGGATCCTAATGTAGATGATTATAAAGCAACTCTTCAAATCATTGCAAGCACTCCAGATGAAGGAGATTTAACATATCAATGGTTCAGAGTAGCACCTGGTCGTCATGATGAAACTGCAACTGCTTTAGAAGATACTGAAGGACTATATGAAGGTGCTCAAACAGATACTTTAATTATTACTGGTGCCGATACTGAAACTGATGCTGGTGGAGCTGTTGGTGATGGTAAATATTATTGTAAAGTTACTAATCATTTGAATAAAGTAAATGATCCTACTATAACAACAGCAGATACTAAAGAAACTCGTATGGAAACTACTATTAGAGTTTCTCATCCGGCTGTTCCATTGATTGTTCGTTTTGTTGATAATGCTATTCAAGATATGAGAAAGAGCGATGCTGCAGCACAAGGTATTACTTTTGCAGTATCTTATCCAACAAATAATACTGCTGGTAGTAGCCAAGCTATGCAAGAAAATTGGTTTGCAGATGAAACTCCAATTACATATCAATGGTATCAATATGCTCAAGAAGATGGAAGTGATCTTGCTACAGATCTTCAGGCAGCATATGATCAAGCTTATGGATTAAATGATCATGTATATCGTGATCCTGCTCATCCAGAAAATGTTAGAGGAGATATCCTTATTGAAGGAGCTAATTCTATAACTTATAGACCAAGTGATGCAGGATATTATTATCTAGAAGTAACTCACCATTATAATGGAACTACTGCAGTATCTTATTCTCCATTCTTTACTATCAACAATGCTTAATTTTAGTTGAGATAATAAAAAGGAGGTTTAAGCTTTATGACAGTAGATTCTTTAGAATATTATGGTTTATTGTATAAAATTCAAGAAAATAATGCCCCAAGCTTAGCCGTCTTAGTTCCAGGCAAAGAGCCTATGTATGAAATTGACTTAGATTCTCGGACGATTACTGCGCCCGAGTTTCTAAGTATTGAAACAGATCATCGTTCTGAGACAGTTTATTTTAAAGTCGCAAGATACTATGATAATATTGATTTATCTCAATTAGCTTGTGTAATACAGTATATAAATGCAAATGGAGATGGACGTATTTATCCAGTACCTTATTATGACGTAGATACATATCATGAAGATGATATGATGCTATTTCCTTGGTTAATAGATGGAGAAGCTACAAAAAAAGCAGGTACAGTTCAATTTTCTGTTAGATTTTTTGAAGTTGATAGTACGGGGACTTATCTTCTTTATAATTTAAATACTTTGCCGGCTGAAGGTAAAGTTAAACATGGAATCGAATTTAAATATGATGAAGTTTATAAAAAAGTAAATTTAAATTCATATAGTTATAAAAAGAATAAATATTATTATATAAATAATCAAGGTGTTTATACGCTTGCAGTTAATGATTTTGATCAAAACTTAGAGTATTATGAAAAAACTGTTTTAAATCAAGATGCTACTGATTATACAGCTAGTTTCTTAGAATAGATGGTTCATTATGCACAGCAAGCGGCAAATAATGATCTTTATTGGATTTTACTATAATATATATAAGAAGGGGAGAGACATTATGTCTCTCCCCTTATTTTTGTTTTCTGGCCAAAAGCCAAAAGTATTTAATACTGAAATTTTATATCTTATAGATAGAAAAGCGAAAAAGGAGGTAGCTTCGATAAATGGCTAATGAAAAAGTTAAATTTACGACTGGTTAGATGTCTAACCTTGACGCCAAGGCAAAAGAAGCCGGTCAAGTGTTATTTGCCATTGGTGAAGATAACCACGGAGTAATTTATTTTGATAAAGATAATTCCACTCGTGTTCAAATGGGCGGAAAAGCCAATAGTATAACAGTTAATGGCGAGTAGCAAGGAAATGTAAGTTTAAATACTAGCTCAGATGCTATCTTGACATTAAAATCACAAACTTTTATAGTAGGAACTGCTACTACTGATGGTAATTGGAATGGTAGTTTAACAGGTACTGGCATTACTTCTCTATATGATGGTTTAGTGATTGATTATTGGATTCCTCGCGCGGGCGCAAGCACAACAACATTAAATTTAACACTTGATTCTGGTTAGGCTTCTGGAGCCAAAATTATTTATCGTTATGGTAATACAAAACTTACTACTCATTATGGAGTAAATAATGTTTTAAGAATGGTTTATAGATCAAGTGCTAATATTGGCGGCACTAATTATGAAGGTTGGTGGGTCTTAGGAGATTATGATACAAATAGTTTTCAACAACTAAGATTTCAAGCTAATATTAAAGCTGCAAATGAAGCTATTGTAGCAGGAAACATTATAGTTAATAATGGATCAGGCTATTTTCACTTGAAAAAAGGTGCTCAATTTAATTTACGTTATCCTATTTTATATGCAGGAAGCGCTATTGCAGCAGATGGAACTAATAATAATGCTTATACTTTTATAGCTTTTACAGTTACGACAACTCAAAATATTACATTAACTCCATATGAACCTGTATTTATTAAAGGAACTTTATCAGGAGGTAGTTTCACTCCAGCATCAACAACTCCATTAACACAAACTATACCTACGGCGGCAGAAACTTCAAATCCGCATTATGTCTTATTAGGTATGGCATATTCAACAACAGGAATGTATTTAATGCCAAATCATCCTGTTTATATGTATTCAAGTGGAGGATTCGGTGAAGTAGTAAATACTGCTTTAGTAGCACTTTATGATAATAATAATAAAGATTTAACTACTTATGTTGCTACTGGATCTATAAGTGGAGAAACTTTAACTCTTAAAAATGGTAATGGGGCTAAAGTAACTGATATTACAATTCCAGATAAAAAGGTTGAACAATCTGTTACTACAACATCTGATTTTAGGCCTTTAGTTTTAGGTGCAACACATTCAACTTCAGTAGCATTAACTTCTACTGTAAGAGATGTAACTTATGTTTCTAATAATTTTTATGTAAAACCAAGTACTGGAGAATTACATGCTACAAAATTTGTTGGAGATTTAGAAGGTACAGCTAGTGAAGCTACTCATGCAGTTAATGCAGATATTGCAATATATGATTCTTTAAATCAAGAAATTATTTCAACATATTTAGCAGATTTTACAATTTCTAATAATAATAAAGATAAAGTAGTTATTTCTTTAAAAGATGGTCAAGGTCATGTTTTAAGAAGTCGAGATATTCCGGCCGCATCTACTACAACAGCAGGAGTTATTACTGCTAATACAACGATACAAACTATTACTGGTCCAAAAGTAATTGATGCCAATGGTAGTTTAGAAATGAAAGGAAATTTAACAGTTTCTAAATCTTCTGGCTTTAATTATACTGGTATTGAAACTGGATCTAGTGCAGGAGCAAGACCTGTTTGGTTTTCATATTTAGGGGCTAATGGAAAACCTGTTGTTAATAATAATTTTACATATGATCCATCAACAAAAACTTTAACAGTAGAAAATATCACTGGTACAGTAACTTCTGCAATAAAAGATGGATTAGATCAAGAAATTACTGCTACATATATAAAATATGGAACTCCAGCATTTAATGTAACTTCAAGTACAGGAACTTTTGATTACACTGATGGAAATAATAGAGCTGGACAAACAGCACTTCCAATAGCAACAGATCAAGTATCAGGTTTAATGACTGCAGTAGCACAAACTTTTGCAGGAATTAAAACTTTTAAAGATAGAATTGTAGTTCCTTATAATAAAATGGGTATTAGCTTTAGAGAAGATAATACCAATTATACTACAGGATTAGTATATGGAACTGCAGGAAATGAAAATTTAGCATTAGTATTTAAAAATAATGTTGATAGTTTTATGATTGCTACTAACTCAGACCCTGCAAGTTGGGGATCTAGTACTTGGCAATCTGTAACACCTTCAATTCATGTAAAACAAAAAAGTTTATATGTTAATACTTTAATTGCAAATGGATCAAATCCAAGTTATAATTTTCAAGTAACAGGAACTTCTTATTTAAATGGACAAACAACAACTGAAGGATTGGCGCCAGATGCTAATTTAAGTCACAATATTGGTTCTCAATCTTTTATTTATAAAGAACTTTATACAAGTATATTAAATCTACAAAGGAAATCAGTAGCAACTGGTGGAGTAATTAGTTGGTATGATAAAACTTTTTATAATTGGTATACTTATATGCAAGATGCCGGAAATGGACAGGCTCCAGATGGAGGGAAACCTTCTACCTTAGCATCTGTTACCTCTTGGGCAATTCGATCAATGATCGAAAATACTAATGGATATGGTTGGATTTGGGAAGCTAAAGCCGGTTCAGCTAAAAAAACAGATACAACAAGTGCTGCAACTCCATTAATGGCTTTAAGTTCAAATACTGGTAAATTATACCTTACAAATGATTTGAATATTATTATGGGCGATACTGATAAATTTGTACATTATTTATATAATTATGCAAATACTGGGGCTAGCTGGCGTGCAGGTGTTTTAGGTTCTGGAAGTGGCAATACTAATTATTATGTAATTCAATCTACAACATCTGGTACATCTGCATCAACTTGGACAAACACTTTACGAATTGGTCAAGATAAATTTGATGTAACAGTCGGCGGTGAAGGTAGTAGTTTTGGTATCGCTAATACAACAACAAATACCGGCGCAGGTATTTCTTTATATGGCGGAGCACCAACATCAGGGGCACCTAATCAAGGATTTTTCTTTGCTTAGACTTCTGCTTTTGGAACTCATGGTAAGGTTACATCAGATCATGCTTTATACAGTCATATAACAACAACTACAACTCCAGCAATAACCTCAAAAGGTTGGATTTGGAGATATAATACAACAAATGTATTTTCTATTGATTATGAAGGTTATGTTACAGCTTCTAAAGGAATGAGTTTAGGAGGAGAGCTAACTCTTAAAGGTGGCTTAGAACTTGATGGAATAATAAATGGAACATCTTATGCTTATAGTGGTGGAGGATATAATGCAGCATATAATTCAATTATAATGCATGGTGATGCTACTACTGGAATGAGTGGATTATTATTCTGTTCAGACAAAACATCTACGACTTCAATCAATAGAACAAGTGATCGTGCTTTTATTTAGTTTCATCCTCTTGGAATTTCTGCTTATAAAGCAGAAGGTACAGCGCCTACTGAAAATACTTCAGGCGAAGCTAATAAATTAGTTATTGGTGTAGGTAATGATTCTAATGATACTGTAGTTATACAAACACCAGGAACTAATGGATTAAAGCATTTAGTTGGGACTAATGAATATACAGTTCTTGATTCTCATGGTACTGTTATTAATAATCCTAATGCAAGTAATACAACTTATTCTAGCGCTATTGATGGTTATTTAATTTTTAGTAATACTGGAGATGGTAATGGGGTTGCTCGTGGTATTGGTGGTGTTAATGGCGGTACTGACGGTTGGACAGTTCGTGGTTATCAAACAGCATCAAATGTAGGAGCTTTAGAATTAGCTGTTGGTGATGATGGAAATGAAGGAATTTATGTTCGTCAATATACAAGTGGAGGATATAAACTTCCATTCCATAATAACGCAGGAGCAAATTCTGGATTAAGTTATAGAGAATTAATTTTAATGGCTCCAAGCACAGGATATACAACTATTCCACAAAAGTTATATATTACTGGTGACGGTTCTGATATTTCAAGTTCAAATGCTAATGGTGGTAATTTATATATTGGTTAGACTACAGCACAACATTTAAGTTTTGATACAGATGAAATTGCATCAAAAACAAATGCTTCTACAATGGGAACTTTGAAACTTCAAGACGATGGCGGAAAAGTTCATATTGGAGGATGGATTCAAGGATTAATCTCTAATGCTCATTATGGAACTACTGCATCAAAGGGAGACAAAAAATATTATAAAATTGGAATAAAATGGTAGTATGCTTGGATGCTTACTTTTACAATAAGAGTATATCAATCTTATAATTATTTTGATTTAGTAATTAGTGGATATAATTATGGTTCTAATAATTGGTATTCTCCTAAAGCAAGTTTATTAAATGCTAGTGGAATAAATTCTTTATCTGTAAAATTTGGTTATGATTCAGAAAATAAAACTCCATTACAAAATGGTAGTTATAAAAAATTATGGGTAATGATTCCAGCTGATAATTATACTGGATTAGATATTATAGATGTAACAAATGGTTATCATCAAGCAACAGTTCCAGGAGATTTATTTACTATTGAAGAAGTAACAGCAGAACCAGATGGAACTAATGAAATTGTTCAATAGACTATAAATGCTATGGCTCCTGCTCGTATTAGTGAAGATACAATTTCAGCTAATACAGCAAAAGATAATCGTATTGTTAGATGGGATGTCCAAAGCGAAAAACCATTATCTTTACAAAGTAGTGGTGTAACTATTGATGATGGTGACAATGTTACTCCAGAAGTAGATCAAGCTGCTAATATGGGTACTGCAACTTACCGTTGGAAAGGTGTCTATGGGGCAACTTTATATGGTACTTCTCTTGCAGGAAGTTGGTTACAAGGACAAAATACTGAAAACAGAGTTGCTTTTGCAGTTAGTAAAGCAACTGATACTGGATCTTATTGGCCATGGATGCGTCAAGAAAATTCTGGATCTGGTAGATGGTTTAGTTTAGGCGTTTTAAATAATAGTTTTTATATTGTTGGATCAGCAACTACAAGAACGGCAAATGGAGTTGATCATTAGTGGCGTTTTGATGTCAGTAATGGAATGTTTTCTACACAATATCTTCGTGTAAATAGTGAAGATATGTCTTCTGTTGCTAATGCGACTTATGATAATGCAATTCCTCAAGCTTTATTTGCCGGAGTTACTAAATTTAATAATAGAGTTTATTTTGCTAATGCTACTCTTAATGCTATTGGCGATGATGCTACATTAGGTGATGTAAATCTTGCCGGCCATATAGGTCTTAAAGGTATAAATGGAAATACTGGTCTTGCATTTTTACAATATGTTGCAAGCAAAGGTACAACTATTGATACCACTGATGCAACAACTGGAAAAATTACTTGGAATGGTTCTAAATTTACTATAAATAAACCTACTGAAATAGTTTTATCTGGAGTTACAAGTACTACTGTAAATGCTCTATATGTAGCAGGTAGAACTCAATTAGGAAGTAATTCTGCTGAAGCGCCAAATGAAACTTTAATCCATGGCAAAATAGTTATTGATCCTTAGTATTCTGGCAGTACAAATAGTTATAATGAAGGTTTAAGAATTAACAGAGCTTCTAATAATTGGGCTACTATTGCTTTAGGTGGAACAAAAGATACTAAATCAGGAACCGGTACAGATGTTTGGCTTATTGGAAGTTATGGAACTGCAAATAGTGATTTTTATATTCGTAGAAATGGATCAAATGGAACTACTGCTCCAGGCATTAATGGTGGCACAAATGGTTTTAGTGTTCATAATAGATTATATATAAATCATGCTTGTGGAACTGATTTTAATTTAAGTGTTAGTGGAAATGCTGAGGTTTTAAATGGTATTCTTTATATAGATAGAGATACAACTACAGCAAATATAAATACTGATGCTGGAGCGGCTTCTATTGTTCTTAGAGTTAAAGCTACAGAATAGTCTAATACTCAAGGTGGTAGTTATATTAGAGCATTTTAGACTCCAACTGCAACTAGTTATAATCAAGCTTTAGCTATCTGGTCTACTGGTAGTATGTTTATTGGCGGTGGTGAAAGCGCTAATACTATTAGAACAGAAGTGAATAAAGCTTCAGGTGATGAAAATTTATATCTTTGTGCAGATAGTGATATAGTATTTTATCCAGCGGCAGATGGTAAAAAATGTTATCTAAGATTAAATAGCGCAACTCTAAGACCTGAAACAAATGTTTTATTAGATTTAGGTACTACTGGATAGAGATGGAAAACTGGATATTTTAATGCTCTTGATATGGGAAGTATTGCTACTAATGCGGCAAGTGATCCAACTGGAAAAATCACTTGGGCAGGTGGTACTGATGCGGCAGATATTTATTATCAATTAGATGCAGCAGATCAAGGTAATCTTGTATTTAATATGCGAGATGATGCCAATGCTCTTACTGCATTTGCATATAATGGAACTAAAAATATCTATGTAAATCCAAATACAACAAGTATTTATCCAAGAGTAGATAATAGTGGTAATTTAGGTCTTTCAGATCATCGTTGGAAAAATTTATATCTTAGTGGTGGTATTCGTACATAGAGTTCTCAAGCTCTTTATGTAGGAAGTGCTCAACGTAGTAAATGGTATAGAATTGTTTTACCAGAACATGGAACTGCAGCAGCAACATTAAATCCTGAAGGTTCAGCTCGTTGGTATATGCACTCAATGACTATTATAGTCGGCGGAGATTATAGTGCTAATCCTCGTGGGCAAATTGAACTTAAACATTATGTTTATTGGAATGGTAGTGCTTGGTCTTTAGATAAGAGTTATGCTACAATGGTCGGCCCAGATATTGAAAAGGTTAATATTTATTATAAATTAGCAGAACCTTTTATTATTTATATAAATCCTACTAGCAATAATTATTCATCTATTTGGGTAGAACATCTACATGGATTAGATACTGCGGCAAGTTATGATGTTTTAAATACAAAAGTTGAAGCTATTTCTGATGTCACCATAGATGCAAATTATACTAAAGTTCCTACAGTATCTTGGGGAAATAATAGTAGTTATCAAGATGGATGGTATACTCCTAATAGTATTGTTATGGTTAATAATTCAAGTGACAATTCTAGAGATGCTGTTCTATATATAGAAAATCAAAGTGATTCAGATTGGGCAGAAAAAATTTATTTAAATACTAATAAATATGGATTATATATTTATGGTACTAATTCTGATATTGCTAAATTTGGTGCTAACGATGTTCTTCATATAAATGATAGTTCTACTGTTGGAAGCAGAAATGTTTCTATAAGAGGTAGATTAGATTTAAATAGAAGTGCAAATGCTTCTTTTGGTAGAATTAGTTATTATAGTCCTTCTTATCGGACATGGCATACATATATGTCAGATGCTTCAAATGGTTCTTGCCCAACTGGAGGAAAACCAGGTTCTTTAGGCAATGTAACTTCTTGGGCATATAGAAATATTATCCAAAATGCATCTGGATATGGTTGGGTCTGGGAAGCTGCGACAGAGGCCGCGGCAAGTGCAAATACAACAGAACCAACAGTAAGAATGGCTTTAAGTTCTTACACTGGTTAGTTAAGAATTGCACCAAATGCTTCTTCAACAACTTGTGAAACTGGCGGTCTAATTATTGATGGAGCAAAAAATGCTTCAAATGGAAATGTTGCTATTGAATTATGGCGAGGAACTGCCGCTTCTTGGCAAATCGCAAATGAAAGTGGTACTCTTCATATTAGAGATAATTATAATGCTTCAGGAAAACAATCTACTTATGTTGATACTCAAATGAGTATGGCGTATAATAGTGGTAATATAACGATTACCAAAGGTTCTGTAACTATGGCTAATTCAATTTATATTACCAAAGCAGAAGAATGTGGACTTGAAGTAAAAAATACTCAGGCAACAAATCCTAATTAGGTTGCTTTTATTGTTGGTTCAAGTGGCAATGGTGGAATTTATTCTCGTAAACATTCTAAATGGGTTGTTTACTCTGATGCTTCTGGAAATGTAGTATTAAACGGTAATGCTAATACATCTTCTATGCCTTTAGGATTTGCATCAAATTCTCAATCTTCTGCAGGCTGGGGAGATTAGACTGGTACTGGAATTACAACGTGGAATGATTCTTCTGGAGGATCTATCGAATTTAGAAAAGATAATCCTTCTGGCGGAAAATTATCAATTAAAGTTGATGGACGTTTTTATGGAGCTGAAGGTAAAAAGCCTGCAATGCTTATGACTCATGCTAATGGTTATTGGGGTATGGGAGATCCTGATGGTGTAGATACTGGTTGGATTAGAACAACATCTTTGGGTATTATTCCTTATCAAAGTGGAGGCGCTGGTTCTGGACATTAGAGTTTAGGAACTTCAAGTTGGTATTTTAAAGATGCTTATATTGATAATGTATATGGCAATGCTACAGCATTAAGAGATAGAACAAATAATACTTCTACTTATGTTAATTATGGAGCTTCTGCTATAGGATTATCATCAATAACTTATTTAGCAGCTTGGAATGGTTATGAATTAAGAGCTATACATAAAGATCAATTAAAAAGTAACTTAGAAATTTATGATTCTAAAATCCAATTTGGAAATAATAATTTTGCTGGGACAACTTCTCCAATTGATACTGCTTTAAATAGTAAATTAAGAGCTAATAGGTTTGCAGGCTTTAAAGCTGAAGGAGTAACAATTCAATATTCTTCTGATGGGGGTTCTACTTGGACAGATTATGGAGCAACAAACGCTCAAAAAACAAGTTTATTTACTACTACAACAGGACTACGGATGGTTCCAAGCGGAAATGTTTCTAATACTTCCCAATTAAGAATTATTATGGATACTGGAGTAGGATTAGTATATACACAACTTAGAAAAATTATGATCTATATATCAACTAATTATTCTAATAATTGTAAAGTTACTATTGATGCTGCTCTTCAAAATGATCCTAATAATTATACTTTAAAAATTTGTGAGAATTAGCCAATTTCAGGATGGTCTGGTTGGAATGTTATTTAGTGTAATTTTACTACTTATGGAAATACTGCTACTTCATAGTATGGTAGAATTCGTTTTACTTTCAGTCATGATACTATTACAGCAGGTCGTGAAGCTAATGGATTAATTGTACAATGTATTTATGGTTATGGCGGAGTCGGATGGACAACTCCTAGCAATTTAGCTTTACAAGATCATGTATATCTTTATGATTATGCTTTTAATACTGTTTTTCCAGCAACAGTAACTGCAACTTAGTTTATTGGACCTGTAAAGGATAGAACTAATAATAATTCTATATACTTAAATTATGGTGCAGCAGGTCTTTCAGCTTCTAATGTTACTTATTTAGCAGCTTGGAATGGTTATGAATTAAGAGCTATACATAAAAATCAATTAATGGCATTATTACAGGGCGGTGGAGGCTCTAATCCGGCTGCCGGCACTGCTAATAGAATGGCTTATTATTCAACTGCTAATACTATATCTTCAGCTTCTAATGTATCTGTATTGAATAATTATTAGATTTCTAATTCTCGAAATGGGGCAACTGTAGATATTCGAGCTAATGGTATTCGTATTTGGGGTGGAACTTATGGCAATACTGCAAATCAAATGCTTGCAAATGCTGCAGGTAATTTTAGATTTGGTGATGGTGGTCCTCAAATTCAATTTAATACTACGGATAGTATGAGCAGCGGACAAGCAGGTGCAATAATATTTACAGATAATGATAATGCAGGACCTGGTGTTTCTTTCCATTTTGTTACAACTGAAAATGCTGCAAATGGTTATGGCGGAGATCTTTGGTTAACTGCTCCTATTATAAAAGCTAGAAATCAATTTAGACGTGAAGCTAGAGGTTCTTCTTGGTGGAATTGTAGAGATACTGCCATATTAAGAGAGACATCTTCTACTGGTTGGCATGCAATTTTATCTATAAAAACAGCAAATGGATCTTGGCAGTTAGGTGAATATAATGCTAGTGGTTGGGCAAATAGATTCCAATTAAGTTATACTGCAGATTCTATTTATAGCGCAAGTCATACTGATGGAGCAAATAACTCTTCTATGAATTCAATTTATGGCACAGCAGATGGTTATTGGTATGCAGCGCGTGTTTATAATGCAGTATGGAATGACTATGCAGAACATCGTAAAACAGTTAAAGATGTTCAAATGGGTCAAGTAGTAGCTGAAAATGGTGATGGCGAACAACATATTACTCAATATAGACTAGAAGCAGGTGCTAATATTACTTCTGATACTTATGGAACATCTATGAATGAAACTCCAGAATCTAAAACTCCAATAGCCGTTGCAGGAAGAGTTCTTGCATATGTTGATGGAGATAGAAATGATTATAAACCTGGAGATGCAGTTTGTTCTGGTCCTAATGGTACAGTAAGTAAAATGAGCAGACGTGAAATCAGAAGATATCCAGAATTAATAGTTGGATATGTTTCAGAAATTCCAGATTATGAAATTTGGCATGCGGGTGATCCTGAAAATGGAGTTGCCGCAGATATTATGGTAAAAGGAAGAATCTGGATTAAAGTTAATTAACATTTTAGAGTGAGTTGAGCAATTGACTCACTCTAAAATTTTTGATATAATATATATAAAAATAGGAGGATCTTTATGAATAATATTTTAAATATTAATGATGGAGCTTTTACTCTTCCATATAGTAACTTTCAAGAAGATTTTCAAAGAAGATTAGATTATGTTGATGGAACTTTAACTATCAATATTTTTAATTTAGAAAATTCTGGGCAATATGCTTTTGCAGATTTAGCTCTTGCAAATATAAATAATATTACTTTATTACAAGATAATCAAGTTGTTTTTAGTACAGATAGATATTCTAAAATTAGTAATATTAATTTATCAATAGATGATAGTACAAAATTATTAACAGTACATATTAATTTAGGAAAAAGATTTTATTCTGACGGAAGTCAACAAAATATAAATGATATAGATGTGAATGAAGATTTTGACAGAAGTTCTATTGATGATTTTGAAAGCCGTCCAGTAGAAAATTAATAATAAATATAAAAAAATAAAGATATAATTTTATCTACATTAATTTTATTTAAAAATAAATAGTAAATAGAATCGAGGTACCAATATGGATTGGAGTAAAATTATTCAAGAAATTTTTGTTGTTTGTATAATTCCTTTATTAGGAATTTTAACTAAATATTTTATTACTTTTATAGAAACTCAACGAGATATTATTATAAAAGAAAATAATAATGAAATTCAAAATAAATATATAGCTTTGCTTGCAGAAACTATTAAGACTTGTGTAATTGCAACAAATCAAACATATGTAGACGCATTGAAAAATAAAGACGCTTTTACTCCAGAAGCTCAAAAAGAAGCATTTAATCGAACTCTTAACGCTGTTTTAGTAATTTTAGGAGAAGAAGGACAAAAATATCTTTCTGAAGTTTATGGAGATTTAAACACATATATTACTAATCAAATACAGGCTGAAGTTAAAGCTAATAAAATGATAAAGATAGAAACAAAAAAAGAGGAGTTAGTAGTTTAACTACTAACTCCTCTTTTTTGTTTTAATCAGACCAATCATGATCTTCTTCTATTGTTATATTACTGTTTACTATATAGGCTCCAATGCATATAGCATCAGCTTCATCTTGAGTACATTTAATATTATAAGTTTCTCTTACATATCGTTGAGCATCTTTTTTCTAATCAGTTCGTGCATGCCCTTTTATCCCTAATTTACTTTTCCAAACACTTGCTAATACTGCAGTTCGGGGTAGTTTTAATTCAACACATAATTCATATACTGTGCCGAAAACCATTGCTAATGTTTTAAAAGTTTTTACATTTTCCGGTACACTTACTCCATTTACTGACTTTTGGAATTGTATATCTTCGAAAACTAGCTCATCTATTTCGTATTTAGAAATCAAATTTTTTACTTGATTTCTGATATAGAAAAGTCGTTCTCCGATGTCATCCTAATCAGCAGTAAATTTTCCGAACTATTTTAATTGATTATCTTCATAATATGCCCAACCTGTTGTTCTTGATGCCTGATCTAATGCAAGTAATTTATGCACCAGTACTTCCCATACCGCCAGTACGAAGATCTGTTACATGATCATCTTCTGTACGATCATACCTTTTAATTATTCCTTGACCAATTCTATCTCCTTTTTTAAGATAAATTGGTAAAGGTGAAAGATTAATCATTTGGAAAAATATTTCTCCTTCATTATCTGGATTATTATAATAATCTGCATCAATAATTCCTACGCTATTTGCAAGAATTAGCCAATTTTTTAATGGACAAGAACTTCTTACACTGAGTTCAAGGTATTGATCAGCATCTAATTTACATTTAACTCCAGTAGAAACAAGAGTCGGTTTAGCTTTTAATTTTTTAGTAATTGCTGCCATTTCATCCAAACTCACAGGCTCATCTAAATCTCCATGAATTTCAAGTGCAATGTAATCAGCAATCTCATCCATTAAGCTTTCCATTGGCGGAACAACAATATCTTCAGCTACTACAAAATCATATCCAGCACTATACATGGTTTTACGCGCAGGCATATCAAAATCAATATCATTAAAACGATTTACTTTTTCAAACTTTGCCATTAAAAAGCTACCTCATAATTCGGAACGACTTCCTGCTCCGGCTCTTTCTCTTCATTAAACTGCAATTTAGCTTTTACCACTTGATATTCATCAATGATTTCGCCCTTTGCTTTTGTATATTTTGTAGTATACTGAAAATTAACCAATTCGCATCCAGGGGTTTCCTGAAGCTCTTCTCTAAGAGCCAATGCATCTTCAACTGTTGGAACTCTATAAGTATTAACGACATTCAGTAAATATCTCATTTAATTTATCTCCATTTGAATTTTATTTGTATTATATTTAGTTGTTTCTTCTGTTGAAATTTCTTCAATAATTCCTTCTAAAAATTTCCAATTTCCTATGAAATGTAAATTATAACAATTCTCAGTATAACAAGTATTCAATAAGAAATTAGCAAGATCAGACATAGGAACAGCTTCTTGAGTTTCTAATTTATCATCTTGATAAAATAAAACATGCTATTGACCTAAGCCTGGATCAACTCTGCATATAATTTTATTCATATATAACTACTCCATCTGTATAATCAAAAAGATATAAAACAGTAGCAAGATTATTATCTTTATTATGAACCCAAATTTCAATAGCTCCATTATCAAGAAGTTCATAACTATATACTTTATCAAAAGCTTTTAAACATTCAATTAACATATTACCCAATGAAGTGTCCTCTCCTGGGACTTGAATAATTTGAGGTTTTCTTTCAAATAAAGTAAAATAAGATATTTCTTCTCCATATAATAAATAATAATTTTTATCTAAAATACTATTTACCATATCTTTAAGATCATTTATTTTTGCTTCATCAAGAGGTTCTGATTGAGAAATAATACTTTTATTTATTTCATAAAGGTTCATTTTTAAACCACCATCGGTTACCATTTTTTTATCAACTTCTTTAAAAGAACTAGAACCTTCATTCCAAACATAAAGTTTATTTTCATCTTTTACATAGAAAACTTCTCCATCTTCATGGTTTTTTAATTTTTCTAAAATCTTTATATTTTCAACTGTTACCATATTCATTTCCTTTCTTTATAAATATAATAACATATTTTTTAATTAATGTCAACATCATCCCAATCAATATCTCTACATTTAATAATATTCTGATTTGAAGATCCTCTCATCTAAAGAGTAATATCTCGTTCTGATTCAATAAAACGCCCATCAACTATCATTTCGCATTTCTCTAAAATTTGTTTAATACGTTGAACATTACTGCTTTTCTTTAATTCGTTTAAAGTATATCCTGTCCATATATAAATTTTAGTTTTAGGAAGTTTTTCTTTAATTTCATTTACAATCATTAAAGTAAGAAATTGATTATCAGGACAAAGAGGCTCGCCGCCCATAATACATAAATCTCTATGTATATTATTAGCTTTAAGCGCCTTCATTAAATTATCAAGTGTTTCACTAGTAAATTCATAACCACCTTCTGGATCCCATGTTTCTGGATTATGGCAGCCCTCACAATGGTGAGGGCAACCTTGCTCAAAAAATGAAACACAAACTCCAGGAGCGGCAGAAAAATCATTTTTAATCATTCCCGCATAGCGCATGAGTCTATATCTCCTTTAGTAAAATATCTAAATAATAAGGAGCCTATTGAATTACCAAGTATCACAATTACTAAAAATAAAATTAATTGCCAAGAACAGACGCGCGCTGAAGCTGCATAACATATATCGGCAACACAGTGTTCAGCGCCAAATAAGATGAAAGCCGGCACGCATACTAAAATCATATAATCTTTCTTTTGTTTAAACGCTTCAACGGCCGCATAAATAAGGATGCCGCATATAATAGCATTAAAGAAAGATATATATAAAGGTGTATTTAATTTATTCTACATTAATTCTACTGCTTTTTCTGTTGGATAAAAATATAAGAATAAAGATCCAATAAGATTTCCTAACAAAATTAGCAAATTTTTTATAATACCTGTGTAACCAACTTTGCCTGTATATAAGTTTAATTTAAAATTACAAACGAGAAATAAGCCTACAGAAAACAAAACTGCACCAGCAATTCCTCCAACTTTTAAATTTATATAGGCTCCTATTGCTATAGCTATTCCAGCTAAAATACTTTTTATCATTGTTCCATATACCCCGTATGTTTTACTCTATTATGAACTTCATCTTGCTTACCAAGATTAAATGCTGTAGTATAATTACCAGTAAGATAACCAGTAACTCTTCTTAATTGCTGAATATTGTGGCTACCACATTCAGGACAGAAATCATTAAATTCTCCTTCATATCCACAATCAAGACATTTATCATTTGGCACATTAATTGCAAAGTATGGAATATCTTTATCCATAGCATAATTAACAAGAGTTTCAAGCGCATCAATATTTTTCCATACGCTTTCTTCAAGTTCTACATAAGTAATACATCCGGCATTACTATATCCTGTTAATTGACTTTCAATATCAATTTTATCAAAAGGACTAAGTTGATGCCATACAGGGACATGCATACTATTAGTAAAGAAATCATGATCTGAAACATTTGGAATAGTTCCATATTTCAATCTAAATTTCTTCATAGCTGTATAGCAAAGATTTTCTGCAGGAGTATAATAAACTCCAAAATTTAATTTATATTGTTCTTTAAATTCAGCACAACGTTTCTTAAATAACGTTTCAATACGTTTAGCAAGAACCATACCCTCTTCAGTAGTATGATCTTTTCCAATAAGAATTTGAAGTGTTTCAGCTAGTCCTAATTGCCCAATAACAACAGTACCATGTTTCATAGCACTTCTAATTCCTTCTTCTGGAATATATCCTGCCATTGTTCGATTTTCCCACATAAACTTAGCTGCACTTGGTGATTGTGCACATATGTGTTCAAATCTTTCAATTAATTCGTCTTTAGCATCATGGATTGCTTCATCAAGTATCTCCATAAAAATATCAATTGGATCTCCACCAAAATCAATATGAGCAAGTTTCACATTACCTGGTCCACCATATGCATCATAACCTTTAGCTTTTTCCATAGCTTCCATAGCCAAAGTTGGCATTATGATAGTGACAGGACATATATTACCTCGTCCATCCTTGAGCTGCCCTAGCCCATTGATGTCTAATCCATTAGCCGTTCTACACCCCATAGTTGAGAAATACGTTCTGGGGTCTCCCACATCGTATCCGGCATTGTTGCTCCAATCCACGTTGGCATAGTTTGGATACAATCTCTTGGCGGTAGACTGTAAAGCTAATCTGAATAAATCGTAGTTGGGATCTCCTGGTACACGGTTAACTCCTTTCATACATTGGAAAATGCCACAAGGAAAGATACTTGTAAGATGTTTACTTCCAAGACCTTCAATAGATACTTTTAAAAGTTCTGAAGTAACTAATCTTCCTTCGGCAAGTGTACAAGTTCCATAATTAATAGAAGTAAATGGTAATTGATTACCACTTCTACTTTGCAAAGTATTAAGATTATGATACATGCCTTCAACCGCTTGATGCACTTCTTTTTCAGTCATTTCACAGGCATACTCATAAGCTCTTTTATGTTTCATATAAGCGTCGTCTTCAATACTGATTTGAGTAATATCTTCTTGTTCAAGAAATTCTATAACCCAGCCTCCAGAAGCTTCTTCGCACCATTTTAATCCATCTTTAAAATGTTTAAAGAAAGATTTACGAACATATGGGACCATAGTCCAATCAAGATGTGTAGCGCTTACTCCACCAAACTGTTGTAAACTTTGAAGCTGAAAAATAACTGCAACAAGTTGAAAAGCTGTATTGACAGAACCAGCCGGCCGCACATCTGTTTGTCTTGTTTTAAATCCATTAGCAAGAAGATCATCAAATGGAATACTCAAACAGTTATGCATACCAACTGCATATGCATCAAGATCATGAATATAAATTCTATTATTTAAATGATTCTTTGCATGTTTAGGAGAAATTAAATTATCAAGTGCATATTGACGAGTCATAACCCCAGTAGCTTCGCCCATGCGGCCACCGAATGATTTTTCATCAACATTTGCATTTTGATTTTGTACATTAGATGCAGTAAGTTTTTCTCCAATAGCATCAAAGAATGTACTTGAAGTTGCTCTTGCTACTTCTTTTCTATATCTATATCTAATATAGGCGCGCGCTACATCACGGCGCTCAGATCTCATAAGATAATCTTCAACAAGATCTTGAATACGTTCAACACTAAGCATTTCTGCTTTTGGATTATTAAATAAAACTTTTGCGATAGATTCTACTTCATCAGCAATATCTGTTGCAGTATCAGTTTCATATAATATTCCATCTACTTCAAGGAAGGCATTATTAATAGCATTTACGATTTTCTATTTATCAAATTCTACTATATCGCCATTTCTTTTTATAATTTGAATAGACATATAAACCTCCACTATATATTCTAAATATTTTTTAGGGCCATACTATATATGGTTTTCAATATAAATTATTTATCTTTTGCCGTCCAATCTCTCGCGAACTCCAGAATCCGCCTCCAACTCTTCTCGAAGTCAACACTATTTTCATTTTTAAGAGTTTCATATTCGAAAGGAAGATAACTAAAATCTTCATCGTCAGCAATATATCTTCTATAAATTTCAGGTATATCAGGATTTTCTTCTCGTTGTAATTGTCTAATTAATCTTGTTTTACCTTTTACATCAAGATAAAATACTTTTAATTGAATATCATCATGAAGAAGAATATTTTCTATTCCCTCTGGATTTAATACTGCAATATTTATTCTATTTGGATCTAGTTCAGATTTTGCTGTTCCATAAAACCAATCATTAAATTCTGATACTTCAAGAAAATCATTTTTTAAAACTCGTGCAGCAAACTCTTCATTAGTTAAAAAATGATAATTAATTCCATTTTTTTCATAATCTCTTGGCGGTCTTGTGGTACAAGATACTATCGTATGAAAAATTGAGGCCGGCGCTGCTCCGGCCTCATATATAACTTTATTCATTATTGTATCTTTACCAGAACCCGCTTCGCCAATAATTGCAATTATTTTATACATTATTCATCCTCTGCGAATCCTTTTGCTCTTTCGGTCTGAAGAATAATATCTCCATTTTCATCAATACTTTCAATTTTGTATAACTGATGACCACTTGAGCTTGCATATTTCTTTGCTACAAAATTATCTTCAGATCTAATTCCCATAACGACAATCATACTTCCACGATTAAACCATGATTTTTCAACCACATGTTTAACTCCATCGGCACCTTTTTGAGAAATCTGCTTATCAAATAATGCAAAATATTCTTTTCTAAATTTGACAGTTACAACCCCTGAAGTTGTTAATAAACTAACTGTACTCTTTACTTTATTTTTTGCAATACAAGTTCCACAAATTTTATTCAATTTAAAGATGTTTATAGTCTTACCGCCGCGATGCCATACTTCTTCAACTACTGGATATGGTTTAAGATCTTTAAAATCTACAATTCCATACTTACCCTTATTCAGATGTGCCAACTCATGCTCATGGTAATAGAAACACAAAGCTTCCATTTCCCAATGAGATAAATTACCATCTGCATATTTTTTCCAGTCATCTAAAAAGATTTCATCATTTAGAGTTTGAAGAATTTGATCTGAATCTGCTTTAATCCATTCTCTAAAAACATCCATCCAACCTTGATAATATTTATCCCAAACTTTTGCATTAAGATGATAACCATCATAATTTTCAAATCCTATATCCTGCAAAAAGTTCATTGCTCTATCATCAAGATTATATTCTACATCAGCTGCCGTTTTTCTACATTTTGCTTTCAAATAACGAGTAAACTCATATATTCTTCTTGCATTCTTTCTTTCTTCTGTATCAACTGGCAACATATTTCTTTTCATCAAAGTCGGAAGATTTTGTAACGTCAATCGACTTTTCTTATCACATGTTTCATAAATGAACCATGCCATACACATTTTACGATCCATCATATCATCAAAAGCGCCACCTTTAATTAAAGAAATCATTGCTGGTTTCTTCGGCTTAACCCTCTGATAATAATCTTTAGGTGAACTATATGGACGATTTTTTATTGTTGCTTCAATCAAATCATCATTGATATTAAGCATTGCTTTCATTCCATATAATATTCTATTATTCTTTGCATCTGGTAAGAAACCATAGTCAGAAGAATTAATATTAACAAGACTCATATTAATTCCTGCTTCAATAATTTCACCCATAGCTTTTGCTATCTTAGAATAATCTGTTTGCCCACCATTCTCTGGATCTGTTGCCCCACTATTAACAATAAGACAAGCTGTATTCCAATAAATTGGATTCCAATGTGTTGCTATATATAATGTCTGAACACCAATAAATGAATAAGCTAATGCATGGATAATACTAAATGAATATCCCATCTGAGGTCCTGCCCCATATTTCCATACATATTCACCTAATCTTTTACTTGATGCCTTATCCAAAACTTTTTGATGAAGTTCTGGAATTTTACTCATTTGTTTCTTACCAACAATCTTACGAGCCGCATTTGCTTCTCCCAATGAGAAATTACATATGTGTTCATCCATAAGCATTGTCATTAACTGTTCCTGGCTCGGCGGCACACCATATGACTTTAGGAAATATGGTTCAAGATAACGCTGTTCATCTTTCGTTAAACCCCAGTTATCCATTTCCTTATACCATAAATCTATATTCTTTTTATTACGAACATATTTATCAAGTGGCCGCATTTCGCCTTCTTCGCCCATCAAACGCATCAAACCATTCGCATCAGCCATCTCTAAAACTGTATGAGGCTGAATTTTTTTTGCCGCTTGCGCGCCAACTGGACTATCAAATTGAAATGTATTTATAACTGAAACATTACTTAATGCTTCCCATATTTTTTCATCATCCAACGGAATTACATTCGGATGAAAATATTTATCATATATTTCTCTAAGTGATAAATTACTTGGTAACTCACCATCATACTGCATAAGTTCAATCGCTTGAACCAACTTATCCTGAACTTCAGTTACAAGAAAATCATACTTAGTTAATCCCATATATTCTGCATCATGCAAATCATATTGAGTAATAACTTCACCATTCGGAGTTTTCATAAAAGCACTATGTTCAAATGGATCACCATTAAACAAAATAACTCCAGATGCATGACTTCCTCTTTTATTTACAAGACCTTCAATCGCAAGCATAATCTCCAAAAGTCCAGGATACTTATCTACTTCTTTAACGAAAACGGCAACTGGCCGGCGCTCTTTTTCTTTATCACCATAATAAACTTCTTTTATTGACCAGGTAAATCCTCTTTCTTCTGGAATTAATGATGATATATATCTTGCATCATCAACATCAATTCCTTCTGGAAAATCTTCAGATCTATATCCTCGACAAGCGGTTAATACTGCGCTTCTTGATCCTTCAGTTCCATATGTAGCTATCAAAGTACAACCAAGATTTTCTTTTGCCCATTCTTGATCTGTCTCAAGCCATTGTCCTCTTTCTTCTTTAATTTTCTGAAGAATTAATGGACGTTTTGACGGACAAATATCAATATCAATATCACCTAGCTCAACACGCTCTTCATTCAAATATCTAAAGAATGGAAGATCCCACTGAATCGGATCAAGCTGAGTTATTCCCATAAGATAATGATTTAATGCCGCACATGAAGAACCACGTCCCGCACCAACCATTGATCCGCACTCCCAGATTAAATCAATATAATGCTGAAGAGTATTAGGATAACGAAACATATTTGTTTCAAG
>AUXO010369232.1_pt1 | contig 66376 bp, 56 predicted proteins | sample 768731 | NCBI WGS metagenome assembly AUXO01 (sample SAMN02715735, study PRJNA202380) | gut metagenome | biome: sheep rumen | host: Ovis aries | place: New Zealand: Palmerston North
CTTGTTAGTCCACTTTCAGCATCATGGGATTTTTACAGGAAGGTGTTATATCACCACGAAAATCGGTAAAAAACCCTCAAAAAACCCCATTTTTCGTAATAAACCGTGCTGAATTATTTTTTTGGCAAAAAAGGGCGTTTTTGGGGCTTTAATAAAAATGTTTTTTACTGAAAAAGTTGTCAATTTCCACTGAAAGGGTTGTGGTTCCCATTTAAAGTTATTCCATCTGAAACAAGTTTGAAAATTAATCAGTTATAATTTGAAACTTTTCCTTTAAAAACAGTTGCAATTTAAAAAAACCATCTATCTTTGCGCTCGCAAATTAAAAACGATGAAAATTCTGAGCATTTTTGCTCGTAGTGTGAGAATTTTATGTAAATTTGCTACGGACCTAAAAATACATATTAAAAAGAAGCAGACAGTAAATTAAACTACATTGGGTCAGGTAATACTGGCCATAAAAGAAATAGATGAAGTTTTTTTGAAGCTCCACAAAAATGGTTGCCCACCTGAAATAAGTCTAGGTAGCGGAAAAAATACTTTGTCGCTCACTAACCCGAAAGGGATTGGTGTGCGATTAAAAGTATTTTGTATACCTACCTAGAAAGGTGGGCAACCTGTGGAGGTTACATTAGAAATTAGTTGCACCCTTCCCTTGAGGGTTTTCCAGGGAACCATTTCCTAAATATTATTACATTAATCACTTAACTTTGTGAAAAATTTACATTTTACTGCATCCGAAAATGCCGGAATGCAGAAGGGATTCCTAACCGCTTATCAATCAAGCGTAAACAATTTTATGTCCAGCATGTTAGGGGTGGGCTGCGACATTGATTCTACTAGCTTTGCTACCATCGTACTAGACCTTAAAATCCATACGGGACTGGCGTACAATAAGCTTCTAAATTACAAGAATAAAATCAGTACTATTTTGCTAGAAGCGGACCCAGAAGACTTACAGCAGTGGATAAAAACGTTTTATACACTGATTTGCATACAGTTACTGGGGTCGCTACACTATTGTATTCTGGTGGTGTTAAATAGGCATCCTGAATATGCGGATTTTACTGCCAAGGATGTCTACAATAGGGTTTCTAGATTTGTAGAGCACCCCACTCAGATGGAAAATGCGGTATATGGGCCGATAGACATGTGCGAGCTTTATATACTGAACAGGCGTTTTTTCCACTTGCTAAGGAACTGCTCTATGCTACTGGTGAAGCGCACCGATGAGGATGTAATCCGTATCTTCCGCCAGCGCCTGGAGGAATACCGGGTGCAGAATGGAACGGAGCAGATAAAACACGTGAAACGCATCTGCAACAGTGTATCGGAGAATGAAAAACTGACGAAAGGACAGTTTCAGCAGATCTATACCATCATACTCAATGAAATAGACGACCCCGTTCTAAGGCGTATTATAGATGTACATGTGGAAAATCCCGTAAGTCTGATAAAAGCGCTCCGATCTAAAGGCTACGGTGAAGAAGTAATGGAAGAGGTTTTCTGCGCTAGCATCAAGCTGGAAGAACTGGTGAGAATCTTTAACCAGCTGGAGGCTCCTGAACCACTGAACTACCAGCAGAAACTCCAGGCTTTCCTTACGGAGTGTGTGAAGGATATTCAGGCTGGACGTTTTTCTAAAGATGGGGAAAGTCTAATCCGGAGTAGTAACGAGTGGTTTTTCGTGCACCGTATCTTTTTGGAAAAAAACGTGAAGGTGCTTTCCCTGCGGAAACCGTTTGTAGAGATGCTGCAGTCTCTACCCATTAAGGTGAGCAAGCTCCCTTCAAGCCCGAATAACCTGAACCGGATAGCGCAGGAGTTCAGGGAAAGGAACTACCCAAACTGGGAGCCGGTGGATGGTCGTTCAGGTGGGAAGCATGAACGTTGCCTAGAACTAGGTGGTGCAGCACTGAAAGCGTATGAAAAGCATAAGAAATTACTGAAATAATACTCTTAAATACACATTTCAGAACACAAATACACATATCAAAACACATTTTACAGATTTAGGGAGGTGAAAGCCTCCCTTTTTTATTACCTCACACTCAAAATTCCCTTTTTTCACTGAAAATCCCCCATTTTTCTCAAAAATGTGTTTTGAAAAGTGTATAAGTATTTTAAAAAGTGTTCTGTGCAATAATTTTATTGGTACCCCCCAAACCTGCCATACCTTTGCATCATCAACAAACGAAAAAGGTTGGCGCCGACCACTTTCCGCTGTTGTATGTTTAAAAATTAATAATTAAAAACGTACAAAAGTATGGCATTAACATTTAGTGGTATCTTGAATACCGTAAAACCTATGGAGACCTACCAGACTAAGAACGGTGACTCCATCAAGAGCCGGGAGGTGGTAATATCTACCGTGGAACAATATCCACAAGTAGCTTCGTTTACCCTGAGAAATGATCTGGCAGAGAATTTTAACTTACAAGAGGGAACTATCGTGACTGTTCACTTTGAGCTGAAAGGCCGTTACAACCAGAATGCAGACCGTGTTTTCAATGAACTCCGTGCATGGAAGATTGAGAAAGGAGGCCGAGTATGAAAAGGCATTACCTGCTTGTGATTCAGAAGAAGAAGCAGAAACAGACACCTCTGCAGCAGCTTCAGCCTTATTTCAAACCGGGAGCCTATATGGTGGCAGTGCAGTACCTGACCTGCCTGGGAGTGACGTATGCAGAGAACCTCTGTGCAGCCTGGCTGGAGTATGAAAAAAAAGGCTGGAAAGCTCAGTTCCGCGAAGACCTGATGCAGTGCATCTATGAGCTGGGTGTGGAAGAGTGGCTGAACGTTACAAACAAATCAAATTTAATCAAAAAACAAAAATCATGGAAAATCAAGAAAATAATACTGAGAAAGAACTACTGTATAGTGTGAGAGGACGCATGAAAATCTATAAAGACGGCAGCGCAGATTTTCGCCCAGAATCTGGGGAACGTAGACTCTATGAAACCGTGGGAACCCCGGTGAAAGACGGGAACCTGCAGATGAGTGCCAACAGCTACAAGGTGCAAGCCCTGGTGAGCCGCAAATGCACAGACCCTGCAGCTGAACTGCGGCAAAAAGTGAACCAGCTGCTGGAACCACTGGATAAAGCCGTGGAAACGGAACGACTGGAAAGAGCCACCCTCATAGGGAGCACGCCTCACGCCAATGTCTACGCCACAAAGGATAAAATACAGGTGGTTTTCACCGTTTCCAGGAATGAACCGAATCCGGATCTGGCTAGCATAGACCCGAAAATAGCCAAGAAAAATGGCATCAAGCTCACGCTGAACCCCGATGAGACCATCGTTAAAGAAATAGTACCGGTATGTTCGATTATCAGCTCGAATTCTCAGACCCTACGCTCCAAATCCACTCCGAAGAAGACTACCGTAAAATAACCCGTACGGAAGATCTAGAGACTTGGTGCCGCGATACGCAGCGGTACAAGGAGCTGGACCATGCTGCGCAGGAACAAAAGGAAGAGACAGGCCAGGATTACCACAAACTGGCCGCTCTTTCCAAAAACCATCTTCCTAAAATTATGTGGCAAGCCACTTTCCCTTACCGAAGAAGGAAAAAGGAAGAAGCCCTGGCAAATGGTCTGTTTATACTGGATTGGGATGGAATCTTTGACCGTAAAGTAGAAGAAGCTTTACAAGAGGTATTCGACCTCTATAAAGCGCAAGGAAAAGATTTCATCCGGGACGAGAAGGTGATGGTGATTCACTGGACCCCTTCAAGGCATGGCATACGGCTGGTGTGCCAAGCGAATATAAACCTGGACATAGGTGGAAACCAGCGAGCGCTGGCAGAGCGCATGGGAATACCTGAAGCGCAGTTCGACAAAAGCGTAAAGGACTTAAGCCGAGTGAGTTACGCGGTGCCTTACGATGACAACTGGACAGTCTATCTGGACAAAGCGGTCTTTACTTATTTCAATGAAGAATACTCCCGAAGGTGGAGCACTTTCGGGAAAGAAGCTGGGTACTACCCGGTGCTGAAAAGTTCTGCATCTTCCAGTGCAGCATCTTCTGGAGATGAATCTTTTAGTAGTCAATCTGCTGAAGGCGGATCTTCCGGAGCTGAATCTTCTGGAGGTGAATCCTCCGAGGCTGAAAAGCTGGTGTACAACGGCATACCCTACTCCGACATCATCCAGCGATGGTGGAAGTTCAACAATGGTGGAATGGAGCCTATGAAGAGCAACCGAAACACGCTGACCTTCGAGCTGGCTTGCAACCTGCGGCACATCTGCGACTTCAACCCCCAGCTGCTGAACCGGATCATCCCCAACTACGATGGCTTCCCTCAGGAAGAAAAGATGCGCTGCATAGAAAACGCGCTGAAAGAGAAAGCCACCCGTATGCCGCCCAGACTGATTCAGGTGCTGAACTCCATCAAGGCAGAGAATGTGGACAAGCCGGAAATCATTCAAGCCCTAGACGACGTGGAGGAGCAGGATGAAATGTTCTATCTGGAGAAACTGAAGGCGCTGCCCATGGGGGTGAAAGACTCCATGGAGGGAGTAAAACCCAGCCTGGGAATGGCCATCCTCATAGGTATAGGCCCCTTCATAGGCGGTCTGGCCACAGGGATAAGACTCTTTGTTCATGGGAAACCGAACCACCTGAACATGCAAGCCTACATAACGGGTGAAGCGGGTTCCGACAAGAGCGAGATGAGACCTCTCTATGACCTGTGGACCTGGAAACTCCAACTGGAGGATGCCACGGCACGACGGCTGGAAGAGGAGTACGAGGAACAAGCACGAATGGCGAAGAACTCCAAGCAGCAGCCTAAGAACCCTCACCCTGCCGTGCGGTGCCAAAGTATGAGAACCAGTAATGCGATGCTACTTTACCGACTGAAATACAGCGGTGGAAAGCACCTGATAAGCTTTACCAGTGAGAGCGACCTTTTCAGTCAGAACGCGAAACAAAGTTGGGCAGACACCTCCGTACTAGTACGACTGGCCTATGATGGAGACCGTTACTCCAGCGACTATAAGAGCGATATGGCAGTGAACGGTGTGATAGACGAAGTGCTCTGGAACATGACCCTCTGCTGTACCCCTGATGCCCTGTATCGTTCTGTTCGAAATTACACAAATGGAGAGGTAACCCGACTGGCAATAGCTCGCACTCCGGACAATACCTTCTCGCCCCTGGTGGATTATGGACAGCGTTCCGAGGAGGCTGAGCAAAACATCAAAATCGTAGCAGAACTGCTGATGCAGATGCAAGGTGATGTGAAGCTCCCCGAACTGGAAAACCGCTGCAGAGAGTGGCTGGAGAAAATTCGTCTGAGCAAGCTGAAGAACTATGACCGAGTAGGTGCACAGCTCCGAATGCGTACTGCAGTAACAGCCATGCGATACACCTGCTGCCTGATGCTCTGCTGCTATGCACAGTGGTTGCTGGAAAATCTAGACTGGAAAAAGGGTGCCAAGTTCAAGTGGACTCACGGTTGTAAAACAGCCTTGGAATTCTTGAAAGCTCACCCTAAAGCGGTGGAAGAACAGCTGCTCCAATTCCAAACAGAGGATATGCTAAACAATTTTGATGTGATAGCCGACTACATTCAAGACACCCTGGAGTTTTACTTTAAGGATAAGATAACAAATGCCAAAGAGTCAAGTAACTACATGATGGGTGAGCGAATCCTTCAAGGGAAGAACGACGACTACTATAGTCAGCTTCCTAATGAGTTCACGGTGGATGAAGCAGCTAGAGTCAAAGGAAATGGAGCCAGCATCAATTCTGTAAGGCAGATGCTTAAGAACTGGAAAAAGCAAGGATTAATTAAAACCATTTTGCCAGGACGGTACCAGAAATTAAGGGGATAGGTCACATTGGTCAATGTCAAAGTGGTCAAACTTAAAATTAAACATTTAAAACACATGAAAGAACCAAGAGGAATGCGGAACTGTAATCCGCTAAACATAAGAAAAACTAGTGAGAGAAAAGTCTGGCAAGGCCAGATCATGAATGTAAAAGAGAAGGATTTCTGCACCTTCGCTACCCCAGCCTACGGCTACCGCGCTGCGTGGATTCTGCTGGACAACTACCAGCTGTGGATGGTGCAGCACGGAAAGAGCTACTGCCTGCGGAACATCATCAGCCGATGGGCTCCAGCCAGTGAGAACGACACACGCACGTACATCAGCCGTGTTAGCAAACTCACGAACATAGACCCCGATGAGCTGCTCAAGGCACCCTTCCTGGACACCCAGCGCTTTGTGGAGATCATAGCTGCCATGACCTGCGTGGAGAACGGCATCAGCATGAATCAAGTGCCAGTGGAGTACATTCGTGAAGGCTTCCGCCTAGCTTTCGGAAAGATCAACGAAGTTTAAACACAAGAGAGAGATAAGATGGAAAACAAACCTCAAATGGGTTGACTCCCATTTGAGGTACAACAAAAACAATTTAAAAATTAAACATTATGATTTGTAATAAGTATTATAAATTAACTAGAGATAAGATTAATTTCTATTTTCCTGATTTAAAGGAGTGTGTCTTTACTGAACAGTATAAGAAAGACAGAGGAAGAAACCGATTTGAAATGCCAGAAGGAATAAAGTACAAGAAAGCACAGCCTATGTTCCCCGTGGAAAATGAGCTTTTCAACAAGCTTTCCTTTAAGAGCCAGATGATAGCTGCATCTTTATTCCAACTCTTCCTATACAGTGTGGACAAAGATTATCCCGAAGTAATCTGTACAGAGATAGAGGGAGGCAAGTACCTAAAGTTCCAGCTCTTTTATTTCTACACCTATGACTTCATGAACCTCCCCTTCGTGTATTATGAACCCATGGAAGTGATAAGTAAGAAGGAAGCGTCTAAATACCTTATCCGTATAGATCTGGACTAGCCCCTGCTTACATTAGAGAATAATTAATTGAGTCGCAACTGTCAAATAAAATTTTTTCGTACTTTTATATTTGTTATTATTTAAATTAATACATTCGAATTGCTTGGAACCCATCCTATGTGATATAGGGTGGGTTTCTTAATCATTAAACAAGTAGCATAATTAACAAATTCAAAATAAAACCAATCACTATAATTGAATAATACCTGAAAGGTTCTGTCTTACCTAAGCCAAAATCAAGGAAGTGTAGAAGTCTAGTAAAATATGATTACTTCAAAATTTGAAGTTTATTTTTTTTATATACATATTGATAAGTGTTTTCTCTTCCAAGTACAATTCCAAGAAGGTATAGTGCTTTTCTAAGGACCTCATTGTCATACTTCTCCTTCAATCTCTCAATAAAAACGTCTAATTTGGATCCAAAATATGGTTTTTCATCACGTATTCCATCCGCAAAAATATACTTCAATGTCAGATATAATGGTGCTATTTTATAAAAACCTTTTTGGACCTTTTCACAATGTTTCAAGAATTTACTCTGACTTTCTATTATTGTCAAGATTTCACTATATTTGATGTCCGGTGATTGTTCAAAAATAAGTTTACCCACTCCACTTCTAGTCAGCGATATATCAACATAGGATTTCCGCTCATAATTCAATAAAGCATGAATAGCATCCAATGCAAAGCCCCTATTATCTTTCGGGTAACTTTGATGGCGTTCATATCTTAGAAGATAATACCATATACTATTATTTCCCTGTGGAGATAACCCCAAGAACGAATCCTTTATAACAGTCTCTAATTCCTTTTTCTTGATAAAAGTTTTTGGATGTGGTAAATCAAAGATAGCAAATATATTATCTACTCCCTTTTGAGCATCAATAATTTCATTTGCTATCTGAAAATCTAAATAATATTCTTTAAAAATCGGTTCACTCAATCTAATTTCTGGTGATAAAGACAAACCTATTTTAAATGAATCAGAATCTAAAGCATAAATATCAACAATGTCATCAACTTCAAAAGATGAGGCTGTTGGACTAATAACATGAAGAATAAAGTAATCAAGACTATAATCAAAAGGATTTGATTGCTTAAACAACTTATCCATCAATTTCTTATTTGAGGAAACTTCTTCAATAGTTCCACTGAATTTTATGGAAGGGCACTGAGTTTTCCACCTTCCATATTTAAAAATGTCTATAATATCATCCTTACGGAGTAGGAGTAAAAAATGATCATTCATATTGTATTATTGCCAATTAATAAATAAATCATTATTATTATCTTGAGTATCAGAAGAATCTTTGACTGTTTGTGTTTTAGGTAAATCGGAGGAAGTATCATCATCCAAATCCTTGTAAATGCACTGGTCCATAAACGAAGAAACTAAACGATTAAGATCAGAAGTGTATGAGATAACCATATCACCACGACTTCGTGTCAAAGCTACCATAAACAGCACTTTATCGCTTTCCTCATAGTGTGAAAATTCATCTACATGATTGCAGAATGGTAAATAAACTCGGTCAAAATCAAGTCCTTTTGAACTATGATATGTTATCAAAGTAATCTTCTTTTTATCTTCTGTAAAATCACCAAATCCATTTGCTACATATTGAATAGGAATCCCACATTGTTCAAAATAGGCATTCAATTCTGAATAATTATAATTACCATTACTGTCTTTTTTAAATATCCACTCAGACTTTCCTTCTATTGCTAAAACTAGATTGGCAAACTTTTGAATTTTACTATGGGTTGGAAGCAGAATACCTACACTTTCATCAATTTGAAGATATTCTTTTGCATCTTTCACTATGGAACTAACTTCTTGTGGTTGGTTAGCTCCCTTCCAAAGCCTAATCATGGGGTGCGTTTTTTTCATTGACTCTCGACCACTGGCAATCTTCATATTTGGCATAAACTTGTCAACAGCTTTTATAACAAATTTAGACAATCTATGAATCACTTTTAATGACAATTCATGTGATGATAAAATAGTTTCCAGTTTTCCTTGTGTACAAGGATGCAGTCCCCATATTGGGTCTTTTTCATAAATAGATTGATTGGGGTCACCGGCTATAATAACACGTCTTGCACATCTTTTCATTTTATTAATAACCTTTTCTGGCACATCTTGAACTTCATCACACAAAATGTAATCAAAAGGCTCCTTATAATAGCTATTGAAGAAATCATAATAAGTAACAACACTAATATCATCATACTTAAGTTCCTCAATGGCAGCTTGTATCATTTTTATCAAGGAATGAGTAAATTCAACAAAGATAATCTTTGTCTCCGGATTCTTTTCCTTAAGTTTTTTTGCTGCATAAAGAAGTAAAATTGTTTTCCCTGAACCAGGAAAACCTAATATTTGTTCATTATCACTGCGAACAAAGAGGTTCTTGAGAAACTCTCGTTGTTCTTTATCCAATTCATTTTCAGGAACAAGCCAATTCATTATGTTTATTCTTTAAAAGTTTAATTTTATTTATCTAAATCATCTTCAGAAATAAACCAATCACTTTTATCTCCATTCTTATTTATAAATACTAGGTTTTCTTTATTATAACCAACATTATATACTTTTTGGGGAGCAGAAGATTCAATTTTTCTTGCCTCATCTAATTTACCCAGCTCTCTTGCAACACTTACTAACCAGCCATAATCGACTTTTGAAAGTTGCCCTTCATGATATTTTCGCATCAAGATGTTATACGCCTGTTCAAATGAAGCATTTGCCTTTTCTTCACAACCTTCTTCTGACATGATTCTACCAAGCAAGATAAGCGCAGTTGTGGCATCAGCTCTAATTTCAAGAGCTTTTCTTAACATGACTTTTGCTTCATCATATTTACCTATAAGGTAATAATCATGACCTAAATTAGAATATGGGAAATGGGAATTTTTATCATGCTCTATTGCTTTCTTAAAAAACTTAATGGCCTTATTTAAATTTCCTCCATTATGATAAAGAACACCCAAATAATTATACATATCAGATTGTGGGTATAACTTTAACTGTTCTTCTAGAGTCTCAGCGGCCTGGAAATTTTGATCAGCATTTATATAAGCATCGCGCAAATTCTGAAGAGATTTTAATGTAGGTAAGCCACCATTCTTATCGGCAGAATTGTAAGCATCGCGAGCTGCTTCCATAATTTTCTTTTCATTATCAGTCAAGTATGTATTTGCAAAAGGATTTTCACTTATTACATTACACTCCACACCCAAGCATTTCGCATTTGCCTTTAAAAGTTTATCTGCATTCATTTCCAGTGTCACAATTATTTGTGTATTAGCTGGGAATGGTTCACCTAAAGGGTCTTCAATCTTAAGGTTTGCTAATAATTTCTTTTCATTTGTCACACATATAGGAATCTCAACAGATATCTTCGGATCATTCCCTGTAGAAAATTGATCAATGGTAACAGGAGAAAATGGTATTTCAGTTCCAGCTGGAATGATAGGTATTACTTGCTCACCTGCAGTAAGAATAACAATTGGCTCACTTGTTATTGGACGGACAACCATTAATCCAATTCCATTAGATAATAAAGAGTGTATAGCAGCACCTTGGGACACCAAAGACTGCAAATCTTGAGGAATAAGCACCTTTGTATTTCCCTTGAAAAAATCTTTTATACAATATTGAACAAATGGATTTTTAGAACTACCTCCTACCATCATAACATAATCTATCTCTTCCTTTGCAACATGAGCTTTGGAAATAGCAGAATTAATTGTGGCATAAACACTATTATATCGATTTTGTTTTTTTACCCTAGTTGAAGAAGAAAAAATACTCTTATTAAAAAATACATTCATCGTGTCAATAAAATCAACATATGACAAAGAGAATGAATCTTGTTTTAGTTCTTTATAGTCAGTATATATAGAAATAGGAATGTCAATTGTGTGTGATTTGTTGTGTTGCACAACATAATCTAAAGATGAATCATCCTTAAGTAGATATTCAAAATCTTTGCAGATTGCTATTTTCAATTTTTCTGCAACACCCATTAACTGCATTGAAATTATATCTAATTGGGAAGTAGTGTAATCATCTTCTGACATATTATTTAGTTTAAGAATCTGTGGAAGAAGATAATTGTAAGAGATGTAACGATCTATATCATTACCTCCTAACTCAGAAAATTGTGATATAGATATATTGCGAGAATGATAACCTTTGTGGTCAACACTAATTTCCAATATTGAAATATCACAAGTACCAGCACCAAAATCAAATACAAGAACTTTAGGATTATATCCGTCTCGAAGTTCTATAGGTTCTTTATAATACATATCTGGATTTATATATCCAAGGAATGCAGCATTTGGCTCATCTATCAGGTTTTTCCCTGTCATTAAAATACCATTTGCAGATAGTGCATCTAAAAGGTCCTTTCTTTGATTACTTTCAAATGATGCTGGAATACTAACAGCATATTGTATATCAGTAGAAAAATGTCTATCTCCACAAGCTCTTTCAATACAGCGCTTTAATTGTCTAAAGAAAAACTTTGTAGCATCTTGAGGTGATTTAATAACTGATTGCTTACTTTTAAACCAACGACGACCTAAATCTTTTCCCAGTTCCATCTTAAAGGAGTGCCAAATATTTTCACCAAAGACATAGTTAGGATTGCCTTTTAGTGAATAAGCTCCCTTACCTACTAGTGGGCCACCGTTTTTATTAACTGCAATGACTGTTGGAAACAATTCAGCTTCTACAATGTTGTTATCTGGCATTAATTGTGGCAAATCCAAACATTCACATACTATCTTTTTATTTACTTCATCATAAGTTGCCACAGATACAACTGTAGTACTAGTTCCAAAATCTATACCAACAAAAGTTTTATCTTTAATTTTATCAGTAATATTACTAGGAACCTGAAATAGTTGATTTAAAGTTAGATTATTAGACATATAAGTTGTTTTTATATATGAAATTTACTCTAATTATTTTACAAACATTTGCAAATTAGGATGAAAATAACTGCATTGAACAAATAGTAAATCTATTGTTTTTAAAAATCAGCATCAAAATCTTTTTTCAATATAGGTACTATAACGTTTACAAAAAAGTCTTTGACTTCTTCAATAGTTGGGATCCATTCTAGTTTCGTAATACCCCTTTCTGAAAGCTGAACTTTAAGTTCACCTCCATTATGGGCAATACGGGAATTTCTTAGTTTTTTAAAGTCTAAATACTTTTGGCAATTACTTCTAGCTTTCAGTGAAAGATTAATATTCTGGAAACCTTTATCATAATATTTACCATCTACTTCATAATAATAATATAGAGCTGCTACAACTAAAGTAAGTGTTGAAGAATCCTTGTTGGGTGCTTTCCACTTATTAGAATCATATAGTAGTGCTCCTGATTTCTGTTCAGATATATTCAACAAATAAGTGTCATCTTTACCTAAAAGAATGTGCTGATTAATCCGTTCTTTAACGATTCTATTATTATCATTTCTCTGTAGCTTGAATGCATTCATAATAAAGTTATCTTCTATATACTGTTCTAACCATTTAAGTAAAATGAGAATAAGACTAGACAAGGTTTCTGACTTGGATTTGTCTTTATCCAAAATCATTAGATCTATAAAATCATCTAAATCAGCTCTTTCTAATTCAGGTATTTGATTAAGAAATGAAACATATTTTCTTATGTAATCTTGAGAAATTGCATATTCTATTGTCTCTTTGAATTTTTTCAAATTAGCTTTTGTGTCATTCGCTGAGTAATTGAACTCCGGAGACTCTTTTAAAATATACCCTGCAATATGTTTATGTATTACACGATTTTCATCCTTTATATTTCCAAAGTATTCCTCTTCCAAGTTCCAAACTTTATTTGAAGCTGTAAACATTACAATCTGTGAGCCTCTATTCATCCTCAAAATAAACTCAGAAATTTTATGTCCAGTAAGTTCCTTATAATTTTTTAACTGCTGAGACTTTGTATCATGCAATGTCGCAAAATCCTCATCACATAATCTAAGGTCTAAAATGTAGCAATCAATCGGTTCTAAAGCCTCCTGTTCATTAATCCATTTTTCAATATCCTTTATTAGTTCTTCTCTATTCTTATTTTTATCAAAAACATTACAAACTTTTAGCGGTTTAGCACCAAGTTCCCCTAAATATGCATTCAATAACTTGTCCCATCCTTTATTATACTCATCATCTATAAGGGCAAAATTCTTATTAAAATTATATTTGCTAGAAAAATCATTAACTTTATCATATTGATTTATTACCCTATCTGCTGTTTGAGCCATAAGATATTTGTAATAAAGCATACATGGAAAATCACGCTGCTCAAGTTCTGGTTCTTTATTTTTAGGCCATTTTATAATTTCATGCCAACGTAGAATAGCCCATTCATTAGCTATAGAATGATGGCTACTATAATTAGCAGGTGCATCAATATGAATCCTACGCAAAAATTCATCATATTGGCTATCAGACATTATTTCTTTGTTAGTTAAATTTTTCAACAATGCTTCTATTCCTTCACTAGAACTAGTTGCAGGTACATAGACATGTGGGGTTACAAGGAATACGCCCAAATTAGAAAATTTAATTACTTCCTCTCTGCTATCTGGACCATAAAAAATAATATTTGCTTTGTTAAGATGAGCTGTCAGTTTTGCATCTTTAAATATTGACAATCTGATATGCAATGCAAGCCGAAGCCCTGTGTATTCCATATAATTGTCATAACTGAAAGAGAAAGGAAGAATTATAAAATCATATTGTTCCTCAAAGAAAGACTGGGATAGATAATTGGATGCAAAAGTATCAAAGTCTTCTGTATCTAATGGGTTTAACTTTAAAGATTCAACTTTAAATTCAAATCCTTCTATTTTTTTATATTTAAAATTTAATATATCGTCTGATGTATTTGAGTTATACAGTAGCAGAATTTTCATAAAGACATCTATTTATTAATGAACATTTTTTTTATCTCTTCCCTAATAAAACTTATAGACGAATCTGGGAATAAATTCTTTAAATTATCAATTTCTTCTATCTCTGGTACGTCTTCTGTTTGGAGTATACTATTTAGAGAAAAATGTGTAGACGGATTATTCAACTTCACTCTTAACTCTTGCATTTTCTCATTATCTTCATTTGTCTTATTTACTCTTTTTTGAAATTCATCGAGATCGCTCCTATAAGTACTTTCTATTTTCCGATAATATTTCCAAAGAAGTAATCTTGAACGAAGTAATAATGGAAGTTTCCAGTCTTTACCATATAATATGTTTAACAAGATGTAAGAATCACTTTTTTCCACTGATTTACTATATTTTTCAAAAAAAGAAATAGTCCTCTCCGAATAGAAGTCAATAGAATTAATTTTTAGAAGTTTACTCTTATTAGAAATTACATTTTGGGAAAAGCCACCACTAAATAAGATAAAATAGGATTTTGATTTTTCCATATATTTAGAAAAAGATGACATCAACCCATTTTGAGCCAAATAGGAACGATGTATTGCTATTATGTCATATCCATTCAGAGCATCAAAATCATATTCATCAGGAATAAGATGGTCAAAACTTGGAAGAGCCTCTTTACATTCAACACAATTTAAGAGCCTAGTCACTTGATTTAAATTCAAATGGTCAGACTTTCGCTGCTTACGGTCATCTATTAAAATTATATTATTCATATTAAAAATAGAATTTAAGAATATATTTGAATCCCTCACAGTCTGAATCCAATTTTGTCACACGTGGTGGACTGTTAAAATCATTATTATATAGATAATCTATACGGCAAGCGCATCGTTCATTTCGATGCCTGAAAAAACTCTCAATAGAAAAATCAGCCAAACTTTTAAGTTTTTCTTTTATACCTATAATTTGACCTTTGCCACCAACAAGCATTAGTTTATCATCGTCAGTAGTTTTTTCAGAGAAAGAGTTAACTTGAAGAATAGTCAACTCTATACATCTATCATCCACAAAATTAAGCAATTGGGATTTAATAACCACGTTAGGATATTGTGGCCTATTCTTGATATTATCTGCAATCAATACTAAAGCTTCTTTTATCTGAGATGTATCTGTATAGAAAGATATACCTTTCAAATGCTCCAAGTCTTCTTCCGATATTGAAAGATCTGGACTCCTAAATATTTCTTTAATGGCAAAATAAAGGTCATTATCCCTAAATTCTATGGAATGTTTGAAAAGTTCAACAACATCATCAAAATAAATTAAGTCTCGCCCTTTAATTCTACCCTTAGGCTGATTCTCTTCCGGCAAAAATGACAATGGCATAACCAGTGGCTGCTTATTAGGATTTTCATTCATCCACCTTTTTAACCACCCTTCAGGATTGCAATAACCAATTTGTAAATCCCGATATTCTCCCCAAAAATAATGATCACGCTTTTCTCTATTGGGTAATAAAAAATTGTGTATCAAAAAATAAAGGTGAATATTGAGGGACTTTAACTTGTCCAATTTGTAAGGTTCACTTTTTAGTTCACTCTGATAATCATTGAAAAAACTATCAAAATCTTTCCATCTATATGAACCGTCATTTAATTTCTCCCAACTATGTGTTGTATACTTTAAAGCTTTTTCAGGTAACGTAAACTGATTAAGGAAGGCTGCTACGAATTTTGGATCGTGGGTATTTTCAGAATTAGCTTGTTCTACATCTAATATCCACTCTTTTGGCATTGTTTTCAACTTGTCATCAAAAACACCATTCATTGCATCCCGAATCATCAATTCTGTTAATTTCTGCCTAGCAGCAATTGATATTCCAGGATAATTATATAATTTGTATAAAAAACGTTTTATCTCTTTACGCATAATTCAATCTAAGGTTAAAAAATTAGATTCAGGAATTATGTAGAAAATCCCATATGTTAATAACAGATTTATTTTGAGGAGAACTCAGGAGTTGAATAGCCTCATCAATACCACGGCTCTCCCAAACACTTAAAATATCCTCTGCTTTTAGTTCTTTTCCGTTTTCATCAATGATAGATTCAAGCATATTATCCAACATTGGTTTATGAAGCAAGTAAAACCTTTTGCCTTTTTCATTCTCACACAAAGAAATCTCAGTCTTATAAAGAACATCTGATTTCACACTATCACTCACGAAAACACGGACCTGTTTACCATTTATCTCAAAATAAGTGTACTCCTCACCCTGCTTGTTTACACCATTTTTAATAACAGTATTCAAGCGTTTCTCAAAATCTGATAGATTTAATGTTTCCAAAAACTTTAATCTAGATCCAGAAAACGGATTACTAAACTCAAAGGCTCCTCTAAGAATATCGAATTTTAGTTTTAAACGAAGGTACACAGGGTCATCAGAACCTTTAACCATCTTTAAATATTGCAATTTCCCATCAATGACACTCTCCAAATGGAAATTGCCTTTCACACGACCATTATGGTCTTTAAAATAATGAGGTATAAAACTAAAATATGCAACTATAGAACCGTAATGTTCCCAAATATATAAAATGTTTCTTAAAGACCTAACATATTTCTTTGAAACATTAAGCCGATTACTAACTATAAGGCCCGTTACCTCTTGTCTACTCCCCTTCTTTTCAAGCCTGGTCTTTTGGGGATTAATCTTGAAATTCTGATCTGCAATAATTCGGTGCAATTCTTTCCTAAACTCACTATCTTTTGCATAAACACTATGCATACTACTGAATGTAATATCATCAGCATATCGGGAGTAATTTAAGCCAAAACGTCTTGCAAGACCATGCAGTCTTCTATCCAATGTGTCACAAATCATATTTGTTATAATTGGAGATGTAGGAGCACCCTGAGGCAAAACATACCTAATCTTTGTCCCATCAAATGGATCTACCTCCTTTTTACAACAAAGGCCTGCTATAACACTTGCAACTTCCTTATTAAATGAAAAGGGAGGCAATTGTAATCTTTTCCAAACACGCGCCTGATCAATGCTAGTGAAAAAATCTTTCAGGTCTACATTAAAAACATAGTTTTGATTCAAATGCAATCGCGCATTGTCTACTACCGAACGCCCAGGGATAAATCCCATAGCATATGGAGATGGCTCATATAGCGATTGAAGAATAATATTTAAAAATGTTAAAATTGATTTTAAACCACGACTAGGAGCACTTATTGTCCTAAATTCACCTGGCTTCTTCTTGGGTATTTTAAAAGTTTTGTATCTAAAAACATCCTTATTCGGATTGCAATAATAACTAAGCTGACGTATGGAAAAAGGATAAGCCTTATTTCCCAATTCATCTGCTTTCACTTCATTAAGTAATATAAGCAGGTCTTTAATTGTCTCAATTTTATGGGCTTTGCCTTTGATAGTAAGCTTATCCATTTTGTATAAGATTAAATAAAAGAGCAATCTAGAACAACAACAGGAAATATTCTTTTCTTTGTATATTGAAGCTTGGCTTCAAGTCTACCTTTCATATCTCATAATAGACTATATACCTATAGGTATGCTAACAGAATAACGTTAATCCCTCCGGAGGAGAGAAAGACAGGCGAATACGCCTGTCAGTAATCAAAATTGTATTTCCTGAATTGTTATTCAAAGATCGCTCTTTCTATCATTCAAATGCAAATATACAATTAATATGCGAATTCTACTTTCGGATTGAAGAGAAAATCACACTTTTTAATCAATATTCCAATACGCATCTGGATCACCGTCAAACGCATCGTTAATTACATCGTCACTATATCCCATAACATCCTGGGCATAAGAACCTTCATACTCACCATAATGACTGCCGTAGCTATCATCATAACCCACGTAGATGTCTTCGTCAAAATAATCTGTCATAGCATTGTATTTATGGTTTTCTACTGCAAAGATATATGAGACCTGCGAACTCAATGTTCGCCTATGACATATTTATCCATCATTATCAAAAAACAAATTATGCAAGTGAGTTGATGATATTCTCCATCATTTCAAGAGTTTCTATTTCATCATCAAATATAGTCCTCACATGAAATTGCTTTAGATACTTTTTAAAATCATTTATTATCAATTCATCAGGGTGCTGTACAATATTCTGATATTTAGTTTCTAATTCTTTCCCTTTGAAAAAATCTTTATAAGTTCCGTACCCATGTTTTTCCCATGCATATGCCATCATAATTTTCAATATATCTAATGTTTGATATATAGTACGAAAATTCATAGAGAAACCAAATGAGAATTCCATATTTACCGTTAATTTCTCTTGCTCCATTATGCAGGCATAGCTTTTCTTAATATCTTCTCTATAATCCATCTTTTCAATACTGTTATTATTTAATTAATTCATTTTCTATTCATCATTAATATTTGCTTGGGATAGATTTGAGTCCTTCCATACAGGTACTACAAAATCTTAGTTTTGAGATTAAATAGTTTCTATCGGATGAAGCTCTATAGGGATTTCATATCTCTCATCCCCAGGTTATTCATCAAACACTCTGAAATTCTTAATTGTTAGCTGTGTATTCATGGATTTTAGGTTTTTCTCTGTCTTTTTGCAAATATACTATTAATATGCGAATTCTACTTTCGGATTGAAAAGAAAATTAGACTTTTTAATCAATATTCCAATACGCATCTGGATCACCGTCAAACGCATCGTTAATTACATCGTCACTATATCCCATAACATCTTGTGCATAAGAACCTTCATACTCTCCATAATGACTACCGTAGCTATCATAGCGTCGTTGATTTTTATACTTGTTCGAATATCTCGTATCTTTTATGGGAAGATTCGGATTTAAGTCATGAAAGTAGACTTCTTTTTCATTATTGTCTTTTACCACTCTGGTTGAGTATCGTCCTTTTCCTAAGAAATTCCAAACATCATCATATTCCACAGGTAAAACTTCCTCGCCCTTTTCGTTGATAATTCCCCACTTTGCGTACTTGCTAGGATTCTTTGTCCTGTCAGATTTTATATAGGCCTCAAGGTCGTTTTTTCCTTCGATTACCTGTGTATTTTCAGACGTAAAATCAAGGATAGCTTTCGTATTTCCCACTCGTCCTGAATCACCATGAGTTCGCACACGTGCAAGACCATTTTCAAATCCATCAATCCAGCCATACTTCCCAAAAGGTACAATTACATTCCCTTCAAGATCGAGAACTCCCCATTGATAGTCAATACTTTGTGCAACAATCACATTTCCATATTTTTTGTAACTTTTGTATTCCATTTTCATATCGCTGTATTTTTGGTTTTCTGCTGTAAAGATATATGGCACCTGCGAACTCAATGTTCGCTCCAAATATTTTTAGATACATATGCATTGAGCTGGCCAAGATATTCATGACGGAACTCATCATTCTTCAATTCCACGATAACAGAACGATAACTTTGTAAGTGATTCTTGGGCTGGTCTTATTAATTTATGCGACGCTGTCGCATAAGTGGCCAACTGATTCACAGCTCGAATTGCTCCAGTCTGTGTAATCTGATGAGTTTGTAAAACAAAAGTTGTCAACTCATCAAAAGTTGGAGTTTCTTTTTTTGCCCATCCCTCGGCAATGATAGTTAGTGGTTTAGAACTTGTTTCTTGGTTTCTTAAAAATTCCATTAATCGTTTCTAATATTATTCTTATTTGCTTATTGTCTCGTATCTTTCAAACATCTCTTTTATACGTTGCCTGATTTCATCCAAAATAGGTCCATCGGAGTGTAGCACAATGAGGTCTTTACCATATGAGCAGAGCAGACGGATGAGCTCGTAGTTCCTGATGCAGTCGATAGTATAGAATGCCCCACCTTCTAACTGGGGATATTCCTGTTTCATCTGTAATTCAGTTTCACCTCTAAGACGTTTCTGAGAACCATGAATGGGTTTAGTTTCAATGTAGTTTTTTGAAAAATCGCTTACCCAAAACAGAATATGCTCTATTGGGTAATTTTCAAAGTAGGTCACTCCCACTATATCCTCGAAACGCTCCATCAGGTCTTCTGGACAGGGTCTGTACGTCCATGTAGGAAGTGGCTCCACCTGATCTATTCTATCTAGAGCAAAATTAAGAACTTTATTGTCCTCATCCACAGCACCAAGTAGGAACCAACGGTCATTGTACTGCTTGAGTAGATAGGGATGAAATACTATGCTACGAACAGCTGTATTGGAAAAGGTATGATAAGACAAACGGATAACCACCTCATTAGATATACAATCAAATAGGGTACCTAAGAGGTTTGAGTTCTTTAGATAAGGATTGTTGCTGAAGCTGATGATTTGTCTTCGTTCTTCCAACCCCAGGCCAGACTTGAAACTCTCCAGCCATGTAAAGTTGTCCAAACCATCAAACTGTCCAATGGTACTAAGTACTTCCCGTAAAAGATTTCGTTCCTCACGAGTCAGTTCTTGAGTGAAGATAGAAAAAGATGAATCGGAATACCTATAGATTTTCTTTCCAAATTTTCTGACAGATTCTATTGGTGCACTAAAGGGTACAAGCCGCAGTGCCAGCAAATCTTTTTCGATGGTTCTACGGACTACATCCAAATCAAGTTGGTCCCGTTCCATCATCTCATTTACCTTTTTAGTCAAGTCATTGATATCATAATAATGATGATGGTCCGACAAGAGTTTGTCTAGATATTTGTAGCGTATAAAGGCGTTCTTATTCGTAGGCATATCTTCTCTTTTTTCTCATCGGCAAAGATATAAAATTCTTACGAACTGTATGTTCGTGAATAAAGAAAAAAATCATCCAATTTTCCCACCTATTTTATTTAAAGACAAAGAAAAAAGTTTTTGAACCCGCGAACATCCAGTTCGCACTCCCACCCTACTTTTGCAACGTAAACAAAAAAATAAACGGACTATGGAAAAGACAATGGAAAAGGCAATGGAAATGAAACTGAACATGAACTTCGTGAACTTTGAGAACACTGGTTTTCCACTGGTAGAGGCTACCCTTCACACCCGTAAGGGGGACTACGAGGGTTACTTTGTGGTGGATACGGGTTCTACTGACAATCTGGTGAGCTTCTCCATGAGGGAGTTCCTGAACCTAGATAACTTGGCAGACGATGTGCATCAGACTATCCAAGGAATAGGTGATCTGAAGGATTGCGACAACTACAACCTGTCTTTCAACATCGGTGAATGCAGTTTCATGGAGAGATTTGCGTTCCATAAAGACTTCGACATCACGCATTACATCCTGAATGGGGAACGTGTGATAGGAATCCTGGGGTCTGGCTTCCTGAAGAAGCATAACCTGGTGATGGACTATGCTACCCTCTCCCTCCACTCTCCTGTCCGGGAAGATGTGCCTTCTGCAGAGGAGTGCCAGTTCCGTTTTCCTCTGGACTACGGATTGGACCGTCTGGGCATCTCCCTCCTGGGGATAGCGAAGGACAAGGACAACTGCTTCCTGATGGTGGCTGATTCTGGGTGCAACCATAGTACCATCACGCAGCACTGTATAGAGTCCAGTGGCTTTAAGAGCTCCGAGGTGACAGACTACTACATGGTTCAAGGAGTGGACCGGAGTGGAAACTTGGCAGAGATGAAGGAGGTTTCTATCGGCCTCATCACCATGGATGCAAACGATGATACAGCAATCATAGACCATGAGATGAAGTTCCTGGTGGTATCTAAGCAGGACTACCTCTGCGTGATAGAGGAAGATGCTCCTATAGCAGGTCTGCTGGGGAATGACTTCCTTTACCACAACAAGGTGATCCTGGACTATAATCTCCGATGCATCTACAGCAGAAAGGGGGCTTAAAAGCTCCCCTTTTCCACGGACAGGAAAGGATTGATTGGTTGAGGTTTTAACCCCACAGGTTAAATTCGTAAATACTAAAACACCAAACACTGAGAAAAGTTTTAAAGTACTGCAAAATTATTGTTACTTTCGCAAGAAAAGATGGAATTTTAAACTTCTTACAGCACAGGAGAAAGAGAGAATTCTAAACGGAGGCACAATCAATATACCTTATATAATATTATACGAGAAAAATCATGCTGAGAATAGACAAGATTATGAAAGACCAGAACCTGAGCACCCAGGAACTGGCTGAGAGAATGCACGTATCACCCCAGTACGTAAGCGAGGTGGTAAACGAGAGAAAGAACATCACCCTGTCTGGTTTGTCAAAGTTTGCTGATGCACTTCAGGTTCCTGTAGCAGCTCTGATAGATGGTTATCATGAGAAGGATCAGATGGGGTTCAATAGCTTCAACTGTCCCTACTGTGGTAAGGTTATTCAAGTAGAGAAACTGAAGTAAGGAACCTTCGCTCAGGTTAACTTTTAACCTGTGGGGTTAAATTCGTAAAACTAAGAACATATTAACTGGAAATTCAGATGAGGAAACTAAAAATAAATTATAATTTCGCTAAGAAAGAATTCATTGCAAGTAAAATCTAAATACACATAAAATAACATGAAAAAGATATTTTTGACCTCTCTTTTACTAGGTTCAGCACTCACCCTTAATGCCCAACAAGTGGATTATTCTGTAGTCTCTGTAGATGCAGAAGAGGGTCTGAATCTGGTAAAGATTTCCAAAGACGATGACCAGATATGTATGCCAGAAGTGCGACGTAATGGGAAAGAACTAGAATGGTGGACGGGTAGAGTAATCAGCATCTCTCCTTCTCAGGAACTGGGGTTTCTAGCCTATAAGAACAATACATCCAATGTGTTTGTGAGAAATCTGGACAGTGGTGAGTCTGCCAGACAACGGACCAACAGGCAACTGGTGCTGGATTTTTCCTTTTCTCCCGATGGAAGCAAAATCTGTTTCTCTGAACAACAGGGAGAGATGAACCGAATCTTTACTACCGATGCCAAGACGGGATTTGTATGCCGGCAGATTACGGAGAACGCACAAGACTACACCCCTACCTACTCTCCTGATATGCAGCAGATTTTCTTTGCTCGTCAGGAAGGAGTGAACCTGAGTATATGGGGCTTTAATCTAAACGACAACTCTGTTTCCAGCTATACGGGTGGATTTAATCCCTACCCCATGAATGATGGAAAATCCATTCTTTGTACCCGAAAATCTGCCAGTGGTAGGTGTGAGATTTGGAGGGTGAATTACACTACAGGAGTGGAGGAATGTATCCTCTCTAGCCCTGATAGCAGCTTCACTACTCCATCGGTCTCTCCTGATGGGGAATGGATGCTCCTGGTGGGTAAATCCATCATCCACACCCCTAATTTCTCTTATCCTAATACAGATATTTATGTATGTAAGATGGATGGTACTCAGCTTACCCAGCTCACACATCATGCAGCAAACGATGTGAGCCCTGTGTGGAGCCTGGATGGAAAGTACATCTACTTTGTCTCTCAAAGAGGCAGTGCTAAGGCTACGGCTAATATATGGCGCATGAATTTCAATCTAAAATAATCAAACTAATAATTACACATTATGAAAAAGTTCAAGACTTTATTTTTACTGGGTGCACTGCTGGTAAGTGCCACTGCAAATGCACAGTTTACCAATATGGGTAGACCTGCTGCAGATACTCAAAAGGAAGAGATTGAGGTTTCTAATGTACTGAAGAAGGGTTTCAGTGTCATTCTGGAGGCTGGTTACTCCATAGGAACCGGAGATTATCAGGAAGACCGTCCTGTGCTTACTGCATCATTTGGTTATCGGTTTAACCCTTACATCTATGTAGGTGGTGGCGTAGGTGGTGCCTATTATATGGACAGCGAAGTGTTTGCTATTCCTATCTTTGCTAATTTCAGAGCTGATTTCATTAATGGTAGAATCAGTCCGTTTGTGGATGTAAAGGGTGGTTACAGTCCTGCTGATGCTAAGGGTGCTTATGGTAGTGCGGGTGCTGGTTGCCGTTTCAATAAGTTCAGCGTCAGCCTAGGCTATGAGCTTTTCCAGGCTGAAGGCAGATATGGAGGAACTATAGACTGCTGGGGATATTATGCTAAAGTGGGTATTGAATTCTAACATCTTGCATCTATGAAAAAATTCAGTTTAACGCTGTTCATGACCTTGTTTGCCTTGCTAGCTTCAGCAAGTGATATCAAGGTTACTCAAGGTAAGACTTCTTACCTGAAAAGTGAAGGAACCATGACAGTGGTCTTTAATTGGGACAATGCGAAATGGGACCGTGGATCATCAGTGAAGGATGAATGGGCAGAACAGTTTGAGTCCTACAAGCAGGAAGGTGAACAGTTCTTTATCGATGGTTTCAATAAGTCAAGCAAGAATGTGAATTTGTCTGCTGAAAACTCAACTGCTGATTATACCATGAACGTGGAATTCACCAACTTTGACAAGTTCTACAGTGTAATGAGTCTGGTTCCAGGGCACAAGCACAAAGTATGGGCTAATATCACTGTAACGGACAATAAAACCGGTGAGACTGTCTGCACATATAAGGTAACAGAATTTGAGGGAGGACGTGATTTTAGTCTTTTCGATAGTTATACGGAGATGATGAGAGATCTAGGTTCCAAACTAGCAAAGAAGTAGTAGTTGCACACTATAGGTTGATTTCTCCGTGAGGAGATGAACATGTAAGTTTTCTGCCAGTCATTGAGTAATCAAGGCTGGCAGAATTTGTTTCACGCTCTTTCAGTAAAAATATTGACAATTCCATAGTCATATTTAGAAAAAACCACTATCTTTACTTGTGATTTTCATTTAAAATCCAAAGTGCTACTTTCGATTTTCAATCAAAATCGAAAGTACAAGCATTAAAAATTGCAGCTAAGAAATAGCATATATCTAAGATTGACAATGAATTAAGAAGAATTTTCTTCATGCTGTAAATATAAACTAAAAATTTGTAAACACACCAAACGCCTTTATCATGAAATTCCCCAACAAATTCCAGACTTTCCTATTCATTCTGCTTACAGGAACCCTCATCTCCTGCACAGCAAAGAACGAGCATTCCACTCCCCCATCGGAACCTCAGGAGGAAATGAAACAGGAAGTAATCAGAAAGGACACCTTGGGATTAACGGTGCTATACCCTCTGTTTGACTCTATAGACCTGGTGTGTGGGGAAATGCCAGGGAAGGAAGATAAGCGGGTGATTCTGGTGGCAGAAGCGGCTTATACGGGGGAGCTGCTGAAGGAATTCCAGCACAAGAATATAGCGGGGGACCATGTGTCCGGTGGAAAGCTCTACAAAGGGTATCCATGCGATTGGAACACGGGGGCTTTCATTTATTATGGAAAGAAATGGGAATTCTGTCCTAGGGATTATGCGAAGAAGCTGAACGAGGCTGCCCAGAACGGAGGGGCTGCTTTCGGTCAGGAACTGCTCATTTATAAGGGGAAGCGTCTGGAAACCATGAGGAAAGACAGCGGTGAAAATCAATATCGTGCGCTGTGTAATGAGGATGGGAAACTGTGCGTGGTGGAATCGGAAGGTGTGCTTTCCCTGGGTGACTTTAAAGAGGCACTCCTGGAACTGGGTGTTTCCGAGGCTCTTTACCTGGATATGGGCAGAGGATGGAACCATGCGTGGTACCGGGACCGTGGAAAGGTGGTGGAGCTGCATCCGCATGCCCACGATTATTGTACCAACTGGATTACGTTCTATACAATTTCTCCCACCGGAAAATCCCAGTGGGAGAAGCCTTAGCGTTTATCGTGAATGCCGTATTTTTCCCAGCTTTCCTGGGGGTAGAAGTCCTTCAGGACTTTCTTCTTTTCGGCAAATACTCGCTTCACTTGAGCTAAAACATCGTTCATGTGTTTTACTTTAGGATTCAGCTCTTCACGCAGTCGCTCCAGTTCATCTCCCCCATCATCGTAACCCCGGTTTCCAGGCTCCTGTTCGGAATGGATGACCTCACTGGTCCTTATAAGGTAGGTATTCTGCTGTGCTTGCTGTTCACCGTTCAAGTGTATAGTACCCGTCATTTCCAGAGTCTGCCACCGGAGTTATTTCTCCAGGGGGATGTTTATTCTTTCGTGAACAAATCATCGGCAGGATAGACCATCTCCATGGTGAGGTCCGTCACATCATCGAAGACGAAAGCGGGTCTGAAATCGGTGTCACGAAGTGAAAGCTGAACCCTTCGGAAGGTGATGCCTTTCACATGACGTACGTAGAAGCCCCAGGATGGTAGTTCCCCGAACATGGAGAACTCCGGGTACTTCTCTACCCGCTCCAGGACATCGTCCAGTCGCCAAAGGGGCATGTAGGCCATTCCTTTTGTGGCGCGTCCGGGATAACTGATGTCCACGTTCTCTATCACCACGTTCTCAATGCTGTTTCCGGGAATGCCGCAGATGCTGCTGGGGAAGGGATTATGGAAGAAATCCACCTCTGGGCCTCGAAGGTCGTATGCCTCATCGGGGCGACCGAAGGGTACCTGGCACTTCTGGTTCCGGATGGTGACGTTCCTGAGCACGCCTTTCCGGTCTCCATTTCGTTGTCCCAAGCGCAGGAAGATGGCATTTCCTGTGTTCTGGGCCTCTATGCGCTCCACCAGCACACTGTCTATCACGCCTCCGTCTACACTCTCTATGGCTATGGCAGATCGGAAGGTGTCGCTTACCTTGATGTCGTGCACGTGAATCCGTCGGAATCCGCCCCAGGAGGCTGTGCCGAACTTTACAGCCGAGGCACTACTTCGGATGTCACATCGGGCTATCTCTACATCGTAATTGCAGCGGTCGGCATAATCGCTCTTCAGGCAGATGCCATCGTCGGCAGCATTGATTTTGCAATCCTGGATGAGCACCCTGCGGCAGTCGGTCACATCTATCCCGTCATTATTCCAATAGGCACGGTTCAACACATCCAGTCCGCTCAGCGTGAGGTCTTCACAGCACTCGAAGGAGAGCCCCCATCCGGCACTGTTCCTGAGGTGTAGGCTGTCTACACGCACCTGTTGGCACTGGTAGAAGAAGAACAAGCTGGGGCGTGTGTTAGGGCGCATACGGCGTACATTATAGATGGGGTCTATGAGTTCACCGGTGTGATGAAGGCTGTCGATGGTAAGTGCCAACTGGAGCCCTTGTCCGTCGATGGTGCCTTGTCCTCCCAGTTTCACTTGATGCACTCCACTGGCTGCTATCAGGGCATAAGTGGTAACCTTGTCGGGATTATCGGGAGCCTTCACCCCACTGGGGAGTGCATAATGTCTGGGATCTGTGCTGCCCAACAGCGTAGCATCCTTTTCCAGATACAACTCCACTCCAGAGCGCAGCATGAGTCCGCCAGACAGGTAACTTCCCGGAGTAAAGGTGAGTCGCCCTCCCCCTTGTGCAGAGATACGGTCTATGGCTTCCTGCAGCTGAGCAGTACAGAGAGTTTTGCCATCGGCAGGAACGTTCAGTTCTGCGGTAGTGAGGTCTAAGGCGCTGGCTTCGGCCCAAAGGCTTATCATCAGTATGGTAAAGAGTGATTTTGCAAGTTTCATAAAGTTAGGATTTAATTTTGTTCAAGCGTCAGGTCTCCAGGGGGGGCCCCGTGGGGGGAACCCTTGGAGAGACTAATGAATCTGAAACACCTCGGAATCATTCGCATCCAGTCGTTCCCGGATGGAGGAAACTAAATCCTCCACGAAATCATTCTTCGGAACCACGGCATCTAGGGTGCGTCTGGCAGCCTCCATCTCCCCTATCTGTCGGTAGAACTCGGCTTTCATCACGGCATCGGTAATTAGGTTCTCTATCAGCCAAAGTGCATTCTCATGAAAGAGTTCCCGGTCTTCGTCCAGAATGGCCTTTCTATCCTGGCTCCTGAAATAGAAGTCGTTATAAGCCTGATGCAGCATCATGCGCACATAAGATTCCTCCTTCTGGTTCAGGAATCCCTCTGCTGAAAGTTGCGAGAAAGCCTCCTTCCATTCCGGGAAAGTGAGCATTCCGGTATCGAAACTGTGAGAATCTTCGGCATACCTCACCTCCTGCCTGCTCTTCACGAAATACTTCCCGCAATGCGGACATTTCTGCACGAAGGAGATTTCCGGCATCATGCGGGCAATGCGCTTGTTGTCCGACCACAGTTCTGCCCCAAAGGTGTTTCCGGAAATCAGGGACAGGATTTCTTTCTCCCCTCCGCAAAACGGGCAAGTAAGGATTTGACTATTTCCAGGTATCATATCTTTTGGTTGTTTCGGAATTTATGATTACTTTTGCAAATGTAGGACAAAAAATTTATATAGTTATGAAAAAATTCTGTTTAACACTATGCATGGCCTTATTTTCTCTCATGGCTTCTGCCACTGGGATAGAGCTTTCTCAAGGAAAGGCCACCTACCTGAACGACGGAGGAAAAATTGGGGTAGTTTTTAATTTGGATTATGCGAAACTGGAAGATGGTAAGTCCGTGAAAACGGAATGGGCTAGCCAGTACGACGCTTATACCCAGGAGGGCCGGAAGTTCTTCATGAACGGTTTCAACGAGGCTACTCAGGGCAAGAGAATGATTAAGGAGGACTCTGTGGCTGCCTTCTCCATGTACGTGGAGTTCACCAAGTTTGTAGTCTCTGGTGGAAAGTACAAGGTGTGGGCCGACATCACCGTTACCGATAGTAATGCTGCTGAGACCGTCTGCATGTATAAGGTCACTGAGTTTGAGATTGATACCGATGCCACGGGTTTCAGCAACTATACCGAAACCATGAAGGCTATGGCTGCAGAACTGAGCCAGGTGAAGTAATTTCTCCCTCTCTAGAAGATATCCTGCCAGCCTCGGAGTTAAGCTTCGGGGCTGGTTTTTTTCACTCAAAATCTTTGGATAAGTTACTTAGCATTCGGAAATGAAAAAGAAAAGCTAGCTTTCCTTTTTGCATTTCTCTCGTTTTTCGTAACTTTGTAAAATAAACGAAAATGAAAACGTTATAAGAAATATGCCCAAACGAAGAGAAATAAGAAATAGTACCGCAGAGTTCCTTAATAAGAGTGCAGTATGTGCAAATTTTGCACATACTGCATCAGACGGTAAAAGATACTGAAATAATATCTTTGCAATATGAAGCTGAACTTTCATCGCTTGACGGGAAATAAAACACCTAAGAAAATCTTAGTGATACCAGATGTGCACGGACGGCTCTTCTGGAAGGAGCCTGTGGCTAAACTTCTGAACGAAGTGGACAGAATAGTCTTCCTGGGCGATTACCTGGACCCGTACTATCACCTGGAAAAGGATATAGCCGATGACATCTTCCAGAACCTGCAGGAGATAGTCCAGCTGAAACGGGAAAACCCGGAAAAAGTGGTTCTGCTAAAGGGGAATCACGACCAGCACTACTGCTCCACTATCTTTAAGAAATGGGCCGGGGGAACGCGCATGGATGAGGAGAACTGGGAGGAATATCATGAGTTCTTCCAGAAGAACAACAAACTTTTCCAACTGGCTCATCTGGAGGTGGTTAAAGGTACCACTTATGTGTTCACTCACGCAGGAATAACCCAGTATTGGCTCCACAAGGTGAATACGGAACTCTGGAAACTTCCGGAGAAAAAAGTTTCCCTGAAAGACCCGGAAATCATTCGGAAAATCAACCAGCTGGATGATGAGGGAGAGGGTCAGAAACTGCTGTCAGTAATAGGGAAAAACCGCGCGTGGTTCGGGGAAGAAACAGGGAGTATCCTCTGGGCCGACATCGATGAGCACGATACTTCTAAGGCCCCCCGGGATTACGGACTGAACCAGGTGTTCCAAGTCTTCGGTCATACCCGACTGAAGGATGCTTTCGAGAAGATTAGCCGGGAAAATCTGGCGATGATAGACTCCCGTCAGTGCTTCATGATAGATGAGAGCAGGAAGGAAAAAATCTTGAGTTTAAGAAAATATCTACCGGAAGAAGAATAATTATAATTTGGTGTAGAACGATAAATTGTTTATCTTTGTATCATAATCGTTTATTTGACTATATATGGAAGTAATTCAAAGTTTTACCATAGACCACACTTGCCTGAAACCGGGCATTTATGTATCTCGTATAGACAAAGGGTTCACCACGTTCGACCTGCGCATCACGGAACCGAACAAGGAACCTGCCGTGGCTCCCTCGGCCATGCACAGTATGGAGCATCTCATGGCTACCTGGTTCCGGAACAGTAAGGTTCAGGACGATGTGGTGTATGTGGGGCCGATGGGCTGCCTCACAGGGATGTACATCATCATGACCGGGAACTACACCGTGGAGGATATGCGAGACCTCACCATAGAGTGCCTGCAGTGGATTCTGACGCAGACCGAAGTTCCTGCTACCACTCCGGATACGTGCGGAAACTACCTGCTGCATGATCTGCCTATGTGCAAGTGGGAAAGTGCACGCTACCTGGACCGTCTGCAGCACGATTTCCACTGTGAATATACCAAGCTGCAGGTGAAGCTGGAGGACGGAAAAGTCTTTGCGGATGCTTAAAAACGATGGACGAGCGTAGGGATATCATAGCCACAAACACGCTTACGGGTATAGGCCAAGGAGAGGTAACCGGATACCTGTGCCATGCCTATTGTCATAAAGGCCAGTGCGACTTCACCTATAACAATAAGGAGTATAGCCTGAAGGCTGGTGAATGCCTGATTCTGCGACATGGAAACCTGGTTTCGCAAGTAAGTGAAAGCGAGGATTTTCTGGCGGATGTGGTTTTTGTAACACCGGAATTCATTGAGATAGCTACCCCGCAGACCAACTATGGCATGAAGGGTTCCGTGTCTCTTTTCAATGACCCTATCCTGCATCTTACACCGGAACAGCAAAAGGTGTGTGCCCTGGACTTCGACTACATCAAGAGGCGTCTGGAACTGACTACGCACAATTTCCAACGGGATGCCTTGATCAATGCCGTTCAGCGCATGATCATCGACTTCTTCGACTTCCATGCCACCCTTCACGGCAATGTGAAGATTACCTCACAGTATGCCGACCTTATGGAGCGGTTCATGGCTCTGCTGAACAGGGGCGACTACAAAAAGAACCGGGAACTGACGTACTATGCCGACAAGCTCTTTGTGACCCCGAAATATCTGTCGGAAGTCTGCAAGAAGGTCAGCGGATTCCCAGCCAACTACTGGATTAACCGATACACCATTCTGGACATCAGTAGGCAGCTGCGAAACAGGAAGCAAACCCTGGCAGCCCTGGCCGATGCGTACAACTTCTCCTCTACCAGCTACTTCTGCCGTTATGTGCAGAAATACCTGGGTGTAAAGCCATCGGACTTGAGGGAGTAACACGGACATTTCTTTAAAATCACGATAGCCCCCCTGCCATTTTTAGTGCAAGGTGGGTTTCTTTTATACTACTATTTATCTTTTTTTAAGGAAAAACGGCTTTTTCTTCAAAAATTGTAATAATCACGGAATTTTGTATTAAAAAACCCTTAGGATTTCAGCCTATCTTTGCAGCAAAGTTTAATACATGAGTGATAATATGAAAAAATTGAATCTTTTCAGCGCACTGGCTGTAGCAGCCATTGCTTTAGCAGCCTGCACTAATGGGCAACAGACACAGGAGCCTCAGGGCTTGGTCATAGAGAAACAAGGTATATTCGCTTCTGGTGGACACATAACCGATGCTATTCCAGGGGATTATGATCCTACTCAAAACTGGATGGACCCAGAGCGGAAGGGTACGACAAACCATGTGTGGAGTGGTTTGATATGTTATCGAAAGAAGAATATGATAAAATAGAGCCTGTTAAAAAATAAAGATTCATGAATAGATTTAACTACGAATTCCCTGTCCGGGTTCACTTTGGCGAGGGGTGCTTCGAGGAAAGCCTCCGCAGCGAACTGAAGAAATATGGTAAGAACGTGATGCTGGCCTATGGGGGTGGCTCACTGAAGCGCACAGGACTGTACGACCGCATCCTCTGCATTCTCTCGGAGGAAGGAAAGACGGTGACCGACTTTGCTGGTATCATGCCTAATCCTACCTTGAAGAAGGTGCAGGAGGGGCAGAAACTGGCCAGGGAGATAAAGGCCGACCTTATCTTAGCTGTGGGTGGTGGTTCAGTTTCCGACTGTTGCAAGATTGTGGCAACTGGAGAACAGCCTATCCCTCTGGGGGTGGTGGTGACTGCCAGTGGTACGGGCTCCGAGCAGAACAATGGAGCGGTGATTACCGATGAGGATAAGAAGGTGAAGGGTGCCATGTGGGGTGCTTTTGCCCAGTTCTGTATCCTGGACCCCGACCTGACCAAGACGGTTCCGTTGAAACAGGTCATCAGTGGTGCCTTCGATACACTCTCCCACTGCATGGAAACCTACTTCGGTAGACCCGATGAGGTGACACTGAGCGACGAGATTAATGAGGCTGTGCAGCGAAACACCATCAGAAACCTGCGCAGAATAGCCGATAATCCCGAGGACGACTTTGCCCGTTCTGAACTGATGTGGGCTTCGGCTATGGGAGAAAACGGCATCCTGAAACTGGGCAAGGTAACCGACTTCCAATGTCACATGATAGAGCATCAGCTAGGTGCTTATACGGACTGTAATCACGGTCAGGGTCTGGCTGTGCTGCATCCGGTACTCTACCGTCACATCTATAAAAATGCAATAGAAAAGTTCAACCGCTGGGCACAGGAGGTCTGGCTGGTGCAAGATGCTGAGGATGCCATCAACTACCTGGCAGAACTAATCTACGAGGTAGGTCTACCCACTACTTTCTCTGAAATGGGCATCACCCTGGACGATGAGACCGTCCGTGCCATAGCCAATAGCACCATCATCACCCCTGGATGCTGTAGGAAACTCACCCCCGATGAGATTGTAGATATTCTGAACGAGTGTAAATAAGACTACATTTAGTGGACCAGCACTTCTTGTATCACAATGCCTGGATCTAGCAGGTAGATACGGAGGTGCTGGTTTCCTTTTACCTGTACTGGGATACTCCGGGAAGCAGAGCCCATTAAACACTACCGAAAATTTGGTGATGTGCGAAAGTTTTAATAACTTTACATTTCGTTAAGCAAAGACAAATTTAATACCAACGATATGAAAAAATCATTTCTACTCTTTCTAGTGCTGCTCACGGCACTGGTGCCAGTCAGGGCGGACGAGGGCATGTGGCTTCCACTGCTCATCTCTAGTCGTATAGCAGATATGAGGGCTAAGGGCTGCCGCCTCACAGCCGAGGATATCTACAGTGTGAACCAGGCTTCGCTGAAAGATGCCGTGGTGCGCTTCGGTGGAGGATGCACCGGTGAGGTGGTCTCTCCTGATGGTCTGCTCTTTACGAACCACCACTGTGGCTACGGTCAGATTCAGCAGCACAGTACGGTGGAGCACGACTACCTGAAAGATGGTTTCTGGGCGATGAGCCGGGCTGAGGAACTGCCTAACCCAGGACTGACCGTGAGCTTCCTGCAGAGTATGGAGGATGTTACGGAGCGGGTGCTGAAGGGCTACAAGCCTTCTATGACCAACGGACAGCGTGACTCTGTGGTACAGGCTAACTCCAGAATCCTGACGGAGTCTATCAACAACCCAGCTAAGGGTATCCGTTCTACCGTGGAGGGACTGTACTATGCCAACCAGTACTTCCTCTTCGTGTATAAGATTTACTCCGACGTGCGTCTGGTGGGTGCTCCTCCTTCTTCCATCGGTAAGTTCGGTGGGGATACGGACAACTGGATGTGGCCTCGTCATACAGGCGACTTCTCCATCTTCCGTATCTATGCGGACAAGAATAATGAGCCTGCTGAATACTCCAAGGACAACGTACCTTACAAGCCAAAACGCTACTTCACCATCTCCCGCAAGGGTGTGAAAGAGGGCGATTTCACCCTGGTGTACGGTTGTCCGGGAACCACCAAGGAATACGTCACTTCCGACGAAGTGCGCTATACCGGTGAGGTTTCCGACCCCGAGAAGATAGCCCTGCGTACCATGCGTCTGGACATCCAGAAAAAGTACATGAGTCAGGATCAGGCGGTGCGTATCCAGTATTCTTCCAAGAATGCCAATGTATCCAATGCTTGGAAGAAATGGCAGGGTGAGGCAAAGGGTCTGGCACGCAGAAAGACCGTGGAGTCTAAGCAGGAATTTGAGGCAAGGTTCCGTAAGTGGGCTGAGAACAACGAGTACAAGGGGCTGCTGGAGGAGATTTCTGCCCTCTATGAGCAGCGAAACCCATACTTCCGTGCTCAGGAGTACTACAACGAAACCGTTTCTACCATAGAGCTGCTGGCTTTTGCTAGTCGAATCTACGCTACCCTGGAGCAAGGTCGCCCTGTGGACGCTTTGACTGAGGCATTCTTCAAGGACTACTATCAGCCTATCGACGAGGAAGCGTTCGTGGCTATGATGGGAGCTTTCGACAAGCAGCTTTCTGCCGATTTCAAGCCTGCTTATCATGCTCAGAAACTGGCACAGTACGGTAGTCTGGAGGCATGGAGAAACGATGTCTTCGCTCGCTCTGTCTTCACAGACAAGGCTAAGGTGCTGAAACTGACCAAGGCCGACCTGCCGAAGCTGGAGGCCGACCCAGCGTATGAGATGTACAAGGCTTACAACCAGTGGTACCGGAAGGATCTGCAGCCTGTGGTAAGTCGGCTGGGACAGCAAATCAGTCTGGCCAACCGACGCTACATGAAGGCTCAGATGGAGTTTGAGCCCAACAAGGATTTCTACCCAGATGCCAACCGCACCCTGCGTGTGTCTTACGGTCAGGTGGCAGGATACAAGCCATCCGATGCCATCTACTACTCCCCTGTCTCCACCCTCCAGGGTATCATTGAGAAGGATAATCCGGACATCTTCGACTATAACATTCCGCAGACCCTGCGCGACATCTACGCAGAAGGTGGACACGATGACCAGCCCGTATGCTTCCTGGCTACCAACCACACCTCTGGTGGTAACTCCGGAAGTCCGGTGCTGAATGCCGATGGACAATTGATAGGTATCAACTTCGACCGTGTGTGGGAGGGTACCATGAGCGACTTGGCTTTTGACCCAGACTTCTGCCGAAACATCTCCCTGGACATCCGTTACCTGCTGTTCGTGGTAGAGAAGATAGGTCATGCCAACTGGCTGCTGGATGAAATGACTTTTGCAGATTAAACCTCTGCACGGGTTTTTATCCCTTCCGATAGTAGTCTATCCCTCATGTTTGGAAGAACGTTCCGAGGATTCTATCTTTGCATTCGTAAATAATAACGGAACGTGTATGAAAAAAAGAATTGGTTTGACAATGTTTATCTGCTTCCTGTGCTTTACTTCTATGGCACAGGAAGCAGATTTCGTACAGCCCCCACAGGACGCACGCCCTCAGGTGTGGTGGCACTGGATAGACGGGAACATTTCCCGAAAAGGTATCAAGGCCGACCTGGAATGGATGAGCCGTAGTGGTATAGGTGGATTCCACCAGTTTGATGCCGGTGGAGCCATGATGCAGATGGTACAGCCGGTGCAGGAAAAGGTGCCTTACATGCAGCAGGAATGGAAAGATGATTTCCGATATGCGCTGCAATTGGCCGATTCACTGGGGATGGAAGTGACCATAGCCTCTGCCCCTGGATGGAGCTCTACCGGAGGCCCTTGGGTACGTCCGGAGCAGTCCATGAAGAAACTCAACTGGAGAAAGATGGAAGTAACAGGTAGTGGTAAGAAAATCCGTAAAATCCAACTTCCTGAACCTTATAAAACCATTGGCAGATACCAGAACCAGGATGCTGGGGAGTACAATGCGGTATTCCAGGCGTTGCCCCACTGGTACCAAGATATAGCCGTAGTGGCAGTGCGTCTTCCAGAAGCGGAGAAAAGTTTGGAGGAACTGGGGGCTACGGTTTCTTCATCGGGTGGTGAATTCACGGTGTCCCTACTCTCCAACGGAGACTTGAACGATGGTGCAGAACTGCCTAAGAATCCTTCAGGTACGCATTCCTGGATTCAATATAGTTTCCCTGCTCCTGTAACGGTGAGCGCACTCACCCTGGCTGGAGGAGAAGTACGGGACGACTTTGCTCAGCAGGCTAGTTTTCAGAACTACTTGCTTTCCAGTACCGATGGAGAGCACTGGGAAAATGTATGCCACATTCCTTCTTGTGGGGTTTCAGAGCAGACCATCAGCATACCTACGACCACGGCCAAATACTTCCGACTCATGATAGTAAATCCCGTGGCAGATACCAGCTATGCAGCCTTCGGTGTACCCGTAGTGGAACCTACAGGTACCCGTATCCATGAATGGGTGCTGCACACGGTGGGAAAAATACATAGGGCTCAGGAAAAGGCAGGATTTTCTGCCCCTAACGACCTGCTGGGACAGGATACCCCTGCTGGGAAGAACGCCATTCAAACAGTGGTAGACCTCACCCCACAGGTAAAAGATGGGGTGCTCACTTGGAAAGTTCCTGAAGGAAAATGGCGCATCTATCGCTTTGGGGCCTCACTCATAGGAAAGATGAACCATCCTGCCCCAAACGAGGCTACCGGTCTGGAAGTGGATAAACTGGATGCACAAGCCTGGGCCGATTATTTCCACACATACCTTAATATGTATAATGATGCTGGTGGAAGGCCCGCAGATTACTTACTCACAGACAGTTACGAGGCTGGAACCATGACCTGGACTCCCCTGCTGCCTCAGGAATTTAAAAAAGACAAAGGATACGACCTGATTCCTTGGCTTCCTGTGCTGACAGGAGAAATAGTGTGCAGTGCGGAAGAGAGTGAGCGTTTCCTCTTCGACTGGAGGCAAATGTTGGGTGAACTGTTTGCACGGAACTATGATGCCCTGAATGAACTGTGCAAGGCACACGGTTTGAAAGGTCGCTATACCGAATCACACGAGGGAGGGCGATTGTATGTGGGCGATGGTATGGACCTGAAACGTACGGCAGCCATCCCGATGTCGGCCATCTGGACCGGGGCTACAGGGATGGCAGAAGCCGATATCCGTGAGTCAGCATCTACAGCCCATCTGTACGGACAGAAACTGGTAGCAGCAGAATCTTTTACTGCTAACGGATTAGGAGGTGCCTACGTCTACTATCCAGGCAACCTGAAAGCTACGGCCGATTTGGCTCTTTCCTGCGGTCTGAACCGTTTTGTCATCCATGAAAGTCCGCATCAGCCACAGGACAACTTGCGTCCGGGACTTGGGCTGATGATCTTCGGTCAGTGGTTCAGCAGACACGAGACCTGGGCAGAGCAGGCACACTACTGGACAGATTATCTGGCTAGAAGCAGCTATATGCTCCAGAGAGGTCAGGCAGTAGCGGATATTCTCTGGTACTATGGAGAAGATACCAACATTACGGGGCTTTACGGGCAAGAACTGCCTCAGGTTCCAGAGGGATTTGCCTACGACTTTGCCAGTCCACATGCCCTTCTAAATCAGGTTTCAGCAGAGGAAGGGAAGCTAGTTACTGCCTCTGGAATGAGCTATAGTATCCTAGTGCTAGAAAAGAAAAACCGGGTGATGAGTGTAGAAGTACTGCGGAAAATTGCAGCTTTAGTTCAGGAGGGTGTGCAGCTCTGTGGGCTTGAGCCTCTACGTCCTGCCAGTCTGAAAGACAGTCCGGAGGAATTCTGCAAACTGGTAGATGATATCTGGCATTCGGGACGGTCTAATGTCTATACAGGGAGTCTTCAGGCTAGACTGAAACAACTGACTCTACAACCTGATTTCCAGTATACTGCTTCCTCTGAACTGCGGTATGTGCACAGGAAGGATGGAAAACGAAACATCTACTGGGTAGCCAATTTCAGCGATAAACCAGTAGAAGCTTTAGTAAGCTTCCGGGAGTCGTCTGGTGTGGCACAGGTATGGAATCCAGAAACGGGAAAACTTTTAGCGCATACGCTGAAGGAAAACACCTTGAAACTGGAAGCCAGACAGGCAGTATTTATTGTTTTCGACCCTGCATTTACGGAAATAGTTTCCCCAGAATGGCAGAAAGCTGGTGAGATAAATCTAGATGGGCCCTGGACACTGACATTTGAAGGACTTGAGGCTCCAGAAGGAGAACGTCAGTGGGAGACTTTGTGCTCCCTCACTGAAAAGGAAGAATCCAGGGTAAAATACTTCTCCGGAACCACCATTTACCGCAATACCTTTACCCTGGGAAAGAAGGAGGTACCACAGACTGTTTCCATAGACCTGGGAGCTGTGGGAGAAATGGCCGAAGTCCTAGTGAACGGAGAATCAATGGGTTTCCTATGGAAAGCTCCTTATAAAATAGAAGGTAACGTAAAACTTCACCCAGGAAAAAATACACTGGAAATCAAGGTAATAAACCTCTGGCCAAACCGCTTGATAGGTGATGCACAGCCTGGTGCCACAAAGAACAGCTATACTGTTATTCCATTCTATGGTCCTACCTCTGAACTCAGACCTGCAGGACTAATGGGACCGGTTAAACTTTCCCGGATGGAAATCAGCGGAGGCTCTCGGAAATAGCCGTAGCGTAGGTCCTGGACACAGGAACCACATCGGCTATGAGGTCGAAATGCAGCTCACCCTTAGAAGCAGAGCCTTCAAAATAAGTTACGTGGTTCATGTTCACGATGAAGGCACGGTGACAACGAATCAATTTGGGGAAGTCCTGAGTGGCTTCCTCAAACTGTTTCAAGGTCATACGGATGGATTTCTTTTCCAGTTGTCCATCCTCTAACAATGCCACTTGCAGATAGTTGGCATCCGACTCCACATAATAGAGCTGTCCGATGTTTACAGACAAACTGGTATCCGTCTTGGTATTTCCGTGCAGGGTCAGTACTGCATCAGCCTTCACAGAAGATTTTTCTTCTTGCTTAGCACTCTCTGCTGGAGTCTCGGAATTCCCTTTTACACTAGGGATATTCAGCAATGCTCTGTTGATGATAATCTCCTGCTCATTACTGATGGCCAGCATCTGGATGACGTGAAGCACGAACACTGGAACAACTAAGAACACCAGATGGTTCAAAATGGAGGTGGTATTCAGTGTACCCTCATGAATGAAATACTCTTTCCAGTAATGACCAAATGCCACAGAAGTGTAGATAAGGGACGGGAGAAGAAGTACCAGACAAATCATGAGAGGGGTGTAAAGACGACGTACGGAAAGCACCGGACCTTCATTCCAGTGACGGATGAAGGATAGATAGTAGACAGGCACCATGAACAAGAAGCACAAAAGGCCATTGCCCAAGATGAAGGAGAGTGTGAGGTTTGGAATGCTGAAACGAAGCAATCCCAGCAAGGCCACACTCATCAAAGCCATCACCCCGGAATTAATCAGTGCCAATCGGATGTATTTCCTTTTCAGTGTCATAGCACCGACAAAGTTAATGATAATTTACGGTTCATTTCATCCCTTGAGGTAGGAAAATCATCCCTCAAAGGGTATTTTAATCCCTTTTCCTGGTTTCTATCCCCTATTTTTGGTGGGATAATCCTTACCTTCTTATCTTTGCACCAGAAATTTGAACAACTAAAAATGGATATGAAAAGAATCAGTTTTGTTGCAACGCTGTTTTCCATGCTGGCTATCCTGACCAGCTGCACAGAGAAAAAACCAAGCCTGCATGGCGAGTGGTATGGAATGCGAGACAAGAGCTTGCTCACGTTTACCCTGAACGATGACTCCACCTTCCAACTGAAAAGTGAGGCTTCATCGAATTTCACTTTTTCCGGTAAGTATGCGATGGACGAAAGTGCTACCCCTGCTACCATAGACCTGACAGAGTGCTCTAACGGAATGGGAGGTGCAGGTGTGCTTCGCCTGAACGAGGATGGAACGCTGGAAATCAACCTGAATTTCGGTGCTCCGGGTATGGTGGCTCGGGCTGAGAAGATAGACCCGAACCCTACAGAACTGACAGCCGCTTATCTGAAGCTGACCAAAGACAAAGAGAGCATCCTGGCAGAGACTGCACGGCAGATAGAAATCCCAGCAGAGGCGAAACTGGCCTTTGAACGGAATGAGATACTGGGAGCCGGCATCAACCTGAATGCAGTGGTGGACGGCAACCTTCACCAGGGCTATGAGCGTGACGCTCCCCTAGCCGACGAGGAAATCAAGTCGATAGCTGAAGTGGGCTTCCGCAGTGTCCGTCTGGGTGTATGCTGGTCCAAGCATGCCTCTGGCAAAAAACCTTACACCATCGACAAGGCCTTCTTTAAGAAAGTGGACCATCTGGTGGATGAGTGTCTGAAAAATGACCTGGCAGTGAGCATCGACGTGCACTACTATCCTTACATCAATATGGCTGAAGGAGTGGACAGTCTGACACTGGAAGAGAACTATGAGCGACTGGACTACCTGTGGCAGCAGATAGCAGAACACTATAAGGACTACCCTAACGACAAGGTTTTCTTCGACCTGCTGAACGAGCCGAACACCCAGATGGGAGCCGACAAGTGGAACGAGGTGTATGCAGGACTGATCAAGACCGTGCGCAAGACCAACCCAGAACGTACCCTGATTATAGCTACACCGAACCTGGGCCAGCACTGGACCCTGAACTTGCTGGACCTGCCTAAGGACGACTGGAACCTGATAGTACAGTTCCACTACTATCTGCCTCACCTCTTTACACACAACGGACTCTCTTATGCCCAGGCCGACGGAAGTCAATACAATGTGTGGAAGGGCACTCCGGAAGAAACAGCACCGATACTGAGCGACCTGGACTTCTGTCAGCAGTGGAGCAAACGCAACGGACGCCCCCTGAACATGGGTGAATACGGTTGTGTAAACACCTGCGAACCGGAATCCCGTGCACGCTACATCGGCTTCATGCTGGAGCAAGCCAGGAAGCGTGGCTTCAGTAGCCATATCTGGGCCTACCGTGAACCGTTCATGATACGTGATGAGCAGACAGGAAAGTGGATTACCCCTATTCTGGAAGCCATGAAACTAAAGTAATTTAAACCCATGAAAAAAATATTCTTTATACTTGCAGCCATGCTGATGGCTACACCTAGCTTTTCACAAGAGAAATGCAAGGTAGTCTTCGACCTGAACTATGAGGGAGCTCCTGCCCTTCAAGAAAAGGAAGTGACCACCGGACGAATCATTGCCCTGAGCGATAAGCCTCTCCCTCAACGAGAGGGATACCGTTTTGCAGGATGGTACACCGATAAAGCCTGCCAACCCGAACAGGAATGGCTCTTCGGTATCAAAAACGGAGGCTACTATCCTCCCGTGCCCCTGGATTCCATGGCTGTGAACCAATCCATGCACCTCTATGCACGCTGGGCAGAACCTACCCACATCTCTACAGCCCAGCAGCTCTATGAGGTGAGGAACGACCTGCACGGATGGTATGTGCTGGATAATGACATCGACCTGAGTGAATACCCCGACTGGACACCTATAGGTGAGTACGAGGGCAGCTACGAGATGGCCGATGGTGAATGGTGGACCAAGGCTTTTAAAGGCAAGCTGGACGGTCAGGGACATGAAATCCGGAACCTGCATCTCACCACGGGAGAACCTTACATGAAAGCACTGTTCGGCTCCGTGGCTAATGGGGAAATTTGTCGTCTCACCCTAAAGGATTGCATCATCGATATAAATGCTGCTCCACTCTACATTGCTCCCCTAGCAGCCATCATCAAACAGGATGCTGGAAACGTGATGCGGATTCAGGACTGCAACATAGAGAACCTGCAGATGAAAGTGACCATGAACCTGACAGAAAGCGGATATGCAGCTGCTACCGGACTGATAGCCGGGGCTTGGAATGCCGTGATAGAAAACTGCCAGGTGAACGGAACCATGGAAACCACCGTGGCTGGTCAAGGAAAAGGAGGCGACCTCTACATCGGGGGAATCTTAGGTGAAGCTTACTGTGATACCCGAAATTGTACTTCATCACTGAATATCAATACTACCATCAGTGCCGATGCTGAGGAAACCGTATTTATAGGAGGTTTGCAAGCATCAGGTACACAAGTCACTAAAAGTCAGGCATCAGGAAACATCAGTGTGAGCGGAAATCCACGTCTGAAAGAACTATACGTAGGTGGACTGGTGGGTAGTGAGCGCTACGGAACCATAGAAGAGTGCCAGTCAAGCGGAATTATCAGCATTAAGGATACGCCAAAAGCACAGGTGGGCGGTGTGATAGGAGAATTCAGTCAGAAGTTTGGAAGTATAGGTGCCATGACCGGAGTGGAAAAGACAGCCTTAAGGAACTGCCAAAGCAGTAGTAAGCTAAAGACCGAGAACTGTCCTAGTGTGAAATGGGAAGGTATCAGCGGTAGCGGTACCCCAGAGCCCATCAAGGGCTTCTTTGGCCCAGGCATGAGCTACGAGATAGAGAACTGCACCCATCAGCCTTAAGCCTCCTTCTCCTTGATAATTTTGGCAATACGCTTAGCCATAGCCATGATGGTGAGTATAGGAGGCAGACCCAAAGACTGAGGCAGGATGCTAGCATCGGCCACATAGAGGTTATCCGGCAACAAAGGTGAATGGAGCGTTTCAGCCTCAGCTGGGGTAAGCGGAAGCATACCTCCAGCACAGATGACGTGCTCTCTTATCCTTTACACGCCTTCCAGATGACGGGAACGTACTTCCATTCTTTTGGCGAGTTTACCCTCACCATCGTAAGTAAGCGGTAATGACGAACTGCATGTTATCTTATAGTTTTTGAAGAGCTCTCTTTGCAAAAAGAAGCACGATGAAATACCCTATCAATGGTATTACAAATGGGATAATAAGTGTAGTAGAATCGGCCAGATAACCCATCAGAAGGAAACCACAACCACCCACAGGAGTCATCATCAGCAAGGAAGATGCCGTCTTGGTAAGACCACCCAGGTTCTTCAGTGCCAAAGAGAAGATGGTAGGGAACATGATAGCCTCAAAGAGATAGTTGAACATGAGGAAAATCACCGGCAGATATTTTGTCCAAGACACTGTTTCATCAGCCTCAGCTATACCCGTGAGTATAACTAAAATGATGCTTACCACACTACCAATACTGCAATAAAGCAACATTCTCTCTGCAGGAACATACTTCATGATCCAGCTACCAAGGAAGCGACCTCCCATGAAAATAATCAAGGAGAATGAAAGGATATATGAGGACGTTGCAGCATCCATCCAACCCATACCTGTGGTGAAGTTCACAAAATAACTATTGATACTGATTTCGCTCACCTCATAAGCCAGCAGAGCCAACAATCCAGTAAGGAAATAGGAGTTGCTTACCAGAGCCTTTAAGTTCTCTATAGTGCTACCCTTAGACTGGAGAGCCTGAGGCTCTTCCTCATGATGGATCTCTGGAAGTTTTACAAAGCAGAAAATAACAGCCACGACCACAACCAGTACTCCCATGATGGTGTAAGGCAGGGACACATCGGCATCTTCACTGGTAAACAGGAATCCACCGATAAGCATAGGTGCCAAACCACTTCCCAGACCATTGAAACTCTGTGAAAGGTTCAGACGGGAGGTTGCTGTTTCCTGAGGACCCAGTTCGGTGGAATACGGATTAGCCGAAGTTTCCAAAAAAGCCAAACCACAGGCAATGATAAAGAGGGCCACCAGGTAAGGGTTCAGCGTTCCGATGGAAGACACCGGAATGAACAAGAAGGCACCAATGGCATAGAGGATGAGTCCGAAGACCACTCCTCCACGGTATCCATACCTGTTGATGAATGCCCCAGCCGGAATAGCCATGAGGAAATAACCTAGATAGGTAGTTACCTGTATCAGAGCCGACTCAGTAATACTGATGTTCAGCGAAGTCTGGAAATGCTTGTTCAGCACGTCGAGGATAGCACGAGCAAATCCCCAAAGGAAGAACAGCGAGGTGACAAGGATGAAAGGTAGCATATACCCCTTCCCCACCAACGGCTGTGTTTTTCGTTTCAGTTGTTCCATATCTTGTTTAGAATGTCATACGTACCATAAGACGAACACCCTCCTTACTACAGTAAGGATTCTCCAAGTAGTTCAAACGGCGCACATACTCCACATGCAACAGCTTGAAGATATTATGTACACCCAGTGCCAGCTCCACATAAGGACGGTTCTTGTCCATCACATGACTGGTATAGACTCCATCACGCATTGGGAAGTCCAGCAAGGTATCATCGTTCTTGTTCTGATCCAGGAAAGGATTGTTCTTATCTGAAAGGGTACCCCAAAGGGCCTTAATCTGGATCCACTCACGCCATTTCAGTTTCTTAAGCAACGGGATACGGTTGAATATCTTTCCGTTCAAGTCCCAAGAAACATCCAATGAACCATACTTATCGTTCAGGAACTCCATGTTGTTTATCAAACTGAACGTTTCATACTCCTTGATATAAGACAAATTGGCAGCAGGCATGATAAGCAGGTTGAACGGAACCTTGTTCCACTGGTATCCACCCTTCAGGTAAGCATCAATCTTACCCCATGAGCGCATCCAGAAACGCTTATAAATACCCACCTCGGTGAAGTTGTACTCATAGTCGCCTCCTAAGAATCCTTTGAAACCGATGGTATGTTCTAGCGTAAAGACAGGAGCATCCAGGTTCAGTGGCAGACGACGCTGCTTAGTATTAATAAAGGTCTCACCTGGAGCATAGCGAATTCCTGCACTAACTTCGGTAGTGGTTATATTGTTCAATAATTCACCCGTATTCAGTTTTCGGTACACCAGAGAACCTGTAGGTTCATCACGAGTGTATTTGAAACCGATGTGGTGGCTATATCCACTCTCGAACTCCCTTTGATAAGTGACGTAGTGCTTCCGCTGGTACATGTACTGGTCCACCTCGGTAACCTTAAATGCCGTAAAGACATTATCCTTATCAGTAGGCATGAACTTATCCACTGGTGACATCATATCATACTGGGTACCCACTATGACGGAATGTCTAGGAAACTCCCTAGGCAAGTATTTTTTCTCATTGAATGAATACTCAGCCTCTGCCAGGTATTTCATGCGTTTATCTTTGAATCCATAAGCAGCATACCCTTTCAAGAAGAAGTGCTTGTTGAAATTAGCCGTAGTCTGAGCACTCAGACGTGTACGGAAACCCTCAAACTGGTTGTGTCCCACCATCGTATTGATAGGTCCGATATCCACCTTGCTGTTCTCTGCAGAAGTTTCCACGAAGTTCTCAATGAGAGCTTTCAGACCGAAAACCACCACCTTGAATCCCTTCAGGGACTGCAGACGGTTCAGGAAGTCGTCCATGTGACTCTCGCTATTGGTCAGTTCCACCTTTCGGTACTTCGCCCAGAAACTCTCGTCGCGCATCATAGCATCAGCCTCATGCACTTCCTTCGCCTTACCCTTAAACAGATTCTTCGGAAGCTCGTCGAAGGCATAATCATCGTATCGTGTTTGCCTCCGCACTTGGAATTTCTGGAAAAGCTTGTTGAAAGTGATTTCCACCAACATATCATCGTTCACCAGGACATTCTCTCCTGATGGGAGTTGTTCAAACTCTTGTAGAATCTCCATATGTTCCACAAAGTTGACATCAGTCTTTTTAGGTAAGTTCAGCGTACACCGCTTCACCTGATAGGATGAGTCGGCCTTCACATAAAGATGCCCCGTAAAACCAAAGTCCTGGGAGTTGTTCGGCACGAAAGACAAGTGGAAGCACTTGTCGCCAGCTACTTCCAGTGTATCCATGATGAAATAGCGATAGAACTGGATGGCACCACTGGTGGCAATAGGGCTTGTGAATGGATATTGCAGAAGACGCACCTGGTCATCGTAGATATTCACGTCAGTGAAGACTTCATGAAGCAAAGAAGTGAGAATGTCACCAGTGTTCAGAATTTCATTCACACCCGTGCTATTCACACCTTTAACGATAGTCTTTTCAGATTTTGGATCCTTTCGATAAACCTGAGTAGAAACAGTTTCATCCACTGAGACTGGAAGAATAAGTTTCTGAGTTTCATCGCAGAACTCTATCTGATTCTTTAAGAAAGGCATTTTTTTGAAGATACCAGACTCCAGACTATCAGTCTTGATTTCATTCAAAGAAAGTGTAAGTTTCTGATATTTATCGTACTGATAGAACGGATATACAGAGAGGTCGTTGGCTTTCTTGGCAGCTATGACCTTCTCCATCATAATGACAGCTGGGTTGTTCTTTCTAGAATATCTTTCCCTTCTAGGTTTTACCGTAACTTCCTGAAGTACTACATCATCGCTCTCCACCTCTACATTGAGAGTCTGGAAATAACCCGCACGCACCTTCACCACTTTGGTCTTATACCCCACAAAGGAGAAAGTTAGTTCATTCAGGCCCACACGACTTTCCACGGTATAGTTTCCATCCAAGTCGGTAGTGGTACCTATGCCTTTCCCTTCATAATACACATTCATGAAGGATACAGGTTCACCCGTCTTCTTATCAGTAACCTTTCCACTGATTTTCTGAGCAAATGCCTGCGTGAAGCCTAGAATTAGAAATAAAACTAAAAGTAAATATCTATTGTTCAATCTATTCATTCCTCTTTTCCTATTAAAAAACGCCGCAAATTTAGTGATATTTTACGAGGTAGAGAAAAATAAAATGTCAAACAAGTAAAAAAACGGACATTCAGGCCACTCAAAATAGAATTCGAAAGATAAAAATCATTAAATCAAATAATTCAACACTTCATCTAGGGAATGAATGGTCAGATCCGGAAGCTCTGGGTCGATTTCCTCTTTAGCCCAAGCTGGACCGCTAAGCCATATAGCCTTACATCCTACTTTTTTGGCTGGGACCATATCCTTGCTATAAGAATCACCTATCACAACTATTTCACTAGGATTATATCCCATGGCATCCACGCCCAACTGATAAATGGCTGGGTCGGGTTTACGAACACCCACTACATGAGACTCGATAACTGAAGAAAAAAATCTCTCCAGTTGGAAATCTTTCAAGATGGTCTCAATGTTGCCATAAAAATTAGATACCAGAACCAACTTATATTTCTCTGCCAGCCTTCTCACTACTTCACGAGACATCTTCAAGATATCCAGCACATGCTGATAGCAGATATTAGCGACTCCTTCTGCATAGATAACTTGCTGAGTAGCATCAGCCTTAAGTATATTTAGTTCCACCAATCTGTTAATCTGCAAGTGAGTCTTAATACGCAGCACCTGATGAAAATTATCGGTGGGGTTTACCAATGGATTTTTAGCCATGGCACGTTCTCCATACACATAAGCATCCCGGAAGTCCTGCTTATCTACAGGAATCTGCATTTGTTCATAGGCACTCCAAAGCACCTCAGCCCAATGCACACTGTTCGTGTCTATCGTTCCACCATAATCAAAAATTACTCCCTTGATATTTTCAAAAGCCGCTGTCATATGTTTAATTTGTTTTTTTACCGTTTCCTATTTTCATTAAACCCAGTCCTATGGCTATCCAGATAAGTTCCCTGACACGAGTAATCAAACCCGTAGTGACACCGAAACCACTCTTCAAGGAAAGTGTGCTGGTTATGATGGCTAATCCACCCTCACGCGCCCCAAGCTGCATGGGAGAGAAGAAAAACACATTGGCAAAGAGGGAGGAGAATGCCTGAATGAGGATGCAGTCCCAGAAATTCACATGAGGAGTCATCATCTTCAAAATGAAAAAAATCTCCAGACAACCTACAATACGAGAGAAGAACTCCAGTGAAAGTGACAAATAGAATGTAGCCTTGCGCTGTTTATGTAGTTCCGCTATCTGCTGGTCGACTTTTTCAATAGATTCCTTTTTCTCTTCCACGAACCGTTTAGCCCAATTCCGAATAAAAGGAACATGAGTAAGCATTTTCAAGCCTCGCTTGGCAAAACCGTTCCGATAGCCTTTCATGAAGAGATAGATGACTAGCAAGCAGACTACCGCAATAGGTAATAGAACGGATAGAGCCAAGGTATTCACCTTCTCTGAGTACATGACCACAAAAAGTAGCAGACTGAAAAGCCAGAACCAGAAATGGCTGAAAATGTGCATCATGACATAAAGAAGGACCGATGAGGTAGCCTTAGCAGCTCCCACATACGGAGAAAGTTCCATGATGCGATAAGGTTCGCCCCCCATAAGCCCCACAGGAGTGGTGTAGTTCAATGCAAATCCTGTAATGGTAAATTTGTAAATCTTCCAGAAAGAAACCTTGCTACGATTCTCACCATCGTTGATGATACAGAACCAGCTAAGTGCATTCATCAGATATATAATGGCCCAAAGAAATATCACGGCAGGGAACCAATAGCCAGCCGATTTGATATTCCGCCAAAGTTCAGCATAGTCCGGATCGAACTTCCAGAGCATGAGGCCAATGGCCACAAGACCAAATATAAAGAAGATGTTCCTGTACTTGCTTTTCATAATTCCTCGTAGAATTTCCTACACATGTTCTCATGCCTGTTCCGCATGTAAATATATAATGAAGTGAGGACAATAGCCTCAAAGAATACATACAAATAAGGCATATTTATCAAACAACTGATATACAAAGCAATAGCCCTGGTATTAAACGTCAGGATGTTAGTGAATGGCATGAGAGGCTTGCTCTGCGTACGAAAACGGTCCCGGAATTCCTGCGGAATATCCTCCCCATAGACCTCCTTCAGTTTCTTAAAGAAACGCTGGAACTGAGGTGTCTGCCTTTCCTGCCCCCTAGTGTAATTACCATAGAAATAAACGAAAACCTTCCACCAGAAATTACCCTTCCAAGACAGTTCGTTGAAGAGTTTGCGCTGCTGCGCAAAGTTGTCCAGCTCACTACCCGATTTACCCTTTAAGAAGAAAAGATGAATATTTCGGTAGTAGTCGGCCAGCGCACTCTGACGAGCGTGCAAGATAAAACCATTGAAGCAGGCAAACAGGAAGAATCCCCAACCCCAGTTTATATCTGTAAATGGGATGTTCTGGTTCCAAAGACGAGCCACAATAGCCACATAGATAGTAAAGAACCAGATGTCGCCTGCAAACCCATCGAGCATTCTGCCCCACAAAGTCTTCTTTCCAGTCATGCGAGCCAGCTGTCCATCACAACTATCGTAGAAATTAGCCCACATCAGAAGCAAAACTCCAGCCAGATTGTGCCAGAAATCCGTATAATAGAAACAAATACCAGCAGCTACTCCCAGGATAATAGAGAGGATAGTCACCACATTCGGATGAACATCGAACTTATTAAAGAACAAGGCCCACCTGTAACCGATGGGACGAGTGAAATAGATATCAATAGTCTCTTCCGTATCACTTGACTTGAGTGTTGCATTCAAGTCTTTCTTAATTTCGCTCATAGGCTTTGAATATAAAACTTACAATGGCCCTAGCTGCATCCTCCCTGCAGGAGGAGAAACTGGGCCAATCATTAAAATCTATTATTTTAAAAGAACCATCTGCTGAGACTATGCAGTCACCTCCATATACGGGTATCTGGAGTATTTTTGCAGCCTCATCACAGATTTCTTTCATTTTATCTACGTGGAAAGAATAGCCTTGTACCGGGCCATTCTTTTCTTCCAAACCAAATTTAGTCTTACTGACATCGGGATAGTTCCAAGAAAAGAATGGTGTGTCCTGAACACCATAGAATTTTACTAAATCTCCCTTTAGGTGTTCCGAAACAACCGCACAGTCAATCCCTCTTTTCCGGAAATCGGCAAGGGCGATATTAGCCTCACAAGCGTTCTGCAGCAACTGCACATCAGCCTTTACTTGGGCACAACCATCCCCCCTTTTTATCCATACAGGGTAAGGCCAAGCAGAATCAGCTTGCTCCGGTATGCATTGAAGCAACACTGTCGTTGGAGTAGGAATTCCTTCCTGCAGAAAAAGTTTAGATAGTTGGAACCGCTCACTATTCCTTATTCCAGCAGAAGGGTTCACAACCAGCCCCCCTTCTTTTTCAAACCGTTCCAAGCATTCAACGGTTCTAAGATCTCTTCCCATAGAGAAAACCACATCCACCTTCTCCAGTGAAGAAGATAAAAGTTCATTTTCCGGCAAAAAAGAAACCTCCACACCCTTCTGCTGCAGTTCTTCACCCACAGCATGCAAGATGAGCATATCCTTGCCTTCCGAATTAGGAGAGAACACTTTGCTTCGTGAAATGCCTAATGCCTTCATTTACCAGTCTTCAAGAATTCTTCAGCCTTCAAAATATCACCAGCATGATCCACATCCAAAATCTTACCAAACCGATAAGCTTTCAGATGGAGTCCATCGAAAACAAGCTGACGCTGGAAATTACGCATACGAGACATGCCCTTCTCCATACAACCTTTCAAGGTGTCGATAGCCTTAGGGCCTAAACAGTAAATACCTCCAGAGATGTATTTACAATCATCTGTATTACTGTCCAAAAAACCCTTGATGGTCATATCTTCAGTGGTAGAGATATAAAGTGGCTTTTCATCGTCGATGTAATCGGTTACAGCCATAAGACCATCTTCAGAACTAGCTTTGAAAGCCTTTATATAATCCGCAAACTCATCCTCACGGAAAATAGTGTCCACGGTGGTTAGGCAGAAACGCTCACCTTCCAGAAAACGGCTCAACTCAAAAAAGCTGTGCATGCTACTAGGAGTAGTCTTCTGAACAATCTTCAGAGGGACCTCAGTCTTCAGCTCATCCAGATGAGCCTTAGTTTGCGGATGGAGGCAATTCACAATGATATCAATTTCCTCAGCACCTTGCTCAGTGAAAATACGGATGAGGCGATCTATCATGGCTTCACCATTGATTTTCACCAATGGTTTTGGAAGCTCTATTCCCTCCTGAGCCAAACGAGATCCTTCGCCAGCAGAAATAATAGCAAATTTCATTCTGTCTCCTCCTCTTTTTCCAAATTCAATTTATCGCTATCGTCATGCTTAGCTGTATACAATTTAGGCAACGGATTACGATGCGCATAATCGTCAACTCTGCGATTACGTAAAATATCAGAAACAAGGTAGATAGCATTTCTAAACCCAGTTTCATCGGCCATATTCTTGCCTGCCACCTCATAGCCTACCCCATGAACAGGAGCTGCGCAGACTAGAGGGAGACCTGCCACATAGCTTACACCTTCGAACATTCCGAAAGTGCGGAAAGGAATCATACCCTGATCATAATACATGGCTAAAACACCATCGAACTTCCAAATATCCTCGGAACTGAAGAAAGAGTCTGCAGCATAAGGGCCAAAGCACTGGAGCCCACTATCTCTGAGTTCCCCTATAGCTGGGATAATCTGTTCCGTCTCTTCCCGACCATTAGAATCGGAGATGCCAGTTGTAGGATTCAACGCTATGATAGCGATTCTAGGATTGTCTATCAGGAAATCATGCTTCAAGGATTCATGAAATACAGTAGCTTTCTCTACAATCAACTCCTTAGTAATGGCTTCTGGCACATCCTTTACAGCCATCTTACCCGTGAGGAGACCGATACGTAGATTCCGGTTCAACAAGATGGTAAGAGAGCTATAATCATCGCCAAACTTACTCTGCAAATAATCTTCATTCCCCAAAAAACGAATGGCATTATTATGCATGGTTTCCAGATTGACAGGAGCAGTTACCAGTACATCGAAAAGACCCTGTTCATATTCACGCATAGCAAATTCCAAAGCCAATAGAGCTGCTGTACCTGCTGTTTCTGAAGGCTTTCCAAGTTCTATCTTAACTTCCTCATCGAAACAAGTAACAATATTTAGTTTACCATCCACAGCATTAGCTGCACTATTAATGGTGGTAAAGTTCACATTCATTTCCAAAGCCTTCCGGTGGAAAGTTGCCACCTTGGGAGAACCATAGATAATGGGAGTGTACATATCTAAGAGGGTAGGCTCAGAAAAAGTCTTGAAGACCAGTTCATAGCCTATTCCGTTAATGTCACCCTGTGTGATTCCTATTTTAATTCTCTTTTCCATTATTTCTTTGCTTGTCTTTAGAGACATTCTTTAATTTTCCGTTTATATTATCCTCACTTTCCTCTTCCACACCTTCTGCAGACAAGGCCTCAACCGTTTCTGAAGGCAGCTGTAGTGTATACAGTGCAGACTCCAGACGACGAATATGGTTACGCTTCTTTGGCTCATTTGGATAATAGACGAAACCCTCTGCAACGATAACTTTCTGGTTCACGGTATCCACACGGACATGAGAGACAAAAGGACCACCCATGTTGTCATTGGTCATCTCCCACAGACCACGAACCTCCTGAGCAAATTGATGGTGAACCACAATATGCTGGCCTTCAACCAGATTCTGACCCTTATACTTCTGAGTAGCCATGTGCATACCCGGCTGTGAACCAGGGATATTGGCAGCCATGAAAGAGTCGCGCATCTGCACGAAATATTCCGGAGTAAAAATCTTGCTGCTAGTATACGGATAAGAATACATACAGAAGTTCAGTTGGTTTCCTCCATTTTGAGAAGCCCAGAAGAAATTATTACCCTTCTTGATAGAGGTAATGTCTGATGGCACCCAAACATCACAACCAAACATTTCTTTAGCCATGTTAGCTACCTGTTCCGAATGAGAACGCTCCAGCAACTTAATGCTACGGTTCAACTCAGCCTTAACGAAGAAGTCAATAATAGTCTTCCCATGACTATACACATAGTCGGACATTTCCTGCTCCGAAGGAGAATTAATAGTCATAATCATCTGAGGTGTAGCGTTCAGGTCACGAATAAACTTGAAGCGGGTCTGTGTATATATATTCGGATTGATATTGACTACGATGATGTTACGGAAAATCTTAAAAGTGCGGTCGAAATGCTCCATAGCACAGGTGGTAATCCGGAACTGAGCCTCATGCTGAGGAAGTCCTGGAACGTCACTGGTCAGCACATCGTGCAAGGCACGCCCTGCAGGACGCTCGTACATAGCCTTATCAATCACCAAAAGGATTTCATAAGGGCGACCACTGGAAACTGGTAAAAAACTAAGTCCATCACCACTCTTCTTGCAAGAAGAGAACAGCGCCATAATCAGGCAAAGTATAAAGGTTGTTTTTTTCATAATCATTTGTTTTTGGTTTCTATGGACAAAATTAGGCCACAAACACCATATAGTGTAAGGTTCAGGTTCACATTTCGTTTACTTATAGCCTACCTTGTTGTTTACACATTGTTCACTCTGCATCTTTTTAGTACTCAACAAGCCACAGGCAGCGTAGATATCCTCTCCTCGACTGGCACGAATGGTACTAAAAACTCCATGCTGAGTTAAATAGTCCCGGAGACGAATCATCTGTTGTGGATCCGTATTTTTCAAGTCGGAATCCGGAATTTGATGGAAACGGATAAGATTGACACGGCATTCCAATCCATGAAGCAGTTTTACAATCTCTTTCCCATATTCCAGCGAATCGTTCCAGCCACCAAAGACAATGTACTCAAAAGAAAGACGACGTTGATGACTCCAATCGTATCCACGCAAGAGGTCCACCACCTCTTTGATGGAAATCAGTCTTTCAGCAGGCATAAGTTGTGCCCGTTGTTCAGGAATAGGATTATGCATGGAAATGGCCAAATGGCACTGACTTTCCCTAAGGAAACGCTCCAACCCCTCTTTCTTTATACCTACAGAGGAAACAGTGATGCGCTTAGGGCTCCATGCCCAACCATAATCAGCGGTGAGGATTTCTGTAGACCGAAGCACATTATCCAGATTATCGAAGGGTTCACCCTGGCCCATAAAAACCACATTCGTGAGTTTATCAGCCTCAGGGAGGGAATAGATTTGATTCAAGATGTCCGACACAGACAAGTGACCATGAAAACCCTGTCTACCCGTCATGCAGAACTTACATCCCATCTTACAGCCTACTTGGCTGGATACACAAAGCGTAGCTCTATCCCCATCAGGGATGTAGACCGACTCTATATATTGATGATCTGACGTTTGGTAGAGATACTTGATGGTGCCATCCACGGAATGCATACTGTCCACTGGGTCAGAAGCCCCAATCTCATAGGATTCTGAAAGCAAAGAACGGTTCTTGGCGCTGAGATTCGTCATCTCTGCAATGGAACGGACCCGCTTGCCATAAACCCACTGGGCTATCTGCTTCGCAGTGAAACCAGGCATCCCCAATGATTTCACTACGGACTGCAACTCATCCAACGATAAACCAAGCAATCTACGTTTCTCCATACCTTCAATTAAATCGGGAGCAAATTTACAAAAAAACTATGAGGTAAAACCAAATTTAGGGTAAGATTGATTATATTTGCAGTAAAAATAAAGAAACTATAATTAAAAATCAGGATTATGAACAAAACCATCGATTGTTTTATTCCGTATTTGAATCCAGCCCAGGCACAGACCACCGTAAATGGCTTGAGAGAGTCCGAAGAAGTAAGCAGAATTTTCCTACTCTGCACTCCAGAATCGTCCAAAGAAACTATAGAAGGATGTATCCGTCTGGAAGTAACCTCCCTGTACAACTATGAAACAGCAGAAATCATAGCTCAGGAAACAAGGGCAGCCTATACGCTGGTTTATTTCAAAGAGCAACCAGTGACCTTTACTTACATGACTCTGGAACGACTGGTCAAAGTGGCCAATGACACACAGGCAAACCTGGTGTATTCAGACCATTATTGCATAGAAAATGGACAGACAGTGGCTGCTCCATGCATTGACTATCAGATGGGTAGCTTGAGAGATGACTTTGATTTCGGTTCTGTCATTCTATACAGAAGTGAGAAGTTGAAATCCTTCTTCTTGATGAATGCAGATTCCTTCATCACCGACCTTAAATATGCCATCTGGTATGCAGTTCGTCTGGAGCTATCAGATAAGATATTTCATCTCCCAGAAAAACTTTATACAGAGCAAGAACTTGACCTTCGTAAATCTGGAGAAAAACAGTTCGACTATGTAGACCCTCGCAACAGAGACCGTCAGATAGAGATGGAGGAAGTGTGCACCTGGTACCTTCAGGACGAAGGGCACTATGGTTTCTTAGAGCCAGGCGATTATTATCCACTGGATATTACGGCACAAGAATTTCCTGTAGAAGCCAGTGTGGTTATTCCCGTTCGGAATAGAGTGAGAACTATAGCAGACGCCATTCAAAGCGTGCTTACCCAAGAAACCAACTTCCCATTCAACCTGATAGTGGTGGATAATGGTTCTACTGATGGTACCACAGAGAAGATAGAGGAATTCAAAAAGGATTCCCGACTGATTCATATTATCCCAGAACGCACAGACCTGGGCATCGGAGGGTGCTGGAACATGGCTCTACTCCATCCACAGTGCGGAAGATTTGCCGTACAGCTGGATAGTGATGACCTTTACAGTTCTCCAAAGACACTTCAGCAGGTAGTAGACAAATTCTATGAAGAGAACTGTGCCATGGTTATCGGTTCATATAGAATGTGCAATTTCGATTTGGAAACACTTCCTCCAGGACTGATAAGCCATGCAGAATGGACTGAAGACAACGGTCGCAACAATGCACTACGTATCAATGGATTAGGTGCCCCACGTGCATTCTATACTCCAATTGCCAGAGAAATCCTTTTCCCGAACACCAGCTATGGAGAGGACTACTTTATGGGACTAGCTATCAGTCGTCATTATCGCATAGGACGAATCTTCGATGAACTATATCTCTGCCGTAGATGGGAAGGGAACTCAGACTCCGCTTTAAGCAGGGAGAAAGTGAATGCGAATAATCTATATAAAGACAGTATTCGTACAGCAGAACTTAAAGCCCGTATAGCTTATAATCAATATGCTCCTAGTGACCTGATACAACGCATGACCTGGGATGAATATGACAACCATGTGAGTGAACTCTATGGAGTAAAGACCAGAACACTGGGAAAAGGAACCAATAAAGTCACGCTACAGTTTAACCCAGCCCGTATCCGCTCCACTGGAGCCAAACTGGACCAGAAATCCCTAGCAGAGCGTCCTTGCTTCCTCTGTGGTGAAAACCGTCCTGCAGAGCAGTATTCTCAAGTAGTTATTCCAGGATATGAGTTGTTAGTGAATCCATACCCTATCCTAAAAGAACACTACACCATTCCAAGTCTGAGTCATGAACCTCAATTGATTCAGAAAAACTTTACCGCATTTGAGCGATTAGCTGCACTCAATGCATCGGAGCATTCCGAGAACCTCATCGTCTTCTATAATGGACCACGCTGTGGTGCATCAGCTCCCGACCACCTACACTTCCAAATGGGAAACGGTGACAACCTTCCATTGGTGCAAACCTTAAAGGCACGCATTGACGAAGGATTAAAAGACAAAGACCTACTGGTGAATGAGGAAAAAATAGCACTTTATAAAATCACAGACTATATCACACCTTGTCTGGTCATCATCAGTGCAATGGACTACAGTCAGAATCAACTCTTCCAGAAGATTTACAATGCTCTCCCACTTCAAGAAGGTGAAGCAGAGCCAGGAATGAACCTGATAGGCTGGACACAACGCTTCACTGCGTATGGGGATGTTCACGTTACTTTGATTATACCTAGAGCAAAGCATCGTCCTGACTGCTATTTTGCGGAAGGCGAACAGCAGATTATGGTTAGCCCTGGTGCACTAGATATGTCTGGACTAGTCATCACCCCTAGACTGGAAGACTATAAGAAACTCAAGGTAACACAGGTAAAGGAAATCCTTGCAGAATGTGGACTTAGCAAAGAGGCCTTCCATGAATTCATCAACCGTTTTAAAGCATAAGGTATGAATAAAGAGCCACAAGTGAGCGTAGGTATCATGCATTCCACTGAAATTCATTTCAACCTACGCGGATACTACATCAGCGTTCAAGGACTTGTAACCGGAAATCAAATCGTAAAATATGTCTCTGGTGGTGTGGAATGGAATGGAGTACGCTATGGACAACTATTTTTCATCCCCCAAGGAAAAGGGACATACTTTACATTGGAGGATGTAACCATAGGACTTCAGTTCCATTGGGAAAGAAGGGAAAACCAGTCTTTCATGGGCAGTTTATACTTCCGTGAAGAAGGGAATCAAGTAGTTGCCATCAATCAACTACCAGTGGAAGAGTACCTGAATAGCGTCATTTCCTCCGAGATGAGTGCCACTGCCGGACTAGAATTACTGAAAGCGCATGCCATCATCTCCAGAAGTTGGCTACTGGCTCAGATGCAGCACCGTTCATCCCGCATGAAAAAAGACTCACAAGGGGCCATGGATACAGATGCAGAATTGGTCCGTTGGCAAGATCATGACGACCATACCCACTACGATGTATGTGCGGATGACCACTGCCAGCGTTATCAAGGAATCACCCGTGCCAGTAACCCCAATGTATTTGCAGCAGTGAAGGCTACCCGAGGAATAGTGCTAAAATACAAAGGCGAAATTTGTGACGCACGTTTTTCTAAATGCTGTGGTGGTGTAATGGAAAAGTTCTCTACCTGCTGGGAAAACAAAGACTATCCTTACCTGGATGCAAGACGCGATGATGCCTCAGGGAAGGAAATTCCCGACTTAACCACCGAAGAAGGTGCACGACAGTGGATAGAGTCTGAACCTGAGTCATTTTGCAACACCAAGGATGCAAACGTGCTGAGGCAAGTTCTGAACAATTATGACCAAGAAACCACTCATTTCTTCCGTTGGAAAGTGGAATATACTGAAGAACAACTAAGTGACCTTATTAAGCGACGTACCGGAAAAAACTATGGTAAGATTAAGTCGCTTGAGCCTTTGCATAGAGGTTCCTCAGGGAGGATAGACAGACTACGAATCATAGGTTCTAGAAAAACACGAATTATCGGTAAAGAACTGGAAATTCGTCATACACTTTCCGAGAGTCATCTTTACTCCAGTGCTTTTGTGGTTAAGAAAGAAGGAAAGAAATTTATACTCTCTGGAGCCGGTTGGGGACACGGAGTAGGCCTTTGTCAGATAGGAGCAGCTCTCATGGCTAGCAAGGGCTACAAATACGATGAAATACTCCAGCACTACTACCCTCACTCTGAACTAATTAGTGAATTTGAATAAGGAAGGATGAACGGAAAGGTCAGAAATCCATGGTTATGGGTACCGACATTGTTCTTTTATGATGCGATACCCTATATTACTTTAACATTCCTATGTTTGGTTTTCTATAAAAGGACTGGATTATCCCATACAGAAATCACCTGTCTGGGAAGTCTCATACTTTTACCATGGATTATCAGACCAGTAGTAGCAGAGAGCAATTTTCTACGGAAGCACCCTCGTTCCCTAGTTATTTTCTCAGAGTTTATCATAGCCTTAGGATTCACCGGTTTACTCTACATGACAAAGGGAAGCTGGTACAAGAGCATCACCTTGCTACTCTTTCTTATTATTTCCTGTGGTTATGTGGTACACAACTCAGCTACGATTCTGTTTTACAAAATGCTAGACACAACCACCCGTCAAGGCTTTAGCCACATCAAAAACACCTCTCATATCTTGGGAAAACTACTGACAGCAGGTGTACTAGTTATGTTAGTAGGTGGACTAGAGACATTAAGTGGGAAGATTGCACAATCCTGGAGCATTCTGTTTATGATTCTTTGTGGGCTTTTCTATGCAGTTTTAGTCTATCATGTGTTCACCCTTCCATTTGGATTACAGGTTAGAGAGCAGATGGAATATTCTACTATAAAAGACCGAATACTCACCAAAAAGGAAAGTCTGCTAGCTAGCTTCAAGGAACTGACGTGTCAGCCTAAAGCGAATACCTTTCTTACCTTTTTCCTACTCTACAGTATACCCCACACATTCCTGTTGGCTATTACCCCACTTTTCTTGCTGGATACTCCAAGTCACGGAGGTGCAGGTTTAAGTACACAAGAGCTGGGACTCTGCTACGGAACAATAGGTTTGCTGGGACTTACAGCTGGAAATATCATCGGACTAAAAGCCATCAAAGAGAAAAGGTTAGAAAATGTCATAAAAACCATGAGCCTTTGCTTAAGTTTCCCGTGTCTAGGATATTTATTGATTTCCCTTGTAGGAATAGAGAAATTCCCTCTAATCAGTGCGTTTGTCTTCTTAGTAGAATTTGGCTATGGATATGGCTTTACAGCATGTACAACATTCATGGAGCGTTTCTGCAAAGGGAAACCCCAATACCGTGTATGGTGCAACATCTACATTACCATAGGTTTTATCCTTCCCGGTTTCATTACAGGATATCTACAAGAGACACTAGGATACCCCATCTTCTTTATTATCGTTATAGCGTTAGGAGCTATCTCCTGGAGCGTAACCAACAATGCCATAGACTCATCAAAATAAGGAATCCTTAAGGAAAAGACATTTAAAAAGAGGGCTCACCACAAAGGTGAGCCCTCTAAAATTCTATGGAATATCAATGATTACCAACCAGGATTCTGATCCAACTGAGGATTCAAATCTCTTTGTCCACTTGGGATTGGGAACAACATGTACTTAGAATCATAAGTACGAGTATTTCCATTTGAGCAGTTGATGTAACCATCTGCATCTACAGTTACCTGCTCCAGAAGAGAAGAACCTGCGAAGTTGCCTACATAAGCACCACGAGCTTGATCTGGATACTTAGCTGTATCCAACTTATCCAGCTGGTTCCAACGCTGCAGAGAATAGTAACGGTCGTTCTGAGCATACATCATTTCTACACGACGTTCACGACGGATTTCCCAAAGCAGATCGCTGACACCCATATTGTTTGCAGGGTCAGGTTGTGGAGTAAGAGTGAGGTGAGGCATGCCAGCACGGTCACGAAGCAAGTTGATAGTCTTGTCCAAATCTGACTGAGTGATAGCACCCAGTTCTGCCTGAATCTCTGCATAGTCCAGCAAGATTTCTGCCAGCCAGAAGATAGGAGCATCAGTATCATTGCCACTGATAGACTGACGGTTTGCATTGCTAATCAAGTCGGTATCGAACAACAGGACACCATAACCTGTACCAGAAGTAGACTGAGCACCACCGAAACGAGCATAACCACTACCAGGGAACATCAAGATGTGGTCGATCTGGTCAGACAAACGTGGGTCACGCTGTGCCAATAATGCAGAGATATCGATATGATCCTGAGGACCGAATCCAGCTTTATCATCGAAATTAACCAGAACACCTGCTTCACTAGTATCACATTTAGTAGTAGCCTTTGGAAGACCATCGATGAACAGATAGCTATCGAATGCAGCCTTAGACATACCATTTACCTGAGTAGAACCACAAGTGTAGTCGATGGTAGAGTGAGCCAAGGTTCCGTAGATATACTTCTTGTAAAGAATCATCTCCTTGTTGCCTGACAAATCCAGAGAGTTGAAGTTTGCATGATAGCTAGAGTTCAACTGATACTGACCTGAATTCATGATAGCGTCGCAAGCAGCCTTAGCTTCAGTCAAGTACTTAGAAGCACGGGAAGCATCATTCAGCACATATTTGCTGTAGGTACCCTCGAACAGACAAACCTGAGCCTTCATAGCCTGAGCCACATAGACATTGATAGCTGTACGAGAAGTTCCGTTTTCAGAGATGTTGCCAACTGCATAGTTCAAGTCTTCCAGTACACGGTCCATGACTGTGTTACGATCCTGACGAGGTCCATAGAGAACATCCTCATCGGAGCTGTCCAGTTCCTTATCCACATAGTAGCAATTACCGTAAGCACGAACCAGCTTAAAGTGCTGCCAGCCTCTGTAGAGACGAGCTACACCCATCCAGTGTGCCTTCTTAGTCTCAGACATACTTTCTATGTTAGGCAATGCGGCAATTAGAGTATTAGCACGACGAATCTCAGTATATGGAGTATTCCATGCAGCAGCTGTTGCAGGAACCGCAGTAAAGGACCAAGATGCCAGACCAGTAGTACCCTGGTCATCATTCAAGTTATTGAAATAATAGTTACCATAAGAGCCACTGTTTCCGTAGCCTGAGAACTCAGAGTAGAAATAGTTTGCAAACATTTCCACATTCGTCTCACTGGTAAAATAAATGTCTTTGGTGAACTGATCGTATGGATCACTATCAAGAATGTCATTACATCCGGACAGCACAACCGCAGCTCCCAACATATATAATGCTAATTTTTTCATAGTTGTTGTACATTTAAATGTTAGACATCATTTTAGAGATCAACCTGTATACCGAAAGAATAAGTACGTAAGATAGGATCTGTACGTCCCCAGACACCATTAGCATAAGAACCAACACCAGTATTAATTTCTGGGTCAAGACCCGTACCATTATTATGATTGATGATATCAAATGCATTGTTGACAGCAACGTAAACACGAATTCTATCGATGGTAATCTTGCGGGTCAAGTCACGAGGAAGAGTATAACCCAGCGTGATGTTCTTCATGCGCAGATAAGCCATGTTAACCAAGTACTTAGTCTGAGGATAGAAGTTATAACGTCCATTGCTGATTACATTGCTAGAGATATTTCCTAAACCTGCACCACCTGACCACATACGTGGGAAGTCCTTGCTCTGGTCGATCTTACCAGCTGAATACTCAGCCTCAGTGACGTAAGATGTCTGGTTAGAATAGAGAGCATCGGCACCACGCATCATTGGCATTACGAATGCTGACTGTGTCCACATGTCACGCTTACCTACACCCTGCATGTAAATATCCAGGTCGAATCCCTTCCATTCGCCACCCAGACGAAGTGAGTACTGATAACGTGGAGTAGAGTTACCTATCTTAATAAGGTCACCATGATCATCAGGAGTACCCTTACCCCAGTCGATGACACCATCCTTATTCTGGTCTACGAACTTGATATCACCAGGACCATAGACGAACTTACCTGACTGCAGTTTAGTCTGGTCTGCTACACCTGATGCATAAGTACCATCGGCATTGAAATCAGAGAAGTCGAAATAGCGGTCGGTCTCGAAGCCCCAGATTTCACCATATTCCTTACCAGTATAATAGGTATTAAGCAAGTTATTGCTATCCCACTCTGTAATCTTTGCGGTATAGTCGGACAGGTTAGCAGTAGCATAAACGTTCAGGTCACCGAATGAATGACGCCAGTCTACTGTAATTTCCCAACCACGAGAGCGGAGTGAACCTGCATTCTCATAAGCTGCAGAAGCACCCAGAACTGATGGAAGAGCCTTACCAGGAGCCAGCATGTCACGAGTATCACGCTGGAACCAGTCGAAGTTAACGTTCAACTCATTGTTGAGGAAGCCCAGGTCAATACCGATGTTGGTAGTTGCAATAGTTTCCCAAGTCAGAGAAGAAGAAACCAATTTAGGCTGGCTGAAGTTGTCATACTTAGAAGAGCCAGATCCCAGCCAGTTCACGTTATTAGTCTGCTTAGACATGGTTTCCAAGAACATGTTAGAACCTACTTCCTGGTTACCGATTTCACCATAAGAAGCACGGAGTTTCAAGTTGCTGATGTATTTCTTAGCGCCAGCGAAGTAAGGCTCTTCAGAAATACGGTAACCGATGGATGCTGATGGGAAGAATGCCCACTGGTCAGCCTTCGGGAACTTGCTGGAACCGTCGAAACGACCGTTCAACTCCAGCAGGTAGATGCCCTTATAATCGTAGTTGATACGACCGAAGTAACCTACTGAACCCTGGTGTGTATGTCTGTGAGTATAGCTGTAATCCTCAGAAGCCAGAGCCAATTCAGGAAGGTTCAAATCCTGAATACCATGACGCTCATAGTACAGATACTCATAGTTGGTCTTATCCAAGTTACCACCCACCATCAAGTTCAGGTTATGATTCTTTGCGAAGGTGTTCTGGTAGTTGAAGTAAGCGTTTGCCACATGATTGATAGTTTCAGAACTAGAAGTCTCAATGAATGTGGTAGTAGACAAAACTGTGAGCTGTGGATTGACAGACCAAGTGTTATAAATCTCTGCTGGAAGACCCACACCTTTATATTTAGTATGTCTTTCTGTGTAAGTATAGTCAGCATTGAAAGTCAAGCCCTTGAGGATATCAATCTTCAGGAAGCCACCGATACGAGAGTTGATAGTCTTTTCGAAAGAATCACCACCAGTCTTACGGTAACCAATCATGGTTCGACCTTCATACTGCTTGCCATCTGCTGGGTTGATGAAATAACCGTAAGGGCCGAAGAATGAACCCCAACGCCACAAGTACTGATAAGTACCGGAACGCATGTAAGGATATTCATACTGCTTATTGGAATAGCTTACACGAGCACCCACCTGCATCCAGCTGGTAGCCTGAGTAGAGACATTCACAGTAGCATTGTACTTATCCACTGTATCAGGGTTAAAGTTCAGCACACCCTGCTGCTTATTGTAACCTAAAGAGAGGTAATAGTTGGTCTTACCGGAATTACCCTGAACAGAGAGTGTATGGTTCTGAGAAGGAGTAGCCTTGTTGAACATAATCTTCTTCACATCCCAGTCGGCATAGTAACCATATTCATCATAGTCGTCACCCTTGATCATTTCACGGTAACCAGCCTTACCATTATGGTTTTGAGCCCATTTATGAATCATCTCCTGGAAATGGTCGTCATCCATATACATACCGAAGAGCTCAGCTGCATTTCCCTGACGATAGTTGTCGTCTATCAAAGCTTGCACCTGAGTAGGTACGTCTGGATAATCTGGCAATGTAGTAGCCTGGCTCCAACCGAAGTTGTTGGTATAAGAAACCTTCACACGGTCTGAAGTCTTAGCACTCTTGGTAGTTACCAGAACCACACCGAAGGCAGCACGCGTACCGTAGATAGAGGTAGAAGCTGCATCCTTCAGCACGGAGATAGACTCGATATCGTTGGTATTCAAGTAGTTCAGATTCTCTACTGGAACACCATCTACTACATACAATGGAGTAGAAACTCCATTATTGGAAAGCGTACCGATACCACGAATCACGATGGAAGCATCTTCGTTAATACCACCATTGGTGTTCAAGATGGTCAAACCTGGAACAGCACCCTGAAGAGCTTTTGCCAAGTCGGTAGTAGATTTAGATTCCAAAGTCTTGGAAACATCTACTGAAGAAACGGCACCCGTCAAGTTTGCTTTCTTCTGAGTACCATAACCTACAACTACAACCTCGTCCAGAAGTTCCACATCTTCCTGCAGGACTACAGACATGCCACGGGAAGCACGAACCTCCACTGTCTTATAGCCTAAGAAGCTGATAACCAAAGTAGAACCCGGTCTACAATTAATGGAGAAATTACCATCATAATCTGTCAAAGTACCCGTAGTTGTACCTTTCACCAAGATATTAGCGCCAATAATAGGCTCACCATTAGCGTCACGTACAGAACCTGTGATTGATGAAGACTGCTGTTCAATTTTCACACCTTGAACATCAGAATCACCCGTAGGATTTGCCATCACGCTACCGCTACTAAACAACAGGGCTAGAGCAGCCACTGTCAAGACTCTACCATCAAAGGCAGAAGCCCTTTCATTGCGATTTTCGTTCATAACGCATTCTTTTTAGGTTAATTATAAAGTTAATTTCAGTTTAAAGATTCTCCATGTGTTTTAATTATGACAAATATAATGCAAAATATGTAAATATACAAACAGAAATAAAATTTTTTTTGAAGAAAAAACAAAAAAGTTCTATCAAAGGCAAAAAAATGGAAGACTATCCCGCATGGCCCAACTCAAGATTTCTCTTTTTTTGAGCCTTCTTCCGAAGAAAAACTATCATGCACGAAACTGGAGATTACAATATTAAAAAAGGTATGATACTTAACGAAAACAAGTGATCAAAATGTTTCAAAATTAGAGGTAAGTAAAGGGAACTTACAGGAGGAAAAATTACCCAAAATCTTTAGCAAGAGATGAGCATAGAGAAGCTGGAAAATTCAGTTTAGAAAAGCTTATTCCCTTAGCTTTTAATGCATTTAGACTGATAGTAGAATAAAGCATAGTTAGTTTTATGGTTTTTAGATAATTATATTCATCAGTTAAATGATATAATAAAGTTTAAATCCCTCTAAGAAACTAAAACAGGAGAAACGGCTCTAGATAATAGAAAATGTAAAGAATTTTAACCACCAATGAGAAGAACTTCTAAAGAGAGATTCAACCTCCATTCACTGGGGAAAATTTTCTCCCTAACTGGAGAAAAATTTTTCTCGTTTGGGAGAAAAAAATATCGCCTTAAAACAGGCTCTATAAAAAGCGAATTTTTCAGAAAAGAATGAGAAAATAAATGTAAATATTTAAGAAAAAAAGCATAGCTTAAATTATCCCATCCGTCAAACGAGTGTTCCAAAACTCCATTCCACCCAAAGAAAGCATCCAGCACTATTCCATCTTTTACAAAGGACATCATATTTTTAATTAAAAAAATAGAATATATTAGCAAAAATGATTATTTTTGTAGATAAAATAAAAATGAAAACACATGCAGGCTAAACATCTTATCACCTTAATCCTACTGAGTGCCTCATCTTATGTAGGTGCACAGACTTTAACATCGGAAACAAAGGCTAGAATTGAAGACCGGTTGAACCAGGAACTGACTTCCCAACGCATCGCTGTGGGAAAGGCAAAAATAGATTCCGTGGCTCAAGAGAAAAAAGTGCTGAAACTGTTCATGAACAGCAATTTCTCCTACCTTCCTTTCCGGGAAGATAATGTCAGGAGTCTCTACTCGGACATCCGGGCCCTGCTGCCCCCCGAGTACTCCAAGTACAAGCTTCAGCTTCATGCTAATAATCGGTTGATAGAACAACTTATCCCTGCATATACCAAAACGCAGAAAGGAAAGCAGAAGGAAAAAGTCTGGGCTCCCAATGCTTCGCAGCCTCTGGTAAAGCCTCTGGACCGACCTTTCACCCCTACTGCAGGTCTGCAGAACCGTCATATAGCCATGTGGCAGAGTCACGGACGCTACTTCGAGCAGAAACTGAATCGCTGGGAATGGCAGCGTGCACGCATCCTTCAAACCGTGGAGGATCTTTACACCCAAAGTTATGTGCTCCCCTTCCTGGTTCCGATGCTGGAAAATGCTGGAGCCAATGTGCTGCTGCCTCGTGAACGGGATACCCGAAGGGAAGAGCTGATTATAGATAATGACGGAAAAACCGATGGAACCTACAGTGAAACCAATGGTCTTAAAGCATGGACAGAGGGTAAGGGGGAAGGTTTTGCGCATGTAAAAACGGAATACCGGGATTGGGATAATCCTTTCCGGGATGGTACGTTCCGACAGACTACCACCATTAAAAAAGGTGCAGAAAGTACGGCAAAGTGGACTCCTAGCATTCCTGTAACCGGGGAATATGCGGTGTATGTTTCTTATAAGTCGCTTAAAAACAGCACAAACGATGCTTTGTACACCGTGAACCACGCAGGTGGCACTACCTCTTTCCATGTGAACCAGCAGATGGGTGGTGGTACTTGGATTTACCTGGGAACTTTCCAGTTTAATAAAGGAACTGCTGGCTCTGTAACCCTGAGCAATGTTTCAGCCAAGGCAGGGCAAATCCTCACTTCCGATGGTATAAAAATAGGTGGTGGAATGGGAAATATAGCCCGTTCCCTGAACGTGAAGGGAACCACGGAGAATCTCCGAAGCAGTGACCCTGTGGCTAATACGGCAGGTGGAAGTGGGAAAGACGCAGAGATGCTACCATTTGAACCTGATTATCAGCTCAGTGGCTACCCTCGTTACACGGAAGG
>AUXO016497471.1_pt1 | contig 65868 bp, 82 predicted proteins | sample 768731 | NCBI WGS metagenome assembly AUXO01 (sample SAMN02715735, study PRJNA202380) | gut metagenome | biome: sheep rumen | host: Ovis aries | place: New Zealand: Palmerston North
GCACTAACAAGTAACAGAGGATTTTTATCTTGTAGCGTAGACTATATCCATGAGAAGATAGATGCAGTTTTTGATAAGTACAAGGCTGAAAAGGATGTAGAAGATGGAAATGAAGATTGATAAAGTATTATACCATATTACATCACAAGCTAATAAGCAAAGTATCTTGACAAACGGATTGATAAGAGGCAATCATGCTTTTATATGTTTATGTAAAAATCCTAATAATTGGGATGGTTTGGTAAACAATTCGATTATATTTGAGATTGATATAAGGGCTTATATAAAAGCCTATCCACATATCAAAATAACTACATGGTTGCCACAATCAGATGAAATTTGCGTGTGGGGAGATATTCCAAAGGAGTATATAAATATAAAAACAGAAGATAGATTTAAAGAAAAGGAGGAGTAATTATGGGAGTCGATCTATATTGTAGTTATTATCCTAAAGAGTGTGATAATAAGAAAGTAATTCCTTACCTTGCTTGGGATTATAGCGATTTCGAATTAAATGGTAAGCATATGCCTGAGGGATTCTATGTCGAATTAGATAATTATGCTGAGGAAGTTAAAGAATACTCTTCTAGTGGAAGCAGTTGGACAGATTACTGGATATTTAGAGATACCGAAAAATTATTTAAGTTCTGTGAGAATAAATCTTGTCCAGAATCATTATCTAATTTTATAGTTAATAACTTTAAACCAGATCATGTATTTATAATCTGGAAACGTTAGGGGGTATAATATGGCTAATATTCTAAGAAGTAAAGATGGTAAGTTGTATTTCCATCCAGGATATTTTATCCTTGATTGGATTAATAGTCCTGAGGAAGATCGATTCAATTCTATTGCTCAGTTCTCTGAATTTACTGGGATAGATTTACCAATAGCTACTAGTATTATAAATGGTAATACCGACGTTACTGAAGAGATAGCTCAGATGTTATCAGATAGCTTAGGTACTAGTAAAGGATATTGGTTAAATCTGCAGAGACAATTCGATACAGGTAAAGAAGAAATAGAGTTTCTAGAGAGTCTAAAACAAAATAAGGAGAATAAATAATGAATAATACTGTTTGTAGGAACTTTAAGTATAACGAAAAAGCTAACAGTATTTTAGAATTGATAAATTTTAACTGTGAAGAATGTGAGTTTGACGGTCATTGTGTTATAGAGACCGCAACAATTAATCAGATTTGGACACCAGATGAAGCAAAAGCTTTCTATGATGGATTTATGGCAGGACTTAATAGTCGTAAGGAATAAGTATGGATGAAGAGATTCGGCGTATAATAGAAGAGCAGGAAAGTAAAAGATGTTGTGATAACTGCATTCATTATCGATGGTACTATGATAAATGTATTAAGTGGGATTGTGAGGTAGATGCCAGAAGTATGTGTAATAATTTTGAAAGAAGACCATCGATATTGGAGGAGAGCTCAGAACTAAAAAGAAAATAAGGAGAGAAATAAACTATGAAAATATTAGTAGTTGTAGATATGCAGAATGACTTCATTACAGGAGCACTCCGTAATGAAGATGCTATTAAGATTGTACCTAACGTGGTAGATAAAGTGAAGAAAGCTTCAGTAGATCCTAATACTAAAGTATTCTTTACTATGGATGCTCATGATCCTTTATATTATGAAGAGTCAGAAGAGGGTAAGAATCTTCCTATTTTTCATTGTGTAGAAGGATCTACAGGATATGCTATTATTCCTGAACTTTCTGATTATATAGTACCAAAGCATATATACAAAAAGGGTGCTTTTGGCAGTCTACATCTTATGGACTTTGGTATAATAGAATATGCCGATAGCCATGAGATAGAATATATAGAGTTTGTAGGAGTATGCACAGATATCTGTGTTGTATCTAATGTATTATTAGCTAAAGCATACTTCCCTAATGTACATATTAAATGTGACTCTAGTTGTTGTGCTGGTACAACTCCTGAGAAGCACGAGGCTGCTTTAGAGGTTATGAGAAGTTGCCACGTTGAGGTGATATAACTATGATACTTAAAATTATATTATTTATAATTGGAGCATATTTACTATTCGGGATTTTATATACATTTTTATCATTTTTCTATTTATGTAAAAAATATAGTATCGATGATGGTAAATATAATGTTTATGGATTTTGGGTATTTTTAAAATATTGTATTTTACGTTGGCCTTTTGATATTAAATTCTTTATTTGGCCTGACGAATGCTGGATAGAAGTTGAAGACAAGGATGGTAAGAAGCATTATATAAGAGATAAAGGACAAACAGATGAGTAAAGGTAAACCTAGACATAATCCTAGCAAGAAACAAAATCAGTATGGAAATTGGTGTGACGCAGTATGTAGTTCTGAGACTACTTGCCATGCTCTAGGATTTGATTGCTTTAAAACTTGTAAGGGTAATCCTCATAATTGTGTCAAGACTTTATATAAACGCTTGGCTAGCAGAAGTAATACACAAATAAATAACGGTGAATTTAGATATAAATAATAATGACCCTCTAGGAGTAATATCCTAGAGGGCTTTTATTTGATAGACACTTGATGAAATTGCGTTCCCTCTTGCAATTTCAGGTACTAGTTATGGTTATAAGAAAACAGATGGTACATTTGTGGCTTTTAGGTCAGCCAGTACTGATACATATACCTTTGCGGTCAATAGCACCGGCAGTACTGTAGACTTAGGTGCTAGTAATAATTATAGATATATAAATGCTACTAATGTATATAATAAGGGTAAAGCAGATGGCAATATAAAGAATTTAGGATTTTATTACCCAATTCCATCTGGCAAGATGCTAAGATTTGTTGTTAATAATACTGATATAGAAAATACAACAGAAGATATTCCGACTTCAAGTTTTAATTGCGCGTCTGGGTATCGTATTATACCTATATCTCGTAATAATTTAACTACTTTACATTATCAAAAACATAGTGCTGGTGGAGATTTTTCTAGGAAAATGTTATTACTAAAAAATGACGAGAAAACTTATATCGATGTAGGAGCCAATGCTTGGAAAACCTATGATGTCACAGGATATGATTATCTATTGTGTTTTTGTCAAGCCGGAAATAATTATTCTTATAATATTTATTTTTAATTTAATAATTAACCCTCTAGGATTATCTCCTAGAGGGTTTTATTTTTAATATGGATTATCGAGAGCATCTAATTTACTATAATCATAGTTAAGGAAGCTATCAGCTTTCATAAATTTCTTAGTACCTAATTCTCTTCTAAGATTTCTATATTCGTCAATATCTTCTTCCCATCTAGCTATTTCACTCTCACTAAGATTAGGAGTATTCTCTACATAATCCTGCAATATAGCAAGATTAGCTGAGAGATTTCTCATAATAAACATAGCTTCATCTTCACTAGTACAATTCTTTATTCTAACCTTAAACTCATATAACTGATCTTCTACAGCTCTAAGACCATTCTGTTTAAGTTGTTTGAACATACTCATTCTCTTAGCTTCTTCTAATACTTCTACTGATTCTCTAAGTACTTCTGAAGATACTCTACTAAGTGCTTTAAGAGCTCTATCGATTTCTGCCTTCATTAGCTTGGATCCTGTTAATGGTTTACTTTCTTTAAGCATTTCAAGAATATTTCTATATTCACCATTAATATCTGAATATACCATAAATATCCACTGTAAGAGACTCATATCAGGCTTAGTTGCATGAGCATATAATCCTACGGTGTTCTGTTTAACTATATCAGCACATACTGTCAATGAATCATGTGTATTGAATGCCTGAGCATATTTACTGAGGCCAACCATTTCAGTATTAAAAATTCTATATTTCATAGAATTAAGTTTATGAAGAGCATCTTTAAGTCCCCAAATAAGAAGAGCATTACTATTAACAGCATTTCTGATATTAATATTATCTTCAAATTTAAGCATAAGTTCATCGATATATGCTCTAAGATTATTAATAGCACCAGTACACATAGTATTAGCTACATCCTCTACTATATAAGCTGCTACATAATCAGGAGCCATATCTAATAGCTTACTATCAAGTTCAACCTGATATCTATCAAGCTGATATTCATCTGTTCCTACAAGAATATTCATAAGATCAGAGTTAGTTATGGTAGGATTTACGTATACTCCAAAGAAGTCATTATCTATATTTTCAGTAAATGTAAAACCTACACAGTTCTTATCATTAAATATCTTATTAAGTACCTTAACTATATCTGAATTACCACTGAATGTTCTGATAACACTATCAGTATTATTTCTACTTAAGTGTAACTGACCAATGAGATCATTTAATTCGTCGAAGTTTTTAGGATCGATAAAAGATCTAGGAATAAAATTTTCCATTATTACATCTCCTTTTCTACAATATTTTAATGGTGCTAAATACACCATATAAGAGCATTACCGTGTATTATTTAAGTGTTGAACGATATTAGAATATATTCTTATATTCATAATGACATCTAAATAATCTTATTTTTTAAGGAGGATATATTATGAGTAGAGGCAATAAAAGATCAGTTAATATTGAAATTGGAAGTAGCTTTATTACTGGAGCATTATTGGTAATATTTATAGCTCTTAAATTGATAGGTATTATAGATTGGCCTTGGATTTGGGTATTATGTCCTTTATGGATTCCATTAGCTATAGTATTTGCTATCTTTGTAGTTGTTCTTTTAGTATCTATTATAATAGGAAAGATCAACTCTTTAAAATAATTTATAATAATATACTATAAATATGTAGTTTAAAAGGAAACTTATTTATAGTAAAGGAGTAAAAGTAATAATGGGAGTTAATATTACTAAAGTACCAGATATATTAGATCTAGATGTTATAATAGAGCAATTAGTAATAGAAGAAAATATGGTCTGCCCTATATGTGGAACCAAATCTAATTGTAATGGATATGAAAGAAGTTCTACAGGTTATGGTAATATAAAGAATCATAAAGGTCCAGGATATGTTATTAGAGAAACTTTTATATATAGTTCTGACTGTACTTTTATTAATAAACGTGGAGCGATAGTGCCTTATGCATCTTTTTCATCTAAGTCTATATTTAATCATGATACTAGATATTATTGGAAGTATTTAGATTGTAAATGTGAGACTTGCGGGGCTACTTGGTATTCTAATCTATATCCTGAAGGTATTTCTGCTGAAATAAAGAGAACTTTAACACCGGATGAACAATATACTATTTATAAATCTATTATAGATAGTGGATTGGATATAAAAAGATTAATGGAAGTAAAAGCTGCACGTAAAAAACAATTAGAATCAGATAATAAATCTAATTTGTTTAATACGGATACGAATAATAGTATCTCTAGTAAGTTTGTAGAATATCTTTCTCCTCCTCGAAATCTTACAGAAGAATTACGTGTTAGTCCTAATGGTATATACTATTGTACTGATAATATTAGTTGTGATGTAGAAATAACATATAAATCTATAGAGTCTGGAAAGAAGAAACTTAAATTTGAAGGTGTGAAATTATATGTAATGACTCTATCTAATGATAAGGTAACATTTTTAGGAGTAATACAAGATTTAATCACCGTTAATTTTAAGATGATAGACAGTATAAAGTCAATAGTTGTTACTAATATGCAATACTCAGTTGCTAAACGACGTATTATAGATAATTCAGACAATAATACAAATCTTCATAAGACTGATCTGACTAAAAAATATGCAAGAATTCCTACAATACATGATATAGAGAAATTAAATAAGGAATTAATAAGACATTTATCATTATCAGACGCATTCTGGACTTCTAGTTATAAAATGAACCAAGGTACAGCTTCTTATGCCGATGATACAATTTATATAGTAGATAAAGATGGTTATATATTATCTAGTAAAGCTAGTATATGGAATACATATTGTATAGCCATTTGGTTAGAAACTAATATATATAATGAAGATGAAGATTGTGAAGATAATAGTGAAGAATATTATAGTCCTGAATATACGTATAATACTGATACCTTTGCAGCTCTTCCAGATAAATATAAAGATATAATTAACAAGTCTCTTACTTTAGAGAATAGACCATGTGCTAGCGAACCACTTAAGTTAGAAGAAAAACCAGAGGTTAATTCCACTAATAATTCAGAAGAAAATACAGATGATAATATTATAGATGTACCAGCTTCTGAATTAATAGAAGTAGAAGAAATTACTAACCTTAATGACCAACTAGATCAAAATAATTAAAAATCGTGTTGTGAGAGCATCTAATTAGGGGTGATTACGTCACCCCCTTTGTGCTCTCGTGCGATTTTTAACGAAAATCGTGTAATTACACACTAAACTTAAAATTTTGCATGAGAGGAGCGTATTTTGAATGTTTTCCAAAATCTTTTTAAAGATAATAATTCTTTAAAAAATAATGTATTAAAATCTAAATTTACTCACAGAATTAGATTTAAAGAAACAGTTAATTGTGATCCATATATACATTATATATTTCGTAAAATAAGAAGAAGAAAACACCACACTATGAAAATATTTACAGGAGCACGATTATATGAAAGCCTTAATGATATTTCAGACATATGCGACATAACCGAATTTAAATATATCTCGGAATATACAGATGATCTTTATTTTTGGAAGGACAGACTTTTATGATAAATGCATCTGAAAATAATTATTTAATGACTGTTAAATCAATATCTAGTTATAATGAAAAACAGCAAATAAGCTTGCCAATATATTCCTTTAGAAAATCAACAAAAAACTTTATTAAGTATAAGGCACTATTGAATTTACTGACTTTAAAAGGTCTTCTTCATAAATACAATGAAGATAGAGTTTGGTATTCAGGTATGTCTGATATATCATTACATAAAGTAGGAGCAACAGGATTAAGACTTCTTACAAATCATACGACTAATAGGAAATCTGCCCACCAGGGATTTAGTTTTTATTCTCGACTTCTTCGAGAATATTTCTCCAAAAATATCTTTTAAATAGGAGGTAATATGTTAATAGAATATACATTAAGTAATATAATCAAAAGTGAAAGACTCCCTAAGTTTAAAACTACCACCAGATATATAGATACGGGTATTAACTTCTTTACTACGGAATATTTTCATAGACATAGATTACATCCTAAATGGAGTAATTGGAATTTGGTTAAGTTTAAACATATAAGAAAGCAAAAATCATTTATGAACATTTCTTACTTAGAAAGACTATACTTACCTCAGAAACTATCTCAAATATCTAATTTTAAATCTAGTAATAAGAACGATAAACAAATATCCTTATCATTATTTACTTTATTTAAAAAATCAAGAATAAGAAAAGAGATATAATACAATGAACGTTTATAAACTAAAGAAATCTAGGATACCGAAGATAATATTATGGGATACTTATAATCAGCGAAATCAAAGAAAAGAAATGGATGTTAGAGACTTCTTCTATGATTGTAGATACTCAGTTGAAAATAGTAGACCATTGAGTATACTCGTACTGAAAAAGTGTGATTATCTTAGAGGTTGTATGACGTTAAAATTAAGTAGAACTCCAAGAATTAAACTTCCATATCTTAGTCGTCGTACCACCATACCCACATTTAAACAGTTTAGTTTCGCGGATGGTAAATATAAAAATGAATACTTTAAAACAAATATCATATATAGCAACTAACATGACTACTGAGCATACTATTAATATGCATGAGTTATGTTTAATACACGGAAAGTCTAAATACAAAATCCCTTCTAAACTCTTAAAAGCTAAACGAAATATAGGTGTTTCTCCATTCTCAAGGATATTTAACAGATTTAAAGGAGATCCATTAACGATGCATTATAAACAATATCAAAGATCTTTCCGTGGTAATCCTATGGTTCGTCATTTATATATAATACACTTTAAGAACTTTTCCAAATATAGTGTAGGGAAATTAGGACTGAAAGAGAAAACTTTTCATATAATAACAGCAGATAGGATGAAAATAGCAACCTGGAATGCGACCCGTCCCTCACTACTTAGAAATAAAAAACGGGAGGTCAAATCTTGACCTCCCCCTCATATTAAGTATCAAATTCAACATTATCACAGAATGTACTTACCCAACCTCTATGGTTAGTATGAAGCTCACATATTTGTACTCTAGTCTCTCCATTGTCAATTGCTTTTCGGAATGCATTTAGATAAGGAACAAATCCCGATCTTTCCTTATGTTTGAGAAGATCACATTGTTTACTATGGCCAATTAAGATTGTCTTACAATTATCATGTATACGTGTTAAGACCTTTTTACACTCATCTCCATATCCATTAGCGGTTTCATCCACGATTACAACCTTGTGTTCTATGTTAATTCCTCGCATAAATGTATCTGTTGTAAACTCAATGAATGCTGTTCCGTTCTTTTGGGCCTGAATATTGTTGTCACTAATGATAGCACTCTGTGGATCTAGACCTATAGTCATTAATGCGTCACACAATGCTTGCATGTAAGGTGCAGCTTTTTCCTCAACAGTTCCTGGTAAGTATCCGAGACGTTGTTCCTGAGTAGGAAACATTATATAGACAATACCATCATAGAATCCGTATTGTACTAATAGATTAGCTGTACCTAATGCTATAAGTGTTTTACCCGAGCCTGCTCTAGCATCACAGCATACAACTAGTCTTTCTGGATTCCAGATTGCGTCTCGAAATATCTTTTGCTCTGGATCTAAATCTAATCCATAGAACATGATTTCGTCAAGACTTTTAGGTGCTTGAGATGGGGATAGTTGCTGAAAATACTTTTTCTTAATAGTTGCCAACTAATACTCACATCCTTTCTATAATATAATTATATTAATGTTTTGGGTTTAAATATCCCCTAGGAATTTAATCCTAGGGGATTTTATGTACATTATTTAAGCACTCTATCTTCTACGATATTATCTTCTAAGGTTTTAGTTTCACCATTAGTCTCTGGAAGTTTATCATCCTCAGACTTAACAGCATCCTTGGAGATGGCTTCAGCATCAAGATCATCGGTACCCTCTGTCATAGGTGAATCTTTTTTAAGTTCATCTACTAAGGTATCTGCTTCTTCTGGAGTTTTAGGGCCTTGATCTTCCTGTTCTGATTTAAGTCCTTCTTTAGAAATCTCTTCAGGATCTATTTCGTCAGTACCTTCTGTCATAGGTGAGTCATTATTAATCTCTTTATTGAGAGTATCAGTTTCCTCTGGAGTTTCAGGAGTATCTTTCTTCTCCTGATCTATAGCATCTGTAGTAATCTCTTGAGGATCTAGATCATCTGTACTTTCAGTACATAGACTAAGATCAAGATTATGAGCTTCCATAAGAGCCTTAAACTGCTTAAAGTAGTAGAGTCTATCATTTGCAGATTCATATTTGAATCCTTTGGCATAAGCATCGTTACCTACTCTAAGTACAATATTAGCTATCTCTACAAGCTCACCTTTAAGGACAGATTCAATACGCTTCATATTATTAATGTAAGATCCAGAATAAGCATACATAACAAGAGTTAAGAATGCAGGATATAATTCAAGAGCATACATGGTTCCCTTACCATAAGCATAAATCCACTTGTTAATCAGACCATCTGTTGTAAGATCTTTAAGCTTAAAAGTCTTAGTAATAGATTCTGTAAATGCATAGATATTCTTAAGGTCATCTTCTGAATAATAGAAATCTATAGTAGCAGCTTCCTGTTTATTCATACTCATAGCTGAAGAAGCTACTAATCTAGCCTGAGGAAGTTCTAGACCCATTACTGTATGAGCGAAGTATACTCCAACAATATATTGGATTTTAGCTTTGTTATTGATATAACCAGGCATTCTAAGTTCATTAAGTAAAGCACAATAAAGTTTAATAAAAGAAGTAGTTGACAGCTTCTGAAGAGCACCATTACTGATAAATTTATTAGGATCTGTATAGTAAGTTTCCATGATAAGTACGCCAAGAAGATAAGCAGCAAACTTATCAATATTCTTGCAAACGAAGAAACCATTTTCAAGGGTAATAATACCAGTTACATCTACAAATACTTTCTTAGACTTATTGCCGGCCTTAATATCCTTAGCATAAAATACTTTCATAGAAGGAGATAATTCTTTAGATGCTATACCTAAAACTACATTACCCTGTTGAAGCATTCTAATTACTACAGCAGACTGGGCTCTAGATTTTAACTGGCTTACTACACCTTTAAAAGCATTAGAAGAAATATCAATACGATCAGCTGACATAATAAAAGTTATAAGTGCTCTTTCAGTAGAGAAGCCAGCTTCATCTACTTTAGCATATATAGCACAGTCAGCAAAAGTCTTCACTTTCTTATTAATCATAATTATAAACTCCTTTCCAAGAGGATTATTAAATTTAAATATGTTATTATATAAAAGTTAAAAAGAATACATATTTAAACAGTGTCTCACATTTATATACGACAAAATATTATTACATCATAAAGGGGGAAATTTTAAAATGAAAAAATCTATTGTTACAACTATCTTAGTTACTATTGTATTAGTACTATCCTTATCTATTAACACTCATGCTGCTAATTATCCTGATAGCTTTGATCCTGTTTTCTATGCTAATACATATCCAGATGTAGTAAGTGTATTTGGTACTACAGATCCTAACGTAATGTATGATCATTATATTAAATATGGCTACGCTGAAGGAAGATATCAAAATGCTACAGAACAAGCAGCAGCTATACCTTCTATCATGCTTAACGTTACTCCTATAGAAGGATATTCTACATATATCGATGTGAATAAGACATATCAAGTAGTTACTTATTTTGAGAATGGAGAGATTAAATTACAGTGTCCTTGTGTAACTGGTAATGAAAATGGTCATGGTACTCCTGTTGGTATTTATAGTATTAAGACTAAGACTCCTGGTAAGATATTAAAAGGACCTACTTGGCGTTGTTGGGTAGATAGGTGGATGAGATTCACTGATAATTCTATAGGATTACATGATGCTAAATGGAGATCTAGTTTTGGTGGAGGTATATATAAACATAATGGATCTCACGGTTGTGTAAACTTACCTCATGATGCAGCTATATCATTATATGATCAGGTATCTGTAGGTACTACAGTAATAGTACATTAATAATTAGGAGGAAATATGAAGGAAGTATTTGAATATTTAACTAGAAATATGTCTGCTAATAAGATTAGAAGAATAGATATATATACTGATATTAAGGTAGCTATTTTATATCGGATAATAAAAATAAAGATATATTTAAAAGATATATTTAAGAAATGAAACAAACTTCCTCTGAGTCTATTACTCAGAGGAAATTTACTTGTAATAGGTTTTCTCAATATGTTATTTTTTTATTAACTATAGGACATTTTTTAGGTCTACACAAAAAGTCATTAATATTACGTTCGATCATTCTATAATATTGTAACCCATATTTTTCTTTGATCTTAGCAACCGTAGTAGTTTCAGGAATGTAACAAGTATTTGGAACTCCGCTAGTTATATACTTGCTTTTAATGTAGGCTTTTGGTCTGTCACTATTATTTTCCATATATAGTTCTCCCCTCTCTAAGAAAACAAAAAATAGTTACAAGAAATACCTATTATGAAAATGTCGGTATTACGTTAAATAAAAATATTTTTAATAATATACTATAATATTGTAGAGTGAAAGGAGAGTGAAATTTTTATGACAAAAAGTAAAAAAGGATTACTAGGTATTGGTTTACTTGATGGTATGGTACTATTGGGAATTGTACTTATATTTGGATTAATTTGCTATTATAATGAACAATACCATGATACTGCTGCATATGATACATATAAGTCAGACGTATCATATATCAATATCGAAACTAAAACAAAGCAATTAGCAACAGATCTCAAATTATTTGCAAATACTTTATATGAGCTGGATGAAGATTTTGCAAATACCAAGGTTTTAGACGAAGTATTCACATATCATGACTGGGTGGTTTATGGAGATCCAAAATTAAAAAATATTGATAATTTAGAGTGGGAGATATTAGAGACATCTAATATGGTTAGTGTGATTAATACTAATATAGATGCCATCAATGTAAGCTTATACAGTCAAGATAACAGTATTATACGAAAGTATAAATATACTTGGAATAATCTTGCTGAAGATATTTTTGATTTGAATGCTGATATTGAAGAGTATAATAAATCCGAAAAACTTTCAGGCACTGCTAAATATTCTAAAATTCAAAGCATTAAAGAGATATATTCTAAAAAGAAGGATAAATAAATATGGATGCAAATATTGAATATAAAGCTGATATTATATTTAGTCTCGACGATTTTTCTCATTATAAAAAGCGTATAAGTAGATATCCTAATATTTCGGATGGAATGGACTCAATAGGGCATTATGTTGCTATTGATAATATGTATGACATATCGGATTATAATTGTAGTCCAGTATTTAAAACTCTTAGTTTAACTAACCCTAAATCAGCATTCTATTATAACGGTAATGGGTTAAGAATTCCATCAAGTATATTTATGCCTGGATGCTATGGATATCATAAACAAACAAATGCTTTAAAATGGAAGATAGAATCTCCAGTATTCAAGGATATATCACACAAAAAGGCATGTGATAATATAATTTTATAAACGAAAGGATTATAAGAGGTATGAGAAAAGATTTAGTTAACAACGCAATGAGAATGTCCGGTCTCAATTACTACAATATGATGGACAATTTGAAATTTTCAGCTATTGATAACATTTCTATGTTTATCAAGACACGTTACGGTGAAGAAATTTACATGGCAGATTCTGACCGTGGTGATGTTAGAGGAATAGCTAATTGGCTCAGACAGTACTATAAAAAGTTCAGTAATCTTCCAAAGGATAATACCGGAAAGCTTATTGATTGCCAGTTCATTGCTAAGCTGGATTCTAACACATTTGCTTTTGTTCAGGTTGGTAAGTATATCAACTCATTCTCGTTCAACGTATTTGATAAGTTGAATAGAAAAGAGTCTGGTGATGCATCTATCAAGATGTATATTTTTGGTAGACACTATAAGAAGTTCGTAAAGGAACTTAATGATTCTGTTTCTCTTAAGAATACAGGTTCACTCTACATCTACGACGTTAAGGGTACAGGTCCAGATACAGAGTATGGTATTGATTCTGTAGGTAGAGTAATGACTCGTAGAGATATTGATACATTGTTCTTTAATGATCATATCAAAGAAACTATTTGTAATCATATAGACAATTTCTTTGTAAATAAAGAGATTTATGAGTCAAAGAATCTTACTTATAAGACAGGTATTCTCTTATATGGAGATCCAGGTACTGGTAAGACATCATTATCTCAGGCTCTTGCTTCTAAGTATAATTACAATCTGATTGTAATTGATATGACTACATTTGATCTGCTTAATGTAAGTACTCTTACATCATGTATTAATGCAGATTCAGATAAGTATATTATCCTTCTCGAGGATATCGATACTATCTATAACAATCTTGACAGAAAGAAAGCTGAGGATCTTGATAAGGATGATAGAGCAGTTATCAATAAGATGCTTCAGTTCCTTGATTCTTCATCTTCACCTAATGATGTAATCTTCATTGCTACTACTAACCACATTGATAAGCTTGACTCTGCTATCACAAGAGATGGTAGATTTGATCTTAAGGTAGAGATTAGTAATATTGATAAGTCTACAGCTACTCAGATGATTGAATCATTCAATATCGGAGATGATGCAGTGGATTCTATTCTCAGTAAGTGTGAGAAGTATGGCGAGAAGAAGGATCTCTATAACCCAGCTGAATTACAGAATAAGATTCTTCAGTATTTCAAAGACATTAAAGTAGAAAAGGATAAGGAGGAAGTATAATATGAAGAAGGATTTAATTGGTGTATCTTCAGGTTTAGCATTAATAGTAGCAGGAGTAGCAGGTATTCTCTTCTCTGATAAGATCTCTGAGAAGAACTTTAAGTTTACTAAACTTAATAAGAATATTAAAGTTGTTACAACTCTGTTTGGTGCAGTAGCATTTATTGGTACTATCGTTACAGCGATTTTCGCCGATGATGCTTTGGCTCCGGTAGATGAGGAAGAAGAAGTTCCTGAGGATGCTGAGGCTGTAACTGAGTAATATACAAATCCCTCTAGATTAATTTCTAGAGGGATATATTTATAAACTTATTTTTTAATCCGGAGTTAAAATGAGGTTACGTAATATTACTAGATTTGATATTTCTGACGACATCGGTATGACGGATATAACTAAATATGTATCTGATAATAATAAGTATAAAACTTATTTCAAAAAGTTAATTGTAAAATGGAGAGCAAGTTCTAAATTGTGCCTTTTGAAGGAACATTTAGCTGATAGATTTGTACTCTCATCTATTGGTCTCTTGTCTGCCAATAAGATTGATAAAGATGCATTTTATGGAGTTGGATTTACAAATTATTATATCAATTATTCTAGACATAAGAAATTCTGTAATGGTACATTATCATTCTCAAGTTTTAACGAATTTGGAAAATATGAATCAAAATCACAAACTATGATGCATTTAACTTTAGTAAGTGGTAGGAAGGCGAGAAAGTAATGGCTATATTTAAAAATATTAGTACCAGATACGAAAAAACTGATTCTTTAAGTTATACATCTACTATTCCTAAAATATGTATGAGTCTGTCTCATTTAACTGATATTCGAGGAGGATTTTTTAGAAGATTTAATAGACATTCTACAGTATATCTGCTTTCCTCATCTCTACTTAGTTTAAAACATATGTCTGGGTGTTCTAATGATGGTCTTAGATTTAAGAATAGATTATTATGGGCAGATTTCAATATTGATACTGAGGATAGACTGCTCCTGCTAGATGATTTAACTAAATTCTATAATTGTTATAAAATTAATTGTAGGAAAAGGGAAGTATTTATGAATCGACATTAAGAATGGTCAGTAATATCAAGAGGTCATTTGATAGTGTAAACAAAAAATTTAAGGAGGAAGAGTAATATTTGAGAATACAAGTTAATACTATATCTTATTTGAAGATCATATCTAAGCGATTATGGGATCTGGATATAACAGAAATTACTAACTTCTCTAATTGCGATTATCCTACAACTTTTTTTAAGCTAAGCGAGTATTTTAGACCTAATCATAGTTTATATGGGCTAGGACATCAAGGAAATAGCAAGAAGTATTATCTTATAAGTAAGTCAGTTGCTAGGAAAAGATATATATTCTCTACTTTAAAATCATCCGACTTGCAGTTTATAAATAGATTATTATATAATAATATGAATATTGGTATATCTCATAAAGGATTATCGTCATTAAAAGACATCTCAAAAATTATATGATACAAAATCATATTTTAATTAAAAATATGCGGGGGTAAAAGATGGAAAAAGAATGTGAAATATGTGGAGCTTGGTTCACTACTACAAATCCTAGGAGAAAATATTGTGATAAATGTCAAAATAATCCTAGAAGACGAAGAGGAGAGATCAATACTGCTATGCGTAGAAGCAAAGACAGGTTAGGAGATGATCTTATTCCTACCGAAGTAAATTGCTCTTATTGTAAGAATAAAATGATTGTACCATATAAGTATAGTAATCATATACTTCATTTCTGCTCTTCTTTCTGTAGAAAGAAATATTCTGAATTAATGGCTAGTAAGAGTAAGAAGACTGCAAATAGAAATTTTATATGTGCTCATTGTGGGAAAGAGTTTGAATCTAATTACCCTAAGAAATTCTGTTCTCCTGAATGTTTAGAAGCTGCAAGAAAAGAAAAAAGCAGCAAGACACTTATAGGAGACATTGAACTTACTTGCAAAATTTGTAAAAAGAAATTTACAATACATAGAGATTATTATGTATCTAAAAATAACTTGCCTACCTGCTGTTCTAAGGAGTGTAGATTAATAGCACAGAAAGCTGGTAAAGAAGCAAGACAATATAAATTAAAGAAAGACAGAGAAGCAAAGGCCCTAGATCAGAAGAAAAAAGATTATGCTGAGAATGGGTTATGTATTTATTGTGCTACACCATATAGTAATTGCGAACGGATATTATCTCATTACCGAAAATTACCAGAAGGTGCTAAGTATAATAAAGATGGTAAAGTTATTACATGTCCTAAGTTTAAAGAAAAGAAATAAGGAGGAAATACAATGCACGATATATTTATCAAGACTAAGTTAGTTCATAAGAACTTCACTGATCATGAGGTTAGTGATATGAAACTCGCTATGAAAGAGAATGAAATAGATGCTCCTTTACCAGATCAGTATGAGGATATCATTATCAATACTAGACATATCGTAACTATCAAATCTATCTGCGAAGTTGATAGAAAGATATGGAGATATCCTGAGGATGCTAGAACTATTATGAAAGTCAATGGTATATCAGATCGTCTTGTAGTTACAGCTTCTGTAGAAGAGATTACTGAAGGAACTAACAGAGCTGTAAAGAATGGAGGGATAATTGTTCAAGTTTAAGAAGATTCAAAAGTTATCTTTCAAGACTATGAATCAGCTTTACTTTAGTCATAATCATAAAATCCATCCTTTTAAATACACATTTTATGATAAATCATATAAATATGATATAACGCATATATTAAAAGATGGATTAGATTTCAAATACTCATTCCGGAGTCTATATTACGATATAAATCGTAATGAGGTTTTGATCTGGAATCCCTATAGAGTATTAGACATCCTTGAGGATCCAGAAATATATGAGCAAGCAATTTGGGATACGAGAGCATATACTATATATTCACCTTGTCATATTGCATGTAGTTTAGATGATATTACAAATTATTATGTTTCTGATACTTAGGAGAATTAAATAGCATGAAAATAATTCCATTAAAATATTTTAATAAATATAAATCTGTAAAGATTAGTAGAGGATTAGAAGGAATATCTTTAATGGATAATGATTTGATAGAATTCTATGATATAACTCGCTATCCGGTTTTTGATTTATTTAAGAAGCAAATTGTAAAGAGTAATTTATCTTCATTTAGAAATGTATGCATAGGAAATATGCGTAAGAAGTATACACCTGCGATATCTATCAATACATTTAAATCTAGGATGAGTAGATTAGATGTTGAAAATATGATTATGGTAAATAGTGGATATCCAAGGGTAATAACTAAACATATACATTACGGTATTCAACATTTATCTACAATATTTGGTAAGGAGAATCTATATGACGATTAGTAGTATATCTAAGAATAAATATACTGAAGATATTAATGCTTGTAGGTCTCTAAAGTTCTTATCTCAGAGGTTGCACTATGGGTTCTTTAATAACTACGGTATGTTAGAAATTACTTCTTACCCTAACTCCTACTTAGGTGATCTTAAGCATATGGTACTGGTAGTATTTGACAAGTATAGTAAACAGAAGGAATATGAGAGATTAGCAAAGCGTTTTCTACGCAAGAACTTTTTCGTATTTAGTAATGGAGTTTCAGCTATATCCAAGAATCATTTACAAAATGGCCTTAAAGCTTTTACTATTGGTGGAAGGATGTATAGAAGTGGCCATAGCCTACAGTAGGATTCTAAAAAGAGTAGAAGGAGTGGAATATGAAGTTTAGAGGGTCTCTTATCTCAGATACAAAGGTATTTCCAACTACATTTTCAGATATAAGTGAACAATACAATTCAAATAGTCTTATTAGATATAGCAAAATCTTCGCTGGGCGTAATTATTTCAAATTATTTAATATTCATCGTAATTACTTTACACCACGTATGGATATGAAACAATATGTTAATCGAAAAATCTTATCTATACCATTAAATAATTTAATATACAAAATTAGATTATGGGATAGGGATGACCCTTTTATGACCAAGGTATTTTATAAGCTTATAGAACCATTTGGAGGAGTTATGCCAGTACTATTATCAGAAAAATCTAGAAGATTAACGTTAGAGGATATTAGTAGATAATGAAAAGTTTCAAAGATATTTCGCGTAATTATACTGCTCCTATAGATTTTGATAGTATAACAGAATATCACGTTCTTAAGTTTAAATCTCATAATAATTGGGTTTCTTCTATGCGAAAGAAACAACAATATAGAATGAAAGACCATCGTAAACAAAGTAGTATTTGGTATGGACATCTACTATATCAGAGAATTCCAATATTATCAATACCTTTATATTATGATGGTTATATTCATTCGGACAATTATTTTAAAGTAGTAAGTCAATTAATGGGAGCACCAATATTAATAACTAAAGACATTCAGAAGATATCTGAAGGTATGAAAGATATTACACATTATATGGACTAGGAGATAATACTCCTAGTCTAAATTTTATATAAAGGAGGAAATAAATGGCCGTATTTAATAATCCTAATCTTGAAGAAAGTATTGACGATATTAAAGTAGGTGATATAATACTCGAAACAGTTATAGCTTATGAACCACCTACCGATAAAATACATGAATGTTCAATAATATACTATCAATACTTACAAAAACAATCATCGCAAAACACAATCACATACACAAATTATCCTTTCAAGGTTATCTATAAAGATTCTGATAGGATGTTTTTGCTAGGTACTACTCCTATAGCCCAAAATATCAGCTATGATACTGCTAAAGCCTATAAAATATCTGCAATTATTCAATGTGGACCTCTATATACATATAGAGGAATAATGCGTTTTGAAGGAAGTCTACCTAACCTTGACAAATTAACTAAGCTAGGAGTGGAACAGCAGACTCCTGCTCCAATATTCATTGAAGGTGTTAGATATTGGGTAGAAAGAAATACCGATAAAGAAACAAATCCGTTTTTCGTAGATGGTACAAAAAATATTATATCAAACAGAAGTTATTCAAATGGTATGAGTTTAATTCCATGTGTGGAGATTAGTATTAAAGGAGGTGTACCTATGCCAGTAGAGTTATTACAAAAAGAAGATAGTAATGGAAATAGTTATAAGGAATATGTACACTTAGGAGTCTCAGGCACCGGTAAGATTTATATTAAGGAGGAAAAGAAAATGAATTATTTTGAAACAGCATCAAAAATTGAGAAGGCTTTATGTAATCACCCACAAGATAGTATAAATATCCTTGACGATGGATATGCTACTTGTACTAAATGTGGTAAAACTTTTCGACTGGTTGATACTACAAATAGTTTGACTTCTAATGAGATTAAAAAGTCCTGTACTGATGTTGTCGATACCATCGAAACAATGAAGATATTGGATCCGGAACTAGAAAAGGAATATAAACTAATAATACCTATTCTAGAATCATTACCGAGTAGATTCGAAGAAGCTGTTAATAAGAATATTGCGACTAAACGTGGACATTTTAGTGGAACAGATACACTCTCAAATCACCTCTCAAATCACATTGCAAATATCATAAATAATACTGAAGATAAGGGAGAAGATACTCATCTCAACGATTAATGTAGATTATAAGGGCTAGGGATTAATTTCCCTAGCCCTTTTATTTTTTAATTTAAAATTATAGAATAATTTTGAAAAATTATATAATTTCAATTATATATTATATAGGTAATAAGAATGAGTAAGATTATAATTAAAACGAGTTCCAGCGTCTATAAATAAAGATATGGAAAATATAATCTGAAAGTTCTGTAGCCAATAATATCTTATTATAAGAAAGGTAGGTATAATTATGAATAATAATATCGGAAGAAAAGTATCTGCAGGTACAGCAGCAATTGTATCAGTTCCTTTTGGAGTAGCATCTTCAGCAGTAGGAGGTACTTATAATATTCTCCATAATACTGTATCTCCAATCGTTGATGGTATTGTTTCAGGAGATCCTATTAAAGTAGTTACAGCTCCTGTAAATACTATTACATCTACAGTAGATATGGTTACTAAAACTGTATCATCTGTAGTAACAACTCCAATGTCAGTCTATCAGGCAGTTGATTCAGGTGAGTTTACAATGCCTGAAATAAAGATTGCTAAAGCTGTTTCTGATGTATGTGAGACAGCTAATAAACTTCCCGAGAATATCAATCAAGTTGTAGACAATACTTCAGTTAAGATTAATGAAGTTATTGATTCTACTTCTACTCAAGTTCAGGAAGTTGTAAATGAAACTAAGTCAGCAGTTAATTCTATGCTGACTAAAGCAGCATGGTTTGTAGCTGGTGCTACAGCATTAGTAATTACACTGGCTATAATATTCTAAGAAAGGAATAGGTGAAAATTATGAAGAGAGAAGATCTTGAAAAGTTCATAGAGGAGAATCAGGATGTTATTAATCCTATTTATGAAAAGATAGTAACTAAAGGTGCAGCAAGTATTCTATATTTTGAATTAGAAGAAAGCTTCAATAATATTTGTAGATCATCTATTGACTATAAAGACATAATCAATTTTCACACATCAGTTGCAATGGAAGAGTGTGGAGAATTAATTCAAGCTATCTCTAAGGTAAGAAGAGCAGAGATTACGAATTTGGATAGATATCATACAAAAGAATTGAAGCAGAATTTACAGGAAGAAATGGCAGATGTAATTCTAAATATATATCGTTTATGCGAGATATTAAATTTAAATGTAAGCGATATTGATAGAATTCTTGCTGCTAAGCTACTCAGATATAAAAAGTACAGTGAGAAATGCTTGGAAGAAGGTAAACTGTAATAAACAAATGGGGTCGATATATTTATCGACCCCAAATTTTTTGAAAGGTAAAGGAAATAGATATGGATAATATTCGCAGCTGGAAGACTAGAGAGTGTATAGATGATTTTTTAATGGGAGCTATTGGCGTTTTTGAGGATGAGAAATCAGATCATGCACAGGAGTTAGTTTATAAATTTATTAATACTCCTAGTCCGGATTACACTATCGATTTTTTAAGAGAAATGGATAGATAATAGAGTATAATAAAACTCAATCTAAAGGATTGTTTAGTACTCTAAAAGAGTTAGGTAAAGAGAATAAATAAAAGGAATGGAGCTAGGGAAGAACCCTAGCTCCGGTAGTTTATTTTTTAATACTAATGATTACTGTGTAAGTCCTGATGGATTAAGAATGTCGATATGCCCCTGGATTGGCTGGTACTCAAACGGTAAGAAGCGTTCGAAAGCATAGATGTTGGGTAGTGATGGATTGGTGATGCTACGCACTTCATTACCAATATACATCTGATAGTCATATATTCTATAGATTATACGCTCGCTGTTATGAGGATTAAGGATAACCATAAGCTGGTTAGTATTTCTCATCTTATCTGTTCCGATGAAGTTATAAACTCTCTTATCGGACATATTAACGATAGTCTGAGTATAATCAAGAGTAACAGGTCCGATTGATCCTGGAGCCTGATATGTGTACTCCTTAGGAGTAATCTTTCTTACGATAAGTGGATCGCCAAAGATAGTAACTGTCATGTTGCTATCATTAAGAACCTGGAGCATCTTTGATACATAGTGATCAAGGAAGTCCATAAATGTAGCGTGTCTCCACTCTACGTGTGACAGAGCGTAGTCTGTACGAGGAGCGAAATCAAACTTATCATAGAAACCATTACGATCGTCAAGACGCTCATAAGAAGCATCAAGGAATCTCTTGATCTTCATATCCTTATACTCGCCGAGAGTTGTCTTAATGAGTTCCATCTGCTTTGTAACCTGGTTTACATTATACATAGCAGAGAGATCTTTCTCTTCCTGAGGAGCGATTGTTACGCTAATAGGAGTAGCATTAGGAATCTCAACGAGATCAGTTGTTACTTCCCACTTAGGATGTACTGTCTCAAGCATAGCGTTAGATGTATCAAGCTTAGCTGAAAGCTGAATATCTTTAACCTTATTCTTGAAGTCGATAATATTGAAACGGTTCTTATTCATAGAACCAGAGATAACTGCTTCGAGAGTAGTAACAGCACCACCGTTAGCTCCATCCTTGTAAACGATCTCTACAGGCATAGTAACGGTTCTCTCATAGTGGTTAGGTCCACCATAGTTAGGCTTAAATGGAATATTAACTCTGAACCAAACGTCCTTTACTACTGTCTCAGTAGCAACTTCGCCTGACTTATTAATATAACCATCTTCATCCGGAAGAATATCACCTTCGTCAAACTGTACGGAAGCAACCTTAACAGCTGTGATTGCTGTTGAGATATCAAGATCGTCAAGTACTGTTCCGCCGAAGTATGTAGCAACGATATCAAGATCCTCAGTTACAGGAAGCTTAAGGTCGATAACCTTAGTAGGATTTGTCTCCTCGATAGCATCTGCAATAGCATTCTGCTGAAGGAACATATCGATTTCTGTTCCGTCAGGTTTAACCAGAATACGTCTCTCAAGAGATACTGAGAACTTAGGCTTATCAGCAACTACCTTCTGGATAGCACCCTTATCGAATACGTTGTTCATAAGGATGAACTTATGAATAGGAAGAGCCATACCAACGATAGGATTGTACTCACCAATAGGTGAATGCTCAAGCAGTCCCTTAACGTCGTTAATATAGTGCTGCTCTGCCATAGCATTAATATCGTCAACTTCCTCTTCGGAAAGCCATGTATTATTAGGATCTACCCAACCCTCTGTAAAGAATTTCTTCATGCTATCATTAGCGCCCTGAATACGCATTGTCTTCTGAGGCTCAAGCATGTAATCATAAGATTCGTCTCTAAGAATACTATCAGTACACTCAAGAAATGCCTTGGCATACTTGTACATATCTGACTTTTTATGTGCACCACCAATTACATGATCAGTATTTGTTCCAACTACTGGCATAATTAGTTTCCTCCTTGTTATATTTTAAAAGAAAAAATTGTAATGAGCTATAATATAATTAAAATATAAAATATAATGAGAATTGATACTTGTTTCAGGTTCTTAGCATAATAATTTAGTATTAATCATTAAAGAGAGAGTAAATTTAAATAAATATTAGATATAGTAATCTTATTAGAAATACTCTCTAATATTTATAATTATGTTATATTTTATAAATAGTGATTAGTCTACTTTATCACCTAGAATAGGGGCTTTAGCAGACTCTATTTCTTCCTTATGCTGTTTTACCATCTCTTCTGTTGTTAGTCTAATAGTATCTAATATTAATAGGTATCTATTAAACATTATATCGTTATCGTAATATGACTTATAGTCAAACAACTCATGATAATACATAACTATCATTTCTTTAAGATCATAGAGTGTATCAAGAGTCTTCTTTATAATAGTAGTATACTCTTCAAACTCAATACCTAAAGAATCGTATTTCTTTATGAGATTATCACATCTAGCATACAGATCCATATACAGTTCTTTCAGCTTATAGGTTTTTATCATCTGTTCCTGAGGAGTAAGAGAATCGAATATCTCTCTATCCTTCTGTTTAGCTTCTGTATCTACAGATGCCTGAGCTTCAGCTTCTCCAGTGTTATCTGCTCCCTGAGACTGTTCTCCAGTATCTCCCTGTGTATTAGGAGTATCGTCATTATCATTACCTAAAGCTGGAGTATCTGAAGTATCGATATTAAAATCTGTATCCTGTGCTGTGGATGTAGGACGATTTTGAGTAGGAGTGGTGGACTGTTGCCCACCACCCTGATTATTTTCATCGCCCGGTGCTTCTAATAGTATGGATTTTCTTGTAAATAATGGAGCAAATGAAATATCTCCCATATTATTAACCTCCTTACTCTTCGCTATCTACGCCGGTCTTACTAGGAAGAGGATTCTTACCAGACTTAAACTTAATATTATATCTAATTCTCTGATACTGTCTCTGTAAATCCTTTCTCATTTTCATAAGAGCTCTATACTTATTCATTTGGTTATTAGCTTCAGCCATCTGAAGTTCTTTATCTATTACATTTAATTCAACTTCAATATCATCTAATAATAGAGATCTTTCTCTTTCAGTAAGTTTCTTAGATACAGCTAATCCACCTATAGCAGCAATAACAGCAGCTACAGGGTTAGCAACTCCTAGAAGAGCTAATACTAAACCAATCTTAATACTCTTACTAAATGAAGGGATAACAGATCCTTTAATAATAGCTTCTCTTCTATCAGATACCAGAGCATCCTTACAATTCTTAATGGTTCTATTAAATATAGCATCAGCCATCTTAGAAGCTCTCTGTTCTTTAGCTCCTATATCTTTAACACCTTTAGCTACACCTTTACCCATTAATTTAAGATTAGTAGGAGTCATATTTTTCATAGGATTATCTTTTACATTATCCTCATAATCATCCTCAGCTAATTCAGGCTTTTCATACTTATGTGGTTCCTCAGGTACTTTGAAATTAAAGTTATTATCTTCATGAGACTTTTTCTTTTTCTCATCCTCACCATTATATCCATATTTACTAAGGTCTTTAGTATTTACGGCATTATATTCATCGTGAGTACCTTCAAGCATTAGCTGCATCTCTGTAAAGGTTCTAAGTATTTCTGTACTATTACTATTGATTTGAGGCTTATAATTCTCCACCAAATCATTACAATAGTATCTAAATGGAATAGAATTAGGACCCATAGTTCTACAGATAGAATCATAAGCTTCGAGAACTATTGATTTATCTATACACATATTAGAAGATAACTCTAAGAAATCCTTAAATCTATCAATTCGTTCTTTATTATCATTAATTGAAGAAAAATACTTAGCTGAATCTGATACATAATCAAAGTCTTCATTGAGATTATAAGTAGCTGATAAAACAGCAAGCATTCTATTAGCATCCTCTAAACTAATATGATTCTCTATAAGAGTTTTCTCATTCTCAGTAAACTGAATATTAGCATATTCTTTTACATGGAACTCTATGCCATCTGGAGTAATCTCATAATAACAAGTAAGATCTGTATCATTAAGAATTTCTTCATTAGCTTCCATAGTAATAGAAGTAAGGAATTTATTAAGTTTATCAGAATCTATATCTTCATTTAATCCATAAGTAGCTACGCAATAATCTACATCCCCATCTGGAGTAAGAGTATCTAATATATCTACAGATTCTCTAGTAGGAATTTTACTCTTTATAGTAGTACTAAGGGAACTAATAAATTTCTTAGTATTGGAAGTATCTTTAGGTTTACTTTCCTCTTCAGAATGGAAGATCTCATTATTAGTATCCTGAATCTTCTTATATATCTTATTTCTAGACGGCTCTACTTTCTTCTGAATATAGTTATCTAGTTTCATAGTTCTAGTAATGAGATTATCAAACTTAAATATCTTATACTCTTCTAGAGTCATAAGCTTATTAAGTTCATTTCTATTATCGTCAATACACATAATATTATACTCAGAATAAGCTACTTCTCTATCATTATTCATAAGAGTAATTACGTCATTAAGTGTATCTCTATAACTAACTAATCGTCTCTTAACTGTATCACTAGGATCATAGTCTGATAAATAATTATCTACTTTTTCCTTCTGCCAAGAAATTCTAAGGATAATATCCTTAGTATCTTCATTATTAGGTATATCAGAATACAAGTGAGGAACCATATTATGAAGAATATAGTTAGACAACTCATCCTGATCTTCCATAAGAAGAATTCTAAATAATACATTAAGATATTTATTGAAATTAGCTGATAGATCTGAAAACTCTACCATCATAATCTCATTCTTGAATCTATTAAGAGAATTGATAGTAAGTTCACCTCTGTCCGTAAAGTCATTACAGATTCTTACTACATCAGAAGAAGATTCATGATCTCCACCAAAGAAATCTTCATTTAGTATATGAGTCATAATACAATAAGTTACAGACTTGGACATAATTCTCTGTATATTTTTATTATCACTTCTCATAGAATAATACTCAGATAAGTATTCAACTAATGCATGCTCATTATAAGGTATATCGTATTTAGTAAATAATAATACAGATTCACCTACAGCTGCCTGAAATTTACCATAATCATCTGCCTCTATATTCTCTAATAAATCGCAGATCTTATTAGCAATCATTTCAGAAGTGACTCTTTTATTATGAGCAAATTCCTGTATATCATACTGACCCATAATTACATTATGATTCCAAGAAAGATTATCACATACTAAATTATTCTCGTAAGATTCCTTAAGTGATTGTCTAAATGAATCTGATATATTTCCTGTTTCTATAACATCCTTAAGAACGTTATTATCAATATTAGGAACTATAGAGGATATATATCTATTAGTATATTCTACTGTATCATTAGCTATCTCTGCTAATCTTCTAGCATACTTATTAGCACACTTTGAATCATTCTCACAAGCTTTAAAAAGTAGTCTAATATTTAAATCTCGGTTAATGTTGTCTCTTACCGATTCATATATAATAGAGGCAGCTCGTAACTCAGAACCTGTACTGTTTTCTAGCATTCTCTTTACGTTATTTGCTCTTCTATATACGTCGGAATATTTTAAAGCTTTCATTAATATTCCTCCTTATTTAATTAAAATAAGTGCATCTTATTAGAGTGTTGAACCATTAGAAGTATACAAAATCCCTAACAAACGAGTAATAAATATAGTTTGTTGGAGGGAAAATTACTTTATGATTAATCATTTAAACGCTTATGATGTAAATGTAGATTTCCATTTTAAGTGTAAGAAATGTGGGAAGGAATATTATATAAATGAACGTTCTACACAACCTACTAAAGAAGCAGTAGAGAAATTTGTAAAGTATTATTTAGAGAGAATCCATACAGGTACAGATTTAAGATATTATCATTATTGTGGAGGTATACCAGAATCTAAAGATTCTTCTAATAGTATTTATGATCTTCATGGTAAATTTAAAAGCTTCTGTGCTAATTATGGAAAAGGAGAATTATTAGGATTTGAAATTGATTCTTATAAAGGAGACTGAGAGTGGCTAAATAAGCCACTCTCAATTAATTTCTTATATAAATGGCTTAATTTTAACATCTAGGTAATCTCAGGTATTGATTTATAATATGTGATAAAATATAAACTAACAATGAAAGGAGTATTACCTATTATGGTTAAAGAAGTTGGATATATTATTAACGAATCTTTTATTCCTGGCTTTACAGATTCTAATATAATATCAGAAGATAAAGAAGGTAGAGTTATAGGTGAAGGCGTACTTCAGGTAGCAGAAGAAGTTAATAGAAATAGACGTATCTATCCAGCTAGCGAATTATTCCCACAGCTTAAAGCTCCTAGAACATTAGAGTTACTAGAAGCAGGATATCTTAGAGCAGAACTTGGTCATCCTTTATCAAAAGAACTTGTTAGACAGCAGATGATTGACGATTCTAGAACTTGTGCTCAGTTTCTTAAAATATGGACTGAGGGTAATAAGGTTATGGGAAGATTCCGTGGAACTAATAATGCTTTCGGAGAAGCATTTAATAAGGACCTTCTGGATGGATGTAAACCTGCTTGGTCTCTTAGAGCATTAGGTACAATTCAATCTACACCTAGGGGAGCAGAAGTCCATAATCTTAAAATTATTACATGGGATCAGGTTATTTATCCTTCACATCCATCTGCTTATACTCAGAGAATTGTATCTGAATCTGCAGGAATTCCTGAAGAACCCGTAAAGAAGAGTAGACTTCAGAAAGTATACGAAGATTATCTTGCTGAAGATGAAAAGAATTCAGTAGTAACAGAAAATGGATTATTAATTCCATTTTCAGATAAGGATGTAATTAATTATATTAAGTCAGAGTCAGCTAATCTTAAGTATGTACAGGAACAGTTTGATTTTGTATATGATACAATTGACATTACTGCCGATGGATCTAAAGCAATATTAGAAAGTGAAGGAACTAGAGTTGTTGTAAATCTTGAGCAGCAGATTAGAAATGAGATTATGAATTATTGTAGTAATATTACTACCCTTTTATGATAATTAGGGAGGTATTTATACTATGGCAATGTCAAATAATATATCCGATCTCTTGAATAAAATTGAAATAAGATTAGGTTTGACTATGATTACACCTCATTTACCTCCAGAGATAAATAAGGATGCATGGGCAAACATTATAACTAATGATACATTGGTTACATTCTCAAGATTCTTTCCTCAGAAATTGAGATTTCCAATTAACGATGAGACAACTATTAGAGCTAAAGAAAACCATAAGACAGTTTATTATATAAGAGATGAATATCTTAAAGGCTTAAAGTTATTAGGCTGTATGGATATTGATTGGCAAGATGTATCTGCAGATAATTTGTCAGTAGGACAGACAGCAGGCTATGGATATTATATTCCTAATTACGGTGGACTTGAATCTACTTATGAAGCTTTTGTCTCTACACAAATGACTGCCGATATGGCTAGCTTATATAATAATAATATCTTTGTAGAATTTGAATATCCTAATAAGATTATTCTTTCCAGAGCAGGAAATATAGATGTAAGTTTAAATAAGTTTGTAGTAAACTTATTAGTACAACATGCTACATTAGCAACTATATCTCCTACCATGATGGAAACTTTTGAGCAGTTGGCTCAGGCAGATATTGCTAGGGCTCTATTTATGCATTTAAGATTAGTAGATAACTTAGAGACAGTATATCTGGTAACAGATCTTAAGTTAGGAGAGCTAGAACAGGAAGCAAATAGACGCACAGAGATAATGGATAAGTTGGAGCAATCATACGTTTCTGCGTCTAATAGTAATATACCATATATTATGACAGTAAATGGATAATTCTATGATTGTACTTCTTCTTATCAATAAAGGAGGAAGTCAAAAATGAAAATTCAAAATATTAGTACACCAGTTGTTATGGGTTATTATAATTCTAAGGATACTATAGAACAAATAACCCATTTAATAGAAGGTGAACCATGCCATGAATCTAATGGTAAACTATTTATTACACTAGACTTTAATACTATAATAGAAGAATCATTTAGACTTTATAAATCTAAGACTGAGAAGGTGACAGCTAGAAACTGTTACAAATATGAGTATGAGTTAGATATACCTGAGGTTAAAGATGATAAGGTATTCATAATTCGTACTGAGGATGGAAAGTTTTATAAATGTGATCTAGAAGCTTCCTATGTAACTGATCATACTATAATAGCAGAGTTTGGAATAATAAAATGAAACTATAATACCTCTAGGATGTATAATCCTAGAGGTAAAAATTTTTATAATAATATACTATATATTTGAATATGAAATTAAGTATTAAAAATATATAATTAAATTTCAAGGAGGGGTATTTAAATGAAATTGTTTGAAAATGCTGAAGAAGAAATAAGAAAAGCTAATGAGAAATTTGAATTAGAAATGGATGTTGGAGAAGATTTCTATAAATTTTTAAAATCAATAGTAGAAGGTAATAGAGATAATGAGTTGTTTGTCTTAAACGAAGATGTATCCTCTAAGATTACTATTACACCTAAGTCTAATAAATCTATCACATTGTATATTAGAGATACAAAGAGTGGTGGAAAATCTAACGCTCCATCTCAACATAGTTCTTCATTAAAAATATTAAAACCTGAGAAGTATAATGGTGTATCTATAATAATACCTAAGAATGGTAAAGAATTAGATATTGAAGCTAAAGGTTTTGATAAAGATACTGTAATACGAGATTTGAAACCAGCTATAGAATTTGTTGAAAAGAATTCTAAATTATTAGATATTCTTTGGTCATCTTCCGATAAGCCTTGGAAACAAAAGAAAGTACTAACTCAGCTGGTAAATAAGAACAAAGATATTACTAATATAACGGTTGATGGTATTTTAAAAGATGAACTTGAAGATAAGTTAAAGGAGAAAATAGATGACAGAAAATAATTATTACCTGTCAAACCATCCGTTAAATAAAATAATTTATGAATTACCTAGAGAAAAATGGGTTGAAGGTTTATACAATCTATGTGATCCTGGATCTCTTAAAGTAATTCAGAGAAATGCTCGAAATGGATATATCGAGTGCTCTATAAATGGTAGTGAGGAATATTTTGAATTTTCCCCTCAGGAATTAGATCCTAATTATAGAGCATTATTCGATAAGTATGACTTTATATTAGATAATAATAGTGGACAGATTTGGTTAGTATCACAGATACCGATTCTTGATAATAGAAATCCGATATCTAAATACTTAAATGACTATATAAATTTTGGAAACTATTACGAACTTTTACAACGTTCAGAATCAAAAAATCTAATGTATATGTGGGAAGGTTGTATAGATGAATCTACTTATACCAAATTAGATTTGAATGATTCTAGAATTACAGATCATATGAGAAGTTTCAGAAATAAATTTATGACTAATCCCGATCTGTATAAAAATGAAGGGTGGATTCTTACATACGAGAATGCTACTTGGATTTAACCTTGGTGGTCTTTCAAACTACACTATATACCCTCGTTCACTTATAATATGATATTTATATTATAGGTGGACAAAAGTGGGGAGTAGGATAATATTCCTACTCCCTTTACTTTTTATATGAAATTGTAATTATCTAGCGTTATCTGATGGACGATTCTGTTCAAGTCTAGCATTCTTAATATACTGCTTCTGAGCAATACGAGCAATTCTTGTAGCTCTTGTAGCATATTTCTTGAAGATAAGTCCGCGATACTTCTTCCAAAGAGCTCTGTACTTAAGCATCTTATCCCAGTTAGGATCCTTAGCATCCTTAGCCAGCTGATAACAAGCAAGCTTAATACGTCTCTTCTCATCGTCCTCTCTTGAAAGTCTCATAAGAGTAGGTTTCTTAAGAACTGATCTCTCAAGAAGTGCCTTAGCCTGTTCACCCTCACAGAATTCATGGATCTGATCTGAAGACATTCTATGTAAATCGTCATAGTAGAAAGTTTCTACTAACTCGTCCATATTTACTCCGTAAGTTTCATCCAAAACAGCATTCTGTTGTCCGTATAATGACATGTCAATATTCCTCCTTTATGGATAAATTTTAATCGATTAAAATAAATATCTTGTTAATACCAATGCTGGCAACAGATTTTATTATTATCATGTTAATATTATAAGACTTTACCAAGTAAATCACACTTATGTATTAAGAAAGGAAAAGAAGATATATGACTAATAAACAAAAAGCCTATAATGACGTAGTAAACCATATCTTTACTGAAGCATTAAATGGTAAAGAATTTAGTGAAAGTAAACTAAATAGAATGTTATGTTATTCTATGGCTTACTATAATAACGATAAAAGAATGAATACTATTAAATATGATAAGACTAATAGAGAAAAACTAAAGAAAGAAATAGTAAAAGATTATACAAGTGAATCAACTATAAGAATGGCTGGTAATATTAAAAAGTCATTTGATAGTATAAACGAAAAGTTTAAGGAGGAAGAATAATGGTAAAAATTATATCAGATAATGTGGATGAATTAGCCCACATCCAGTATCTTATTAGTCTGGGAACTGATAGTATTAATCCTGAAGGTGAATGGCTTCGATATATGCCTAATGAGGTACAGTGTAACTTTGAATTAGATGATCCTGATAAAGCTATAATAACCGATGAACAGAATAATATATTAGGATACTGTGATGCTAATATAGACAGATCACCTACAGAAGATGATGTCACTTTCACTAGTATAGCAGCAGTAAAACTAAAACAATTAAAAGAGAAGGAGGAAAATATAGATGGTACTAGAGAAGTATAAAGATACTCTAATGAGTGTAATTCAGCTATACTATCCAGTATCTAAAGAAGAACTATCTCCAGTAATAGACTATTCTATTAATAAACGCTATAAGGAATCTCCGGTATCAATAGAAAATTCTTATACTAAAGAAACATCAAATACTACCTTACTAGCTTTGACTGATTGGATTATGTCTAAAGAACCAATACTAACAGCTAATGGAGTTATGTTTAGCAAGCACGCCGATGCACCTAATCCAATAGGAATCGTAGTACAACAATTCCTAGACGCTAGAGGAATACACAAGAAACAAATGTTCCAATTCCCTAAAGGTAGTGAGGAGTTTGAAAGATATAACCTCCTCCAGCAGCTTGATAAAATTGATTGTAATGGTTAACTATATAGCCGTCCTAGCTCGAAAGGGTTAGGAGAATGACTTCGTGAATTGCTGGGAAGTGCTAAAGCCATCGAGCCTATTAAGGAACGAAAGTAGAAACAAAGTAGATGGATGAGATATGACGATAGTAAGTCTAAGTCTCTAGATAAATGTACAATCAGCAGCCTAGAAATAGGTTCAACGACTATCCCTGGGATGGGAGTAGAATTATCATTAGATAGTTCGAAGTGCGAAGTACCTAAGTGGAAGTAATTCCATATGGTAAAGATATAGTCTCTGCGTCTAGGTAACACCTAGAGTTAAGATATCAGATCTATGGAACTTTGGGTATGTGGCAAGCGTTAATATATAATGTCAATGTGGCTAGTTCTATAACTGCTAATGGACGTATGTCTGTAGCAAGTATGACATTATTCTTTGAATCATTTTTAGCTAATAGTGTTAAGTATGGCTCTCTAAATCAAGTTCTTGATTCTATATTAAAGATCACAAGAGAACGTCCTAATAGAAAATATAATGATCTGGAATGGTTAGATCATTATATAACTCCAGAAGATTGTTTTGCTAAGATTATATGGTCCTGTGGATTTAGATGGATGCCTAATGATAATGAAATGGATATTATTTGGCAGACAATTAATAATCTTTCTCAGGAAGATATTAATAGGGTTTATTATAAGAATAATTTATATGAATTCTTATTAAACAGTAAGATTAGTAAAATGATTACTAAAATGGTAAGCGATTTAGAAACTCCTTATAATGAACCTGCTAAACCACCAAAAGAGATTATAGAAGACTTGCAGTTATTTACAGATCTTTTGAAGGAATATGTATATTATGGATATATGTGGATGGATCGTATTGATAGATGTGATAATATGATCAAAGATATTTGTATGATATCAGATACGGATAGTACTATTATCTCTCTGGATGCATGGTTCAGATTTGCTAATAACTTAGTAGATTATAACACATTGAAAATAAAGAGATATCCTGCCATTAATCCTATCTTTGAGATAAAGAAAGATAAATGGGGAGATATAGAAAATAAGGAAGTGTTATCACCTATAACTGAATTAGATGCAGATTATGACTATGACTTCCAAAATGATAAATTAATAGAATTGAAACATTCTATCAATCCTATAACAGAATTCCCAGAGGATTATGTAAGATATAGTATCATAAACATAATGTGCTATGTACTGGATAAACTTGTTAATGATTATATGGAAAGAATGACTAAAGGAAATTATTCTTGGAATCCCGATAAGAAATGTATGATATATAGTAAGAACGAATTTTTATTCAGACGAGTTCTGATGCATACAGCAATGAAATCTTACGCATCCATTATGGAATTACAGGAAGGTAATGTTGTTCCCGCTAATGCAGCATTAGATGTAAAAGGTATTGCATCTATGGCTAAGAGTTCTATGGCTAAATCTACTAGAGATGCTTTGAAGAATATACTTTACGAGGACGTTCTCAATGCACCATTTATAGATCAGTTTAGAATAATCAAGGATGTGGCAGTATTGGAGAAACAAATTTACAACTCCGTACTAGATGGTTCTAAGGAATATTATAAACCTCTTAAGATTAAAGCAGCTAATACATATAATGATCCTATGAGAATGCAAGGTATTAAAGCATCTGTAGCTTGGAATGAATTAAAGCCAAAGGATGACGGGCTTCCACTTATTAATTTGGAAGAAAGAAATGCTATAGATGTAGCTAAGGTAGATATTAATAAGTATAATGTAGAAAAGCTAAAAGATAAATTCCCTGATGTATATGAAAATGCAATGAAGCTATTACAAGAAGATGCATTTAAAAAGGGAGGCATAGATGCTATAGCTATTCCTGAAAATGTAGAAGTACCTAAGTGGGTATTAGAAGTAATTGATTACGCTGATATTATAAATACTAATATCGCTGGCTTCACTTATGAGTCATTAGGAATTATGCGAATGAATCGTAATAGTATAAACTATACAAATATACTGAAAATCTAAAACATTTCGGTAAATCAAAATATTTTTCAATAATATACTATATAAATGATACGTGAAAGGAGGAAATTCCTATGGCTCAAGAAGCCAATAAAAGAATGGCTGTCAGAGTAGTCCTTAACGATATAGTTTACATTGTAGACGGACAAGGATTACATAAGACATACATTAACAGTATCGTTGCTAGGCAATGGTTCGATACAAATGGAAATATAGTCCAGCAGATAACTTATGGTGTACCAGAGGATGAAATTGGTTCAGGTGTAACTAATAAGTTTGTTTTGGATGACTTTGGTCGAATCATATTTACTAGTATAAGCTCAGCTCAAAAGAAATTTGAGAGCATCTCCAAGTACCAGAAAGATAATATTAATGGAGGTGAAGACGAATCTATTACAAGCAGTAGTGGTGAAAGTTACATTACTAGAGGTTCTATAACAGGTATAGGAACAGGAGAAGAAGCAGTAGTAGATAAGACTACAGTTAAAACTTCTAATGATCCATGTGGTTATTGTAATAATGATTGTTTTAATTGCAATCAGTATGAGTTATGTGAAAAGAATGAAAAGAAACCTAAGTCTATAAATACAGGAACTGGAAAGAGTTCTCTGTCTGGTTATATAAAGATCCAGGAAGAAGAAGATATACCTACAGTACCACCTAAAGTAATAACCACAAATAATATAAATTACTATGGTAATGGATATACTTACTACGACACTACTGGCACTGTAGTTTCATCTGAGTCCGGTGACCTAGAAGATGCTACTACTTTCATTAATAATGAAGGTAAGAAAGCTAATGGTGATATTATCCGAGTAATGTATAAAGATAATAATGGTAAGCTTGTATTTCGTCTAGGAGATAATCTCGAAAAAGGAAACTATGTCTACGAAGATGGTTCATTAGTACCCGTAGGTACAAATATTCTTCGTAAGATGGAGTATGTAGGTAATGTAACTACAGGTAAATCAAATATTCCATCTAGTTCTTCAGTAACAGAAGATACTGAAGATATTGATGTAGTTGACAATCTATGAAAGGAGGAATCTATACTATGGCTGACGATAGAGTACATATTCTATGTGAGCAAGGCGACATGGGTTTATGGGATACACCTGTTACCGAAGCTGAGCAAAAAGTTCTTAATGAACAAAAGGTAGAGAAACATGAAACTGAAAATAAACAGAACTAAATTACTTTTGGGAGAAGTATGAAATATTAGGTTTTGTTGCTAAGTATATAGTCGGGTGTTTGACTTCTATATACTACTAAGGAGGAATTATTTAAAAATGATCACAAAAACTAGAAAACAGATGAGTCTGTTAATTACCAGGTGTATTGATATCCTGGTGTATAATAAGGCATTGTTAGTTGCTAGGCTATGTGAAGTAGGACACTTCGTTATGTTTAGTATGCTCGCAGCTACGTGTATATTCTTAACTACACAGAATATGGCACTTAGTAACCAACTGAATAAAGCAAATGATAAAGTCAGATATCTTAATATAACTATATCTGCTATGCAGCAACAATATGCTACATTAGAAGATAAATATGAAGAGGTAGAAAAGAAATATAATACCATCTTTAATTCATTTGCTGATATGGTTGTTGTAGCGAACCAATTAGACACTGAAAACCAAGAGGTAAAAGCAGCGTATGACGAGCAATCTGCTGAGCTTCAAAAGTTCCAGGAACGAGAGGAACTATACGACAAATATGAATACGCCCTCTTTAGAGATGAAGACAATTCAAGAACTGATATTAAATATGACGACTTGAAATCTCTAGAGACTCTAGCTAAGGAAAGAGGAATGGGTGAAGACGCTATAGATTTGATTCTTACTATAACTCAGTTAGAATCAAATGGATATGCAGATGCACAAAATCCAAAATCCTCGGCCGCAGGGTTGGCAGGACTAATCAAGTCAACCGCAAAGAGTATTTATACTACAGAATTGGGAAGTCCATACGGGCCTTATAAACACAATCCAATGGCCTATGATAGTGAATTAAATTTAAAGATAGGACTTACATTAATCGATGTTCTAGCTGAAGATACCAATAGAAATGTCGCTAAGACAGTATTATATTATAGAGGTACTGAAGATGAAGCGTACCAAAGAAAGCTAGAAAAACTAATCAAAAATAATACAGGAAAAAATCTGTATGATCTAGATATTTGATTATATAGCTCTACACCTCATTGAGGTGTAGAGTATTATTTTTGATTTTAACTTTTTATTTAATTTTTAAAAGTTAGTAGTAAAAATACACTATCATACTTACATATTAATATGAGGAGAAGATTATAAATATGAATATATAATAGGAGAAGAATGTATGGGGAATCAAATTCAGTTATTTACTAATCAATTGTTTGGAAATGTAAGAGCAATAGAAGTTAATGGAGTGATGTGGTTTGTTGCTACAGATGTAGCCACATGCTTAGGATATACTAATCCTCAAAAAGCTGTAAGGGATCATACAGATATTAGAGATAGATGGTTTAATGATGGGGTGAACGATTCGTTCGGTCCATCTCCAGCTATTAATTTTACAGATAGTATGGGAAGACAGCAGATTCAATACCCTGTATGGATTAATGAATCTGGATTATATTCTCTTATATTTAGTAGTAAGATGCCTAACGCTATCGAATTCAAATATTGGGTTACTTCTCAAGTATTGCCTACTATGAGGCAAATTGGGTTTGATAGGGCAATGGAAGTATTACAGCAGGAGAATGCTAAGTTGAGAAGTGTCAATGCTAATCTCTACAATGCTAATTCTCATTTAGGAGAAATGTCTTATAATAAGACAGTATCTGATATGGAGAATAAGTATCTTACTATGTATATTATCAACAATCCTAAACTAACTAATGACGAGAAAGTAGCAGCATTCTATTATGATCCTACTGTTGTAAATGAGGATATTAATATGGACGAGGAGATAGCTAAGTTTAAAGCTCAGAATAATATTTAATAGGAGGGGGAATTATATGGCGTATGAGAACTTATTAGAAGAAGTTATTATTGGGGAAGTTATAAGTCCAGAAGCTTATGAAGCTATATCAGCCGAAGGATCAGGCTTTAAGTATATTAAAGTAAATATTCCTTCAACTAGAGCTAACTATGAAAATGGTAATGGGGAAGGCTGTTGGACTCTGGTAACTGAAGAGGATGCTGAGAAATATGAAGACGATAATTGTACTGATACTTTTAAAGCAGTATTAGCAAACTATAGCTTCTACTACAATATCCCAGCTGGTACAGTATTACCTTGTCATTTTAATAAAAAGTACAGGCCTCTTGTTAGCTATGATTATCTTGTAGAAAATTACTTAGTAAATGCAGAGGAGAATAGGCTTAATATCATAAAGCAGATAATTGAAAATGGCGGTAAATTAGTTTAGGAGAGTAAATAATTATGCCTTTTGATTCTTTGAAAAATATACCTAAGCAACAAGTGGAGTTTGCTACAGCTCCAAAATTCTCTACTCTTCAATATAGATACGAAACATTTGTAGAGAAGATAGAGAATGGTACCATGAATAATGATCAGTTGAAAATGGATATTATTAATAATTATAAGGATTATTGTAATTATGATAATTTCCATGATCCTAGTCATAGAAAAGCATTTCAGACACTATGGACTAATAAGAGATTCCTTAATGCTTTCCTCAATGCTCTTAATGTAATACAGAATGATATTATAGGTAATTCTTATTACAGGACTAGTATTTGTAAGATAGCATTTGACTATTATTATAAGATAGGTAAGAATAATCCTGAGGATGAAGTATCTAAATTATTATTAAAAGTAGCTAATACTCTTAACAAGAGAGAAATACTAGTCCTTAGTGCTTTTATGCATGAAGTATCAGCTTCATTTATAATGATGGCTAGTTATAGTAGTTTTAAGCAGAGTACTAATATAAAGAGAGTAAATAACTTTATTCTTAAATTAGGTTATGATTTCTCGGTTAAACAGATCATAGATATCTATGCTCAGTTATATAGAGACAATTTTGGAGCTCTATTTAATACTACTATGACTACTAAGATAGACTATAATAATCTTACTCAGGCTCAAGTGTCTATATATAATAAACAGAATACTGCTTTAATAACTATACTAGAGAATATGCCTAGTTATGAAATTAAGAATGTAATAACTGGCTACAAAGAATTTTGTAGCTATAATAAAGTATCTAATACCAGATTTGATCTATATGATCTATCTGAGAAAGATTTTCCTAGAACCGTAAAGGTATTGAGGGAATAATATTATATTATAGGAGGATATGAAATATGGCACTGCACTTTGACAAAATTAAGAAAGACTTAGAGAAGCATTTAAATGAAATGCTTTCCAACAACAATCGTTTGTTTGTAACAAATGTAGACAAAGATAAACTCTATAGCATTTATCTTGATACTATTACACCAGAAGATAATCCTATTATTAGAGTTAGAAGAGAAATGGACTGCTCTAACTGCCATCACTTTATAAAGATTATTGGTAATGTAGTAGCTCTTAAAGATAGTAAGATTACTACTATCTGGGACTTCACTCCTGAAGAGGAAGGCTGGGCTGATACTCTTAAGGCTTTGTCTGATTATGTAAAGTCTTGTCCTATAACTGATATCTTTGTACACTATGAGAATAAAGTAGGCCAAGATCACAATATAGTTCAGGATACAGAAGGTAATATTATTAAATGGAGTCATTTCTACACAGAGCTTCCTGATAAGTTTGTAGTAGCTAAGAAACCTAGGCGTGGATGGTTTGGAACCGAGACAATAGATTCTGTAAGAAGCGTTGCTAGAGATAATGTGCACGTATTTGAGAGATCTCTTAATGAGTTCTCTTTAGATTCTATTGAGACTGTTCTTGATCTTATTAAGCAGGGAAGTATTTATAGAGGTGACGAATATAAGCATGCTTTAGACGAATTTAGAAAATATAAGAAAGAGTATGATAAGCTTACTGAGGATGAGAAGAAAATATATGTATGGGAAGTAGGTGTTACTCTTTCTGGCTCTGTAGCTAAGATTAGAAATACTGCTATCGGTACACTTCTTATTGATGTATCTGAAGGTTTAGATCTTGAAGAGGCTGTAAAGAAATATGAAGTAGTTGTAGCTCCAGCTAATTATAAGAGATCTAAACCTATCTTTACACAGAGAATGCTTGAGGATGCTAAGAAGACAATTACAGAACTTGGTTATCTTGAGTCTCTTGAGAGAAGATATGCTAACGTAGATGATATTACTGTAAACAATATTATTTACTGTAATAAAGATACTCAGAAGAGAATGGCTGAGAGTGGAGCAACTAGCTTATTTGACGAGTTATCTAAGGAGACTAAATCTTCACCTAAGAAATTTGATAGGGTTGAGGAAATCTCTATCGATAAGTTTATCAGTGACGTTGTTCCTACAGCTACAGAAATTGAAGCTTATGTAGAGAACAAACATGCTTCTAATTTTATGTCTCTCATAGCTCCAGTACATAAAGATTCTAAGACTATGTTTAAGTGGAATAATAACTTCTCATGGGCTTATGCTGGTAATGTAGCTGATTCTATTGTAAAGCAGAACGTTAAGAATGCTGGTGGTAAAATAGATGGAGTTCTTCGTTTCAGTATTCAGTGGAATGATATAGAAGATGACTTCAATGATCTTGATGCTCACGCAATAGAACCACTTGCTGGAAGAAGGTATGGTTATAGTGAAATCTATTATGGTTCATATAAATATCCTAGAATAACTATGATGGGTGGTTTCCTTGACATAGATATTATTAATCCTACACCTGATAAAGCAGCTGTAGAAAATATTACTTGGCCTTCATTAGACAGAATGGTAGATGGTGACTATGAGTTTAGTGTAGAATGCTATAGTAATAGAGGTGGACGTTCAGGCTTTAGAGCTGAGATTGAGTTTGATGGTCAGATGTATAGCTATGACTATAGAAAGCCACTCAGACAGGGTGAAAGAGTTAACGTTGCTACTGTTACTCTTAAGGATAAACACTTTACTATTAAAGAGCTTATTCCATCAACAATGTCTTCTAGAAAAATATGGGGGGTAGATACTAATACATTTGTACCTGTATCTGTAATTTGCTATTCTCCTAACTACTGGGATGAGCAGAATGGTATTGGTAATAAACATTACTTCTTCATGCTTAAGGATTGTGTAAATAATGAACTTCCTAATGCTTGGTACAATGAATTTCTTTGTAGTGATCTATATCCTACTCATCGTAAGGTTATGGAAGCTCTCGGTTCTAAGGCTCATGTATTAGAGACAGATGATCAGTTATCTGGTTTAGGTTTCAGTTCAACATTGAGGAATGATCTGGTTGTTAAGGTAAAAGGTACTTCCGAAAGAGTACTTAAAATTAAATTCTAATTAATAGGAGGAAATTAATTATGGCAGATTTATTTAAACTCGCAACAAAGAAAAAATATCGTTTCACTTACAAAGGAGTTCTCACTGTAGAAGATCTTTGGGATCTCTCTTTACAGGAACTTGATTCTATCTATAAGAATCTCAGAACTAAGCAGAAAGCTGCTGAGGGTGAGTCTCTTCTCGAAACCGTATCTAAGGAAAACAAGGAGCTTAATAATAAGATCGAGATTATTAAGATTATTGTAGCTGATAAGAAAGCTGCTGCTGAGAAAGCAGAGAAAGCTCTTGTACAGAAACAGCAGAATCAGCGTATCCTTGAGATTATGGCTGATAAGAAAGATGAGGAACTTAAGGGTAAATCTCTTGAGGAGCTTAGTCAGATGCTTGTATCTGAAGATACAGATGAGGATGACGAGTAATAAATAAAATATAAACCAGTAGAGTGTATAATTTTACTCTACTGGTTTATATTTAACGTTAAATAAAGAGGAGATTAAACCTATGAATGATCCTATTATATTAATACTTCCAATAATGTTTTTCCTACATATTGTAGATGATTATAATCTTCAAGGTATTCTGGCTAAAATGAAACAGAGGAAGTTTTGGGAAGAGAATAATCCAAATCCGTTATATAAGCATGATTACATTATAGCTCTTTTTGAACATGCATTCTCATGGAGTTTTATGATTAATATTCCATGGATAATTTGGGAATTTTGGTATAAGGATATTGGTTGTTTGTCTATTATAGGAATTATCCTTATCAATACTAGTATTCATGCTTATGTAGATCACTGTAAGTGTAATAAGATGCAGATTAATCTTATACAGGATCAGTGTATCCACTTTGGACAGATTTTAGCTACATTTGTGATTTATATTATTATTCTCTGGTTTTAAACAAATAACCCTCTAGGATTTATTCCTAGAGGGGAATATTTATTTTTTTTCGGAACATGTCCTCAGAGTGAGGGGCACCCTGAGGACTGATAAAGAAGAAATAATACAAGGATAACAAAACATGATAAAAATGTGGGGGAGATAATCGTTATTTATCTACTTTAGTGGGAAAGAGGTCCTTTAACCATTATGACTTACTTATACCCGGCAAATAGATATAGGAGTTTCAATAATGGCAAGTATTACATAACTATTATCTTTACTATAAAGTTAAATTTTTATTTCCTATGTAGACTCGAACATTCAAATAATCTCAAAAAGGAAGGAGTGTTATAAATAGATGCCTAACTATTCTAAGGTTACTTCCGTTATAAATACAAGATTATATCCTTTAGTAGCCAAGAAGATGGATACTAGAGCTACATATGTAAAGAAAGAGTTTGGAGCATTTTTTAATAAAAATCCTGCAGTTTATGATGTAGCACCTTATGATATTATTTATTATTCAGATTCAGATAAAGAAGCATTCTTCAAAGCATTAGATATAAAAGAAGCAGAAGTAATAGAGATAATGAAAGACTGTTTCTATTGGGATATGCCTTATAATCCTGGTGCTGCTAAAGAACCTTATGTAGTAGTATTAATGTGTATTATACGATATTACTTAAAACACAATAAGCAGAAAGATGCAGAAGCTACTGCTATCTATCTATGTTTTACAGGTAAGTTTTATGCAAGTATATTCAGAGCAAAAGGAGTATTCCCTGTAGTTTCTCCTTCAAAATATAAAGCTGTTATGGATTTTGTAGTTAATAGTATGCTTACGCAAAAGTTTGACTTAAAGACTACTGGTAGTGTATTCGGTGCTATACAGAAGATATGTGTTACCTTTATAGATACATATAAAGATGATATTGTATCCGAGCAGAACGATGACGAAATAGGTAAAGATATTCAGCAGCTTAGAGGAAGGGAATATTCCTTCTTATATAATATAGCTCAATTATATTATAAAGCTTATCAGAATAAGAATTATTTAAATATGGAGACTGAAATTCTTGACTCAGAATTAGGAGAATTCAGATTAACTGAAAATGATTCTATTAGAGCTAGTAGATTGACAGCAGCTACAGTAGGATTCTTGACTAATAATGCTGTAAGTATGTCTTTATGTAAAAAGAGTTGTAAAGATCCAGAAGTTAAACCTACTGAGTTATTTGATATTATGACTTCTATATTAGGATCTAAAGAAAATCTACCAGATATTAATAGAGTCGTAAATATTATAATTTGTGATTTTATACGTAATAAACCAAATAGTAGAGTAGGCGGTGTAGAATTTATTTCTTATACTATGAAACCTAAACCAAACGTTAAGGATCAATATTTAGTAGCTCAAAAGGAAATTATTATGAGTTGGCTTGATAGTAATAGTCCAAATTTCAGACGTAGAAGAAATAGAAAGGCTACAGCTGTTGCATATTATAAAGCAGTATTATTATATATTACATTAGCAATATCAGTAGTAAGTGAGAAAGGGTAATTTATATGGATACAGTAATCGAGAATATCAACGAAATTATGAACGACAGCAATCAGGAAGACAACACTTTTGTAGATTACAAATAAATATAATTTCCCCTAGAGAATTATTCTCTAGGGGATTTATATCGTAAATATATACTTTATTTATTACATTAAATTAAATTTATTATTAAGGGGGAATATTAATATGAAAGATATGTATACAGTTATTAATGATTTAGCAAATATTGTATGGAAAGACCCTAGTTATACATTTACAGATAAAGATAAGGAGAATATAAAGAATAATCTATATAATAAAAAGGAAGTAGATTTCTTCGCTCATAAGATTATGTTTAAAACTAAATGTAAGGTAACTGAAGTTTTAGATATATATAGTTATAAGCCTTTAGAAGATGACAAATTTAATGAGAGTTTTATGGAAGAATTTTGTAATAATTCTATACATGCTAAACAATTCTTTATTAAGATGCAGGAGTTAGCTGAAATAGTAAAGCATATTTATGATTAAAATAAATTATAATAATATACTATAATAATGTAGTAGAAAAATATTATTATAGTGGAGGAAAATAAATATGCAAACAATTTCAGCAGAAGCTCGTATACCAAAGGTAGGAGAAATAGTAACCGTTAGTCTTAAATCTAATGCATCTTATAAAAAGGAAATTCCTGATTATAGATGTAGAGTTATCTACTCAGATAATGAAGAGATTGTTTTATTGGGTATTGATAATATACTGAAAAAATATGTACATGATAATGCTATCCATACTCAGTTTGAAGTTAAGGCAAAGTTTGCTTGTAGAGAGTATGACCTTACTTATTTTTCAGGAAATGTTTCTGTTCCTTCTAAACTAGACTTTAAAGAGTATGAGGAGAAAAGATTACAGGAATCTGATTCTTATGATACTACTTTAGGGGATGGTATATATAATACTGATCTAATTAAGACCGGTTTTGATTATTGGCTAGCAGAAAAGGGTGATCCAACTGAAGAAGTCAATATAGATTCAAAAGGTAAGGAGCATAAAAATATAGTTTATAATGCAGCTCTTTATGTAGATGAAGAAGGTAATGTAGGTGAGATTAATATAGGAGCTCAATTAGCTATAGTACCTATGATTAAAATTGATATAGCTCATTCTGATTTTTGGAATGACGAAGTTAAATTTGAGTGGCTCAATACTAAAGATCTTATGCCTTATATAAAGAAGAGTAATAGAGTTCTAGATATAATAGATAAGATCGAAAAGAATTTAAGTTCAGAGTATTATGAGCAGACTGGTTTGGAAGAGATATTTGATATAATAGATGAATGGGAATTTACTCAATATCTCTGCAATAGGTATAACTTAGATCGATATCCAAAAATAGAAACTTACTTACGTGAAAGAGGTTATAACTAATGAAAAAATTTCTATTATTCTTAATGGTATTTCTGGGGTTATTTTTACTGCAAGGAGTAATAGCAAATGCACAAGAAGTAGAAGATACTGAATACACATTTAAGTGGGGTGAAGAACTTAGACCTGAAATGGAATTTATGATATCTAGTAGATATAATGTATCTATTCCTGAGGATAAGATTAAGTATCATATAGATCAATTAGCTTTAGAGTATATGATATTAAATCATATTATTACAGGTACAGATAGATTTGTATTTATCAATATGCATTGTGCCGATAGAGTATGGTGTGATTTATATCCTAGCATGATTCTATATTACGATTACGATGTTAGTGATGTCGCAACCGAGGTAGATGAAATAGCTACTAAGATAGATTATTTAGATGGACTTGTAGATTTATACAATAACCCAGATAAATGGGAAGGTATAAATTTTAGATTTAATGTCTGGTGGTATTCTTTAGGCCCTAACTATTCTAAATATATCTATATATTTAATAATATCAATAGAGAGACTCTAAGGCTCAATAATATTATAAAAAGATATAATAGAGACTATGATGCAGAATACCCACTAGTTCCATATCTAGATAAAATGTATACCAATTATACTTATAAAGAGTGTAAAGATTATTATCAGCATTCTATTATAGAAGGCTTCAATACTTGGTATGAACTATCTGAAATGTATCCGCAAGGCAAAGAACTACAATACGATTAAACAATAAAATATAAAATATTGGGGGTAACAAAATGTCTAAATTGAATGTAGAAATCTATGATTATTTTTACGGGAAAATAACCAAGAAGAACAAAGAATTCAATGAGGAGTTTTTTAAAACAAATCTCATTTCGACTACTGAATTATTATCTGATAAGAAAAAGTCCTTTGTAATCGACGAGATCTTCTCTCATATGGACTTTGACGAAGTAGAATCGGTCAGAACTTATATCCACCATATGGGTTATCTCAATAAGCATATTTGGGATGGTAGAGATAAGAAGACTATAAGGAGACAGTTTGAGAACGCTACTAGACATATGTATTCACCTAGTAACATTGCTTTAGCTGTTCCTGATTTCTACAAAATTCCTTTCGAGTATCAGAATAGTATATCTTTCTCAGATAAGCTAATCAATAATGCTCATAAGGTTCTTACTAAAGAAGACTTCGGTAATGCTAAGTATATTATAACAGCTCTGAATAAGGAGGGAATCTTAACCAGAGCTCAGTTATATAAACATTTATACTTAGGCTGGTTCTATTTATGGACTCTTCCTAATTGTGGAGCAGGAGCTAGGATGAAAATATTAATGGCTTTAGATAAGTGGAAAGAAGAGCCAAACGATATCGAGAATGCTCATTACATTTATTAACAAAAATTACACCAGAAGGCAAAATCGGTCTTCTGGTGCATTATTTTAACAAAAGCGTGTAATTAGCCACTAAACTTAAAATTTTTCACGAGAGCACATTAGGGGGTCATTATTCGTATCTAATTAGACACTCTTAGAACATGATTTCAAGGAGGAAACATTAATTATGAATAAAATCAATCAATTTAGAGGAGATTATTATTTCCTCAGTAATTTTTATGAAGCCAATGTAGAGTATATAGGATTAACCTATAAAAATAACGAAGCTGCTTTCCAAGCACAGAAATGTATAGACCACAGTGATAGAGTTAAATTTACTGACTTAGCTCCTAATAATGCTAAAGCTTTAGGAAGAAGAGTTAAGCTTAGATCTGATTGGGAATCTGTTAAGGTCGAGATTATGCATCAAATTGTGTATAATAAGTTTACTCAGAATAAAGATTTAGGAGAAAAACTACTTCAGACTGGAGATACCGAACTTATCGAAGGTAATACTTGGAACGATAAATTCTGGGGAGTAGATTTGAAAACAGGTGTAGGACGCAATCAGCTTGGTAAAATTCTAATGGAAGTTAGAAAAGAAATAAAAGAGTCTCAGGGATAATTCCCTGAGACTTTTATTTTTTAAAATCTTCTTACAGAACTTTCTAATTCATACTTATAACTAGATACTAAGTCATCCATATCAGTATAAATACTAATGACTAATTTTCTAGCTCCAAGATTAGGATTCAGTGAGTAGTTAAATTCAAATACAGTTCCATAATCATCCTTATAGGAAATTATTTCATTCTGTAATTTGCATTTATAAATTTCTCTACAGAAATCTTTTCTTGATAATTTCTCACCATGATCTTTTGACCATTCATTATACATCTCATTAGCTACAGATTCTAAGATATTGGAGTAAGACTTCTCTACATTTTTAAATGCTTTACCTATATCTTTAATCTCAGCTTCTGCCTGATCTTCATATCTAGCTGCTACCATGACTCTAGCACCCTTAAACTTGAGGTTAGATTTAAAGAATCCAGAATTCTGATAAGCTAAACCATTCTTATAACTTCTATAGGTATTATCATAAGAATTATCTTCACCTTTAATCTTAGCTTTCTCTGTAATAATACAAGCTTCTGTAAGATCCAAAGTATGTTTAAGAGAATCTGAGAACTTATAAACTAGACTAGTATCAGTCTTTACAATGCACCACTGTTTCTTTGTTGTATTATAAGCAAGATAGTCATGATCAGCTAATAGAACTACAGGAATAAGACTCTTAGCTTTGAAACTAAAGTTAGCTGTCTTATCCTCAGTCTTAGCTCTCTTTGGAGAAATAAAAGTGCCAGTGATAAGATTCTTATACTGATCAAACTCCTGCTTAGCATTCTTTGGTAACTTAATACCTCCAAACTCCTGAAGAACTTCAGCAGACTCTTCGACTTCTTCATCGTCGTCATCTTCATCTTCTTCAGATACATCTACGTCCCAATAAGATTTTCTCTTCTTCTTGGGTTCTTCTTCCTTATTCTCCTCAGAAGATTTCTTTTCTTCTTTCTTCTCTTCCTTAGGCTCTTCTTTAGGACTATTATAAGGTTTTGCTCCATCGAATCTAGCTTTCTCATATTTAGCATCTATAGTATGGAGTAATACTGCTAAATCTTTTCTTACTTTATCAGCTAGAGCATACATATAATTATCTTTATCTGTACTCATCTGATTAGTATTGAGTACATCTTTAAGAGATTTATGTCCTCTACCAGTAGTGAAGGCATGTTCCATAATTGACTCTTTAAGTTTATAAAGATCCTTAGGAGTTAACTCGTCAAGATACTTAGGGAATAATTCTCTAATATATCCATCATATTCATACTCCTGATCATAGAGTTTAAGATTGCCAAAGATATATTTAATCTTAGCAGACAGTTTGCCTACAGTAGAAGCCATGATAGATCTAAGCTTAACAGATCTCTTCTTAGTATCAGGAATTGCATTAGCTGATTCTAATGCTGCTTTTACTGCTTCTGAAGATATAGGTGAAGGTTTACCCTTAGCTTTATCCTTTACTTCATCTTCGACATTATCTGACTCTAATAAAGATGATTCATTCTGAGATTTGAATTTCTTACCTGCTTCTGACTGGTTATATGCTACAGTACCAGCATAATATTTACAGTCCTTATTAGTACATAGACATACAGGTTCTCCCTGAATAAAGATACCCATCTTAGATCCACACTTAGGACAAATCTTAGGCATCTTAACTATCTTAGAATCTTTCTCTAAGTACTGTACTTTGGATTCCGTAATGAATTCTCCTAATTCTTCCAGCAGAGCATCCTTACGAGTATAATAGAAGTCATAATCGGATTCTTTAATATAATCCTCCTTCTCAGAATTATTTAAATACTCTTCATACTCAGCTTCAGTAGCAAACAAGATCCATCTACCAGACTCATCTAATCCCATCCAACCAGATTTAGCATCGTAACCAGTATACTCTTTATCAGTAGCTTCTTCATTAACAGCTTTCTTATTAGTATAATACTTACTAAATCTATTCTTCTCACCTACAGTGATATCAGTAATATTATACTGCTTCATTTTCTTCTTGATATTTCTAGCTAATTCAGCTTCATACTTAGGCTCTACATAGTTAAACAGCTTAATAGCAGATCTTACATGCTTCTCGTCGTTCAAAGGATACTTTCTCTGTTCCGGTACACCAAAAACACTATCAGGTAATTCAGAACGCTTCATCTCTTCTTCAGTTAAGAAATACTCAGTATCTTCATTAATAGTATTCTTAACAGAATCTAATCTATCTTCAAAGGACTGTTCAAATAAATTAGTGACTTTAGACTCAGATTCATTTTGATACATAATGTCAAGAGCTTCCTGATACTCTTGTTCATTAAGATCATCGAACAAAATACTCATAACACCACCACTCTCTTTAAATTTTTTAACTGGAACTTTATCATCAGTTTCTATATATCTAGCTTTACAACCTAATTCAGTATCATTATTAAGTTTATATTTAGATGGATTTTTTATTTCGTAAGCATGTGTTTTACCATTCGGTTTATAATTTTCCGGATCTCTTCCAACACCTACTCTACTATATATATGATCTTTACCAACATATATTCTTTTATTAGGATAATATGCTCCATCTTTAGATCTATATGTAGGGGTTAACTTATCGATATCTTTATTATTAGATGTATGATAAAGTTTTGTATTTTCATCTCTATCTAAATCTTCTTTTCCAGGTTCATGTTCCCTTATATCACCAAAACGTTCATCGGTAAATACCGATCCTTTATTTGCATTTAAGAGTTTTGCTAAATTTTTATGAGCCTCTTTATAATCATTATAATTATCTGTAGAAGCCATAGTATCTAAATATCTTTCAACTTTCTTTTTATTAATATCATTCATATTATCTTGACGATAATAATGTTCTGTTTTTCCACCGGTTATTTCTTCTTTAGATTGTCTTGAATCCTTTACCTCTTCAGAAGATCTACCCCCAGTATTTAATAAATCTTTAGAATGCTTGGCGGATAAAAATTTAAGAGAATCAATATCATCTCCAATATAATTTGATTTAATATCTTTAAATTGTTTATTGAATTCTTCTTTAGATATTTCTCCACGTTTTAATTTATTATTTAGTAAATCAACATTTCTAATAGCTTTTCCAAGATCACTATTACGATCGACAACTTTACTACCATATGCTCGAGACATTGCACCTTCAACACTGTCTTCTTTTATATTATCTAATTCTTGTTCATCGAAATCATCGAACAAAATACTAGGCATTATAGTCCCCTCCTTAATATATGATTATATAGATGTTTTCTCACCTTAAGAATCAAAAATTTGTTTTTTTTTCGACACTTATATAATTGATAATAATTTACTCTTAGAAAGGAGAGTTATAAAAGATATGGATAATTATAGTAAAGTATTAGAATTCTTTATGGAGAATGGTATTACTTTAAATAAAGAACAAATAGAGGCTCTAAGAGAAGGATTTTTTAACAAATTATTTTCTAAAAAGTCTAGCAGTAATATACCAATAACACCAGTAGTTAAGAAATCGGAACCATCTCATATATCAAATTTATCTGAGGCTGAGTTTAAAGAAGCTAAGCCAATATTAGATAAAATTGTTAAAAAATATATTGATCTTTTAAGTAAAGATAAAGCAACTAAAGAATGTATAAAGAAAGATATAGTAGAAAATCCTAACAATTATGATTCAAAAAGAAATGTAAGTAATCTACCAAAATACAAATTTAAAGTATTCGAATATGGATTATATAATAATAAAGGAGAAATTACTTATGAATTTTCAGATAGTAGTAATGACCAGGAAGATAATGTACTCTTATTAAGTTGTATGGATAAAGGTAATGTAAGTTTAGAAAATATGACAGAATATAAAGATTTCTGTAATAAATATGATGTAACGTATTATTTTGGAGATGGGGATGAAGGTTGTATATATTTCCAGATATTTTCAAAAAAGTAAAACAAACTCCCAGTAGGAAGTTTATCCTACTGGGTTTCTAAAGCTTTCTTAGCTTTTCTTATAATCTCTTTAGCTTCTTCTCTTCTTTCGGGAGAACTATTATATTTCTCTTGAGACATTACATAAGCTGTATTAATTTCGTCTGTAGTATATTCTCCTATTTTTGGAAAATCATTTGATATTATGTCTTTCTTGTTTCTATTATCTATTAACTTCTTTAATGCCCCTTCATTACATATTATTCTTAATTCTTTCATCTGATTCTCATTAAGAAGAATATTATTCTCCATAAAGAATTCTAATACTTTACTATAATTATCCATATTATCCTCCAATTAATATCCCTAGGATTATAATTAATCCTAGGGATATATTATTATTTAACTTACATATATCTTTCCTTCTTTTTTAGCCTGAGCTAACATTTCTGACTCTGAGGGCTCTTTATCTTTCTTTTCATCTTTATTATCTAATCCCCATTTTGCTCTCTGAAGTCTTTCCCAAGCATCCTTAGGCTCTTTACCACTTTCATTTAAGAAACTCTCTTTAATAGCTTCAAGCTCTTCTTTAGTCTTTTGAATTCCATTCTCAAGGCAATAATTTACATACTCTTCATAAGATTCGAATTCAGGTTCCCTATACTCTTCAATAAGACCAGCTTCTACAAATGTATTATAAAGATCTTCTGTAATCTCAATATCATTCTCCATTACAAAATTAAAGAGATCTTCTACTGATTCAGCAGCAACTGCAGCTTTAGCATTTTTTGCTGCAGCTTTTTCTGCTTTAGCTGCTTTCTTTTCAGCTTTCTCAGCTGCCTTTACTTCAGCCTTATCTCTCTTTTCATTTTCTTTATAAGCTGCTTTCTCGTCCTTATCGATTGTATCTTCGATAGCCTTATCTGTCTTGATAGCAGATTTAATAGCTTTTGCTCCAGATTTAACTGCATTGTATCCTGCAGAGAATCCTGCTCCAAAGTTATCAGGATCATTATTAATTACATCCTGAACTTTCTTCTGGCTCTCTTCAGCTTTACTCTGAGCAGCATCGTCTTTAGCCATCTTTTTAGCAAGACCTTTATTAAACTTAGCTACAGCATCTGGGTTATCTTTAAGTGCTCTAACCTGATCTGCTGTAGCTTCAAGGAACTTCTCGATCTGTTCGTCTGTAGCTTCACTCATAAGAAGTCTGAATGCTGAATAGATATTAGCTGACTCTTCCTTCTCACTAAGTTCTTCAGCTGCCTTCTTATTTACTTCTTCCTTATCGGAATCATCTACTTCGTCATCGTCGTCTTTATCGTCGCAGTCACAACACTTCTCATTAACGATACCCATTACTGCATTGATCTGCTCTTCTGTAAGAGGAATATTGTTTTCATTACAGAAATCGATAAAGTCAGCCGCTTCTACCTGAGCTGTGATCTCTTCGTCATCTTCATCGTCTTTATTCTTTTTAACTTCTTTAGCTGCTTTCTTAAGAGCTCTCTTCTCTTCACGAGCTTCTTTCTTTTCTTCTTTAGCTATAGCCTTCTCCTCTTTCTTAGCAGCTTTCTCTTCTTTTCTAACACCCTTCTTACCTACTTCAAGAGTATGCTTAGAAGCAAGAAGCTTATCAATACACTTCTGAATTCTTTCCTTCTCTGCATCTGTCTCAGCTGCATCAAGAATACTCTGGAGCTTTGTAATAGCTTCGTCTGTAAATCTAAGAGCTTCCTTCTCTTTACCAGTCTTAAGTCCAAAACTAACTAATTTGGAAACAAGAGCAACAGGAATTAGATATGGATTGAAAGATCCAATAGATGATCCAGCATTAACTAATTCTACAACCTTATCTGTTCCGTGAAGAAGTGCATGACCTACCTTATTAACATCAATATTTTCATTATTAGCATTCAGAATCTGTTCTGCGTCTTTAAGATCCTTCTCAAGTTTCTTATATTCTGAGCTATCTCCAACTTTAAACAAATGAAATTTAGCTTCAGTATATACACCCATCTCAGTAGCTTCTTTAATAACTTCAGCCTCAAAAGCTTCTGCTAACTGGATTGCTTCCTCTGAAGGAGCTTCAACTGGTTTGAATATATTTCCATAAATACCCACAGTAATTTCCTCCTTTATATATTATAAAATTCAAAGCATTGAATGCGGTTATTTACTATAATGTTTTAATCCTATGAAAATACTCCACCTAGCTTTCTAGGTGGAGTATCTTATAGTTATCTAATGATTATCTTCCTGCTCTCTTAGCTGCCTTCTCTGCTTCTTTCTCTTCAGCCTTGATCTCTTTTCTTGTCTCTCTAGCGTCAACCTTCTCAGCCTTCTTGTTTTCTTTTCTATCCTTAAGGGCATTCCAACCATCCTCGTTAAGAGTAGCCTTAACCTTAATACCATTGATAGAAATTCTTACAAGCTCAGCATCGAATCCGTTAGCTGATCCAGCTTCCTTAATAGCATTAGCAATATCATCTTCACAGTCGTCGATGAACTGATTAATAGCATTCTGAGAAGAAAGATTTGTATTTGATCCAGAACTCATAGCTCTGAAGAGCTCAGACTGACCACCTGTAAGGATACCAGCTGCAACACGAAGTCCCTTAGACTCAGCATCAAATCTAAGATTGAATGTATCTGTCTCGCCATTCTTAAACTTCTTAGCATTAGGTGTCTCCTGAAGGAACATCTTAATTCCTTCCTCAGCAAAGATCTTCTGAACTTTCTTTCTGATATCGTCGATGAATTTTCTACGAGACTTCTTAGCGTCTGTAGCTTCAAGAAGGAACTCTTCCTTAAGAGCTTCGATCTGCTCGTCGTCAAGCTTAACGCCTGTACGTACGAATGTCTCAAGCATAGTTACATACTGATTATTCTCAAGCTCAGCTGATTCGTTTTTCTTTACATCTTCGTCATAATCGTTAACGAATTCGTCGTTCTTTTCCTGCTTCTCAATCTCATCCTCGATATGGCATGGACAAGGCTCTCCACCAGTCTGTGAAGAATCATCTTTAGCCATATCTATAGTAGGATCATCGCCTCTAGAATTCTCCTCTGTCTTGAAATCCTCATCCTTAACAGCTGAGTTATCAGATGCTGGAGCGTCCTGAGACTCTTCAACAACTTCTTCTGTAACTGCTTCTTTAACGAAGATATTTTTAAGCTTACTGATCTGATCCTTATTAAGCTGAACTGCATTCTCAATGCAGAACTCCTGAACCTTTGAATATGTATTCTGATCAAAAACAGCCTCAGTTTTAACTTCTGCAGTTTCCTGTGTCTGCTCCTGAACTTCATTCTCTGCGTTTTCAAAAAGCTTCATGATATATTATCCTCCTATTAAAAGTTTTTGTTTAAATAATTCTTTATGAACTTTTCGTCAACTTTTTCAAGCTGAATAGTGTTGACAAATTCTAAGAAACCATATGTAACTCTGGCGTCCTCGATAATACTAGGCATATCAATTCTACCACCTTCCATATAGTCTTCTCTTAGAACTTGTGTTTTAAGGATATGCTCAGATATATCTGAAACCATAACCTCGAAAACCGATTTAACTCTTCTACTGTAGACTTCTTTAATCTGTCTAGCAGCATCATTATTATATCTCTCTATGAGTAAAGCATTCTCCTGAGCTGGAGCTGCTGCTAAATCATCCATAGGAGCTTCTTCAGGATCTTTAGTAGCTGCCTGAATTCTATCATTAAGTTTATTTACTATAGATTCAATCTTCTGCTTATCGTCAGCATTCTTACGTACAAACTCTGCTTCAGCATCCTGAATTCTAGTAGCAATAATATCTATAGCATTATGTACTTCATCCTCGTCATCCAGCTGCTTAAACATATCTTCTTTAGAATTAACTTCCTCAGGAGACAGATTATCTTCTATAGCATCCTGACGAGCTTTTTCAGCTTCAGAATCCATTCCTGAACCTTCACCCTGATCTTTATCTTCTGCTTCCTCTTCGGCAGCATCCTCAGCATCTGTATCCATATCACCATCTACAGCAGAATCGTCTTCAGTCTTATCAACTAAATCGTCAACTGCAGCATCTGATGTATCAACTCCATTTTCTTCTTCCTTAGGAGCTGTAGGTTCAGCTTCTGGTTCTGCTTCAGTAGCTGGCTCCTCAGCAGGTGCTTCCTCTTCTGGTGGAGTTTCTTCCTGATCTTCTGCTGGTTTGAAATCTCCTTCGAGATCATCGTCACCAAAGTCAAATTCGGCATCTTTCTCTTTGCCTTTGATATCGTCTTTTACTTTCTTCTCTTCAGCTTCAAGAAGAGCTTCTTCTTCTAGAGCTTTAGCTAATTCTATATCATGAGCTTTCTGTACTGCTTCAAAGACTGTATCTAAAAGATAAGTCTTACCAGCATTTTTCTTCATGATAGCTCTAGCACCATTACATTCCTTGATATAATTATCTACGGAATTAATAGCAATAGATTCAGCTCTATTAGAGATAGGACCAAGTGCAGTTATATAGATAGCTTTCAACGCATCTGACAGGTATTCATTATATATAGATTCAGATAGAGCAACTTTTTTAAGCTTCTTTGTCTCTTCCTGTCTACGATAACGATCAAGCTGGAGTAAAAATTCTTCGCGTTCTTTTTGCTCTTTAGCTAATTTGTCATCTCGCATCTTTTTGATATTGAGATCCATTTCAGCCAAGAACTTAGCATTTTCACGTAGATCATTATCTCTTGTTCTCATGAACTTGCTATACCTCCTATTTTATTTATAATACTATTTCTACTGTAATACATGGTACTAAAGTAGTTCCGTCCGCTGCATATTTATTTCTGACATTCAAGAACTCTGGGACAACTTGAGGGCTATCCGGTTCTTGCAACTGAATATGATTAGTTCCTATATCCTTATCATTGAAATATCTATAGTCTATATAAACTATAGACTCAGCATAGTCTTCCTTAATATCATGTATTAGATTCGGGAAGTGTAAATTGCCTAAATCATTTACGTCTTCCACGTAATCTTTTATATAAGCTATAATGCTATCTCTAGTAGCAAGATCAGAAGATTCATTTAGCTTTACTTTAAAGTTCAATGTTAAATCCAAGTGATCTAAGTAAGTTTTATTGTCATATCCAACAGTATAAGTCTTAGATTCACCGTAACTATTAAAGAACTTAAAGTCTATGTCCATATTATTATAGACCAGAGTTAATGCATGATCTAAGTATGCTTTCTTAGCTGCTAATTCTTTAGTAAAATAAGCTACTTCCTCTTCAGCTTGAGATACCTGTCTATTGGTTGTATCAAAGAAATGCTCACCTACTACTGGTACTGAGAATACATCGAAGTTCATTCTAGTTCCTTCATCGTTTACATTTCTTCTTATTCTAGTATTCATTACATCAGTAAAGTTATTAAATAGTGTAATGCCACCATTTACTTTATAAATATCTACTAGAGTATATTCGTCCATATCAGGTATAATAGATCTAAGTCTATTCTCTTCGTCTACAAATACTTCGTCAAATCTAGCACAGATATATAGATAGGCTTCTATATTGTCGTCAAAGAAGCCATAGCTCTTAGAATTAAATCCAGCTTCATATAAATTAACAAGTTTAATTCTATTTCTAGTATCAAATGTATTATCTGTAGTAAGTGTAGCTCTCCAGATAGAACTAAATTCATCTTCATTATAATACATCATCTTACATTCGGTATATCTATAAGGTACACCATCCTGATGTAATACTAAGAAGCATTTAATATTATTCATAGTAACTACACCATCTTCAACTATAACCATACCAAAGTCTTCTATAATAGACTGAGTAATTTCGAAAGTAAATCTATACTCATCCGGATTTGTAAGAAGAGATCTTTCAAAATGATTTCTAGTAGTACTGAATCCTAATAAGCTCTGAGTATTAACGAAGTTATACTCAAAGAAATTATCTGAATTTACTATGGTCATATAGTAAGCACAATATAAAGGTTCAGTATTGATTACTATATTATATGGAGTCCTATAATAGAATACATCAGATGCTTCATCGAAATATTCTTCACTATATGGAACAGGGATATTAGCAGGACTAATATATGAGCCATAACCATCTTCCTTAGTATATTTAAACGTAGTACCACAAGGAACTATATATCTAGATGGTTTATCTAGAGAACTCTTATCGTATAATACATAATCTTCAGATGGATCTATTTTAAGAGTAATAGTATTAGTAGGAATAATATTTCCTAGCTTATCCTTCATAAGTAAATAAGCATACCAAATTCTTGATAATTGATTATCTACTTTCTTTTGTAATTTTATTTTAATATCATCTGTAGAAATAAGATTGAAGTAGTTAGCTAAGTCTGTTTCAGAGGTGAGCTGACCCCTAGACATAGCCATTATAGGAATAAGTCCTTTTAATTCGTCTGTAGATTTTCTGTCTTTACCTTCAGACGAATCATTAAGACATCTTACAAAACAGGTAACTTTTTTATTACTATTATGAACTGAGAAGTCTACATAAAGATTATTATTAGCATTCTCTGAATAACTAAAGTTACCTTCTGCTCCTAATGTAGTTTGAGATATAATTCTTACATCAGAATTCAATCCAGGTATATAACTATTAGGATCAAAACCAATTCTAATAGTACTGTCATTAATATATAAATACCAACAATATTGAGACTCCTGTTGATCTATTGGTGAACCATAAAAGTAAGGTCTTAATCTAGTAACCTTACCTGATCCATTATCAGTTACATATACATCAAAATCTGCCAACTGATTTGTAAATGTAAAGGTAACAGATTTATTATCAATAATAGAGTCAGTAACCATAGATTCATGAATATCATTAATAGACACCTGATGTACTGTAGCTCCAAAGAATATATAGTTATAATTATTAAAGTTTTGAGTAATAGGTTGAACTAGATAGCTATTAGTAATATTAGACAGATAATTCTTTTCAGTCATATCATACATAGCAGTGTATGTATAATAGAAATTAGTATCCCCTGAATAACGAGGAGTCCTATATCTTTTAATTCGTCTCAAAATAATATCATAATCGAAATGGAACTCATACTCTCCAATCATAATAGGATCTTCATGACTAAATATGAATGTTTCTCTATCAGCATAATTCTGATCTGGGAGCATATAACTATTTAAATCTGCTTCTCTGATACCGACAGAGATTGACAAATGAGCCGGAACAGCATTTATGCCATCTATATTTGTATAGATAGCATGAGTTAAAACATTCTTATCTAATTTAGCCCTAGTTGGAAACATTTCGTTTCCTAATTCTCCTGTCATGATTGTAGCTGTCTGAATCTTCTTAGCTTCAGTATCACCTATAAAACCAAAAATGCCTAAAGCTAAAGTAGTTTCATCCGCATCATCGATAAAACGAGATTTTAGAGAGTCAATCTGATCTACAATACCATAAATATCTGTAGATATATTCCATTCAGATGTCGTTTGAGCATTAGTTAATGTATTATTATTGCTCAATTTGTATCATCTCCTCTCCATTTTAATTTATATACCCATTGTCCTGGATCTTTAGAATGTGGGGTAGGATAAGGATTATTATAATAATAAGGTTCTGCATTATTTCCAGTGCCCTTACCTACACCTACGATAACACTTTTACCATTAGGATTAGGATTATGCTGTTCCATAACTACTATAGCTGATTTAACTGGTCTATTATCAATTAATCCAGTATTAGGATTAAATGGTCCTACATCATAATGTAAAGTACTCCAGTAATCATAAGACAATGCATTGAAATCTGCAAGTATTTCTGGTTTCATATCGTCATAAAAAGCTGCCGAGAATTCTACTGTATAAGATAATCCTCCATCATATTGTGTATTACTAAATACATCTCTAGGAACTGTCTTAGACATAACTCCATAATATTTACCATAATATAGAATAGTTTCCTGATCGTCATCTACTAAGAACTTATATACAGAATATAAATCATGAACTATTTTATTCTGAATATAATGCATGGAGGGAATAATTCTACCATGATGTTTCAAAGTCTCATATTCTTCATATGCTTTAAAGAAATGATATACCTGTAGATATCTTGTATCTCTAAATTCCAATGAGAAGGTAGGATTGTCATCTGATGCTTCTGAAGAAGATCTATATGAGTATCCTACACCATATAAATTAACAGGAGTTTCAATTACATTAGCAGATATACCAGGTACATCCAGATTAGTTTGTACTGTATTAGACAGTAGGTGGTTAAACTTATTAATACTTGAACCATTAATATTAGCAGACTGCTGTAAACAACCAATTACATCAGGATATTTATCTACCATTATATTCCAAAACGGAATATCCTGAAGAGTAGAAAATAATCCTTCAACAGTCTGTGGTCCATCTATTTTTCCCAAAGCATTCTGAGAGAAAATATTTAAATCTGGTTTAGTAAAGAATAAATATTCTCTAGCTCTACTAATGGATTGGTATGGGTTCCAGATGCCATTACGATATCGCTTCCCGACGTAATCTATTTCTCTAGGATTAAATATACCATTAGCATGATAAAGATCATCTATATTATCTATATCATTATTATTGATAGTAAGAAAATCTATAGCTCTTTCTCTAGAGAGTTCTTCAGGGCCACTATTCTTAAAACTTCGACCACTATCGGGAAAATTTTCATCTATCAAACTCATACGTCAACCCCCTTTCTGATTGAATTATATTGATGTTGCGCCTTTAAAAATATAGTACCTAATGTTAGATTAAACATTACTGTAATATAAAATCTTAGAAAAGGAGGGCTATAAATATGCCATCAGATATTCACCAGTTTAATGAATCTTCCGCTGGTGCATTTGCTGCAATTTATCAGGGTGTAAGAGATTTCAGAAAAGAATTAGCTAAGACTAAGTCTCCTAACGAATTGAAGAAATCTTCTATTATGAGAGCTCAGAAAGATCTCGTTATGTCTTTCCCTGTTCTTTGTACTGATACTATTTCTCCTGATATAGCTATGCTATTATGTAAGGCTATAGAAAGAAATGCAGTAACAGCATTACAGCAGTTATTTACAGCTTCACATATTCAGGGCACTAATGGTATGGATGTTCTTGGTCAATTCCATAAGAATATGGATAACCAACTTGATATATCTGATTATATGGATTATGCAGCAGCTGCTGTAAGGAATGCTAATAATTATAAAGTTGGTGGATCTGCTGTTCGAGCTGCAGATTCATTTTTCCGTATGGGTTCATATGGAGAATCAGCTAAAGCTGCTTTCCTCGAGCAGAGTAAAGAATTCTATCCTGAGTCTAGTTTTAGTGAGAAATCACTTAGTGATTATCTTGTAACTGAATCTTATGAAGGATATGATGTAAGAGAATTTAATGGAACTTACTTAAAGGAAGCAGATAATGGTGGAGGGAAAAAGACTTCTCCATTTGCAAATGATATTGAAAAAGCTAAGCAACGTGCCGTTGGAGGAAGGAGTACCGGTAAATCTGCAGCTGAGTTAGAACTTCAGGCAGCTCTTGGTAATGCTAGTAATAATCTTAGTGCTGCTAAGAATCAGATTGAGCGTGAGAAACTTTTACACCAGATCGATAATGATATGCAGAATGCTAGACACAATTATATTACTAAGCAGCTTCTTCCTACAGATGTACAGAAGATCAATGAGCTTGTTCCTAGTCTTATGATTGTTAGATTCTATGTAGATGACGATAAGGCTGTTGAATCAGTTCAGGAGTTTGTTGCTGGAGTTAAGGCTAGATTTATTCCTGTTCCTTCAGAGGAAGTTACTGAGAAGATTGGTAATTATAAGAAGGGTGGAATTAATCAGTTTGAATTAGCTAGAGCTACAACAAAGGAAATCTCATTTGCTAAAGATTTTGTATCTGCTATTAAGGATGCTAAACTTGATGCTATGAATGATTCATTATCTCAAACATCACCTGTATGGAGAAGTCTTCAGGCTAGATCTTCTTCATCTACAGCTAGAAGATTAGTTCATGGTAGAAATACAGCTGCTGCTATTACTACTCTTATAATTACTCAACAGGAAGTAGATTATATTAAGACTAATTATAGAGTATCTATAGATACTGTAAATGAAGCTGTAAACTTTATGGCTAAATTTAACTTAATGGGTCTTGTAATAGCTAATGAGCAGACTGAAGTAGCTAGATTTATTCTAGATGGTGATAGATATTTTACCAACTATACATTCACATCCTTAGATAGACAGGCTAAGAATATGGATTATCAGATTGCAAATATTATTGCAAAGAATAATAGATAAGGAGGACATATATAATGGATGAATTACGTACAGTCCTCAGAGAGCATTTAGATGTAACAGATTCTGCTACAAGGAAACTGATTATATCTTTAGACGAGGCTACAACTAAACAGCAGTCACAGGTAATAATATCTCTTACTTCTAGACTTTATGATAAGATTCAGGATAAAGTTGATAAGGTGGACTTTAGTTATGTATCAGCTTCTAGAGGAGATATTACTAAGATTCCTCATTACGACGAACTTTGTGATTGTCTTGATATTATTCATAGATTAGTAGTAGAATATCGTCAGGATACTGCTCCTGTAGATACAGTTACTACAGCTATAGATAATCTTAAAGTAAGGACAGGATTATTTAAGAAAGCATTTGCTATTAATGCTCCTCTTCCTACTCTTACTTATAATTCTATAGCTCTCGGTATTGTACAGTCAACATCTCTTCTTATTGCTACATCTGTAGAGTATATTAAGGATCCTAATGCTGATTCCTTTAAGATGGCTCTCGATACAGTAGCATATAATAAGACTAGAGACAACTTAATGTTTAATAATCTTAAAACTTTCAACGAGTCTTGTAGAACAAGAGAATTTGATAAAGCTATGAATGTAATTATGGAACGTACAATTGCTAAAGAAGCTTTCGAGTTCAACGCTGATGGTAGTTCTGTAGAAGTTCCTAATCAGGATATAGCTCCAATAGCACCTCAGGATGGTCCTAAGGATTTAGTTGACGATCTTGAAGCTCCTGTAAAGACAGATATAACCGTAGTAGCTGTTAAACCTGTTGATACAGTTAATGGAGAACCTGTACATGGAAATGATAAACCATTCTTGACAGATGAAGAGATTAAGAATGACGAGGTTAAAGTTATTAACGACGATAAGCCTCTTCAGGAGAAGACTAATGCTTTTGCATTTATCGGATCAGCTCTTAATTATGTGAAAGATAAGGTTTGGTTAGGTATATTAAATACTTTCATTCCTATGATAAGAAACTTCGTATATCAGTTTGAGTTCCAGAGACAGAAAGCTGCAGATTATTATCAGATGCAGGCTGATCTTCTTCAGATGAATGCAATGGATCTTCAGTACAATAATGGTTTATCTGATGCTGAGAAGAAGACTATTTACAATAAGCAGATGCAGCAGGTAAATAAGTTTAGACAGCATGCTAATAACCTTGCTATTGATATGAAAACATCTGAGGTCAATGGATCTAAGCAGTCAGCTTCAGAAGCTAGATCTTTTAAAGCATCTGAATTAGATGACTACATGAACGATGATAATGATATTTACTCTAACAGTAGTCTATTCTAAAAACATTAATATAATTATATCTTTAGAAACTTATTATTAAAATTTTTATATAAGGAGGAATTACTCATGGGTGTTTACTCACTTGAGGCAGCTGAAATGTATGCTGCTAAAAATAGACCTGCTATAAACGAGTCCTTTGCACCATACGAGAATCCTATTCTTGAGTATGGTATAAAGTCAATTAGAGCAGATTTTGCTTTATTTGAAGCTCAGCTTGAGCTGGACTTTAAGGAATATTATGATACACTTAATGAAGCTGAAGATAAGGGCAAAGAAGAAGGCGGAACAACTGTAAACGTTAATAATACAGCTCCAGATCCAGAATTTGATGCTAAGAAGAGAGCAGCTGACAATGCTCAGGATAAAGCTGAGAAGGAAGAAGCTGATAAAGAGAAAGCAGCTCAGGATGCTTCTAAGGGATCAAAATTTCGTCAGACTCTTGGAAAGATGAAGATTGACTCTGGTACTATTGCTAAGTTCGGTGAATTCCTTAAGAGGCTTTGGAATGGATTTGTTAATTCTCTTAAAGGAATGCTCAACAGACTTATCGGCGGATTCCAGAACTTTATTGATAAGAACGGTGAGAAGTTCAATGCAGCTGTAGCTAAGATAAATGAGCCTGGTAACCTTGCTAAGTATGAAGGTGAGAAGGTTGCTGTTATTGATCCTGCAGTAGCTGATGGGAAGTTCAAAGACGTTATTAATGAATTCGATAATACATTCAAGGATCTTAAGGGAATGTCTGTAGAAGACGTTGATGCTAAGATTAAAGAGATCGAAGAGAAGATGCAGGGTGTTATCAATTCTGTTAATTCTAGCAAAGCTGACAATGTTCAGGAAGCAGCTAAGATTATTAATGCTAGTAAGGGAACTATGAATCAGTTTAAGCAGATCGCTAGTGCTGAGCTCAACAGACTTATTAAGTTTGGCGAGGAGAAAGAGAGAGAAGCTAATAATGCTTACTCAGCAGCAGTTAGAGATAACGGACAGGAAGCAGCTGATAAGGATTCTTCACTTCAGATTAATAAAGAGAAAGCTCAGAAAGTAGCTCAACTCGGAAATAAGCTTGGAGCAGAGTATGGTAAACTTCTGTCTTCAGCAACTGGTTCTGTTACAAGAGCAGCTCTGGGAATTGTAGCTAATATCGAAGGTAAGACTGTTAAGCAGAAAGCAGCTGCAGTTAAGAATACTATGTCTGAGAAAGCAGCAGCTAGAAAGGCAGCTAAGGAGCAGGAAGCAGAAGCTAAAGCTGCAGAGCAGCCAGAGGCACAGAATGCTTCAGCTGTTATGGATAGTGACGATTTCCTTCTTACAGAGGCTGAGACAGCTATTGCTATTCAGGCTATGGTTGAGGATACTTGTGATATTAATTTTGACGAATGCTTTGAGTTTTAATTAGAAGGAGGAATAATTAATATGAATAGTTATATCAAAGCCGAGAAGAACGTTATTCCCTCTTCAGCTACATTAGCAGAGGCTTCATATTACGTTCTTCAGTCTATTGAAGAAGATTATAATGATCTCATGAGAGGTATGGCTCTCAATGAGCTTGGAGTTCTTGAAGCTACTGGAGTAGAAGTAGTTTATGAGGATGCAGTTCTTACAGAAGCTACAGATAAAGTTGCTGGCTTTACAGAGAAGAACTACGGTAAAGTTAAAGGAATGTATGAGAAGTTCCTTACAGATCAGAAGAGTAAGGTAGATTCCCTTAAGGCTAAGATTCCTGAGGCTAAATCAAAGAAGATTATTGGTTCATGCCTTAATGATATCGCAGATAAAGAATATGCTAAATCATATTCATATGCTAATCTTGAATCTGTTAAATCAGGAAATAATGGAAATAAGATCTGCAAGGGTATTGATTATCTTCAGAAGGCAGCTTCTACAGTATCAGCTGCTAACGTAGATGAAATTAAGTCTAAGTTTGCTAATATAATTGGTGCTTCAAGTCCAGCTCTTAAGGATGTAAAAGCAGCAGCTATTACATATCTTAGAGGATCTGACAAGTCATTTTCTATTGATAAGGCTAAAGTTGTAGCTAATTTCGATAGTATGTGGAAGTCTGTATTTGATTATAAGACAATCGCTTCTGAAGTTAAAGGATGTCTTAATGCTACAAAGACAGCTTTTAATGGGCTTGCTAAGTCAACTAAGGTTGGTGGAGATGATGCGGTTACTAAGGAGAGAATTAAGTTCCAGAAATATGCAGCTGAGGCTATTGTAGTTCTCAATAATGCTGTACTCCTTGTATATACAGAACAGCTTAATACAAACCGTAAGGTAGTTTGGAAGGCAGCTTCTCAGTGCTTAAAGAATGCTCCTAAGAAGGTTGAGAAAGCAGCTCCTGTTAAGGAAGACGTTGAGCTTACTCAGTCAGAAGTAGCAGCTTTTGCAAAGAACTTTATGCAGGAAAATAATATTGAGTTTACAGATCAGTCTATCATTGCTATGAGTGAGGCTGGAGTAGATGTATCTGATATTCTTCCTGTAACAGAAGAGTCTGAGAAAGTTGAATCACTTTTCAATTTCGATATTGAGGATTAATAAATACCAAGGGGAGTGGGTTAATTCCCACTCCTTTTATTTTTAAAAGGAGATTAATTATGATAAATCATTTACTATCTATAGAAAAAGGATTATATCTCCCAGAATCTTATGAAAATTTATTAGAATTTGATAGTATACCTAAAGATTTATATGAAGAGAATCTTAAGTGTTTATCAGAATTTAATTCAGATATAGTTTTATTATGTAATGCTTATAAAGGTACTTCAGATCCAGAAGTTATTAGAAATCTTAATGAATCTTCTATAGAAAGAATCTATGACTATATGCAGAAAGTATCTAATAACTGCCAGAAAGCTTGGGATAATTTTAAGAAAGCTAAAAATACAGAAGAGATAATAAATGTGGTAAATAAATCCAATCAACCATACTTTCAATCTGGATTTAGGATGCAATTCCCTCCTGGATTTAAAGCTCCCTTAATAGATAAGTGGAATAGACTTAAAGACGGAGCTAAGATAATAATATTAAACGAAGCTTCGTTTAATGCTAATAAAGTCTATATGGAGTCTGAAGAAAGTTTTAAACAGAGATTCTATAGAAACTTCTACGATACTAACTACGACGACTTCTATGATGGATGGAAACGAGATATCTTTGTTAATACCACAGGTAAGGAAGTTATAGGTGCTCAGGAAGTAGCTCAGTTCGTAAATTTCTTATATAACTATAACACTGAGATAGATGATATAGGTAAGGATATAGATAATATAAACGCTACTAATACTAATATAAAGAAAATGCTATCTATGATGCCAGTAGAAGAAGCTTATTCGGTTCTCCAAGGATTTAATCAGGTTATAAACGAGATAGGCTTTAGAGATGCTAATATGGTTCAGGCTAAGACTATAGAAAAAGATAAACAATATAGAAATAAAGAAGAACAGAAACTTAAGAGACAAGAAGCTAAGAATGATAAGAAATACTTAGTTACTTATTACACAGTATCTATGGAAGTATTATCTTCTAAAATGAAACTGTGCAATAATATCAAGAGTCAGTCTCTTAAAATTTTAAAGAAGTATATATCTATACAACCAAGAAAGATTAAGAATAATCCAGAATTAGGAACTAAGTATGCAGAAATGCAAGCACAACGTAACGCTAATCCTAATTTCCAGGTTAAGAAATAACTGAACAAACTCAACTTAGAGAGTCTAAATGATGACCACCCGTTCCCTCTAGCTATCTCTGGTACTTCATATGGATATAAAAAGACTGATGGTACATTTGTGGCTTTTAGGAGTGCCAGTACTGCAACTTATACATTTGCATCAGGTAGTACTGGCAGTACTGTAGA